>ERZ761607.2400-NODE-2400-length-20393-cov-4.321664_pt1 | contig 20393 bp, 15 predicted proteins | sample MGYA00511164_ERZ761607 | MGnify/ENA primary metagenome ERZ761607 (study PRJEB28899, sample SAMN02445080) | bioreactor sludge metagenome | biome: EBPR sludge | place: Australia: Brisbane, Thorneside Wastewater Treatment Plant | collected 2011-06-22 ... | reverse complement strand
CCTGCCGATGCCGATCGCCCTGGTGATGTTCCCGAAAGTGATTACCAGCGGACCCTCCACGCGGTACAGCCGGATGACCCTGCTCAAGGCCATCGGCCTCGTCGGCCTGCTGATTTTCGGTGCGGTCGGGGCGATCCTCGCGATGCCGTGGCTGCCATTGCGGCTGATGTACGGGATTGACGAACCCTCGGCGGAGATGACCCGGTTGCTCTGCCTGTTCGTCGCCTCGATTGCCCCGTTGGCCCTGACCTTCCTGCTGATGAACTACGAAATGGCCCAGCGCCGTTTCGGCATGACCTGGTTGCTCGTGGTCTGTGCCGCGCTCTACATCGGCGGGGTGGTTTTCTGGCACGACACCATGGAGCACGTGGTCATGGTGCTGGCCGGGGTCAGCGTGTTGTCGGCGGTGGGATTCACCGCAGCGATCCTGCTCCGGGCCGGACGCCGGAATAGCCATCCGCCCGCCGGCGACACTACGGTGTAAGTTCGATGTCGCGGTTCGGCTTGAGGTAGCGGCTGCGGAACCAGACAAAGCCGAGCAGGTCGTAGGCCGTCTTGGGCAAACGTTTCAGGTTGGTGTATTTCGATTGCCCGTATTGGCGCGCCCGGTGGTCGACCGGGACCTGTTTGATGGTGCGCCCGTTCAGTGCGAAATAGGCCCCCATGAACCGGTGCATGCCGTTCACCGGGGGGAGGTCGGCAATGCAGGCGCGTCTGAAGGCCTTCAGGCTGCAGCCGGTGTCGCGCAGGCCGTCGCGGGTGACGCGATTGCGGATACCGTTGCCGATGCGCGAAGCCACCCGGCGCGAAAACGTGTCACGCCGCTTGGCCCGGTAGCCGCAGACCACATCGCAATCGGCCAGTTCCTCGATTAGTGCCGGTATGTCGGCCGGGTTGTTCTGGAGGTCGCCGTCCATGGTCACCACGATGTCTCCCTTGGCGTGGCTGAGGCCAAGCAACATGGCGGCCGACTGTCCCCGGTTGCGGATGCTGCGGACGCCGTGGACGAAGGAATGGGTGGCGGCAGCCTGCTCAATGCGTTTCCAGGTCTGGTCCCGGCTGCCGTCGTCCACCAGGATCACCTCGGCATCCGTGCTTCCGGCAATCACCGCGGCCAGCTCATCGACCAGCAGGGAGACATTGTCCTCCTCGTTGTAAACCGGAACTACCACAGAAAATTTCATCGCCTGATTACACGCTTGTTTATATCGTTCGTCAAGAGCCGGAGTGACGAGGTTTCATGCAAGCATGTGTATTTTTTGACCGCGATGGGATTGTGAACCGGGCCCCGACCTCCCGGTATGTGGAGCGCCGGGAGGATTTCCACATCCTACCCGGGTTCCTCGATACCCTGGAGCAGGTGATCCGGCAGGGGTATGTCGCGGTCATCGTGACCAACCAGAAGGGCGTCTCCACCGGGGCGACACCGTTGGAGGAGCTCCACGCGATGCACGCCATGATCTGTGACCATGCCGAGGCAAAGGGCCTGTCCGTGCTCGACATTCTCTACTGTGACGCGCCGGACGAGGGGCACCCGCGCCGCAAGCCGAATCCCGGCATGCTGCTCGAGGCGGCGGAGAAGCATGCCCTCGACCTGGAACACTCGTGGATGATCGGTGATAACGAGAAGGATGTGATCGCCGGGCAGCGTGCGGGCTGCCGTACCATCTTCGTCGGCACCAAGGCGTTGAAGACCACGCCGACCCATCAGGTAGCGGACATGGACGAGCTCGCCGCCAAGGTCGCCTCGCTGATCCCGCCCGCCCCGGAGCGCTCCTGACATGTGCGGCATTGCCGGCTTCACCACCTTCGCCCCGCTGGCCGATGCCACCGGAGTCATCCGGAACATGGCCTCGGCCATAGCCCACCGCGGTCCGGACGGGGAGGGATTTTACGAGGATCCCGGCATCGCCCTCGGCCATCGACGGCTGAGCATCATCGATATCGAGTGCGGCCGCCAGCCGATGTCCACCCCCAACGGTCGCCACACCCTCTGTTTTAACGGCGAGATCTACAACTACATCGAGCTCCGCCAGGCCCTCGAACGGGAAGGTCAGGTCTTCGCGACCCACTCCGACACCGAGGTCCTGCTGCACCAGCTCCGCCGCCACGGCCCGGCCGGTCTCGACGATGTGAACGGCATGTTCGCCTTCGCGTTCTGGGACCGTGACGCCGGCACCCTGCTGATTGCCCGCGACCGGATCGGCATCAAGCCGCTCTACTACGCCCAGGTCGGTTGCGACCTCGTTTTCGCCTCCGAGCTGAAAGCCCTGCTCCGGCATCCCGGCATCTCGCGCGAGATCGAACCGCTCTCCGTCAGCAAGTACATCACCTTCGGATACATCCCGGCACCGCACACGATTTTCAAGGCCGTGCACAAGCTCGAGCCGGGCGCCTATGCCCAGTTCACCCGGAGCGGACTCAGCAAGGCCCTGTACTGGGACATCCCGCTGACCGACAATCCGATCAGCGGCCTCAACGCCGATGAGTGCGCGGCGCAATTCCTCGATCTGTTCCGCGATGCGGTGGCCAAGCAGTTGCGCAGCGACGTCCCGGTGGGGGTGTTCCTCAGCGGCGGCATCGACTCCAGCCTGTCCACTGCGGTCGCCGCCACCCAGGTGCCGGGCAAGCTGCACACCTTCTCCGTCGGGTTCGAGGAGTCGAGCTACGACGAGTCGCCGTATGCGCGGATGGTTGCCGAACGCTACGGCACCGAACACCACCACGATGTGCTCTCGCTGAAGAAGGCCGTGTCGATGTTCCCTACCGTGATGGGCATCCTCGACGAGCCGTTTGGCGACGCCTCGATCCTGCCCACCTACCTGCTGTCGCAGTTCACCGCGCAACACGTAAAGGTGATCCTCGGCGGCGATGGCGGCGACGAGCTGTTCGCCGGGTATCCGTCGTTCCAGGCCCACCGGGTCATGGAGAAGTTGTCCTTCCTGCCCACCGGCTGGCGTGATGCCCTGAACCGGTTGGCCCGCAAGCTGCCGGTCTCGCAGAAATACGCCAGCGCCGGATTCCTGCTGGAGCAGTTCTTCAAGGGGGCCGGCGTTTCCCCGGAGATCCGGTTCTTCCTGTGGATGGGCCCCTACAGCAACGAACAGAAACGCGGCCTGCTCACCGCCGAGCTCCAGAAGTCGATCCTGCGCCAGAATCCGTTCGAGGACATCCTGCGCTATGTGAACCAGAGCGGCCTGGTCAGCGACTTCGAGCGTATCCTGTACCTCTGCATGAAGATGTACCTGCAGGACGACATTCTCGTGAAGGTGGACCGCGCGAGCATGGCCCACGGCCTCGAAGTGCGCGTCCCGTACCTCGATCACGGCATCGTGGAGTACATGTCCGGGGTGCAAAGCGTCTATAAGCTGCACGGGTTCACCTCGAAGTACCTGTTGAAAAAGGCCGCGGTTTCCCTGTTGCCGCCGGAAATCATCAAACGCCGCAAGGCCGGGTTCATGATTCCGCTGGCCACCTGGCTCAAGGCCGACCTGAAGCCAATCGTCGAGGACCTGTGTTCGGAGTCACGGATCAAACGCGACGGCTATTTCAATCCGGCCTTCGTGCGCACGATGCTGGATGACCATTATGCCGGACGCCGCGATTACCGGAAGATGATCTGGACCCTGCTGGCCTTCCAGATGTGGAAAGAGAATTATGGCTAAATCCGCCCGGAAACCCGCCGCTCCCTCCGCGGTTTCTTCTACCTCCGCACCGCTGTCGATCCCACGTCCGGATTCCCGCTGGGTGTGGGGCCTGCTGCTGGTCGCGGCGTTGATCCGCCTGCCGTTCCTCGGCCGCTCCGACCTGTGGGTGGACGAACTGCTGTTCATGTGGGATTCGAACATCACCATGTCGCCGTGGCAGGTGTGGTCGCATCACTACCAGAAGTTCCCCGCGATCGGGCACCTTCCCCTCGGTGCAATGTTCCACAACGCCCTGCTGCACCTCACCGGACAATCACCCGAAACCATCGTGTACAGCCCGCTGCTGCAACGTTTGCCTGCCGTGATCTGGGGCATCCTCTCGGTGCCGCTGTTCTACCTCGCGGCGCGGCGGTTGGCCGGGGAGCTGACGGGTCGCGTGGCCGGGGCCTTGTTTGCGGTGGGCTTCTTCCCGGTGTTCTATGCCCGTGAGGCGTATTACTACGCGCCGCTGATCTTTTTCTCCATCGCGTCGCTGTACGGGTATGCCCGCTGGACGGAAGAAGGTCCGCGCTGGCGGCCGACCCTGTTGTGGCTGGGCGCGATGGCTGCAACGACGCTCTGCCATATCTCGGGCGTGATGCTGCCGCTCGCGTTTGCGCTGGTCGGGCTGATCGGCCTGGTGATCGCCAGGCGTTCCCCGGATACCGCGCCGAAGGCGCCGGGTCTGGCGATTGCGTTGCCGGTGCTCAGCACCCTCCCGCTGATCCCGTTCCTGTTGATTCGTATGGCCAATCCCGGCCAGCAGGGGGTCAGCGGGGCGCCGTCATGGTGGATGATTCTCTACGACATGATCGGCAAGTTGTTTGCCGGGGTATCGCCGGTGGCTTTCGCCGTCGCGGTGATCGTGCTGCTGGCGGGGATCGTGGCCGTGGTTCGGGCGGGCGGTTCGTTGCGTCGGGTGGGCTGGGTCACGGTGGCGCTGGTCCTGATGATCCTGATCGGCGCGCTCAAGACGCAGTACAGCGCACGGTATTTTTCCGTGGCGGCACCGGGCATGTACCTGTTTTTCGCCGCGGGTTTCGGTGCCATCGCACACGTGATCGGCCGTGGAGTGGCGTCGCGCACGGCGGTGGTGACCTGGGTGCTGGTCGTCTTGTTCGCGGCAGCGCACCTGGTCTTCTTCCACGGTGTGGCGTACCAACTTGAGGCCAAGGCGCGAAACTATGGCGGCATGGCACGGTGGATCAATCAGCAGGTTCCCGAAGGCGGAGGGTATCTGATTGAGAGCGCGTATGATGTTCGGTTCCTCGGGCAATACCACCGCACGCCTGACCGTACCCCGATGACCCCTTTTTTCCATTCCACCGCCGAGGACGTGGCCCGTCTGCGGGCGATCCAGCAGGAGATCATGGTGGCCAATCCCGACATACCTTTCGTCGAGGCATCACGCCACGGCACCGAGTTCAACCCGAGTGTTCCGGTCTGGACCTGGCCGCATTCCTATTTCCGGCAACGGGCCGACTTGTGGAACCGCCCCCTGCAAACGCTCGTCGCGCGCGGTATCTGGCCGCAGATCCACGCCGCAGGCATGCCGGACATCGAGTACCATACAACCATCTGGTTCAACGAGCCGGGTGACATGCCGTCGGTGGTAGCCGCGCAAGGCGGTCGCAGTTGGGCCTCGTTCGACGGAGCCTGGCGGATGGCCCAGGTCGCACAGGGCGTGTACATGCGGGTCCATCCTCCGTCGCGCGCGGCGATCGCGTTGTCACCCGTCGGTGATGCCCCGGTAACCGGTGATGTCGTCGTACGCGGGTCCGTCGCTTCGGCCGATCCGGAGGTCGCGGTCCGGTTGGAGCAGGGCGGGCAGGTGGTGGCCAACGGGCGCTGGTCCACCTCGCGCCTCAACGAGTTGCTCGCCGCAGGGATCACGATTGCACCCGGCGGTCCGCCGCTCGAACTGGTGACCGATCCCCAGAAGCAGGGCCGCATCCAGGCCCTGATGGTCGAGCGTGTGCGTACGCCTTAGCGTACGGATGCCGCCGGTGTATTCCGGCGGGAAAACGCGCCGGAAAGCACAAGCACCAGGACGAACACCTGCAGCACCATCGTCGATGGCATCAGGAAGCGGAAGTCCATCGCGGTGGTCGCCGGCAGGAAGGTGAAGGGGTAGGCCACGGGTACCAGCACCAGCCAGCGCAGGGAATGGCGGGTGCGCCACATCCAGACCAGCAGGGCCAGTCCGCCGATATTCCAGACCAGGTGAACCGACATCAGCCAGCGGGTCGGGGAGCGCATCAGCCAGAAGTCATAGAACTCGTACAACTGGCTGCGCAGCGAAGCGAAGTGGGGATTTTCCGGCAGTTGGATCGGGTGCTGGAAGATGCCGCGCATGAACACATCGCTGTAGGATGTGGAAAAGTAAAGGCGCAGGAACGAATAGAGTTTCACCCGGGCAAGGGTGAACGGGTGCTGGAGCACGCGCGGGTAGATGGTCGGGACGACGGCGTCCTTCTTGAACCCGTCTCGGCGCGGTTCCTGGTTGCCGTACATCACCTGGTTGAACGGGGCGACTTCGTAGAGCCGGGTCATGTCCCCGAAGGCGTAGAAGTTCGCATAGTCGGGCCGGGTCTGGCTCATCAGTTCGGGGAAAACCTTTTCGAGTTCGGGGTTGAGCACGCACATGCCGATGATGTCGAGGAACATCACCTGCCGCTCGGGGTATTCCTCGCGGATGGTCAGGGACGATTTCATCGTGGCGTTGGCGGCGACGAGGGCGACGATCGGCATCACTGCCAGCCAGCGCAACGTGCGGTGCTGTACCACCACGAAGAGCAATACGCAGAACAGCGGCATCAGGACGACGGCGTTGTAGCGGAACAGTACGGAGAACGCGGTCATCGCCGAGCAGGTCAGCACGAGCGTGGCTTCCGCGCCGATACTGCGTGGTGTGTCGCGACGGGCCAGGCTCGCCAGCAGTCCGGTCATCCAGGCTGTTCCCCCGAGCATCCAGGCATCCTTGAGGAACGATACGGCGGTAAAGAGCAGCGGGGTCAACGGGGCGAGCAGGATCAGCAGGATCAGCGCGGATTTCCGGTCGCGGCGCGCGGCGTCGGTGCGCGATGCCGGATCCGCCAGCATCAGCAACTGGCTGGCCAGGAAGCGCAGGCCCTGGATGATGAACACCGACTGGATCAGCGTGATGAAGCCGGGGTAAAGCAGCCAGTTGATCACCTGCCGGGCGAGGACGAGCAGGATGACCGGGTGCGGGTTGCAGTAGTCGCGGGTGTAGGCGAAGTACAGGATGTGGGTGGCATCGGGCGGGAAGATGCCGGGGTTGAACACGACCCAGGCCAGCACGGCAGCGGCCCACGGGAAGAAACGGGCCAGCATGGTCGGGAGGTCGATGCGTGCGGTTGCCACCGACGCCGCGGCGGTTTGGTGGGATGGAGCGGGGACGGCCGTCGGGGCGCGCGGTTACCTCATTGATTGCCGGCATGCATCGGGGAGGGGAGTTGTTTTTCCTCGAGGTATTCGTCCTCCTCGTTGATCTCCCACAGGTTGTAGCGCTTGCCGACGCCGGTGAAGTTCCGGGCGGCGAGCAGGCCGGAGAGCATGGCATGGTCCTGGTTGTTATAGCGGTACATGCCGCCGCGACCGACCAGGGTCAGGTTGGCGAACTGGTCCACATAGGCACGGATGGTGTCGAGGTTGTGCTTGTAGCCGAGGTAATAGGTCGGATACGAGTCGCGCTCGCGGATGATGAAACCGTCCTCGAAGTCGGATTGTTCGATCAGGCCGAGCTGCACGAGTTCACGCACGCCGAGCTTCACCAGTTCGGCATCGGACATCTGCCAGATATCCTCGTGAGCGAAGGCGAAATACTCGACCGACAGGGCGTCCTTGTTCTGGTCGGCCAGCATGCCGGGCGAAAAGTTGCCGTAGCTGGAAATACGCGCCACCTTCACTTCGGGCGAGTGGACGTAGATCCAGTTGTCCGGGAACGGGGCGCGTTTCTTCACGATCAGGTTCACCGTGATGTGGTCGCGGTAATACAGGGCGCGGGCGGCCTCGAGGACCTCGGCCGGCGGGGCGGGACGGAGGCGCAGGATAAACTCGGTCAGCGGGATCGAGGAGAACAGGTGTTGGACGCGGGTGGTTTGCGGTCCGCCCGGGGTGTCGCTCTCCACCGCGACGATGCGCTTGTTCTCGTGGACGATGGCCTGGGCGGAAACACCGAGGTCGATGCGGGTCCCGCTCGCCCTGCTGCGGTCGGCCATGATCTCGAATACCTGGCCGGCGCCGCGTTGCGGGTAGTCGAATTGATCCACCAGCGATTTCACCCCGCCGCTGCCGCGGTTGAGCTTCGGGAACAGGCCGTTGATCACCGCTTTGCTCAGGCTGAGGCCCTTGATGCGCTGGCCGGCCCATTCGGCCGAAATGCCGGAGCAGGGGATTCCCCAGACTTTTTCCGTGTAGGTCTTGAAAAAGATCTCGTAGAGGACCTTGCCGAACTGGCTCACCACCCAATCCTCGAAGCTGTGGGGGGGCTGGTTGCCACGGGTCATGCGCGACCAGGCGTAGGAGCCGACGGCGTGGGCGCTGGTGAAGAGGCCGAGGCCGGTCAGGGCGGAGATCGGTTTCAACGGGTAGTCGAAGAACCGGTTGCGGTACAGGATGCGGGTCAGCCGGTTCACATGGGCCACTTCGTTGCCGAGCAGGTCATGCCACAGCCGGTCCACCTCGTCGTTCTTGGTAAAGAAGCGGTGTGGGCCGACGTCAAAGAGGTAGCCCTTGAACTCCATGGTACGGCACAGGCCGCCGACCTGGCGGTGCCGCTCCTGGACGATGGTCGGTATGCCGCGCTGGGAAAGTTCGTAGGCGCAGCTCAAACCGGACGGACCAGCGCCCAGGATGACCAATTCGCCGGTGGTGGTGGATGATGGGTTCAACAAGGTTCCTCGTTATGTTGCGGGTAGAAGTAACCCATGCCTACCGGAGCGTCAAGCAACGGTGGGGCCATGCGCATGGGCGCGTTGTGAACGGTATTGCACTTGCGGAATGGCAGGGCCTTTGCCAATCTACCGGCCATGACAGTCAACGACAGCCGCAAAACCATCGCCGTGGTCATCCCGTTTCTCAACGAGGAGGACAATATTCCCGAGATGTACAAGCGGTTGGATGCGTTGTTCGCGAAGATGCCGGAGCAGGGGAAGTTCCTGTTCGTGGACGATGGCAGTTCCGACGGCTCGGTGCGGTGGCTGCTGGCGAAGATGGCCGAGGACCCGCGGGTGAAGCTGGTCCCGCTGTCGCGCAACTACGGCCACCAGATCGCGATCACCGCGGGCATGGACGTGTCGGATGCCGACGCGACGGTGATCATCGACTGCGACCTGCAGGATCCTCCGGAAGTGATCGCCGACCTCGCCGCACGCTGGCGCGAGGGCTACGACGTGGTGTATGCGGTGCGCGACAGCCGCGAGGGCGAGACCTGGTCGAAGAAGTTCCTCGCCGCCTCGTTCTACAAGATCTTCCAGAAGCTGGTGAAGGTTCCGATCCCGGCCAACACCGGCGACTTCCGCCTGGTGGACCGCAAGGTGATCGAGGCGTTGCGCGAGGTTCGTGAGCTGCACCGGTTCATGCGCGGGTTGACCTGCTGGGTCGGCTACCGCCAGTGCGCGGTGCATTACCGCCGGGCGGCGCGGCATGCCGGATCGACGAAATACCCGGTGTGGAAATCGGCGCGGCTGGCCTTCGACGCGATCACCTCGTTCTCCGGCGCGCCGTTGCGCTGGATTACCGGAGGCGGCCTTTTTGTTTCGATCGCCGGTGCGCTCATGGTGGTGAACATCGTCTGGAACCGTATTTTCAATCCGGAATCGATGGTTCCCGGCTGGGCCACCGTGGCTTCGCTGATCCTGATCATCGGCGGCCTGCAACTGATCTGCCTCGGGCTGATCGGCCAGTACATCAGCCGGATCTTCGAGGAGAGCAAGAAGCGTCCGCTTTACTACCTCAAGGACCTCGAGGCGGTGCGCCGCGAATACGGCGCGAGCACGCGCTGAGCCTGCTCCGAATTCACGCGGATGCCGCGATCCGCTCCTTCCACCAGGCCACCGTCCGGGCCAGTCCTGTTTCCAGCGTGTAGGCTGGTCGCCATCCGGTTTCCGAACGCAAGCGTGTCGTCTCGGCGACGATGTAGGGCGGATCCATCAGGTTGGCGGGGCGCGCGCCGTAGTCCACCCGGTCGGCGCCGCCGGTGAGTTCGGCGAGGGTGGCGATGATGTCGCGTACCGTGCGCGGTTCGCCCGAGCCGACGTTGAAGGCTCCCTCGGTCTCGCCGGTGGCGATGGCGGTGATGGCCGAGGCGACATCGGCGACGTGCAGGTAGTCGCGCACCTGCCGCCCTTCGGTCACCGCAACCCGTTGCCCGCGCAACAGGTTGCCCGCGAGATCCGGGATCAGCCGCGCCGGGGCCTCTTCCGGGCCGTACAGATAGAACAGGCGGGCCCAGGTGAGACGTCCGCCCATCTGGCGGGCCAGTTCACGGCCGGTCAGCCAGGTGCTGTGTTTGGCCGCGGCATACAGGATGGCGGGTTCGCACGGGTCGTCCTCGCGCAGGGGCCGGTCGGCCATGCGGTATTCGAGGCAGGTGCCGATGCCGGTGATCGCGCGGCAACCGCTCGACCACAGGGCGGCGAACAGGCGCAGCGAACCGGCGAGGGCGTCGATATTGTCCGGCGAGGTGAGGTACTTGCCGGGGACGGCGTACCAGGCGGCATGAATGGCGCGATCGATCCCATGGCCGAGGTGACGCAGGTCGGCTTCGCTGGAACCAAACAGGTCGCATTCGGCGAGGGTTACCTGGTCGCGTACCGGATCCAGGCGCGGCGTCGCCTGGCCCGGTTCGATGACGGCGGTGACGCGGTGGCCATCGGCCAGCAACTGGCGGCAGACGTGTGCGCCGATGAAACCGGCGGCTCCGGTGACGAGGACATTCATGGCGTGAAGTCGGGGTAGGCGGCGTCCTTGGGCGACAGGATGGGATCGGGCAGGGGCCAGGTGATGCCGAAGGCCGGGTCATTCCAGCGCACGCCTCGGGCGAGGTCCGCGTGGTACACCTCGCTCATGTGGTAGAGGACCTCGGAATCATCGGTCAGGCTCTGGAATCCGTGGGCGCAACCGACCGGAACAAACAGGGCGCGGTGGTTGTCCGCGGTCAGTTCAACGCCGAACCAGCGCAGGTAGGTCGGGGAGCCGGGCCGGAGGTCCAGCGCCACGTCGTAGATCGCGCCCCGGGTGCACCGCACCAGCTTCGCTTCGGGGTGGGGGTCGGCCTGGTAGTGCAGGCCGCGCAGGGTGCCGCGGTGGCGGTTGAAGGAGACGTTGCACTGGACCAGGCGGGGCTCCAGGCCGTTCCGGGTGAATTCGTCCACGCACCAACTGCGGGCGAAGAAGCCGCGCTCATCCACGTTCGGTGCGAGATCCACCACGCACACGCCGGGAATGGTCGTCGGCGTGAAGATCAAGGGATGATCTCCAGGTTCGGGATCGGCACGACGAATTTCCCGCCCCATTCACGGATGTGTGCCATCTGACGGACGATCTCGTTCTTCAGGTTCCACGGCAGGATCAACACGTAGTCGGGTTTGGTCTCGGCGATCTTCTCCGGGGCGCAGATCGGGATGCGCACGCCGGGGAGGTAGCGCCCCTGCTTTACCGGATTGCGATCGACGGTGTAGGCCAGCAGGTCGGTGCGGATGCCGCAATACATCAGAAGCGAATTGCCTTTCGCGGGGGCGCCGTAGCCGGCCACCGTCTTGCCCTCGCGGCGGGCCTGGATCAGGAAGCTGACGAGGTCGAACTTGATCGTCTCCACGCGGCGGCGGAAGTTCCGGTACACCTCGAGGTCCTGGTAGCCGGCCGCGATTTCCTCGTCGCGCAGCTGCTTCACCGACGGTTGGATCGCGATGTGGGTGTCCTCCTTGCGGCGGGCGAAGATGCGCAGCGACCCGCCGTGCGTCGGCAACTGCTGCACGTCGAACAGCACGAGGTCGTGGCGGGCGAGGGCGTTCTCCATGCCGATCAGCGAGAAGTAGCTGAAGTGTTCGTGGTAGATGGTGTCGAACTGCCCCTGCTCGAACAGGTTCTTCAGGTGGGGGAATTCCCCGGTCAGCACGCCGCCCGGCTTGAGGATCATCCGGATGCCGCCGATGAAATCGTTCAGGTCGGGCACATGGGCGAGCACGTTGTTGGCGATGACCAGGTCGGCGGATTTGCCGAGGGTGATCAGGGTGTGGGCGAACTTGCGGCCGAAGAATTCGGCGAGGGTGGGGACGCCCTTCTTGATCGCGACCTCGGCCACGTTGGCGGCGGGTTCGACACCGGTCGCCGGGATGCCCTTCTTGACGAAGTACTGGAGCAGGTAGCCGTCGTTGCTGGCGAGCTCGACGACCTGGCTGGAGGGGCCGAGCTTCAGGCGGTCGGTGATCATATCCACGTAATCGCTGCAGTGCTTCAGCCACGAATCGCTGAACGAGGAAAAGTAGGCGTAGTCGCGGAAGATGTCGGAGGGCGGCACGAATTCGGGAATCTGGACCAGCCAGCAGGCGTCGCAGACCCGCAACTTCAGCGGGTAAAACGGCTCGAGACCCTCAAGGTCCTCGTCGCGCAGGTAGCGGTTGGACAGCGGGGAAACGCCGAGGTCGACCACGACATGGTGGATGGGTTTGCCACAGCTACGGCAGCACAGGGGCTTGGTCATGCGATACTCCACGGTGAACGGTTCATGGTCGGTTTTCCGCCTCCAGCATCATCGACCGAATCGTAGGAATTCCGTCAGGGAAAGCCAGATATAAAATAGCCTCCGCTTGCGGTCGTTCAGGGCGGCCCGGCGCACGCCGAGGCGGATCACCTCGTCGGTGAGGCCGAACGGCCCGTTGGTTTTCCAGTCGTCAAGGAATCGCTGGAACTCGGTGGCCTGCTTGCCGGAGAGACCGGTACTCCACGAGTGTGGGGAGACGCGGAAGGCGCACAGGGCGTCGGGGATGCGGAACAGGTCGCCGCGGGTCAGCAGACGGAACCACAGGTCGAGGTCGAGGCAGAACCCGTAGTTCGGATTGAACCCGCCGACCGCGCGGGCGTCGGCGGTGCGGAACAGGACGGATTGCGGCTCGCCGTAGAGGTTGGTGCCGCTGCGCACCGTGCGCTGGACCGCGTCGGTGGCAGGTATGCGGCCGGCCGGGACGGGTTGGCGCGGGCGGAGCCGAATCCGGCTGCGTTCGTCCACGATGTCGCGGGCCGCGCTGACCAGGCTGATGGCCCGGCCGGATTCGTCCTCGAAGACGGCGACCTGACGTGTCAGACAGTCAGGGTAGAGGAGGTCGTCGGCACAGAGGATCTTGATGTAGGTGCCACGGGCGAGGTCGAGGCAGCGGTTGAAGTTGCCGACCGGGCCGACGTTGCTACCCGCCCGTTCGTACCGAATCCGTGGATCGGATGCGGCGGCCGCGGCCACGACGTCAGTGGTCCGGTCGGTGGAGGCATTATCGGAGACGACGATCTCGGTGTTCGGGTAGGTCTGGGCGAGTGCGCTCGCGATGGTTTCGCCGATGAAGGCCTCGCCGTTGTACACGGGGATACAAATGGATACAAGGGGCTGGTTCATCGTGCTTTCTGTTGTCAATCGCGGTCAAACCGCTACACTGCCACCGATTGATAGCGGTGTCAATTGCACCTGCTCCCGGAGAACCGATTTGCCGTGATTGTATCTTTCCAGTGCCTCGCTTGCGGGGGACATGATGCGACGCCGTACCGCGCGGCCTGCCGCGACCTCTACCTCGGATTGGGTCCGGCGGTGGACTACGTGACCTGTGCGCAGTGCGACCTCGTGCAGCAGCATCCGATTCCCGCCGATGTCGCACCGTTTTATGCCGACTACCCGGTTCACCAGCGCCGCTCGCTGCTGCAGCGCCTGGCGCGCCGATGGCTCCAGCGCGAGGTGTACCACCAGCCCGGTCCGGCGTCGGGCGGGGAAACCCTGCTCGATTTCGGGTGCGGCGACGGAGTGTACCTGCGTGAAGTCCGCGCCCGGTACAAGGCCGTGGTCGGGTACGAGCCGGGAGCGGCCCTCGCTGCCGCGTTGACCAAGGCCGATGGCTTCCCGGTGTATTCCGACACCGAGGCCCTGGCTGCGGCCTGGTCGCGTTGCTTTGATGTCATCACCGCCCATTATGTCATGGAACACGTGACCGACCTGCGCGGCACGATGGCCTTGTTCGGCCGGCTGTTGAAACCCGGCGGCCGCCTGTACATCGCCGTGCCGAACATCCGCTCGTGGGAGGCCCGATGGTTCGGGCGTAATTGGCACGGGCTCGACGCGCCGCGGCATATCAGCTTCCCGTCAGTCCGCCACGCGGCCTCGCTCGGCAAGGAGCATGGCCTTTCGGTGACCGCATCCGGCTATGCCACCTTCCCGAACACGCTGGCCGCGAGTGTCCCGACCGCGTTGCTTGGCCGCTACCACGGGCTGATGTTCAATGCCTTGATCCTTCCTGCCTGGCTGGTTGCCACCCTCGCGCCGTCCGGAACGGAAATCTTCACCCTCACCAAACACGCACCGGAAAGGGCCGTTTGACCATGAACAAGCCGATGTGGATTGCCCTTGCCGCGCTCGCCCTGGTGACCTTGGCGGTCCGGATGATCGACCTCGACCGCGCCGCCGTACGCAGCGATGAGATCAATTTCCTGAACCTGTCCCAGCCCGGTCAGTCGGTGGCCAACCTCTGGAAGAACCCGCCGTGGATGAACCAGATTCCGCTCGCCGACTCGATCCCGGTGATCTGGCACCGGGTTCGCCCGGGCACGCCCGATGAACGCACCGTGCGCGAACCGTTCGCGCTGATCGGAACCCTGACCGTGCTCGGATCGGCCGCCTGGCTGATGCGGCGGCGCGGCGTTGGCGCGGGTGTCCTTGTCGGACTCTGGATGGCGCTGCTCCCGTTCCATGTCTATCAATCACGGGAGGCCTATTACTACGTGGTTGTCATGGCCTTCGCCGCAGGCATGACCTTGTACACCGTGGATCTGTTCTCCGGGCTGCGGGTACGGCGCGCGCCCTCGATCAAGGCGGTCGCGTGGTGGACCTTCTGGGCGGTGACTACCTGCCTGACCCACATGTCCACCTGGGTCATCGCCGCCATCTGCTGGGTGCTCCTGGTACTGGAGGGGTGGAAGACGCTCGAGCCGGCCGATCGCCGCCGGCACCTCCAGCGCATGGGCATCGCGGCTGCAGTTATCGGTGTGTTCATGGTGCGCTGGGTGTTGCGTGCCCTGGCCGAGATGCAGAAGGTGAGCCAGGCCGACGGACACCTCGGCGGTGCGTTCGGCTGGGTCGGTCCGCGGGTGATCCCGTTCTTCACCGTTGGTGCGAATCCCCTCGGCGTTGCGGTTTCCCTGGCCATCGCGCTCACCGCCCTCGTGGCCGGACTGACCTTCCTGCGCACGGCGCGCGCCCAGCGCGATCCGTATTATGGCGGCTTGACCCTGCTCGTGCTCGCCGGCTTCTCTGCGGCCTATGCCTACATCGGCCTGGTCGGCGGCGGCGCGGCAAAGATCTCCTATTTTACCGCCCTCCTGCCGCTGTTCCTGGTCTGGGCGGTGTACACGTTCAGCATCCTGCTCGCGCGGTTGCCGGCCCGTGCCAACCTGGCCGCCACGATCGTCCTGGCCTTGATCCTGGTGGCTCTGCTCGCCAAGCCGGCATGGATGGTCACCCAGCTCGAAGGCAAGCCGGTACCCTACAAGGTCCTGCAGGCCTGGCTGGACCAGAACCTCGAGCCTGGCTCGGTGGTCGTGGTCGATCGCTGGTACGAACCGTGGAACGAGATGGCACGGTACGCCCCGACGAATGTCGTCGTGACCTTCACCGTTCCGGACGAACCCTATGACACCTACCGTCAGTTGCAGTGGCGCGAAGTGACCCGTGCCGCCATCGAGGCGGGCAAGGTGGACGCCTTTATCCGGCTGACCCGCAACCACGAGAACCGTGACGGCTTGTGGACCTGGCCGGAAACCTACTTCACCCGCCGCGGCGTGGTGAAGAACGAGGCGGGTCTTTGGCAACGTGAGCGCGGTTATGCCGCCAACGAGGACTTCTATGCGGCGAACACCAATCGGCTGGTCGCGGAGATTTTTTACGACCTCACCGAGGACCGCATCGCCCGGGCCGCCCGCACCGGCCGTCCGGTGCTCACCCTCTTCGGCGCCAACCTGCCGTACGAGAAGAGCGGTCCGATGGGCATCTTCCGCCTGCAGACCCAGCAGTTCATGGACTGGCGGCGCATGGACCAGCAGGGCGACCTGATCCTGGTCAACACCACCGATGCCACGATCCCGGTCATGGTGCAGGTCAGTGCGGTCGCCCCGCGCGGCGCGAAGCTGGTTGAACAGGCCGGAAGCGTCAACCGGTTCAAGTTTGCCCCCGGTCAGATGCAGACCTGGACGTTCGGACCGGTCGAGATCGCACCCGGCTCGTCCACGCTCGTCCTTTCCGATCCGCTCTGGACCCGCGATCCGCAACCGCTGCTGATCGCCGCCGTCGAATTGCAACCTGCCACGCCCACACCGTAACCTGCACGGAACCACCATGAACCAGTCCACCACGCCCGAAGCCCACCGTCACGGATGGATCTACCTCCTGCTTGTCCTCGTTTTCGGCGTCCTCGTGTACCGCGATGCCCTGGTCCCGGGTCGCGTGCTGTTCACCACCGACGACAACATCGGCGCGATTGGATTGCGCAAGTCCACCCTGCCGCATGCCTTCCTCGGCGGCTGGGACGACTCGACGGTGGCCGGTCAGCCGATGAACACGCCGGTGAATTTCACCAACCTCGTCCTGTCCGTGTTGTCACCGCGCGCCTTCGTGAACTGGATCCATGCCATCGACCTCATCCTCGGCAGTTGGTTCTTCATGCTATTCCTCCGCTTGCGCGGAATCGGCTGGATGGCGGCAACGCTCGGTGCGCTACTTGCCTACTGGCTGGGCAGCACGTTTTTCCTGACCTATGCCGGCCACATCGGCAAGTTCGGTGTCGTCCTGTTCACCGGACTTTACCTCTACAGCATCGAGCGGGCGGTGCGCGACCGATCCATCGCCTTCGCCGTGCTGGCCGGCGCCTCGATGGCCGGCATGTTCGTCGAGCAATCGGACTCGGCCTTATTCTTCGCGACCGTGCTCGGTCCCTACGCGGTGTTCCGCTGCTGGCAATCGTTCGGCCGCGCCTGGAGCGCCTACCTGAAGATCCTCGTGCCGGTCGGTGTGGTCACCGCGATGATCGGTTTCCATGCCGTGTATGCCGCCTACTCGTTCTACCGGCTCGACAAGCCCGAGGCTTCCGCCGGCGGGGACTCGTGGCAGGAATTGTGGGACTACTGCACGCAATGGAGCTGGCCGCCTTCGGAGACCATCGAGTTCATCGCGCCCGGCTACATGGGCTGGCGCAGCGGCGAGCCGACCGGTCCGTACTGGGGCGCGCTCGGCCGCTCCGCCCAGTGGCAGCCGCAGTTCGGCCCGAACGGCATGAACTTCAAGCTCGAGACCTTCTACAAGGGGCTCATCCCGCTGTTGTTCCTCGCCCTCGGCCTCTACCATTCGCTGATCCGCAAGCGCGATGACCGCGACCAGCGCCAGCAGGCTTTGTTCTGGACCATCGCCATGGGCGTCACGTTTCTCCTGTCCTGCGGCAAATACACCCCGCTCTACCGCCTGTTCTTCGAGTTGCCCGGCGTCTCCTCGATCCGCAACCCGGTGAAGTTCATGCAGATCACCCAGTTCGCCATGGCCTACCTCGCCGCGATCGGGCTGGACTACTGGCTGACGTGGTTGAGCCGGCGCGGCACGTTGAAGCAGGATCCCGACCAGCCGGTGATCCAACGTTTTGCCCGCTTTACCCTCCATGTCGCGATTGTCTTCTCGGTGTTTGCCCTCCTGCTGCTGGTCCAATCGGGCGGAGCGGTGGCGTCGTTTGCCGCGCAGGGATGGCAGGACCTCGCCAAGGCGATCGTCTCCACCCGCAGCCAGGCGATGGTGCATGCCGCGGTCATGGCGTGGATCGCCTACGGCCTGTTCCGGCTCGGTTTCGCATCCGGCGGGATCAAGCACACCTCGTGGCGGCACCTCGGTGCGGCGGTGCTGGTGGTCATGATGGTGGACCAGTTGCTGGTCAGCCGCCGTTACGTGCAATCGGTCGAGACCGCGTCGCTGGTCAGTGAAGGTGCGTTGATCCCGGCCCTGCAACAGGGGCTCGGCCACCAGCGCGGTTACCTGTGGAATCCCCCGCCAAGCATGAACAGTCCGTGGGGCGGCTTGTACAACCAGTGGTCCACCATCCTGTTCCCGTATTACCAGGTCCCGCTGCTGAACATCGCCCAGATGCGCATGCCGGAAGACTACAAGGCGTTTTTCGGCGCCCTCGGATCCCGGCCCGCCCTGCTGTGGTCCCACCTCGGTCTCGGCATGGCGCTTGCCCCGGCCGATTTCTGGATGCAGGTCCGCAACGATCCATCACTCCGCGGCGCCTTTGAGCCGGTGGCCGGCTTCAACGTCGTACCGGCCGGCAAAACCGGCGCCACCACGGTGCTCGCCGCGCCCAACCAGCCATCCCAGCATGTGCTGCTCCAGTTCAACCGGCCGGCGGATCGCTTTGCCCTGATCGGCGCGTGGAACCGTGCGTCCCTCGCCGAGGCGGTCGCGGCCATGGCGCAGTCCGAGCCGTTCGCGACCGTGCAGGTGGATCCGGAAGGCACGGCCGCCTGGCCAGCGCCCGGCGAACCGGGGCGGGTGGGGGACGTCACGGTCACCCGTTACCGTTCCGGTCGGATCGCCCTGCGCATTCCGCCCACTGACCGCGAGGTGGTGTTGCGGGCCGCCGAGAAGTATGCCGCCGATTGGCGCGCCTGGGTCGATGGCGTGGAGCAGCCGGTGGTGCGTGCCGATGCCGTGTTCCTGGGCGTCCTGCTCCCCCCCGCCGACCGCGAACGCGAGGTGGTGCTCGCCTTCCATCCGCAACGCACCACGTTGTATGTGCAATTTGCCGGGATGGGCCTCGCCGCGCTCGCCTTGCTGGGTGTCCTGGTCCGCCGCCGCGGTTAGAATGCGTAATTCAGTCCGAGGAACGTCGTGGTCACGAATTCCGCGTCCACGATCGGGCTGTCCTGGATGTCCTCGCTCAACCACTCGCCACGCAGGCTCGCCAGCAGCGACCAGCGGTCATTGAACTGCCAACGCCCGAACAGGGCGAGAAAGCCATCCACACTTGCTCCTGGATCATAGGCCGGTCGTGAGTCGGTCGCTTCGTCGGCGCGCACCCCGTAATAATAATTGTTGTAGTTCGAGCTGCGCCAGAACACGCCGGCGCTGGGCGTGATCGAACCGCGGGCACCGCGAAACATCCGCCCGACCGAGAGCTCGACCTCCTGCCCGTCGTGGCGGCCGAGAACGTCCGACGACGCGGCAAGCTCGATCCGCCAATCGCCGAACCGCAGGTTCACGTCCGCTCCCGCCATCAACGTATCGCGTCGTTTCTCCATGCCGTCCAGGAAACGCGAATCATCAAACGCATCCCCGGCGAACAGGTACTCCGCAGTCAGGTTGATGCTGGCCAACCGGTTCTTGAACAGGTTGTAGCCGGCGCGCGGTCCGACGACGAAGGCCTTTTCGCCGACATAGGTCAACAGCGGCAACACCCGCAGCACCCGGTCGCCGCCACGGTACGGATTCGAGGCGAACAGGGTCATCACCCCGGCCCCCCAGGCGCGCGGATCGGCGGGTGGAGGCAGCAGGGTCACGCGGGTTTCGGCCGATCCGGGGGCGAGGGGCAGGCGCGCGACCGACTCGGTGGGAACGCCGAACGCATTGGCGTTCATGCGCCCGTCACCGTTCGCATCGTGCAGCACCCGCACCAAATAGGAGCCCTCGGGCAACGGGGGCAGGGGGATGCGCACCGAGACCTGGGCCGGCACGTTCGTCTCGAACACCGCCGGCGACCCGTACGGTTTGTCCGAAGCCTGGACAATCCGAACCGACAGGATTCCGGAGCTTGGACAATCCGCCTCGATCACCACGTCCCGCGCGATGGCGGGGAAAGCCACGGCAATCACCGCCCACACGAGGGCCGGTTTGAGGCGGACAAGGGCACGAAGGGAGTACGTCATGGGCCAAACACTACCATCGAACAACCGAAACGCAACCGGGACACGAGGCTGTTGCCGCAGGCCACGCGGCTGCAAACGGGCCAATACTCCGCGCGTCCGTCGCGAGGATCCACCCCGTTCACCGTCGATTCGGTGGAGAGGGTTCATCGATTCTTTGGTCGATTTGTCCTGGTAACACATTTATGATGCGACAGGAGGAGGAGCCACAGGTGGATTTGTTATCGATGGTGCAACGCATCATCATGGCTTCCATCGCGTGCTCGAAGCATTGATATGCGATATACACCGATCGTTATCCGATGGGCCGTTTCAGGCATCGTGCTGTTCGCCTGCCTTGGAGCCAAACAACCCACGTTCCCGCAGGGCAGGGTCCAATTGGCACCTCGCGAGAAGGCCATGCTGGATGGGTATTTGCGGAAAGCTGGAGAGTCGCTGTTGAGAAATGCCGACGACCTGCTCGCCGTTGCCGCGGGCGATGTAACCTTTGTACAGAATGAGGTGAAAGGGCTTGATGCATCCCGCCGTTATGCCGAC
>ERZ761607.2399-NODE-2399-length-20407-cov-5.524813_pt1 | contig 20407 bp, 20 predicted proteins | sample MGYA00511164_ERZ761607 | MGnify/ENA primary metagenome ERZ761607 (study PRJEB28899, sample SAMN02445080) | bioreactor sludge metagenome | biome: EBPR sludge | place: Australia: Brisbane, Thorneside Wastewater Treatment Plant | collected 2011-06-22 ... | reverse complement strand
CGATCAGCGCGGCAAACAGCCCCGCCACCATGGTGACGTGCAGACCGGAAATAGAGCTTTGTTATCTATTAACACGTCTTTTTCCTTGGCCCTGGCGCTCGCATGGACACACACTGACCACACACTTGACCACCTCGATCGACGGCACATTCGCTAACGACACCGAGAACAGCCTATTTCACAGCAGCGCTCCGACTCGCCTGTTGCGGCAACGCACGAGCACCCTGAACGTGGTCAGGCACCAAGAGATTAGCCACCGATTGCGGGTGCCAACGTCCCTTGGCTAACCGTTGCTGTACCAACAGCCGATAGTCGTCAGGATCAGGAGCTTGTTTCCGCTTGTGCCTTCGCTGGTTACAACAGAAGCAGGCAGCGACGATGTTTCGCTTCGTATCCTGGCCGCCATCTTTCCTGGCTTCAAGATGCTCAGCGGTACACTGGAACACCCGCGCTTGAGATGGTGTGATGCCGTGGGATACGGCAAACGATTCGGGGTCGCGGACCCACATCGGCAAGCCACAGTAGAAGCAGCGGCCAGACTGGGCAAGATAGGCGGAGTGACGGAGACGGGCCAAGTGATCGCGCATAGCGGTTCCTTTTAAGAATCAAAGTGAACCCCGCCTGGCGCAATCGGCCTAAGTACGGGCACCAACCGCTATTCAACGGATTGGCCCTACACGCGCCCACAATAGTGGAGCAGCGCAGGCGAGATCATAGCCCGCGCATTTCTATCTTGGCAACCCCTTGGAAGGCAGCCTGTAGGGAAGAAGTAGCAGCGCGGTGTCCCTCCGCATCGAACGGCCAGACGGTAGAATGCGGCCCATGACACGCTCCGAACTCATCGCTGTTCTTGCCCAGCGCTTCCCCAACCTGGTGGTGAAGGACGCCGAAATCGCCGTGAAGGAAATCCTCGGCGCCATCGAGCGCTCCCTGTCGCAAGGTGATCGCATCGAAATCCGTGGCTTCGGCAGCTTCGGGCTGAACCACCGTCCGGCACGCACAGGGCGCAATCCCAAAAGTGGAGAAGCCGTCCCGGTCCCAGCGAAGTATGTGCCGCACTTCAAAGCCGGCAAGGAGATGCGCGAGCGCGTCGAAGGAGCGATGGAGTGACGACAACGCGATGAGCGATCGGAAACCATTCCAGCAGATGTACCAGTTCCTCAGAGCAACCGGTAGTTGATGACACACCCAACATCTATAGAGCGACAAAGAGGCAACCGTGGAACCAGAAGTTACCAAGCAACCGATCTTCCGCAGGGGCTTGAATACAGTTAGTAGCGACGACTTGCCTGAAATCAAACAACTTGAAGAAGGGTGGTTTGTCGAATTTAAGTCACAATGCCCAGACTCGCCAAAATTGGCCAAATCAATCGGCTCCTTTGCGAATGCCTACGGGGGGCTTTTGATAATCGGAGCAGAGGAAGACGCGAAAACACGTCGGCTGAAGAAGTTCATACCTATGAGCCTGGATATAGCAGACGAGACGAAAACAAAGATTCGCCAGGCGGTCGAAGCACATCTTCAACCCCCACCCGTATTCTTTATGAAATCGCTTGAACTACCCGCAGTTTCTTGCGAAAGCACCGAAAGATGGATTCTTCTGATTCACATTCCGAAAGGCGAGCGCGCGCCATTTCTTCATAGCAACGGATGTGTCTATACCAGGAAAGGAGATTCATCATCACCTATCCCGCTAACCGACCTTGGCTTACTTGACCGCCTATGGTCAGAAGGCAGGCACAAGCAAGAGAAACTAAAAAAAAGAATTGACTTCTTGTGCAGTCAATCACCAAGAAAATTGCCAAAAGTTGAACTAATAATATCCGTTGAAACGGATTATTTCGAGGAAAGCGAAAACCCTAGGGTAACATTTACAAATTTCCAAAGCATCGCTTTAGCACCCTCTCGAGAAGGCGCAACCCCGCTATTCAACAACGCGCATCCACTAGACAGCTCATATATTGCCCGATATGTTGAGCGGAGCCCAGACGCCATCTCACTACTATGGGATTTCGACTACCTCCGGAATTTACACTATATAGCCCTCCCTCTAGCGACACATGCCTGGACTGGGAGCGCTTTTGAACACGGCCAAATTGACCACCAAGGATTAACAGAGCTCACACAATACCTATCGGACCAAGAAAGCCAAAAAGAGCTCTTCGTCGTCGACTTTACTCCCGCTGGATTGATGATGGCTATCGTCTTACACAAGGTTAAAGAACTGCACCGAACTGCGGGACAACAAACCTCTCGCTTGTGTCTTAACGCAAGAGTCTCGGGGGTCGGTCAAAGCGTCATCTTTGTGGACTTACCTCGCTACAAGGAACACCTCAGAATTTCCGGACTGCCTTTTGTCCACCGTGAAATTGACTTTCTTTACCCAACTGAGAGACCAGAACCAGAACGTTGGCTTCAAATTAAGCAGGAGCAGCCGCACACAGCAGAAAATGTACCGGATGGTCTTGATGTTGCCAATTCCATGGTACTGTTCATACTGCTAGCAGAGAGTCTGGGCATTTCTAACCTCGTAACCGTTGGGTCAGATATTCTCCCATGGAGCGACACAGACTTCGAAAATATCGTTGACACCTACAATTTTTTGCTGTCAAGAGGACTAAGCTTTACAGCTTCTGAGAACCCCGGGATAGTCTGACATCAGGAGCAACATCACTTCCGCCCATCCAAACGCAAAAGCCCGCCATAAAGGCGGGCATTGTTGCTCAAATTACTTCACCGACACTACGCAGCAAGCCGTTTCTCCTTCACGACCGCAGCATCCTCCACCGAACTTTCAACATCAACGACCGCCGAAGGCATCGACTTTGACTCCGTGTCGAACGCCTCCACCTTGAGAAGCCCCTTCGTCGAGATTTCCTTTCCCGCAGCCGACATATCCAAGCACCAGTAGTCCTTGCCGTTGGACCGCGTCTTGGCGAAACCCAGTTGCCGGAGGCGCTTGCCGAGGGCGATGCTGTTGATCGTCTTGATGCCGAACACAGCCGACCAGGTCGTGTACAACTTATAAACACCGGCAGGCGTCATTCCCTTCCCGTCACAGCGTTCCAGAGCTTCCTCGGCAAACAGCTTGATGACATCCGAGTCCTCGCGATACTGGCTCGCCGCCTCTTCAGACGATTTCGGCACCAAGAATCGACCACGCTCGCGCAGCGTCCGCAGCCCGGAAACGGCGATCGTAAAGATGCCTGCGAGTTCTGCCTTGAGCTTGGCGGGAAGGTTCATATCCATCTCATCCGCCGTGAAGTTGCGGTTGAACTTGAGCATCACCAAGCGGCGGAAGAACGCGTGCGTCACATCGCGAAGTTTCGGCAGGTGATTCGTCGCCAGCATAATTCGGGCAAACGGCGTGAACGTGAATGGATGCTCGTACTTCCGCTCGCCCTCCACTGTGTCACCACTGACGATCTGCTTCAGGATGCCGTCATCCATCACCGTGTTCTCATTGATTTCAGAACTGGTCAGCAGCAGTTTGCCGTCAAGTTCTGCCAAAGCCCGGCGATTTCCCAAGCGCTGAAGCGGCGCGCTATACACATTCTCGTGACCAAGCAGTTCAGGCATCAACTTGAGCAGAACCGACTTGCCGTTGCCGCCATCGCCAACACAGACGACGAACTTCTCGAAACTCGTGTCAGGAATCAGGCACAGCCCCATCCACTCGCGGACGAACTGGCTCTTTTCCTCCCGGTCGAAGTCATCGCGAAAGACATCCTTCAGGAACTTCTCGAACGTCGGCGCTTCCGCGTTCTCATCCCACACTGCTTGACGACCCGACCGCAAATGAAACTCCGGGCTGTGCGGAACGAGCGTGAACGTCGTCAGGTCCAGCACCCCGTTCAAGAAACAGATGTGGTTCGCCTTCGGCTTAAAGTCGGCGTCCTTGACAACGCAAGCCAGCTTCAGCATCCCGAACAGTTCGTTCACCTTAGCAAGTAAAGCGTCTTCCCCGAAGTACCGGACGACGGACTTTTTGACATCGGAGCGGTCATCCAGCATCTGCCAGTACCCCGACGAATAAGCGAGGAACGAACTGTGAAGGTACACCAGGCCGTTCGGATAGTACGCCTGAAGGAACGCCTTAACGTTAGCCGGTGCCGACTCATCAACTTTCCAGGTGGATGCCGAAGGAACAGCGTCGGCAGTGGTCAGGACTTCGTTGTTTTGCGGGTTGATATTCTTCTTCATTGCGTAACTCCTTTTAGTGGGTTGAAAAAAACTTGGTGATTTCGATACAGGGAAAGCCTTCGCGCAGGACTGATGCCAGCACCAACACTCGGCTTGTAGGGGGAACAGCGTGTTCAACGAACTTGGCTCGTTTGGCGTTCTTCACTTCATCGACCGTCGTCGGATAGCCGTGCTCGGTCAGCCAGCCAGCCAACCCGGCATAGGTCATTGACCGGGTCAGCCCGCAAAGCTGCTTGGTGTAAGCACGCAGGAACAACCGGCGGAAGACATCGGCGACGCCCTTGTTCGTAGCGCGTATGCCAAAGCCTGGCACGCCACTTTCCTGAAGCCGGTCACGGACCAATAAGAACTGGTAGTGGTCTTCCCAATCCTCGAAGTCGCTCAAGGTCTTCAGGCAGCGCTGCTGTCGCCACCCATCGAAGATCGCTCGGGCACGTTCGTACTCTTCCAGGTGGTTCCACGGCACGCTATCGAGGGCGATATGCTCACCGCCAGCGACGGCAACCACCCGCGGATTGACCAAGCGGCGCTTGGAATCGAACTCCAGATTCAGCAACGACTCACGCGTCAGGCGAACGACATCGACATCCTTGACCCATTGCTCGCGGAACGGGGTGAAAGGTCGTGTCATCGTCTTGTCGCCCGGCAGCCGATTGATGAACAAATCGAGCATGAAATCATTGTGCTTTTCAGTTTCGACACCGGGAGAAACGCCGGCCTTCGCCAAGATGATTGGCTCTTCGCCGAACGGCATCGCCGTCACCTGCCCTCGTGTCTTGATGGCAATCAACTGACGGACCTTATGCTTGCGCTCCAGCACCTTGCCGCCTGGAGCCACCCGCTCGCACAGCGCCTGAAAGCGTGTCGCCATCGGTCCGTCGAGCCTCAACTCCGACTCGTCGGCATCCGTGATGAAACCATCGGTCGTTGCGCTGATGACCTGCCGATGCCCTGGGATTGCGGCAATCTGCTCGCTCAACACGGCGCGAATGAAGCCGGTCGTGTGCGCAGCGATGACCGCGTTGGTCAAGGTCGAATGCGGCAACTCGACGCTCTTCAAGGCCTGCGCCTCAAAGACGGATTTCTTCTTCAATCCCTGCGCCGTCTTGCCGTACAGGCTGTTGCCCAACAACTTGACATACAGCTCGTCGAGACCACCCTTCGCAAGACGTTGCCGAAGCTCGCGAACCCGCATCACGAACGGCTCGAACAAGCGGTCATCGCCGTCAAGCCAGGGAATGACGATCCCGAACTTGATCTCGATTTCGCAGCCGAGATTCAACGCCACCTCGATTTCGGGCGCAGTACAGTGCGTCAAGCCCGTCAGTGGATAGATCAGGCCGTTGTCCCTGTTCCGCACCGGCAACGACGGGAACCGCGTGCCTTCCGGGAACGCAAAGCGAACGTAGGCGAAGCCGAGAACGTGACCCACGAAATCCTCCGGGTCGTGCGTGACGCGGAAGTTCTCGTAATCGATATGGCGGAGATCAACCATACCGGTCGTATAGGCACCAGCCAGATCGAAGTCATTGTAGACACCGAAAATCGTGGGACCGAACGCATAGCACTCATTCCGACCGCCGCTGTAGCAAGTGGCGACGAACGACTCGAAGATCGCTCGCATCGGCGTCGGTGATTTCTCCGTCTTCGTCACCACACCGCCCTTCTTGCCGTTCCAGTACGTGCTCGACGCCTCCGTGACACCGAACGCCGCGTTGAAATCGACGCCGCCGTCTTTAAGCAGTTTCGTGAACATCGTGACCGCCAGGCTGCTCGCCGTCGCGGGCAGCGACCGCCTGTCTGTCTCCTGTTCAGCGAAGTCCAGCAGACGCAGGTAAAAGCGAACCGCTATTTCGGCATCCCGCAGACCGTACTCCTCGAACGCTCGCTTATCGCCTTCGAGCAGCAGGTCCATCCGGTCCTTCGTATAGCCAGCAGGCAGTTCAAGCTTCGGCAACTCAAGCAGATCACCGACCTGCGCCAGCGAGGTTCCCATCGCGACGTGCCCACCGACATCGATAAAGCGGACCTTCAGCGCGCGAAACATCCCGCCACCATCAGTAGCCAGTAGTGTCTGATTGCGCAGCAGTCTCGCCACGTCTTCCGCATCAGGTTCAACTTCAACGCACGTCTTGACCGACGCTACTCTGCCGCCAACATTCTCGATGTTGTCCTTGAACGTGGCCAGGTCGCCGAACGCCTGTAGGTCAATCCGCAAGAAGAATCCGCACAGCACAATGCGGTTCGGCCATTCGAGGATTGCTCCCTCCTCCATCGCATCGATGATCAGCCGCACGATCACTTTCTTGAACGATGGGCGCTCGGCCTTCGAACTGCCACGCGGATAAACGACGCGTTGAAACGTTCCACACTCGCCCACCAGATAGAACTGGAGGCTCAGCACGGTGTTGTCGTGGTCAGCATCGCCTGGCACGAACTCGGAGTCGAAGCCGATATAGACGGTTGGCCCCTTCCCGGCGTGAGGCTTGCTGGGATCACTTTCCAGGTCGGCGATTTGATGCTTGAGGAGGACGTCTTGCCGCCGAAGATGGTGTTCAAACTCGGCTTCAGGGTCGAAGTCGTCGGCGTCACCGTAGAAAGCGTCGTTGTCGGCGCGATGGACGGTGGTGTAACTGTCCTGTATGTATACCCTTTCCGACGACCTACACCCGCCATCGATCGGTATCACATTTCCTGCGAAATTGTTGTTCATGGTATGTATTCCTTAAAAATGGTGAAAGACTGGACAAGGCTGTCGATAGAACAAACAGCCCTGTCTGCGAGCAGTGGTTTAATTAGGCAACAGCGGGGACCTCGTCATTGAGGAACGACCAGTCGGGCTGACGGATGCCTCTCGGCTCTTTAGCGAAGAGGATCAAGATGTCGCGAACACGATGCCCTTTTACCGGATCAGCGACCGGTATCCATACCACCACGCGCTGCTGGGCATCAGTACAAACGACCCCGCGCTCGTTTATATAGCGAACGGATTTGATGACGGAATTGGCGATGGCGTCGCCGCTTGGTAACAAAATAAAGTGATTCATAGTTAACTCCTTAAAAAAGTAGGATGAAGGTGGGGCGAAGAAAGCCTCACTAAATGGATGTGATGAATAAAAAAACAAATCTGTTTAGAAAACATTCAACACGGATCGGATGTTAAACCAGAGCGAATTTCTGGACTTGACACTACAAAAGGAGGTGGTTTGATCGAAAGCCTTGCCAGCAGCGTCAGAGACTTCTTTTCAAACAGATTGAAGTGACGAATGAGAAAAAGTTGGCATTCAATATGGGTTGAATACCGTATAAGGATTAACAGCCTGGTTTGATACTGCTAAAGGGGGTGGTTTAAGCGATAGCATTTCCAACCGCGCTGGAATCTTCACGTCCACCCGGGCGGAGGAGGGGCCACGCCGAACGGCACCGAGGCAAGGCGAAGGTTGGCGACCGCACAGCGTGCCCCAGCGTGCTACGAAGATGCCTTGATGAAGGCAAGCGAGGGAGATTCACCAAGCCAACAGCCTCTCTGCCACGAGGTTGGGATAGAATCACGCCGTTTCGGTGACAGCAGGAAGACCATCAGATGGACGAGGACGACGACGACGACTACAGCGATTTTTTCAGGGAATTCACCACACAGGAGGTTGAGTGGTGCAGGCTGTGGTTTGAATTTTGGAAATTGAGCGACCAGGAGAAGCGGTCGAACGACGTAGCCAACCATTTTGGTGATACAACCTGTGACTTCGAGACCTGGTGGCCGGAACACGAATACCTCTTCCTGAAGGCTGACCTTCCCACGGTTGATGTCATTCTCAAAGAAAGCAAATTCCGCAGGTGCTTGCAGGCGTATCCATCACCAGGCGAGCCTGGAATGCTCGCCCTGGGAGTGTCTTTGTACGCAACAAAGAAGGAATTGCGCGCAGCGTTCGACGAGATTCTTGCCAAGTACCACCCGGGAGCAGCCGGTCGACCGCAATTCGACGGGTGGGGCGATTGCTACTCCTTTTACGCACGACCCGATGAAGTGATGCTTCGCAAGATTCTCCAAGTCTATTGCGTCTATTCAGAAGACCAGCAGAAGCCGAAGAAAGATCAGATGCCTCTCTGGAAAATCGAGGAAACCATCGGCCTGATCGTCAAGGAAGGCAAGTCCGCCGAATACATCTGGAAAACAGAGGATGTTGACGCCTCCGTTATAGAGAGTCGGCGACGATCGCAACACGCAACGATTCGCAAGTACCTCAACTACGCAGAGGAAATTTTGGCAAATGTTGCTGTCGGAAAATTCCCCGTCTACACAGTAGGCAAGGCCAAAGTCAGTACTCGTCAGGAAGCAGCAAGCAAGTAGAAGAACGATCGGCTTCCGTAATTACCCACAGTTTGTCGCCCCGCTCATTCAGTTTATAGCTGGACATCACTCGATATCCGTTTCTGAGACTCAACTGATTTTCCCGCTTGTCTTCCTCGGGAACGCAGCCCCAATCGCCTTTCGCATGGCGAAGCAAGAAACTCAACGGATTTCTTTTGTTCTCCTCGATTGCCCGAAGCGCTCCGGGCGTTGCGACTATCTCGCCTAATTCAAACAGCATCTTGATTCTCCGAAATTGATGGCCAACACGGATCATCATCCGGTGGATGTTTGCTGTTTGGGCAAATGATATTTTTTCCCCAAAGCCCGTTGCCTTAATCGAAGTTCGGTTGGATGGTGCCCGTGTGGTTAAGAACGGAGTCCGACATGAAATTGCTAACAACCGAGCAGAAGCAAGACCTGGTGAACTTCATCATCGAGGATTTCGGTCCTGGAATGGCTATTGATAACTTCACCGACGCCCTGCTCGGCTTGCTGGAAGATGTGTCCGGATTCGAAACCGCTGACCCGCGCACGATCAAGAAACTCACTCAACAACTTTGGAGCCAATACCATGACTAAGAACGCAGCCGCACCGGCAACCACCGCACCCGCAACGACCAAGAAATCAACGGCGAAGGTGGAGGCATCCTCGGTGGCAACACCCGAAGCATCTGCCGAAACCAAGGCAGCCACCGTGACGACACCGATGGAAACACCAACCGAAGTGTCAGAAGTGGCAGCGATGACTGCGGCAGACACGACTCCGGCTGAAACGGCGGCAGAGCAAGCGACGATTGCGGCAGACACGACTCCGGCAGCGACCGCCGAAGCCACTGCTGCGACACCACCGCTCGAGGCATCCGCACCGGCAGTGGCACCAGCAGCAGCCAGCGAGCCGAAGAAGATCGACCTCAGCAAGCAGCCGATCAAGGAAGCGATTGCCAAGGGCAAGGCCCTCATCAAGGAGGGCAAGTCCAAAGCCGACGCGGCGATGGTGATCTTCGAAGCGCTGAAGGCCGAAGAGAAGGATGTGGTCATCGCCGCCTTCGTTCAAGGTGCGACGCTCACCGAGAAGGGTGCCGTCACCTACTGGTACAACTGTCGCCGGAAAGCCAAGAAGGTGGCGAAGCCGGCCTGATCGCCAGATTCCAGCAGTTTTCAGCGCAGCCGGAAGGTCACGAACCAGTTCGGCTGCGGTCTGAAAACCGGGTGCCAAACCACTCGAATGTCATTGCGTGGAGATTTCAAGGAGGATGGCGATGAATGAGTTAAAGGGAAAGCGCAGCACACAACTACTCGGCGAGCTTGTTTCTCGCTTGACGCGAGACTATCCCGATGATCTCTGGGACGGAACGACACGCGAACTGCTTCACGAAGCAAACGACCATCTCGGTTGGGAGAAGATCGTGTGGACCATCGACGACGATGGGGCACTAGGCCAGTGAGCACGCCATTCCAGACTTTTTCAGCAGCACTCGACTGATTTCTTGGAATTTTACTGGTGACTTTTACTCCCCTTCGCATAAATACATTCATCTCGCGTCGAGACCAGCAAGAACACAAGCCAACATGACGACTCAACCAGCCATACCCTGACTGACTGGTGGTGAAGGGAACAGATTGCGTGGAGCCGCAATAACGAGCCCACCGGGTGAGCCGGTTAAAGTTTCAGTGATGCTGCGTGGATAGCATCGTTGATCAGACAGCTTGGGAATAAAGCTTCTTTTCTTTCATCCACGAACAGCACTATCCCGTCAGCAATGACAACGCAGCGAACCCGAAGTGAGTTGCGTGAGTTGGGTCAAAACTCAAACGGGGGAGGTAAATGTCTTTCCTCAAATGGAGCCGCAAAAAAGCAACTGCTTGTGGGATTGCGAGGAAGCGCAGCTGACGAAGCAATCACGCAAAGCACGTGCGCAGCACGCAGGCGGCAACAACTGCGAGATGTAGATGAAATGCTGTAATCACCTGCGTGGAATTGCGTCTTCAAATCGCGATTGCCTGCCTCCACTGTGGGCAGTCGGGAACGACGCAATCACCTGCGGTGATTGATCGCAATGTGCTATCACGAGCCGCTCCGCTCTACGTGATAGCGCATTCGATTGCTTCTGCCTTCGCCTTGTCCCCAGCAACAAGGCAGCAGGTCGCCGATGCCATTTCCTCGCTTGGCCACAAGAACCGGATGTCAGCAAACACGACCGGGCAACCGGGCTTCCTCATTTCACCTGTCGTCAGCACCGAGGAATCAAGTCGCCAATGACATCTCATCCATTCACATCACCAGACTGGAACTGATACGGTTCGACATCTGGACGCTCGCAATCACCTGCGGTGATTGATCTCAAGCGCAATCCAGCGGCGCTTCGCACCGCTCGATTGCGCATTCGATGTTTTCTTTCTTGGAGTTGCCAGCAGCACCGAGAAATCACGCCGCCAACGCAATGGCACCAAATTGGGCAAGCACGACATGGATTGCCCCGTTCTCCTTGCCGGCAACACCGACAAGCGAAGCCGCCTATGCCTTCTCATCAAGGCAAGGCACAAGCCAGGCAGAAACGACGACTTGGCAACCGGGGGTGCTCCGTTCCACTTCCTGCCAGCACGGAGATGGCAAAAAGCGGATGCCTTTCCATCAATAACAACGCAAGCCTGGTGCTGGCACGCAGCCCACCGGATGTCGCTTTCGTCGTTCGACTTGTCAGCAACACCGGGAAGCCAAGCAGCGGATGCCATCTCATCGATTCGAGGCAGAAGTAGCGACGGCATCAACGACCGCAATCACCTGCGGTGATTGATCTCATGCGCAATCAAGCGGCGCTCCGCACCGCTCGATTCCGCCTTCGATGTCTTTTCTGGGTTTGGACCTGCCACTCCTCACACTGAACCCCGCAAAAGCAGGCCGGTCCTGGGTTTCACCGCATATGGCTGGGTCCCAGGTCGCCACCGCAATCGCACTCAACCAGCCAGAACCACCCACGAAACATCCCGTTTCAGGGAACCAGCCAGACCAACGGCGTATCCGGCAAGGAATTCCATGGCGTTCACGGCGGAGTTTCCGATGTCTTCCTCACCCAGCCGCCACCAGGACGCCGATTTCAGGGCAACTGGCCACCCACCTGGACTTCAGCCAGACAAACCCCGCCACCGAAATCGCGCTCAACCAGCCAGCGCCACCAACGAAACACCTCGTTTCAGGGCAACCAGCCAAAGCAATCGAGTATCCGGCGAAGAACTCAATGCGGTTTATGGCGGGATCGCCGTTGTCTTCCTCGCCGAACGGGTTGATGGTCTCCATATCAACCAACGACATCGGACTTACGCCATGAGCATCGTCAAGCGAGGAAACAGCAAGTTCTGGTATATGCACTTCCAGTTCAACGGGGAAATCTACATCCGCTCAACGAGGACAACGAACAAGAAGGCAGCGGAACGGATGGAGGTGGAATGGAAGGCAGAACTCCATTCTCACCAGTACCAAGGCAGGAAGCAGCGGATCAAGCTGGCGGACGCCTTCGAGCAATACAAGTTATCAAAAAGGGGAATCGCCAGCTACGGCAACCTGGTTGCGCACGAATCGGTGCTGTTCCGCTTGCTTCCAATGCGGAAGCACCTGGACGAGCTGACATCGCATGACCTCCAGCGCTTCAAGCAGGACCGTGTCTCCGAAGGAGTCGGGGCAGAGATCATCAAATACGGGCTGTTGCTGATTAACGGCACGTGGAAGTTGGCGCAGAAGTTGGGCTACCAAGTCAGCCCGCTGGAATTTCCCACGGTGAAGATTCCGAAGTTGCCATTGCGGTACTTGACCGAGGACGAAGAACACCGGTTGCTCACGGAACTTGCTCCTGACCGCGAAGGTTCCGGTCTGAAGCCGATGGCGGAGCGAAGCGACGAACTGAAACGCGCGATGGTCGATGCGTACGACCTGGTCATCCTGCTGCTCGACACCGGTGCGCGGTACAGCGAAATCGCCAACATCGAATGGCGGCGGATTGACCTCGCGGAGCAAACGATCACGCTCTGGCGTTCGAAGGTCGAGAACGAAACCGTGCTCTACATGACGGACCGCGTGTTCGACGTGTTGTCGCGCCGGCTGGCAACGAAGACCAGCCCGCACGTACTCACCAACCGCGATGGCGAAGCACGCGGTTACTGTACCCAGTCCATCCGCAAGGCGATTGTCCGTGCTGGCCTACAGAACTGCCGAGTTCACACGCTGCGCCACACGCACGCATCGCGGTTGATCCAGAACGGGATGTCTGTTTACGAAGTCCGGGAGATTCTCGGCCACAGCGACATCAAGACGACGATGCGCTACGCGCATCTCGAGCGGCGGCAAGTGACGTCAAAAGCGCGCGATGTCATCAACCATCTCAACCACCGTAGCACCTAAACCACCACCCACCAAGGAGAAACACCATGCCTCAATTCGAAGTCTCATTCTCGGTCGACATCAGCAATGAGCCAGGGAAGGCCACGATCGGCAGCAGCCTGACCTCAGGCCTGAAGACCACCATTGAAGCTCGCAACCTCGGCCAGGCAAGAGCGATGATCGAGGCGCAGTACGGCAAGAACTGTCGGGTTTTCGGCGTCAAGCCGCTCTAACCAGCGTTGCCCGCCAGCGATCGCCGCCGCGATAGTTGAGGCACAACAAAGCCAAGACTGTTTGCCGGCATTGATGCGGTCGATAAATCTGACAAAGCCGGAACACTGACAGAGAGGGCGCCGCGGCGCCCTCTCCTTTTTGCTCACGGGCCTCGTCGACTTGGTTGATGGCAGGACAAGCGGGTTAGCGTCCATCAGGACCAACTCAACAATGTGGTCTATCGAAAGCAAGTGAGAACCAATTTTCCACGGACCCTATTACAGCCTGGAGTCCAACTTTCTCTCACGGTGTCGGGGCAAGCGGCAAGCTCCGGCGATGTTCAAGTTGGACTCCAGCCAGCAGCAGTAAGCGGCGGCGGAACACAACAATCAGCGACGGTCGGCTGATTTTGCGGCAGGTTGCCCCGCTTTCGGCTTCACCTGTGCATGTGACGCCTTGGCTTCCTCGGCTTGCCGCTTGGCTTCCTGCTTCTTTTCTTTGGCGATGCGCTGTTGATCGGAAATTTCAAATATCTCTGCTAGTCTCATGGTCATTTCTCCCTGTTAGTGTAGTGTAGTGACGGAGGTATTTATGCCGATGACCTGCTGGGGTTGGTTTTTTTCAAGCTGGCAGATGTTGCCCTCGATGCCTGTCCGCGTGACAGTGTCAACGTAGCCTGACGGGAGCTTGCCAGCGTCGGAGTTCAACACGCTGGCAAAGATGGGAGCCAATTTGAGGACGCCTTGCGCGTCCTTTTCATTTCACCCTGTACGACCTCCACCCCAACCTGTATGGGTTTATGACGTACCTCGAAACCGCCACGGAAACCAAGCGGTTAGAAGGCTCGATTCCAAACTGGGCCGGTTTCGAGGGCAGGCGCAGCGTTTCACCAGCGCTGGCGAGTCGGTGGGACGATGGCGGAAGCAGATGTAGCGTTAAGGCAGGATTGACAGCGGCCAGAGCTGCCGTTGGCCATCCACGCCACCAACGTCCGTTACGAATTCGACACCGGCCCGTAGGCCATTAGATCGAGCTGATAAGCCCGCGCGCAGGCCGAAGACTTTTTAAGAAGCAGGCCAATAAACGCAACAGATGTCACCAAGCCGAGCCAGACCATACTTATTCCTCGATGAATCGCACTAGATAACCCTGCAGCAGCTTGTCAGCACGTATCGCAGAGTGCTCCATCTCCCGAGCACACTCGGCCTCAAGACTCTCGGCAGCCAGTTGAGACTCGCACAGCTTCGTAAGCAATGACCGCGAGTCCGCGACAAGCGCAGTCAACTTCTCGTTCGTCAGGGCATAGGATTCAGTGGCAATCGCTGCTCTCGTGGCTCTATTGGTCGGATGGACGGAGACTCGTACTGCCGTGTACCCAGGATAGTTGGTCAGGAACCATTGCTGGGCGATAAGCAGTTGCCCATGCTCGTCCTTTGTCAGTGCATTCTTTTCCTTCTTGCGACTCTTCGCTTCGATAATGAAGCCGACCTTTTGAGGGAGTAACCAGAGCACGTCAGGCCCTTGCCCGGCCGCGTCATGTCGCTCGGCGGCTAGCCCGATGAACTGGGCGAGCTCCAGCAAGGCCTGCTCAAACTGATTCGCGGTTGCATTTGGGGTCAGGTGTGCGACCGTTTGCTCGAACCGCTGCAGCAAGCCGCGACGCATGTGGTATCCGAGGAGCTGACGTGAGATTGCTACCGCTTGCGCACTTGGCGCGGGGAGTGGACGATAGGGAGGCAAAACCTTGGGTCGCAGCAGGTTCCGGTTGGAACCGTAAGCCTCCCGCTGCAGTTCGTCGCCGCGCTCAATCTGTCCCCACTGATGAGCGATGCGCCCCGCCAACTGAAGCAGCCAACCACGGGTTTGATTATCAGGAGGCTCAGCTCCGTTCGCGACCTTGTCAAGCCGTGCGATTGCTTTGTCATAGTAGCCATCGGCCCAGAGGTTGAACGCTTTACGCTCTACTGCAGCCACGTCGAAACGTCTCGGGTCCGGTGACTCCGGCTTGACACCTTCGGCCAATGTCTCGGCGTGATACTCGACCCAGTCCAGATCGCGGTCGAAGCTCATACTGACGGTCCGAGCCAGATCCTTCAAATCCCTCACTTCCTTGCTGACCGTCGAGCCCATATCAAGCTGGGCACGTGTCGCACTGGTTAGTAATGGGAAGTTTGCATCCTTGGCAATCCACCCCGCCAAGTCCGAGCCGACCAGCACCACGACGCAGTGGTCTCCCGAACCACGCGCACCACGCCCGATGCCCTGCTCGATTCGTTGAGCAAGCATGCGACTGATAGTTGCGCCCCCATACAACGTCGCAGCGCGCAGCAGTTCGTAGTCCGAGGTGCCCGCCGGCAGCCCTTCCATCACCAGCAGTCGACAGGAATCACCGGGCAGGTCGATACCGTCGTAGCGGTTGGCAAACACCACCGGCCCGTTAGACGTCCGAGCTTGAAGCGACGCAACTTGTGCCTCGACCTCTGCGGACCCATCAGCAAAGGTGGCGGCATCTTTCCAGTTGTCGGCAGCTCGATTAGAGGGGGCAAGCACGACCGCCCCAAGATTCTTCTCTGCGGTCCATTTAAGGAGCTTCTTGGTAGCCTTAATGACCTCGAATTTGAAAGGCATCAAATCGGGAATCAATATCATGCGCTCGCTCACACCCGCGAGCGAGCGCGAGGTGAGCGCGTTATCAACCAGTTGCGGGTCCGCGTCGAAGGTACGGACAATCTCGCTGTCGTCCGCGATGGTGGCCGACATGTAGATACGCCGCGGCGCGTCAGCAAAGGTCGGGAAGGAATGCACCAACGGAAGAGCGGAGGTAATCGTAAAGGCGCTCGGACTAATGAGGGCGTGGCACAGGTGCAAGTTGTCTCGCAGCAGCGGCCACGAAAATAGGTGCTTGTCCGCATCAGCGTCAGCGCGCAGTTGGTCCCTAACGACATCAAGTTGCTCGTGCCATGCCCAATATGGGACTTCGATAACGCCCCGGTTGAGGCCGCTGATAGTGTCGTCAAAGGTGCCCAGTCGGTCGATGTCGCGAAAAACCTTCCTGAACAAGCCAGTCAACTCGTCGTACCGCTCTCGGTCACTGCCGCTAGATACCTCAAGGGTGAAAGACTCGCGCACCACCGAAAACGCGACATGAGCGTCATCGAGAATGATCGCCCCCACCTTGATCGGAGCGCCATGGCCTCCACGAACCCCAAACTTACTGCGTCCGTTGAACAGTGCCTTGTACGTGGCGACCATAATGGCCTTGCCATTGACGAAATCATCATCTAGTGGCTGGCCGTTCCTATACGGCACCCCAGGAACTCCAAGCGCCTTCGCCTTTTCCAATGTCTGGTTGACTAGCTGCCGCGTGGGCGCTAGGTACAAGACGGGTTCCTTGGTTTCCGTCAGGGTCGACTGGGCCATCAGCAGGCCCACCAACGTCTTGCCGCCGCCGGTATGGAGCTTGATGACCATGTCACGTTGCATACGACGCGCGAACCAACTTTCTAGCACCTCCGCCTGGCTGGTATAGAGGTCATTGATACCAGGAGGCTTGGGCAGGCGCCGGAAGATTTCGAGCGGATCAACCGGGGTCACCCTTTTTTGTTGGATTCTCAATTTGTTGAAGTCGACCATGACGCCTCATTGATGTTGAATGTTGTGATAGCCATGATTATTGCATAGGTGATCGGGTTGTCGACGATTGAGCCATGCGGCCCGGAACCAGCCCGGAACAACGGGAAGCGATCGTCTTCCGCTGGCACCGGCAGCAACTCCAGGAACTGATCCCGCCGCTGCTGGGAAAGTGGCAGACCGTCCTGGGTGCCGAAGTCGCCGACTGGGGCATCAAAAAGATGAAGACCAAGTGGGGAAGCTGTAACGCAACCGCTCGGCGCGTCTGGTTCAACCTGGAACTTGCCAGGAAACAGGTCCAGTGTCTCGAATACATCGTCGCTCACGAACTGACGCATCTACTCGAACGACATCACAACGAACGCTTTACAACCCTGATGGACGAGCACATTCCACAGTGGCGGCAGTACCGCGAGATGCTCAACCGACTGCCGTTGGCGCATGAGGAAGGGGGATATTAACAGTCTCAACCAGCACCGCACCTTGACCGAAAAGAAAGGGGAACACGGCTGGTCCATCATCCAGATTGATTTCGAACGGTCATACATACGGTCTCGACACAGCGAGGTGAGGACAGCCAGGCAGGTGTGACTGCTCTGTATACATACCCCTACTGACGACCTACACGCCGGCGAACAGGCAACCACAATCCAGCGATGATGGAAGGACGTCAACGCTGTCCCTACACCGAATCTGCCCACCAGGCACCCGCAAGATCAACAAGTGTCGGCCCCCTTACACCGTTCCACGACGCTCACGCTGGAGCATCAGCCCCAATGTTGGCGAACGGTGCCAAGCCGAAACCCGAAAGCGCTGGACGTAGCAATCCACAGCAAGGTGTTCCCCGAGGCATCTCACACTGCCCCCACTGTACCACTGAAACCCTTGCGGGACGGGGCTTTCAGGGCATTTCCGGGTAGTCGGTTCAGCGACTAACCACCACGCACTGTGCTATTTCATACCGGGCAGGAACTCGATTCCAGTGCGGCGAACCAGTTCTTCATAGTTCAGGGGCCGACCTGGCGTCGCGTCATCCCGGTTGTCCAGCCAGTGTGCCCACGCCCGACTTGTCGCCGGATCATAGACCAGTTTGAACAGGTGCTGTGGCACCCAAACGCGGTGCGAACCGATCGTCGGAGGGTTGCTGTCAAAGACCGGTCCCGTAATGACGAACACATCGCCAGAAGCGCGCATCACATACCGGCGCGTCGCTTTCTCGATCGTTGCCCACGCTTTGCGATTGTTGACCGGGTACTGCGGAACGACGTTCGACAGTGAGAAGCTTTGCGCCATCGACTCGGGAGTTGCCATATCCCCCGCGGGCGCCAGGTGTCCTCGGTCAAAGCCAGAGCCCTGATAGTCTTCCAACTCGGCACGCTCACCGCGAGGCAGCCTGGCGTCCGCGAAGAACTCATTCGTCCGCTGCCCATCACGAGCATCGAGCAACAGTGCTCGGTTAAGACGTTCCGCAACATAGATCGGTGTTCGGCTCTTGCCTGAATGGAGGACGGCGAACGCACTGAAGCACAGTGGCCGTGGCAGCATTTCAGCGCGAACAGGGACGACAGGCGGCTTGCCGTTCGCAAAAAACTGGCTACACGCAGTGAAATCACCAGCAGACGCCGTGCCGACCATAGCGACCGCTGCGAAAACGGCGGCAGAGAGTAGCCGTCTACGCACTGACGCGCTTGAAAACTTTCAAGGCGAGGCTCTCGAACAGGGTGGTGACATCCCAATCGGCAGGCGGTGGAGTCCTCTGGTCAAGCACTCTCCCTGATGCCAATATCGTTCGATGCTCGCCATTCTGGAATTCCAGCATTAGCAGCCTGTTCTCCTTGTTGGGCTGACTGTCGAGCTTCGAGCATAGCTCGTCGATGATTTCGTCGTCGAACTCGTCCGACGCGACCAGGTCGCGACGATACGTCTCGATTTCATCTTCGGTGTACCACCGGCCGCCAGGAAAAGTGGCAATCCTGGTGATCACGCGCTTGATTGCTGCCGACAGGCGGATGCGCAACAAGTGAAGCTCATTGCCTTCCAGATTCTCCAGTTGGCGGAGCAAGTCGACGATCAGGTTCTGCTGGACGGCGGCATCGACACGCGAGTTTGCCAGCCGGATGACTTCGTCCTCTGCCAGTTTCTTCTCCTGGTTTAGGCTGACAAGCTTCGCCTCGTTCGCCTTCATTCGGTCAAGAATCAACCTGGGCGGCTCACCCTGAACCGCATTCTCCAACGCATCAAGCAGGGCCTGGTTGCGACCATTCACATCGAGGATGTCCTGCTTGAGTCGTTCCACTCGTCGCATCGCGTGGCCCATTTCGGCTTCGGCATCCTGATTGACGCCGAGCACTTGGGCGAAATCGACCGCCTTACAGAACCGCAGGACCAATCGCTCAAAGTCAGCGTATGACCACTGAATGTACTTACACCGAATTCCTCGGCGAGCGTTGCTACAAGCGACGTACCGGCTGGTCTTATGAACGCCATTCGCGCGCTTGTTCTTGTAGCCACCCATATTCATCGGGCCGCCACAGTACCCGCATACGAGCAAGCCCGAGAACAGGTTGCTCAACTGGTTGCCTTTACTAACACCGCCGCGTGTCCGCCTGGACGCCCGTGTCGAAGCGGCAATCAGCCACTCTTCTTTCGACATGATCGCCGGGTAGTAGTCAGGAATCACATCAACGAGCGTCCGCTCGCCATCACGCTGAAGATTGAGCTGTAACTCGCCATGAACCGCTGGGCTGGCAAGCAGTTTCTGGATGTACGAGTCTTGCCAGCCGTCGGTCTTGTCGGAGAACCGAGGAACATTTTCAGCATTCAGCATCTTGACGATCGTGGCATTGCCAACGCCATCGAGCGACATCCGGAAGATGCGCTTGACCACCTCGACCCGCTCGGGAATGAACTCGAACCCCGTGTCGCCTTCCGCAGGCTTCAACCAGTAAGGGCAGCGGGCTGTCAGTCGTTTGCTCGCGATGTTCTTCCGCTTGGCATCCCACGACGAGCGAACCCGCATACTCTTGATGGCGGATTCTTCATTGGCGCGGCTCATGATGACGATCGACATGATCAGGCTGGCCCAATTCTCGTTCGATCGCTCTTGGCTATACACCTGATCGTCAGCCAGCGTGACGATGATGATTCCAGCCTTCAGGATGTTCAGGAAGATTGCCAGGGCATCCATCACCTTGTCACGAGACAAGCGATCCAGGCTCTCGACCAGGAGAAACGAGCCTTGCGGGATTCGGCCTTCTTCAACCAGGAGTAGGAACTGCCCGAGAGCGCCCTTGTTGAGATTCGAGCGGTCGTAGGCAGAGATGCCGAGGTCGCACATATTCAGTTCGGTATCCAACTCCAAGCCGTGCTTCGCCGCATAGTTCTCGGACAGCTTGGTTTGGCGCTCGACGGAATCGCCCTTCTGCTGCTTAACACTGGAAAACCGGATGTAGGAATACGCCTTTGGCATCTTTTCTTGTTAGTTCAATGAGATAGTGACGGCGCGATGTAGAAGCAATTGCGTTTTGATAGATATCATAGTCTGCTCAGATATCTACCAGCAAGGCGTTTTAATAAATATTTTATCGACATCAGGTGCGTCACTCCGGTCTGCCTGAACAGGCGCCACTGCTCGGCCG
>ERZ761607.2398-NODE-2398-length-20410-cov-433.698845_pt1 | contig 20410 bp, 11 predicted proteins | sample MGYA00511164_ERZ761607 | MGnify/ENA primary metagenome ERZ761607 (study PRJEB28899, sample SAMN02445080) | bioreactor sludge metagenome | biome: EBPR sludge | place: Australia: Brisbane, Thorneside Wastewater Treatment Plant | collected 2011-06-22 ... | reverse complement strand
GGCGGCACCCGGTGTACCTGGCCGCGATGCGCCTGGTGGTCAATGCCCTGTGTTACGTCACCGCCTATCCGGACGACATCGCGACCGTCTGGCCGACCAGTACACCGGAAGCCCTGAAAGCGACAGCGAGCACCGGCCAGGGCAAAGAGCTCAGGCGCGCGCGATCGCAGTTGGCAGCGCTCGGCTACGTTCCCGTCCTGCTGTGCGGCCAGCAGGTCGCAATGCAGCGGCAGCGCATCGGCGCATCCGCCAGCCCCGGCGCCGAGCATCCGGTCACGCACTGGCGCCGGGGTCACTGGCGCAATCAGGCGCATGGTCCCGGCAGGTCGCTGCGCAAGCTGATCTGGGTCATGCCGATGCTGGTTGGCCACAATCAGTCCAACGAGCCCGAATCCGGCCACCTCTACCGCGTGTCGCCGGAGGAGTCCTAACGGTCATGACCGTCGATATACCCCGGATGATGAAAGTCATGACCGTTGCCCTCATCCCCGGCCCTTCTCCCGCGCGTGGGAGAAGGGAGATTCGCGAGTCGCGGACGCGACTTTCACATCGAAGCAGGCCTCGGGTGCACCGGCAATGGCTGGCGCAGGCGGGTGTCGGGCAGACCGGGGTGTGCTCCACAGCCCCTGGTGCCATTGCCTGGACTCACACCCGCGAGGTTCACGAGCATGCGCGGTCCTGTATGGGCAGCCTTCGTCGGGGCGCTGGCAGCAGAGCACCTTGACCCGCGTCAAGCGCCCGTTGAAAGTATGGGCACCACCGCTTCGCCCTGATCCGCGGCGTTGAGCCCCAGGCGACCTCGCCAGCGATGGAATCTGGCAGGCATCACCGATCCTCTCGTGTTGCAGAACTCCCCGACGCTCAACCCGCTGCCGCGGAAGCGTGCCAGCAGTACCCGCCATCCCTCGGCGCGGCTCGGCGCCTGACGCGCGAGCTTCCGCTTCGATCTTCTTCCATCGCCCGACCTCCTCTCCGCCAAGAGGGCGGGGGTTGTCGCCAGCTTGGTCGCCCGTGGGAAGGACGCCGCAGGGGAACCACTTACCGCCAGCAAGAACACGATCTGGCCAATCGAGCCCAGGCCCGACACGGTGAGGGTGTACCACTCAGGTTGGTTTGCACCACCAAAGACGGGGCTATTGAATGTAGCGAGAAAGGCACCGGAACCGAAGGCATACGCACTGATCGAGAACCCATCGTTATCGCCCGCACCGTCGCCCGCGCGCACGGAAACCGAAGTGACTCCGCCGGCGAAAGTCATGCACCAGGGCGCAACCGGGACTGCGCTGGGTCGATGGTGACGGGCGCGCATCGCGGCAGGCGCCGCGGATCGCCGCTTCGCCTGCCGTTGTGATGATCAGCCCGATCAGTCACCCGCCTCGGACGCGAACGACATGCCCTGGCATGCCGCACCGCGCCGCCGCTGAGCACATGGCGCCCGAAAACAAGAGCCCCGCCGGAGCGGGGCCTGTTGTCCGGGTCGCAGCCAGACCCGGCAGCGACTTCCCCGGGCTCATTCCGTCCTGTGTGGAACGACGGCGACCTGGGCAAGTGGCGGGGCGGGCCGATGGGTGAGTTTTCCGTAGCTTCTCAGAGGGTGGTGGCAGTTCTCTGTGCAGGTAGCCGTTGAACCGGGTCGAGTCCGCGGAATCATCGGGCCGCCACGCAGTTTTCCGTCTTGCTTGCCCTCGGCGCTGCCGGAGGAACGGTTGCCGTGGTTGCGGTCGCGCGTCGCGCGCATCCTGCCGACAACACCCACATGCAGGCGCAGCTTAGCCTAACTCTCTGATTCGCCGAATGGAGTGGGCTGTCGCCTTTTTTACAGCGCAGCTAGCATGGTTATTGCAACAGTCTGATATAAAGTCAAAGACATGACTGGCACGGTCATTGCTTTGATGGTTCCAGACGCCAACTGAGGTACCCCGACCGAAGCTGGCGACCATCAACCGAACAACCAAAGGAGAAGCATCATGATCAGCACTTGGAAAAAACTCGCCGTTGCCGCCGCCCTGGTCGCCGCAGCGCCTCTCGCGTCCGCCGCGGTGGTGCCGATTGGTTCTTGGGGCTCCTTCGGTTTCGGCACTGCGCCGTCGTTCATCGATACATACACGATTGACGTGGCTCCGGGTACGCATGTGAAAGTGAGGATCGTTGACGGCTTCGTCATCGGCGATGAGTTCTCGTACTCGGTCGACGGCGGAGCACTGCAGTTCACCTCCGACGCGGATGCCAACGACGGTGTCCAGTCGAATGCCTTCGATGGCGACGCCGCCTGGGCTGACCCGAGACTGAGCAGGGCACTGCTTTACCTCTTGCCCGGCCTCCATACCATCGACCTCTCCATCATCGAGAACGCCGCAGGCTTCAGCGGCGGCGGTCAAGCGTTCATCCGCGCGGACGTTCCCGAACCCGCAACGCTTGGCATGCTCGGCCTGGCGCTGGCCGGCCTTGGTTTCAGCCGCCGCAAGGCTGCCTGAGCCGGCCACCCGGCGCATTGAACGAAACCCCGCTGCGGCGGGGTTTTTTGCGTCCGCCTGCGCTTCTGGCGGGAGGCAGACCGCCCGAGTTCGAGCAGAATGGTCGCTCCTCAATCGTCGCTTTTCTATCCGTGCTGCTCCGGCTCATGCGGCGCGTTGGCGCATGAGTTTTGCTTGCCCTCGCCGCTGCCGGAGGAACGGTTGCCGTGGTTGCGGCCGCTGGTCGCGCGTCGCGCATCCTGCCGACAACACGCATCTGAAGGAACAGCTTGGCGTAACCCCGTGACTCGCCAAGGGGCCTGGGCTGTCGATTTTTTTTACAGTTTGGCCAAAATGGTTATTATAACAGGCTGATATGAAACACGATCCATGGCTGGCACGGTCATTGCTTTAATGGTTTCAGCCGCTGACTGAGGTTCCCCGACCGCAGGTGGCGACCATCAACCAAACAGCCAAAGGAGAAACATCATGATCAGCACATGGAAAAAGCTCGCCGCTGCCGCCGCCCTGGCCGCCGCAGCGCCTCTCGCGGCCGCCGCGGTGGTGCCGATTGGCTCTTGGGGCTCCTTCCAATTTGGCACTGCGCCGTCGTTCATCGATACATACACGATTGACGTGGCTCCGGGTACGCATGTGAAAGTGAGGATCGTTGACGGCTTCGTCATCGGCGATGAGTTCTCGTACTCGGTCGACGGCGGAGCACTGCAGTTCACCTCCGACGCGGATGCCAACGACGGTGTCCAGTCGAATGCCTTCGATGGCGACGCCGCCTGGGCTGACCCGAGACTGAGCAGGGCACTGCTTTACCTCTTGCCCGGCCTCCATACCATCGACCTCTCCATCATCGAGAACGCCGCAGGCTTCAGCGGCGGCGGTCAAGCGTTCATCCGCGCGGACGTTCCCGAACCCGCAACGCTTGGCATGCTCGGCCTGGCGCTGGCCGGCCTTGGTTTCAGCCGCCGCAAGGCTGCCTGAGCCGGCCACCCGGCGCATTGAACGAAACCCCGCTGCGGCGGGGTTTTTTGCGTCCGCCTGCGCTTCTGGCGGGAGGCAGACCGCCCGAGTTCGAGCAGAATGGTCGCTCCTCAATCGTCGCTCCTCAATCAGTGCTGGTCCGGCTCATGCGGCACGTTGGCGCGTGAGTTCGGTTGGCCGACTGGCAGCGGCTGCGCCGGCTGACAATGCGCGTGCGAGCGACCGTCCGGCACCGTGCGCTCAGGCCTCGGCCGGCACGCGCACCTCCACCGCGTGTTCCCGCCGGTCGTCAAGCAGGGGGATCGCCTGGTCATCCCTTTCGACGCCGTCGACCAGCACGCGTGTGCCGACACTCGTGCCGGTACTGCCGGCAGGTGTTCGCGAAACGGCGATGTGGTACGTCGTCTCGTGATGGCGGTAGTGCATGACGAAGGCCGGCCAGTCCGCCGGCAGGCGGGGAGCGAGATGCAGCTTGCCTGAAGCGAGTCTCAGGCCGAGCAGCGATTCGACGATCAGCCGGTACATCCAGCCCGCCGAGCCGGTGTACCAACTCCAGCCGCCGCGGCCGATGTGCTGGCCCAGCGCGTAGACGTCGGCGGCAACGACGTAGGGCTCCACCTTGTAGATTGCGGCGCCCTCGATCGACCGCGCATGGTTGATCGGGTTGATCATGCGCAGCAGCTCCCAGGCGCGCTCGTTCTCACCGAGTTCGGCAAAGGCCATCGCCGCCCACACCGCTCCGTGCGTGTACTGCCCGCCGTTCTCACGAACGCCGGGGACGTAGCCGCGGATGTAGCCCGGGTTCAGGTTCGACTTGTCGAATGGCGGATCGAGGAGCTGGACGAGCCCGTACTCGCGGCGCACCAGCCGTTCGTCGACGGCCTGCATGGCCTGGCGCGAGCGCGCGAGCTCACCCGGCCCGCGACCCGCGCCGGAGAATACGGACCAGCTCTGCGAGATCGAATCGATCCGGCATTCGCTGTTGCCTGCCGAACCGAGCACCGTGCCATCGTCGAACCACGCACGACGGTACCACCCGCCATCCCAGCCATGCTGCTCGATGTCGCCACGCAGCCGGCTCCCTTCGGCGCGGCAGAATTCAGCGAAAACCGGATCACCATGCGCAGCCGCCACCGCGGCGAACTGCCGGAGCACTTCGCACAGGAAGAAGCCCAACCAGACGCTTTCTCCCTTTCCCTTCATGCCGACCAGATTCATGCCATCGTTCCAGTCGCCGCACCCCATCAGCGGCAGGCCATGCTCGCCGAACTGCAGACCGCGCCGGATGGCGCGCACGCAGTGTTCGTAGAGACTCGCCGAGCCGGCCGAGCAGCCGGGCAGATCGTAGTAGGAGTCGTCTTCCGGGTTGACCGGACGGCCTTCAAGAAAGTGCACCGATTCATCGAGCACGCCGGTATCGCCGCTGCTCGTGACGTAGCGGCACACCGCCAGCGGTAGCCAGAGGTAGTCGTCCGAGCAGTGCGTGCGCACCCCGCGGCCTGACGGTGGATGCCACCAGTGCTGGACATCTCCTTCCTGGAACTGACGGCTCGCGCAGAGGAGCAGGTGCTGGCGCATCAGGCCGGGCCTGGCGTGGACCAACGCCATCACGTCCTGCAACTGGTCGCGAAAGCCGAAGGCCCCACCCGATTGGTAGTATCCGCTGCGCGCCCAGAGGCGGCACGCCAGGGTCTGGTACACCAGCCAGCCATTGGCCAGCACGTTGACCTCGGGATCGGGCGTTTCCACCTGCACGGCGCCGAGTGTCTCGTTCCAGTATTGCCACACGGCTTCCAGCGCGCCGCGCGCCGCCAGGCCGCCGCGGAAGCGCCGCATCAGGTGCGTGCACTCATGGGGGTTGCGCCCGACGCCGAGGCGAAAAACGATTTCACGCGTCTGTCCGTCGGCGAGCTCGAAGCTGACCTGCAGCGCGCCGCAGGGGTCGAGGCCGGCGCCCACCCGGCCCGAAAGGTGTCCCAGGTGCATGGCCGCCGGATCCTGCAGCGTTCCGTTGCGGCCGAGGAACTCCCGGCGGTCGCCGCTGACATGACGCGTCGGCTCGTCGACGTCGAAGAAGGCCACGCGATCGGCGAACTCCGGGCTGTAGGGATTGCGGGCGTAGAGCGTACCGCTGCTCGGGTCGATTTCGGTGATCACGTGCATCGCCGACTTGGCAGGCAAGTCCCCAAGCACCCACTCCACGTAGCCTGTGGCAGACAGGCTGCGCGGCCGGCCGGACTCGTTGCGCACCTTCAGTACCGAGAACTTGACGGCGGCGTCGATGGCCACGTACACCCACAGTTCCGAGCAAATGCCTTCCGAGCGGGTCTCGAAGACACTGTAGCCAAAACCGTGCCGGGTGACGTGGTGGGTGGCTGCGCGCGCGGGCAAGGGAGTCGGCGACCAGAAGTGGCCGCTCCTCTCGTCGCGCAGATAGAGGGCCTCGCCGCTCGAATCGCAGACCGGATCGTTGTGCCAGGGCGTGAGGCGGAATTCGTGGGCGTTCTCGCTCCAGGTGTAGGCAACACCGCTCTCCGAAATCACCGTCCCGAAATGCGGATTGGCGAGGACGTTCACCCAGGGTGCCGGCGTCACCTGACCCGGCGCGAGCGCAATGATGTATTCGCGTCCGTCAGGGGTGAAACCGCCGAGACCGTTGAACAGGATCAGGTCCGGACGCCTGGCATGCTCGACGGGATGGCCGGGCCATGCGGCCTCGCGCCGACCGATTCGCCGTGGCTTGAAGCGCGGTGCGCGCGCCTGGAGCCGGCGATGCCGGGGTTCGAGCTGTTCGGCCAGAGTTCCCCGGCTGTCCGTGATGATGGCGCGTGCCACCGACTGGAACAGGATGCGGTCCTCACTGGATATCTGCTCGGCCTGCCGCACGAAGATGCCGCCCGGACGATCGATCAGGCTCGCCCCGATTCCCGACGAGATCAGGCCCATGACCTGGTCCTGCAACTGCTGCCGGTAGCCCGCGTGATCCTCGTTCCAGATCACCAGGTCAACCGCCAGCCCCTTCATGCGCCAGCACGCATGCGCCTGCACCAGTTGGCGCACGAGATCGATATTGGCTGCGTCGGCTACCTGCAGGAGGACGATGGGCAGATCGCCCGAGATGGCGTAACCCCACAGCCCGGACTGTCCGCGGCGATTCCTGATGAGCACAGATGCGTCGGCACGCAACGACGGATTGGCGTGTATCACGGAGCCGGCCAGGCGCGCATACAGCTGTGTGTCGGCCTCGCTCGCATTGAGCTGCCGCAGGACCACTTGGCAGTGGGTCCAGGTCAGGTCGAAAACTCGGTCGGCGAGATATCGATCCTGGTATTTGTCGACCAGGCTGACGGCCAGGTCGCGCGTGTCGCTGATGCCCGTGACGATGTCGATGGTGACCGACGCTTCGGAATCGACGAAAAATCGGGCGCGAATCGCGGCGATCGGATCCAGAACCGACCCCTCCGAGCCCGAGAGCGCAGCCCCCTCCATCATCGCCCGGGGCGTAGCGGTGGTTCTCGTGCGGCCGATGAACCGCAGGCGATCGGTCTCGAAGGAGCTCTCATTGACGTCGGTGCCGTGTACCGCCATCAGGTGAAGCATCCAGGGCGCCTGCTCGCCGGTCGAGCGCGGCCGGCGCGTGCACAGGATCGCGCGCCGCTCGCGCAGGATCTCGGTCTGCACGAAGAGATTGCTGAATGCCGGGTGGAGCGCTTCTGCGGCGGCGGGAGCGATCACCACGTCCACGTAGCTGGTGACATCGATCTCCCTGCGCTGCCGCGATCGATTGGTGATGCGGACCCGGCGCAGCTCGATGTCGTCCTCCGGTGAGACGACAATCTCGGTATAGGTCTCGAATGCCCCATCGCCGACCGCATCGCGGCGACGAAACTCGGCGCGTCCTTCGGAAAAGATCGCTTCGTAGCTGTCCGGGCGCTTCAGGGTCGGCTGATGCGCGGTCGACCAGAAGGTACCGATCGACCCGCCCGTCACCTCGCGGATGTAACAGAAGCTGCCCCAGTTGTCGCGAGTGCCATCTTCGCGCCAGCGCGTGACGGCGAGGTCCTTCCAGCGACTGTAACCGCCTCCCGCGTTGGTGAGCATGACGTGGTAACGGCCGTTCGACAACAGCTGCACCTCCGGTGCCGGCGTATCCGGGCTGGTGAAAACGCGAATCGGCGTCTGCGAGGCGACAGATGTCGAGTGGATGCTGGCCAGTTGAGCCGTGTGCGAAAACAGTGCCGTCGCCTTGGGAATGCGCTCCTGGAGCAGCAACATGATCGCCTGGAACAGCGCCTCGGACTCGAACCGCCGCTGCATCGGACGATCCAGGAGCAGGTAGGCGAGCGCGAGCAGGCTCATCCCTTGGTGATGGGCCATGAAGGACCGCACCACCACGCTCGATTGCCCGCGTCGCTGCCGCGCTGGCGTATAGTCGATCGCTTCGAAGAAGCCGAAGCGGCCGAGGAATCCTCCGGCCGCGAGTCGCTGCAGATTCAGGCAGGCCTGCTCGGGCGCCACCATCAGGGCGAGAACCGAGGCATAGGGAGCGATCACCAGATCATCTGCCAGTCCCCGCTTGAGGCCCAGGCCCGGCACGCCGAAGGCGCGATACTGGTAGTTGAGCTGCACATCGACCGTGTTGTAGCCCGATTCGGAGACTCCCCAAGGAACACCGCGCTGGCTTCCGTACTCGATTTGTCTCGCCACCGCCGCCTTGCAGGTCTGGTCGAGCAACGTGTTGTCGTAGGTTGGCATCACCAGCAGCGGCATCAGGTACTCGAACATCGAACCGCTCCACGACAGGAGAACGGGCTTGCCGCTGGTGGTGGTGAGCAGCCGCCCGAGACTGAACCAGCTTTCCTGCGGCAGTTGCCCCTGCGCAATCGCCACGAAACTGCACAACCGCGCTTCCGAGGCCAGCAGGTCGTAGTGGCTTGCGTCCGCCCGGTGTTCATCGACGTTGTAGCCAATGGTCAGCAGGTGGCGCCTCTTGTCGAAGAGAAAGTCGTACTCCATGCGTGCGAGTTGGCCGGAGTGCGTCGCGAGGCGCTCGATGGCCGCCATCCGGTCACTGGCATGAGTGCTTCCGGCTGCGATCTGGCGCTGCAGGTCGGCCAGCCAGTCCCGCTGGGCGACCGTTGTGCCCGCAGCGAGGCGGCACGCGATGCGTGCGCACAGATCGGCCGCAAGCGTTTTCGCCAGTCCGCGCAGGGTCGGGATGGCAACGGTCTCGGCGAAATCGGCAACAAATGCTTCGAGCCCGCTCGGTGCCGCCGGCACCAGCAGGCTCGGGGCGAGGAAGCTCAGATCGTCGAGCGCCTCGCGACATTGTCGGGCCAGCGCCTGCGCCCACGACTGCGCCAACCCTCTGCCCTCGCCGGCCGCGGAAGCGTTGGCCATGCCATCGAGGCCGGCGGCGGCAGCCAGCTCGGCGGAGCAGCTCGTCAGGCGCTGAAGACATGAGTGGGCAGCGGCGAGTGTGCCCGGAGGGGCTGCGGATACGGACTCCAGCTCCTTGCCGAACTCCGCCAGCGGAGCTGAGAGGCTGCCCCCTGCCGCCTCCGCGAGGATCCGGAAGGTGTCGCCGAGGCCTTCGAACATCTGCGTCGATACGATCCTGTCATCGGCAAGGGCGAGCAGACCGGCACGCAAGGTCAGCAGGTGGCCGGCGAGGTTGCCGCTGTCCACCGTCGAGATGTACCTTGGGGCCAGTGGCTGCAAAGTCAGCGTGTCGTACCAGTTGTAGAAGTGCCCCCGGTTGCGCTCGAGCCCCTGCATCGTCCGCAGGGTATTCGCCGTGCGCGCGACGAGTTGCCCGGCGCAGAGGTAGCCGAAGTCGTACGCCGACAGACTTGCCAGCAGCGACAGCCCGATGTTGGTCGGCGAGGTGCGATGCGCGACTGCGGCAGTGCGATACTCTTGGTAGTTGTCCGGCGGCAGCCAATGATCTTCCTCACCGACGAAGTTGTCGAAGAACGCCCAGGTCCGGCGCGAGATCTCGCGCAGGAAAAGCGTCTGTTCGCGGCTCAGGACGGGCCTTCGGCGCGCGAGCGGGCGACTGACCCACCATGCCAGGCCGGGAGAGACCAACCACAGGAGCAGAATCGGTCCGGCGACCAGCAACATCGCCGGTGCCGAGAGCGCCAGATGGATCGCTGCCGCACAGGCAATCGCCGGAGCGACCCACATCGATCTGAACGAGGCGGCGAGATCGCTGCCGGCACCCGGCCCCGATACCTGCAGCGTGTTGCCCGACGGATTCCATTCGAGCAGTCGCTGCTGCGTCACCAGCAGCCGCCAAGCCGTGCGCACGATGGCGTCCAGACTGAAGAACGCCTCGTACGGAAGACAGGCAAGCTCGAAGCCCACCTGCAGGAACTGCCGGGAAGCCGCGCCGGCAACGGCCGCGAGATGCTGGCGCAACAGGACCTCGCCGGGCTTGCGGAACAGTTCGAGCGTCAGCCCGCACAACGCGGGTATCAGCAGGATGCCGACCAACGCCAGGGTCCACAGCCAGGCCGACGCGAGAAGCGTCCAGCCCAGCAGAAAGAGCAGCGTCAGCGCCGCCGGGACCAGACTGCGGCGCAGATTGTCGATCAGCTTCCATTGCGACAGCTGTGAGAGCGGATTCCTTTGCCAACTGCAGCCTCCCCTTTGGTCCGTCGCGGGGCCCTCTCGCCCCGGGTTGCCCGCGCTGGCAACGGGAACTCGCCGCCGCAGCCACCCGGCCAGTTGCCAATCGCCGCGAATCCAGCGGTGGCGGCGGCTGACGTCGGCGCTGTAGCGAAGCGGATAGTCTTCGTACAGATGCACGTCGCTCAACAGACCTGCACGCGCGTAACAACCCTCGAGAAGATCATGACTGAGGATGCGATTCTCGGGAAAGCGATTCCGGAGCGCCTGCTCGAAGGCGTTGACCTCGTAGATTCCCTTGCCGATGAACGAGCCCTCACCGAACACGTCCTGGTAAACGTCCGATACGGCACGGGTGTAGGGGTCAATGCCCGGCTCGCCACCGTACAGTCGCGCGTAGCGCGAGCGGTTCGCACCGGGCAGGCTGACCACCACGCGCGGTTGCAGGATGCCGTAGCCGGCGGTGACGCGTTGCTTCACTTCGTCGTAGTGGGGGCGATTCAACGGGTGCGCCATCGCGCCGACAAACTGCCGCGCCGCATCCCTTGGTAGCTGCGTATCCGTGTCCAGCGTGATGACGTACTGCACATCCGACAGGACAGCCGTATTGCCGACCACGAGCGAGAAGCGCGCCCTGCCGTCGGCTTGCACACCACCACGCAACAGGGCGTTCAGGTCCGCCAGCTTGCCGCGTTTGCGCTCGTAACCCATCCAGATATGGTCGTGGACGTTCCACCGCCTTGCGCGGTGGAAGAGAAAGAAGATGTCGCCCGGGGTTCCGCCCCCACCAGCACGGTACTTCTCGTTCAGTTCGTCGATCCTGGTCCGCGCCAACTGCAGCAGCGGACCGTCCTCAGGCAGTGATTCCAGGTGCGCGTCGCGAAAATCGGTCAACAGGCCAAAGTGCAGGTGCTCGTCGCGGTTGGCGAGCAACCGGACTTCGAGCGCCTCCATCAGATCCTCGACGCCTGCAGCACTCGTCAGCATGGTCGGCACGACCACCAGCGTGCGCAACGTCGATGGAATTCCTTTCGAGAAGTCCATCCTGGGCAGCGCGCTCGGTGTCACGGCCAGGGTCGCCAGCCAGTTCACCAGGGCCACCGCCAGCTGACTGACGCCCAGCAGCGAGAGCACGACGATCACTGGCAAAGCGCCGGCGAATACACTGGCTGGCATCGCGCCGGCGAGCACCAGGACCAACAGGCACCCGGTGAGGATCACCGAGATCAGGACGATCCCACCCAGGTAGATCAGCAAGGGGAACTGCGCCGCCGCTCTCAGGAGGGCCCGGAAGCCGGATACGCGAACGTCGAGGGCAGCTTCGAGCTGCGGCAAGCCCTGGTCGATCAGGTAATGGCCGACATGCCGTGCACGACCGTCGGGGCGGGCGCCAGCCGCATCGATCGCCGCTCCGGCGTGCGCCAACTCGACCGCCTTGCGCGCCACCTCGGGTTCTGCCAGGCGGTATCTCTTGGCAATCTCTTCAGTCGCATGACGGTAGCGATCGCGGGTGGCAAAATCCATCCTGCCATAGACGCCGTCCGGGTCGGCAAGGAGAGTCTGCTCGACAACGCTGATGCTCTCGACGAACTCGCGCCAATCGGTCGCACCGAGGACCCGCAGACTGCCGATGCTGTTGCTGATCGACACCTGGTCTGCAGCCTGCTGCTGATTCTCCGACTGTACCAGTTGCTCGATCGTCAGCCCCGACTCGGAGAGCTGCTGCTCGATCCAGGTCAGGGGCAAGGCAAGAGCCGGGCCGCGGCCCTGCAGCCGGCGGGCGAGTTCGGCGACGAAGGCGCTGAGCAGCGGCGGAGCTGAGCGGGCCATGTCCGCGATCACCAGGATGAGCGTCTTCGGGTCTCTTGCCGCGGTGTCCATCATCCGATCGGCCCACATAGTGGCCAGGTTCCGCTCGGCCCTGCCGGCGGCAATTCGCAGGCCGACGCGACGCAGGTTCTCGATGACTGCCAGCCGCAACATGATCGGAATCGCCCACAGCTCGCCAAGCTTCAGTGCCGTGACCGTCTGATAGGCTGCCACGAAGCGGCCCAGACTTTCCGTATCGAAGCGACCATCGCCGTGCGCAACCGTCTCCAGCGCGATGTCGTACACACGCGGCCGCCCAGCCGACGGTCCGAACGCCAGACGCGGCAACTCCCGGCTGTAACCTCGTGGGAGGTGCCTCTTGGCGGTGCGGATCTGCTCCTCGACAAGATAGAAATTGTCGAGCAGCCACTCCGCTGCCGGCGTCATCCTTTGGCTCTCCGTGACCGCCGCCGTCAGTTGCCGGGACACCTCGACCAGGGCGCTTTCGTTGGCCGCCAGCCGTTCCAGAAGCTGGTCCGGTGCGCGGCCCGCCGCGAGTCTGTGCGACGCCGCGAGGACCCGCCCATGCTGCTCCATCTGGTCCGCACTGAACAGCTCCGCTCGCAACGGGGACTCCTGACCGGCTGCAGACCGTCGCCAGCCGCCGCCGCGAAGCCACGTATTCAGTTGCTGCAAGTATCCGGGGAGCTTTGTGGCGATGTTCAATTTCAGCAACCTCTTGTCGGGAAATGCGATCGCGGTGCGACGCCGCGGGGCGGGGAGCCGATGTCTAGTCGCCCAGCAACTCGGCTACCGGCTGCAGGTGCTCAACGTTCTGCGCCACCACCTTGAAGATGACCGTTATCGGACAACTCAGCAGCAAGCCCCAGACACCCCACAACCACGTCCAGAACAGCAGTGTGACGAACACTGCCGCCGTGTTCATTCTGGCGATCCTGCCTGTCATCCAGGTGGTGACGAAGGTCCCGACGAGCGTGGCGATCGCCAGTGAGGCCCCGGCAACCAGCAGGGCCGTTGACAGCGATTCGAACTGCATGAACGCCGCCATGCCGACGACGGCCGCGGTGACGGCCGGACCGAAGTACGGGATGACGTGCAACAGACCGGCGGCCACCGCCCAGGCGCCGGCGTTCTCCAGACCGACCCAGAGCAAGGCGATCCAGGTGAGCAGCCCAACCAGTAGGTTGGTCGTCAGAACCATGAGCATATAGCGCTGGATCGACGTGTTGATATCGTCGAGGATGAGCACGGTGGTCTTTTTGCTTGACAGCGAGGGGCCAGCGAGGCGCACCAGCTTCCGCTTGTAGGTATCGCCGGAGAGCAGGAGAAAGAACGTCAGGAAAAGCACCATCGCTGCCTGTGCGAACAGCCCCGCGGCCCCCATGGAGCCGACCCAGAGAAAGTTGCCGAGTCGGAAGCCCGGGGCATCGACGACAACACGCATCGCTGGCTGTTTCAGCGGCGAAGGCATGCTGGACGCCTGGCTCGCAGCCTGCTCGATCTCCCTCGCAGCGGTCTGCACCATCTGCACGGTAGTGGCCTGGCCCTTGCGCAGACTGGCGAGGCTCGTCGATAACTTGCTCGCCGCCTGGGGCAGCTGATCAAGGATCGTCTGCATCTCCCCGCGCAAGGAGTAGGTGGCGAGAACGAGTGCACAGACGACGCTCACCATCACGACCGCGGTCCCCAGTGGGCGCGGGACACGGATCCGTTCAAGCCAGACAACGAGAGGATTCAGGGTATAGGCGAAGAGAACCCCCAACAGCAGGGAAATCAAGAGGCTCTGGGCCCAGTCCAGGACAAAGACCGTCGCGACCACCGCGAGGATGGTCAGGGCGAAGCTGCCCGAGCTCCCGGGCACCCGGATTCTGGGCAGCAACGACGCCAATCCGGCAGCGTCACGAGCTTGATCGTCTGGTGACGCTGGCGATTGCGGCGGGGTGACAGGGGCGACCCGGACGGACATCAGTGGTGGCCTCCCTCCGCCAGCTACGTTCCGGGGTGGGGAGAAAGCCCCCGCGCACCCCGGTCCATCGATCAACGAGCGCTCACTTGATCCGCATGTCGTTCTTGACCGACTTGACGCCACCGACGCCGCGAGCAACCTCGACCGCCTTGTTTGCCGCCGACTGCGAGCTGACGAAGCCGCTCAGTTGGACCACGCCCTTGAAGGTTTCGACGTTGATTTCGGCTGACTTCAGTGCCGGGTCATTGAAGACAGCGGCCTTGACCTTGCTGGTGATGACACTGTCGTCAACATACTCGCCAGTGCCTTCCTGCTTCGATGTGGAGCTGCAACCCACAGTGCTCACGAGCGACACTGCCAGGACAACTGCGGAAAGATACTTGCTGATCGTGTTCATGGTTGGACCTCCAAAAGGGGATGAAACGGAGCTGCGTGATTTCAGTTCCTGCCGACCTCTGCAACGAACCGGCGCTCCGGGTTGAATCCAGCGTCACCTTCGCCCGAACTTGTCGGGTAGAGGGATCCGCTGGGCGCCCCGACGATGCCAAGTGACGATATCGCCGAGACCAACCCAGTCTGCCTTCTGTAACGATAGTGACTACGGCCGGGATGGTCGGTGCGGTGGCGCACATAGGATCGTGCGCGTGCCTGCCGCCAGGATTTCCGCCGTGCGCGGGGCGCCGGTTGTGTGTCCGCAGCGGCGGTGCCGACGGCACCATGCGACCGCCTGCCGAGAGCGAGATCCTTCATGCGACCGCCAGCAAGCCGGCGAAGTCCTTGGCAGACAGGGGGCGATTGAAGAGAAAGCCCTGCCCCTGATCGCATTGCTGAGACCGCAGGAACGCGAGCTGCGCGCTGTTTTCCACACCCTCGGCCACCACCCGCTGCTTGAGGTTCCTGCCGATGCCAATCACGGCGCTGACAATCGTCGCGTCGTCCGCATTGCTGACCAGGTCGCAAACGAAGGACTGGTCGATCTTCAGCGTGTCGATCGGGAAGCGTTTCAGGCAACTGAGGCTCGAGTAGCCCGTACCGAAGTCGTCGATGGCCAACTTCACGCCCATCGCCTTGAGTTCCCCCAATACCAGCGCCGACGCCACGGTGTCGTGCATCAGGCTGCCTTCAGTCAGCTCCAGCTCAAGGAAGCAGGGCGCCAGGCCGGTTTCATTCAGAATCCGGGCAACCCCCTCGACAAATCCCTTCTGCCGAATCTCGACCGCGGAAATGTTCACCGCCACGGGCACCGCATGCAAGCCCGCCTCCAGCCAGGACTGATTCTGCCTGCAGGCTTCGCGCAGCACCCAGCGACCGATCGGCACAATCAGGCCGCACTGTTCCGCGATTGCCACGAAGTCCTTCGGGTGGATGAGTCCGAGGATCGGATCGCGCCAGCGGATGAGTGCCTCGCTACCGGTGAGGGCCCCGGAAGCGAGATCGACCTGGGGCTGGTAATGCAGCACGAACTCTCCCTGCCGGAGGGCCCGCCGGAGGCTGGTTTCAACAAACAGGCGGCGCACTGCGTGGCTGTTCATGTTGGCCGTGAAGAACTCGTACTTGTTGCGGCCGCCTGCCTTGGCGTGGTACATCGCAGTGTCCGCGTTCTGCAGCACGGCATCCACACTGGCGCCGTCATCGGGATAGACGCTGATGCCGATGCTCAGGGTCACATGCAGTTCGTGCTCGCCAATGCGCTGTGGCTCGGCAAGCGCGACGAGCAACTTTTCCGCGACCAAGGCAGCATCCTGCGGCTGCTCGATTTCGGAGAGAAGGATCACGAACTCGTCACCGCCCTGGCGGCATACGGTGTCCGTGGTACGCACGCACGCTGACAGGCTGCCCGCGACCGCCTGCAGGAGTTGATCGCCGACCGCATGACCCAGAGAATCGTTGATGTGTTTGAAGCAGTCGAGGTCGATGAACAGCAGCGCCACCTGCTTGCAGCGCCGGCGCGCCAAGCCCATCGCCCGCGCAAGCCGTTCCTTCAGCAGCATGCGATTGGGTAGGCCGGTGAGAAAGTCGTGTTGAGCCAGGTGGGCCATCTTCAGCACCATCGCCCGTGACTCGCTGACGTCGTGGAAGACGATCACTGCACCGCTCACCCGACCGTCCCGGTCGTGGATCGGCGCCGCGGAATCCTCGATCGCATACTCCACCCCGTCGCGTCGCAGCAGCACACTGTCGGCAGCCAGCCCGACGATCCGATTCTCCTCAATGGCGAGTTGGGCGGGATTCGGGGCGGACTGGCGCGTCGTGCCGTCGACGATGTGGAAGACCTCCGGCAGCGGCCGACCGCGTGCCTCGGCGCGAGCCCAGCCGGTCATCGTCTCGGCCACGGCATTCAGGTAGGTCACCCTTCCCAACAGGTCGGTGCTCAGTACCGCGTCACCGATGGAATCGAGGGTGACCTGAGCGCGCTCCTTTTCCTCGAACAACGCTTCCTCCGCCGCACGCAGCGCGAGCTCGATCGACTTCCGTTCGGTGATGTCCTCGACCGTTTGCACGCGGCCGCCGGAGTGCATCCCCTCGCTCATCCCCTCGCTCATCGCCGCGCTATTGACGCGGGTCCACACAATGCTCCTGTCTGGTTGCAGGAAGCGGAACTCCGTCCGGAAAGCCTCCTGGCTGCGCACGGCTTCGTGCCACTCGGCAAGCACACGTTGCCGATCCGCCGGATGGATCGCCGTGCTCCACTTCGTACCCAGCGTCTCCGCGAACGACAGCCCGGAGATCGTGTGATAAGCAGCATTGGTGTAGACGCAGCGGCCCTCCTCATCGGAGACGAAGATGCCTAGCGGTGAGGCATCGCTGATGGCACGGAAGCGTGCCTCACTCGCTCGCAGCGCATCGCGCGACGTTGTGAGTTCGAGAAGATGGCGCAGGGCCCACGGCAACCAGTGGCCGTCCATATGGCCTTTGACGAAGTACTCACTGGCGCCGCGCTCAAACGCCTGACGCGCGGTCCCTTCATCGCTTGCCGCACTGAGGACGACGATCACGGCGTCGCTCGCGGCAGCAGACACCCGTTCGAATACCTCGATACCCTGGGCATCCGGCAGCGCAAGGTCAAGCAAAACCACCTGAACACCGCCACGGCCCAGTCGTTCCAGCGCATCGGCGAGTCGCGCGACCGATTCGACACGAAAGGAGTTGTCGCGCGCGCCTGTCAGCGACCGCCGGATGAACTCGACGTCAGCGGGATTGTCCTCGACGAGGAGGACCGTCGTCAGTGGGTTGGTCATGGCAGGTGGACGTTCGTGGGACGGCCACCACGCTTTGGTCGCAGCCCGAAAAGCCTTTGACACGGAGCGATCGGGAGTACCGGCTAATCGGCGATGGAGTTCTTGGTGAACAGGTAGTCCTGGATCTCTTCCGAGAACTTTGCGTCGTGGCGCCGAATCCACTCGATCAGCATGGATGCGTGCTCCTTCTCCTCATCGCGGTTATGTTCCAGGATGGCCCTGAGCGCTGCGTCCTTGCAGACTTGAGCGCGTTGGTTGTACCAATCAACGGCTTCCAGTTCTTCCATCAGGGACACAATCGCTCGATGCATGTCGCGCGTTTCAGCCGACAGTTCCTCCACAGGCTCGTGATAACCGACACTGGACATTTGCTTCCCCTGATCGTGGTCATGCTGATGATTCTGCTGATTGCAGGAATGGCGGGGTCTGTCGGAGCACCCCGCACTCGTCCTACGCGCCCTTCTTCCCGCTGGAGCCAGCCGAGTTTGACGGATGAGCCGTGGCGTCGCCGATCAACTTGATGTTGGCTGCCGTCATGTCAGTGATCTGCTGCGCAAATCCCTTGAACATGTCGAACCCCTGCAGGCAACCGGCGCTCGGGTCTGAACCTTTGCCCTGCGCAGAGAAGTAGGAATTGATCAGTTTGGCGACTTCTGCCTGGGTGTCGGCAGCTATTTCCTGCACCCCCCGAAGATAGGCGGCAGCGTTGCTGCTTGCTGTTTCGGGTGTCGCCTTCAGCAGCTCCGGCTCCTGCCTGGCGTCCTTGCTGCGGAGCAGCGAGCCGAAGGCAGCGGATCCCCCTTCCAGGGCGGCACGAGTAGCGTTCAGGTTCAGGGTAGCCAGGCGCTCGACGCTGGAAAATGCCAGTTTCGACAGGGTCATGAAGGCATGGGCGTTGATTTCGACAGGGTTGGCCAATTCGCGGGTGACAGCAAGCATGGTGTGACTCCTCAAGGGGATGAAAACAAGAACTCGGCGGTGCTGGTGGACGAACCTGGAACCCCGGCCGAAGCCGCCATGCACATTCAATTCCAACGGGCAGCCTAGACTACAGGCCTGCCAATCACGGTGCGCTGGCGCACACAGCGCCCATGTTTCGAAGGCGCATCAAGGCTGCCGCAGCAACTTTCGGAAACACGGGCGTGCTCGCTGGCTGGGGCTCAGATTCTCCAGGCGAGACTGCTGATCGGCCGGTGGCGCGAGGTTGCCCCCTTCATCCTCCCAGGCGTGCCAGCCTTCTTCGAGCTGCCGTTTCTGCAGCCCGCGGCGACGACGGGCGATGCTGCAAGCGGCTGCGGCACACCCGGCCACCGCCAGAAGAAACACAATGACTCTGCTCGGGTTCATGGCGTTCTTTCCCCGGCGGCGCTTCTCGATGACCCTTGCGAGTCACCCGGAACGGCGTCCGCTGATGACGTTGACCAGGATCGACACGATGGCGATCACCAGGAGAATGTGGATGAAGCCCCCCATGGTGTAGGAACTGACCAGGCCCACGAGCCACAAGAGGATGAGAACGACAGCGATTGTGTAAAGCATGACAATTGTCCTTTCCTGTTTGCATTCGAGCTCCCCGGATCGTGGGAGCACACACATCGAGCAACCGGTCTTCGGAAGCGATCGGATTTTCGCGCCTTTTCGCTGCCCGCCGGACTCAGGACGAATTCTCCCTTGTCCGGTCGGCAAGGTCTGTGCGCCCGCGTACATAGCTGGCACTCTGGGGCCGTCGTCGTGCACAGACGTGCGCGCCGCCATCGTCATCGTCTGTGACGCCGGGAAAGCCAGGTCGCGTTGCGTCCAGCCGATCGCTGTGCCAGGCCTTCTCCTGCGTCGGTGACGTGAGGTCTCGTTCCTTGACCGAATCACCGATGATGTGGCGCGCGAGGGTCGCTTCTGCCGCCGTCGCGGTGTCGGCGACGAGCACGGCGTGGCCGCTCAGGATGGCATCCGTCGCCAGTTGCAGGAACTTCCCCTGGTTCGCGTCCTCCCGCCTTTTTTCTCCAAAGGCGGAGCCGGCGCGGCTGCCATGGAGATTGTCCCGACCGCGTATGGCCAACGGGCGGACCAACCCACTGGCAACGAACAGCGTGACCTTCACGGCCACCTGCGCCGCCTCCGCCAGCACGCCGAAGCCTGCGCCCTCGACCCGCAGGTCTTGCAGGACCTCTTCGTTCGCCCGCATCCTCCTCGAGCCGGGAGCCCGCGTGTTCTCCACGATCGCAATCTGTGCGTCGGTCAGGCCCCGCTCGAGCAGACGCTCTTTGGCGGCATCGGCGTCGGCACGACGGCCATAGATCGCGACGAAGACATGACTATGCTCATCCATGGGCTTTCTCTCCTGCGCATTCGCCCAACACGAGGTCGCTTTGGCCAGCGCCAGCAGGACTTGGTGGCTCAGTGCGCCCTGGACACGAACGACAGTCGTCGCGAACTGCCGGCTGCGCCGGCCTGGATGCGCTGGGTCTGCCAAGTACCGTCGATCCTGGCAGCGACTTCGTAAGTCCCCGGCGGCAGCTTCAAGTACAGCAGGGGACCATCGCTGACGGCCGAGATGATCTCCTGGCGCTTGCCCGGCGCCAGTCTGGTGACGGTGAAGGGTATCTCGGCGAGATAGGCGCCGCGTTGGTCGCTGAACACCAGATGCAGGTCGTAGGCTGCCGCAACCTTGCGCATCTCTTCCCGTGACTCATCACCGACGCCGCCACTGATCCAGCCGGTGCCTGCTTGCGGCGCACTCGCCGCTTCGGACCTTCCAGCCTCCTTTGCCACCGCGGCGAGCGGAGGGACGCATAGCAGGGCCGCCGCAACAACCAGCGCCCCACTCCGCAACAGCAAGGGGAAAGGTCCCGGGGGATTCCCGGAGGCGGAGTTCAATCTTGATCTTGACAGGGAATTGCTCATGGGCTGCTCCAGAAATCAACCACTGGCTGACGCGAAGGAATCCTCCGCCAGCACCGGCCGTTCGATCTGCTGGCACAGTGGTTGTCGGTACATGGTCATCGCCACCTGCTGGCGCTGTCGGTGCGCCAGCCCACCAACGGTCGCGCTCGTGCCGGGATCGTCGTCAGATCGGACTGACGAACCAAGCGGACCAACGGGTCCCCGCTCCATCGCCAGCCTGCCGCTTCCAGCCGCCAGGACACCTCGACCGGACCAGTCTTCCCCTGAGCCTCCTGCTGTCGAGAACCCGCAACGGTGAGCGACGACATCGCTACCGCCTGGGAGGTCGGCGCGCTGGACCCTTGCATGCGGTCAGACCGCATCCCGGCGGACCGCTCCGGCATCATCTCGAG
>ERZ761607.2395-NODE-2395-length-20424-cov-6.081104_pt1 | contig 20424 bp, 19 predicted proteins | sample MGYA00511164_ERZ761607 | MGnify/ENA primary metagenome ERZ761607 (study PRJEB28899, sample SAMN02445080) | bioreactor sludge metagenome | biome: EBPR sludge | place: Australia: Brisbane, Thorneside Wastewater Treatment Plant | collected 2011-06-22 ... | reverse complement strand
TGTGTATAAGAGACAGGAGTAGAGGGTCGCCAGCTCCTTCTTGGAGATCCCGCCCACCCACACCGACGGGTCGTACGTCGGCTGGCTGGCCATCGCCACGATCCGGCCGGTCTTGGCCTCCATCACGATCGCGGCGCCGGAGTCGGCGACGTAGTTCTTGTGCGTGACCTCGTCGTATTCCGTCCGCGCGGTCTGGATGGTGGAAGCGAGCTGCTGCTCGACCACCGACTGCACGCGGGCGTCGATCGAGGTGACCAGGGTGTCGCCCGGCTGAGCGGACACTTCGTCCTCGTCGCCGATCACCCGGCCCATGGAGTCGACCGCGACCTCGTTGTACCCGGGCATGCCGCGCAGCCAGGCGTCGTACTCCTTCTCGACGCCGGCCCGGCCCACCACGGAGGCACCGTTGACCGAGGTGTCACCGGCGTCCTGGGCGGCGTCGTACTCCTCGCCGGTGATCGGGCTGAGGTAGCCGAGCAGGTGCGCGGCGTTGATGCCGAACGGCTGCGGGTAGGCCCGCAGGCTCTGCTGCTCGGCGGTCACGCCCGGGAAGTCCTCGGGCTGCTCGAGCACCCGCAACGCCATCGGCTGCGGGACGTCGATGGCGATCGGGACCGGCTGGAAGGGCGAGCCGTTCCAGCAGTCACCCACCACGCTCTTGTCGTCGCCGCAGGTGGTGAGCAGCCGGTGGATCCGGGCGACGGCGACGTCGGTGACCCGGGACACCCGGTGCAGCAGGGCCCGCTGCTCGTCGTCGGAGAGCTTGGCGAGGGTCCCGCGGTCGATCGAGACCACCCACGACGTGCGGTTGGCGACCAGTGGGCGACCCACGTCGTCGACGATCAGCCCGCGCTGCGGCTGCACGACCACCTCACGCAGCGACTGCGACGCGGCCTGCTCGGCGTACTGCTCACCGCCGACGACCTGCAGGTAGTAGAGGCGCACCAGCAACGTCGCGAACAGCGAGAAGACCAGAGCCTGGATCACCACCAGGCGCAGTCGACTCCTGGTGTCACCCGCGGTGCCGCTCATCGAGGGGCCAGGACCCGGTCGGGCTCGACCTTCGCGAACAGGGCGAGCGTGAGGGGTACGACGACCAGGGCGAGCGCCAGGTCGTAGACCATGGTGACGGCCTCGACGCGCAGCAGTTCGCCCACTCCGACCGCGGGGTCCTGCAGGAGAAGCCCGCTCAGCGCGAAGATCGAGGTGCCGACGAAGGCCGACGCGGCCGCGACCGGCAGCCACTGGGAGAGCCGCGGTCGGCCCGAGGTGGCGAGCCGCCCGGCGACGTACCCGACGACCATCAGGGCGAGCGCCCAGCGACCGGCGACATGGTCGGCCGGCGGCGCGAGGTCGAGGAGCAGGCCCGCGCCGAAGCCGAGGACCATGCCGACCTCCGAGCCGTAGGCGAGCGCGATGCCGACGACCACGAGCAGGACCAGGTCGGGCACCACGCCACCGACCGCGAGGTGCGAGAACAGTGAGGCCTGGAGAACGAGCGCGATCGAGACCGCGAGGAGCGCGGCGAGCGCCCGGGGGAGGGTGAGGAGCGGGGCGCTCACTGAACGCTCCCGTCGACCTCGATGATGCCGCGGTCGCTCTCGGTGCCCGAGGGCACCACCACACCGACCAGGTCGAGGGCCGCGAAGTCCACGAACGGCTCGATCACCGCGCGCTGGGTGGTCTCGCGCAGGCTGGAGTAGACGCTGGTCACTGTGCCGACCGGGACGCCGGCGACGTACGGCGCGCCGTCCTGGCTTCCCCACGTCACGACCGTCTCGCCCTGCGCCGGCACGTAGGTCTGGTCGACGAGCTCGAGATCGAGCCGGGCGTCCTGGCCGAGGTCGCCGCGGCCGTGGAGGAAGCCGACCTGCATGCTCTGCCCGACCCGGCCCCCGACCGTGGAGTCGGCGTCGACCACGAGCAGCACCGTGGCGGTGGTCGAGGTCACCCGGAGCACCCGGCCGACCAGCCCCTGGCCGTTGACCACGGTCTGGTCCGGCGCCAGCCCGGCCCGCGAGCCGGCATCGATGGTCACCGTGCGCGAGAACGACTGGGCCGGCCCGATCGCGACCACGCGCGCGGGCACGAGCGCCTGGCCGATGGCGTCGGCGGTCGCCGTGAGGTCGTCGTACTCCTGGAGCCGGTTGCGGTCGAAGTCGCTGGTGGCGAGCTCGGAGCGGAGCTGGTCGTTCTCAGCCTGCAGCCGGTCGATGTCGGCGGCCATGGCGTGGTGGCTGCGCAGCCAGTCGGGTACGGCGACGACCGGCTCGACCACGTTCTCGACGGCAGACTCCGCCGGCCCGTAGATCTCGCCGACCAGGCGCCGGGGGCCGTCGAGGGCGGCGCCGTCGTTGACATGGTCGAGCGTCATCAGGGTCGCGCAGGCCAGCACCAACGCGAGCACCAGCGACCGGCGCGGGCGGCCCGGCTCGCGCGGCTCGAGGCTGCCGCGGCGGTTGAGCCGGTCACCGGGATCCGATGCCTGGCGAGGCGTCCGCCGAGACGGCGGCCGGGTCAGCAGGTCGGTCATGGTGGCGTCACGCGCTCCTGGCGAGCCGGCGTCGCTCGGTGACCAGCACCTGCTGGAGCGCCTCGAACTCCTCGACGCACCGGCCCGCACCCAGCGCCACCGAGGTGAGTGGATCGTCGGCCATATGCACGGGCATCCCGGTCTCGTGGCGCAGCCGGTCGTCGAGGCCGCGCAGCAGCGCACCCCCGCCGGTGAGGACGATCCCGCGGTCCATGATGTCGCCAGCCAGCTCGGGGGGCGTCTGGTCGAGCGTGACGCGGACCGCGTCGATGATCGCATGCAGCGGCTCCTCGATCGCCGCGCGTACGTCCGCGCTGGAGAGCGTGATCGAGCGCGGCAGCCCGGACACCAGGTCGCGGCCCCGGATCTCTGCCTCGCGGTCGTGCGGACCCGGGAACGCCGAGCCCAGGGTCACCTTGACCTCCTCGGCGGTGGCCTCGCCCAGCAGGAGCGCGTGCTCCTTCTTCATCCACGTGGTGATGGCGGCATCGAGCTCGTCGCCGGCGGTGCGCACGCTGAGGCTGGTCACGATGCCGCCGAGGCTGATCACCGCGACCTCGGTGGTGCCGCCGCCGACGTCGACGATCATGTTGCCGGTGGCCCGGTGCACCGGCAGCCCGGCGCCGATCGCGGCCGCCATCGGCTCCTCGATGATGTAGACCCGGCGCGCGCCGGCCTGGTAGCCAGCCTCCTTGACGGCCCGCTGCTCGACCGCGGTGATCCCGCTCGGCACGCAGACGACCATCCGTGGCTTGGCGAGGTAGCGGCGCCGGTGCACCAGCGCGATGAAGTGCCGCAGCATCTGCTCGGTCGCCTCGAAGTCGGCGATGACGCCGTCCTGGAGCGGCCGGATCGCGGTGATGTCCTCGGGGGTGCGCCCGATCATCTGCTTGGCGTCGTGCCCGACGGCAACCAGTTCGCCGGTCTTCTCGTTGACCGCGACCACGCTCGGCTCATCGACCAGGACGCCCTTGCCGCGCACGTAGACGAGCGTGTTGGCGGTGCCCAGGTCAACGGCCATGTCGCGGCCGACGAGGTTGGTCGCCATCCGTGTTGTCCTCTTGCTTGGGGAAGCGTGCGGGGAAGACCGGAACGGCAGGACGCACCGCTCCCGGCCCCTGCAGGCTAGGCAAGATCCACCGGACATCTCGGCAGCCACGCCGAGGCTGGTGTGACAGATGTGACTGACGGGATCTGGTTGGGCGGCGTCGGCCCGGGCAGCGGTGGGAAATCAACCGCTCGCGGCCGTCCGGAGGTTGAAAGGTCACCGCCACCCGGGGCGGCGGGCGGCTACAGCACCAGCTGCGGGAACCAGATCGCGATCTCGCGCTCGGCCGACTCCGGGGAGTCCGAACCGTGCACGAGGTTCTCCCGGTTGGACAGCGAGAGATCGCCCCGGATCGTCCCGGGGGCGGCCTTGCGACCGTCGGTGGCGCCGTTGAGGAGGCGGACCACCTCCACCGCCTCGTCGCCCTCCAGGACCAGCGAGACCAGCGGGCCGCTGGTCACGAAGTCACGCAGCGGAGGGTAGAAGTCCTTCTCCACGTGCTCGGCGTAGTGGCGGTCGGCGAGGCCCGCGTCGATGTGCCGCTGCTCCATGGCTGCGATGGTCAAGCCCTTCGCCTCGAACCGGGACAGGATCTCCCCCACCAGCCCGCGGCGTACGGCGTCGGGCTTGAGCAGGACCAGGGTGCGTGACATGCGGCCGACCCTATCGACGCCTCAGTTGGACAGTTGGGCCGCCCGGCGCCGTACGTCGTCTGGCACGGGCTCGCTGGTCTCGGGGTCGGTCTCCACGTCGCCGGAGACGATGCGCAGCGGGACCACGCCGGCCCACGCGCCGGCGGCGACATCCTCGGGCTCGTCCTCGACGCCGCCGGTGCGGGTCTTGAGCGAGGCCTCGTGGAGGGGTACGGCGAGCATGGCGGTGGCGGCCAACTCCTTGCGGGTGTTGGCGCGCAGGGTCGCGGCGCGGCCGGGGACGACGTGGTCGACGGTGAGCTCCATCGCCCGGGCGCGCTCGGCCTCGTCCTCGACCAGCCTGGCCGATCCGATCACGACGGCGCAGCGATAGTTCATGGAGTGGTTGAACGCCGACCGAGCCAGCACCAGCCCGTCGAGAGCGGTCACGGTGACGCACACGTCGCTGCCGGGCGCCTTGCGCATCCAACCGGCGGCGACCGAGCCGTGGACGTAGAGGGTGCCGCCTTCGTCGGGACCGTCCGCGTCGACCGCGAAGGCGACCGGCACCACCACCGGGTGACCCCCGGCAACCACCCCGATGTGGGCGATGATCGCCTCGTCGAGAAGGGCCAGCAGCTCGTCGCGATCGGTCCGGCCGCGCTCCTTCTCGCGCGTCAGCGTCGTCCGCGGCGTGGGTGAAAGGTCGGTCACTGTGGTTGCTCACCTCTCGGTCCGGCGTCATAGGCGGCGTACGCCGCGGCTCGCTCGCGCTCGATCTTGCGGCCGAGCAGGTAGGCGGTCGCCCACAGCAGCGCGAAGACACCCCCGAGGAAGAACATCACGCCGACCACGAAGCCGAGCGCGATCGCGGCGACCTGGATCAGCCACCCGAGACCATAGGCCCACTCGTGCCGGAGCAGCCCGGCGGTGAGCAGGCAGAGCACGGCCAGGCCGAGCCCGATGGCCAGCGCGACGGGTACGTCGACGTCGGCGATCGTGATGAGCACCGGCGTGGTGAGGCCGAGGGTGATGCCCTCGAGGCTGAGGGTGGCCGCGCACATGCCCCGACGGGGTGACCGGCCGCGCTCTGCGTGATCAGTCGGCTCGGAGTGTTCAGCCGGCTCGGGTGCGCTCACGAGCGTCGCCGCAGCATCGCTCGCGCCTCACCGACGGTCACCACCGAACCGGTGATCAGCACTCCCCCGGAGCCTATTGACGAGCTGCCACCGGACTCGGCGAGACCGGCAGCGACGTCGATCGCGTCGGCCAGCCGCGGCTCGACGGTGACCCGGTCCTCGCCGTACACCTCGACGGCGACCCGGGCCAGTTCGACGGCAGGTAGCGCGCGGTCAGTGGAGTTCTCGGTGACCACGACATGCGCGAGGTGCGGTTCGAACGCCGCCAGCAGCCCCTCGGCGTCCTTGTCGCCCATCACGCCGATCACCCCGATCAGCGGGTCGAGCGTGAAGGAGTCCTCCAGGGCCGCTGCCGTCGCCTCGGCGCCGTGCGGGTTGTGCGCCGCGTCGAGCACGATCGTCGGCCCGGTGCGCACGATCTCGAGCCGGCCCGGCGAGGTGACCTGGGCGAATGCCCCCCGCACCACCTCGTCGTCCAGCGGTTCGGCGCCACCGAGGAACGCCTCGACCGCGGCCAGCGCGAGCGCGGCATTGTCGGCCTGGTGGGCGCCGTACAGCGGGAGGAACAGGTCGTCGTACTGCCCCCGCAAACCCCGCAGTGAGACCACCTGGCCGCCGACGGCCGGCATCCGCGAGAGGACGCCGAACTCCGTGCCGGCGCGGGCCACGCCAGCCCCGACCTCGGCGATCCGGTCCTGGAGCACCGCGTCGACGTCGGGGGTCTGCTCGGCGAGCACCGCGATGGCGCCGGGCTTGATGATGCCGGCCTTCTCGACCGCGATCACGGCGGGCGAGTTGCCGAGGTAGCGGGCATGGTCGACGGCGATCGGCAGCACCACCGCCACGACCCCGTCGGCGACGTTGGTGGCGTCCCACGAGCCGCCCATACCGACCTCCACGACGGCGACGTCGACCGGCGCCTCCGCGAACTTGGCATAGGCCATCGCCACCACGGTCTCGAAGAACGACAGCGGGTGGTCCTGCTCGGCGTCGACGATCGCGAGGTAGGGCGCGACGTCGTTGAACGCGGCCACGAACTCCTCGTCGCCGAGTGGCTCCCCATCGACCGAGATCCGCTCGCTCATCTTCTCGACGTGCGGGCTGGTGAAACGGCCGGTCCGCAGTTCGTGGGCTCGCAGCAGCGTGTCGATCATCCGGCTCGTGGACGTCTTGCCATTCGTGCCGGTGAGGTGGATGACCGGGTAGGCCGTCTGCGGGTCGCCGAGTACGTCGAGCAGCGCGGTGATCCGGTCGAGGCTCGGGTCGAGCTTGGTCTCCGGCCACCGCGACAGCAGCGCGTCCTCGGCCTCGGCGTAGGTCTCGGCAAGGCGTGGCGTCGCGGCGCCTTCGGGGTCTTCGGGCAGGTCGCTCATGAGGAGGCCAGCCTAGGGCGCGCGCTCCGCGCCGACGCCCCGTGACAAGCACTAGAACACGTTCTAGGTTGTCCGCCATGAAGACCAGAGCCGCCGTCGTCGAGGGCCAGGGCCAGCCGTTCACGCTCACCGACGTCGAGCTCGACGAGCCGCGCGAGGACGAGGTGGTGGTGCGGATGGTGGCCACCGGCAACTGTCACACCGACCTCACGATGGGCAACTTCCTGCCGCCGGAGATGTTCCCCAACGTCTTCGGCCACGAGGGCGCCGGCGTCGTCGAGGCGGTCGGGGCACAGGTCAGCGGCCTCGAGCCTGGCGACCACGTCGTGATGAGCTTCCGCTCCTGCCGCAATTGCGCGAAGTGCCAGGCCGGGCTGGTGGGCTACTGCGACCGGACGCTGTTGCTCAACTACATGGGCATGCGGATGGACGGCTCGACGTCGCTCCGGCGTGGCGACCAACAGATCTTCGGGAACTTCTTCGGGCAGTCGAGCCTGGCGGCACACGCGCTCGCGTACGCCGACAACTGCGTCAAGGTCGACCCCGCACTCGACCTGACCCTGCTGGCGCCGTACGGCTGTGGCTTCCAGACCGGCGCCGGCACCGTCCTCAACGTGCTGCGGCCGAGCAGCGGCGAGAGCCTGGTCGTGTACGGCGTCGGTGCGGTCGGCCTGGCTGCCCTCGCGGCCGCCGCGGCCGCGGGGGTCGGTTCGCTCGTGGCCGTCGACCCGCTGGCCGGCCGGCGCGAGGTGGCCGAGCGATTCGGGGCCACGACCGTCGACCCGACCGAGGTCGACAGCGTCGTCGACCGGGTCAAGGAGCTCACCGGCGGAGGCGCGAGCTACGCGATCGACACCACGGCGATCCCCGCGGTGGTCAAGCAGGCCCAGCAGTCGCTCGCGATCCGCGGCACCGTGGTGGCGCTCGGCCTCGGCGCCGAGGAGTACACCCTCGACGCCATCGACCTCCTCCAGGGCGGCAAGACCGTGCTGGCCTCGATCGAGGGCGATTCGGACCCGCAGGAGATGGTGCCGCGGCTGCTCGAGATGCGCGCTGCCGGGAGCTTCGCGATGGACGACCTGGTGACGACCTACCCCGCCGAGGAGATCGGCCGCGCCGTGGCCGACGTGACCAGCGGGGCGGTCGTCAAACCCGTGCTGGTGTGGTGATCCGCAGGTTGGCCATGTCGACGACCGGCACGTAGCCGAGCGCGGCGTAGATCTTGTTCGAGGTCGGGTTGGCCTGGTCGGTGAACAGGCAGACCTGCGAGCCGGCGTCGCGCAGCAGCCGCGAGACGTGTGCGGTCAGCGCGCTCGCGAAGCCGTGCCCGCGGTGGGCGCCCGGCGTGTAGACCGGCCCGACCCGGGCGACGCCGAAGCTGGGCGCGTTGAACCCGACCAGGCTGACCGGCGTACCGAGCCCGTCCTCCCAGACGAAGACCCGCCCCTCGGCGATCCGAGAGGAGATCACCGCGTCGTCGAACTGCTCGCCCTCCCCCTCGGGCTCCAGCCGGCCCGCCTGCGCGGCGGCATCGGCGTGGAACGCGCGGAACCAGGCCAGCACCAGCTCGGAGTCGGCAGGCAGCGCCACCCGGGCCCGGCCGTCGGGCACCTCGTCCGGTTCGACCAGCCGCTCGAGCACGTGCAGCCGCATGTGCTCGTGGACTCGGGCCCGTCGCCCCGTCCGCCGGGCGAGCTCGGTGGCCAGCACCTCGGTGGCGGGCAGGGCCCCGTTGAGCCCACTCACCTCCTCGCCGCGCTCGACCAGCGCAGCAGCGAGGTCGCGCGCGGCGGCGTCCGGCATCGGCAGCACGTAGAGCGGATACGGGGGGAACGGCGCGGTCCGCATCGCCACCCCCACGGGCGCCGCGGTCGCCTGGTCCGTCATGGTCAGCCACCAGCGCGGCCACTCGGGCGCCGGCTGGCCGGCGTCCGCAGCCTGAACGGCCGCCGCCGTGGCCGTGGCGATCACGGTGTTGAGCACGGGGTCGGCCCCGAGAAAGACCCCAGCCCGGCCGAGGAAGACGCGTGGGTCCTCGGTGAACTCGAGTGCGAACCCCACGGGTAGCGACGGTAGGGCATGCCGGATCCCGTTTCGGCGCTGGGCGGCCTCGCACCTAGGATTTCGCCTATGACCGAGACCCCGCACGACCAGGCCACGGAGACGTCGACGGCATCGCGCGCCGTCGCCGTACCCGACAAGCCTGCGCTCGAGGGGCTCGAAGCGAAGTGGGTCGAGCGCTGGCGCGAGGACCAGACCTACGCCTTCGACCGCACTCAGCCGCGCGAGAACGTCTACTCCATCGACACCCCGCCACCCACCGTGAGCGGCTCGCTGCACGTGGGCCACGTCTTCTCCTACACCCACACCGACCTGATCGCGCGGTTCCAGCGGATGCGCGGCAAGGCCGTCTTCTACCCCATGGGCTGGGACGACAACGGCCTGCCGACCGAGCGCCGGGTGCAGAACTACTACGGCGTGCGCTGTGACCCGTCGCTGCCCTACGAGCCCGATTTCACCCCACCCGAGAAGCCTGACCCCAAGCGCCAGCTCCCGATCAGCCGGCCCAACTTCGTCGACCTGTGCGAGGAACTGGTCGAGGAGGACGAGAAGGTCTTCGAGTCGTTGTGGCGCACCCTCGGCCTGTCAGTCGACTGGTCGCACGGCTACACGACCGCCGGCAGTCATGCCCGGGAGATCAGCCAGCGCGCGTTCCTGCGCAACTTCGCTCGCGGCGAGGCCTACCTCGCCGAGGCGCCGACGGTCTGGGACGTCACCGACCGGACCGCGGTGGCCCAGGCCGAGATCGAGGCGCGCGAATACCCCGGCGCCTACCACCGGGTCGCCTACCACCGCCCCGACGGCTCGCCCGTCTACGTCGAGACGACCCGGCCGGAGCTGATCCCGTCGGCGGTCGCCCTGATCGCCCACCCCGACGACGAGCGCTACCAGGGGCTCTTCGGCACCACGGTGACCTCGCCGGTCTTCGGCGTCGAGATCCCGGTCGTAGCCCATCATCTGGCTGAGATGGACAAGGGCGCCGGCATCGCCATGTGCTGCACCTTCGGAGACCTCACCGACGTCCAGTGGTGGCGCGAGCTCGACCTGCCGGTTCGTGCCGTCATCGGTCGCGACGGCCGGCTGACCCGCGACACGCCGCACTGGCTCGGCAGCGAGCGCGCCTCCGCGGCGTACGAGCGGCTGGCCGGCAAGACCGTCTTCTCCGCCCGCGAGGAGATGGTCGCGATGCTGCGTGAGACCGGTGACCTCGACGGAGAGCCGAAGCCCACCACCCGGATGGCGAACTTCTACGAGCGGGGCGACAAGCCGCTCGAGATCGTCGCCACCCGGCAGTGGTACATCCGCAACGGCGGTCGCGACGAGGGCATCCGTGCCGAGATGCTCGAGCACGGCGCCGAGATCACCTGGCTGCCGCCACACATGAAGGTCCGCTTCGACAACTGGGTCTCGGGGCTGACCGGCGACTGGTTGATCTCGCGCCAGCGGTTCTTCGGCATCCCGTTCCCGGTGTGGTATCCCCTCGACCAGGACGGCGAGCCCGACTACGCCCACCCGCTGCTCCCCACCGAGGCCGAGCTGCCGGTCGACCCGTCGACGGACGCGCCTCGCGGCTACAGCGAGGACCAGCGTGGCAAGCCGCACGGCTTCCTCGGCGACCCCGACGTGATGGACACCTGGGCGACCTCCTCGCTCACGCCTCAGATCGCCGGTGGCTGGACCGTCGACGACGACCTGTTCGAGCGGGTCTTCCCGATGGACCTGTGCACCCAGGCCCACGAGATCATCCGCACCTGGCTGTTCTCCCGCGTGGTCCGGGCCCACTACGAGAACCACGCGACGCCGTGGACCCACGCGATGCTCTCGGGCTGGATCCTCGACCCCGACCGCAAGAAGATGTCCAAGTCCAAGGGCAACGTCGTGGTCCCGACCGAGATCCTCGACAAGTACGGCGCCGACGCGGTGCGGTGGCGGGCGGCCCTGGTGCGCCCCGGGATGGACTCGCCGTTCGACGAGACCCAGATGAAGGTCGGCCGGCGGCTGGCGATGAAGGTGCTCAACGCCTCGAGATTCGTCCTGGGCGGGGTTCGCGCCAGCGAGCTCAACGCCTTCGAGGTCTCCGAGCCGGTCGACTGCGCCCTGCTCGGGCGACTGGCCGTCGTGGTCACCCAGGCCACCGAGGCGTTCGAGGCCTACGACTACACCAGCGCGCTGGAGGTGACCGAGCGGTTCTTCTGGGAGTTCTGCGACGACTACCTCGAACTGGTCAAGGAACGCGCGTACGGCGGCCAACCCGACGGCGACGGCGACGGCCCGGTGCCCCCGGCGACCGCATCGGCCCGGGCCACCCTCGCCCTGGCGCTGGAGGTGCAACTCCGGCTGCTCGCGCCGTTCCTGCCCTACGTCACCGAAGAGGTGTGGTCCTGGTGGCGCACCGGCTCGATCCACCGCGCCCCCTGGCCCACCCAGACCGACCTCGGCGCGGCCGCGGCCGCCGACCCGGCCACGATCGACGCGGTCGCGGCGGCCCTGATCGGCATCCGCGGGGCCAAGTCCCAGGCCAAGGTCTCGATGCGCCACGAACTCACCAAGGTACGGATCTCCGGCCCGGAGGCGCTGGTCCGCGCCGCCGAGCTCGCCGCCGACGACCTGCGCAACACCGGGCGGATCACGGGCAAGCTGAAGTTCTCCGTCGACGAGGCCGCCACCGAGCTCACGGTCGAGGCCGAACTCGCGCCCGCCGCGGACTAAGCCCGCGTGTGCCGTTTTCCTCAGACTGCGTGGGATGGGTCCCCGGATATCCGGGGACCGCTGAGCTTCTAGGCCGAGATCTAGCCTCAGAAGCGGATGACTTGCCATAGAAGGCAGCCTTCCGGCAACCCCTGTGGATGACGCCCAGCAGAAATCGGCCCGGCGATGCAGGCTGAGCGCATGACGGTCAACCGCGAGCCCGACGATCCCCGCCTGGCCCCCATCGCGTTACGCCGCGAACTCTTAGGCTTAGGGCTCAACGATCGCGCCATCGCGCAGTTGGTCGCCGACGGCACGTTGCACCGGCTCAGGTACGGCTCGTACGTCGATGCGGCGGCGTGGAACGCATGCGACCGGGTCGGACAGCACGGGCTCGTCGCCCGAGCAGCCGTCAAGCGCGCGCAGGCGGGCGTAGCGCTCTCGCATATCAGCGCACTCGGCGAGTGGGACGCGCCTCTCTGGGACCTGCCTCTCGATACCGTGCACCTGACCAGGCTCGACCAGCGGGGTGGACGCCGCGAAGCTGGGGTCGTCCAGCATCTCGGCGAGCTGCGACCGGGCGACCTCACACACCTGAACGGCGTCACCGTGACCAGTCCGACCCGCACCGCACTCGACTGCACCACCGTCATGGACGTCGAGCACGGATTGGTCGTCGTCAACGATCTCCTGCACCGCAAGCTGACGACGAAAGAGGCGCTGATGGAAGGGCAGGAGTACATGGCGTTCTGGCCAGGGTCACTCCAGCAGGGCCTGGTTCTCCAGTTGGCCGACGCTCGATGCGGCGGCTCAGTTGGTGAGGGGCGGACGCTCTACATGATCTTCGAGCAGGGCTTGCCGCTCCCGGAACCCCAATACCCGATCCGCGACCGGTCCGGGGAGATCGTCGCCTACGTTGACTTCGCGTGGCCGGACCTCGGCGTCTTCCTCGAGTTCGACGGCAAGATCAAGTATCAGGAACTGCTGAGAGAGGGCGAGTCGCCCACCGATGTAGTCATCCGCGAGCGAAACCGCGAGCGAAAGATCTGTCGACTGACGGGCTGGGAGTGCATCCGGATCGTCTGGGCCGACCTCCGCCACCCCGAGCGCACGGCCGCGCACATCCGCGCGGTGCTGTTCGATCCTGACCGCGCCGTCGGCTGACTCGACGAGCTTCTGAGCCGACCCATCCGCTTATCGGCCGAGATCTCGCCATAGAAGCTCAGCGGTCACCGGATATCCGGGGACCCATCCACGGGCGAAACGGCCTAGGCCGACTTCTTCTTCTTGGCCTCGGACTCGCGCGGGACGAGCGTGGGAGCGACGTCGTCGAGGACGACCTCGCGGGTCACCACGACCTTGGCGACGTCGCCGCGGGAGGGTACGTCGTACATCACGTGGAGGAGGACCTCCTCGATGATGGCGCGCAGGCCGCGGGCGCCGGTGCCGCGCTCCATGGCCTTGTCGGCGATCGCCTCGACGGCGTCGTCGGTGAACTCCAGCTCGACGCCGTCGAGCTCGAAGAGCTTCTGGTACTGCTTGACCAGCGCGTTGCGCGGCTCGGTGAGGATCTGGACGAGGGCCTCCTGGTCCAGTTTGGACACTGAGGCGATCAGCGGGAGGCGGCCGATGAACTCGGGGATCAGGCCGAACTTGGTGAGATCCTCGGGCCGGACCTGGGCGAGCAGGTCGTCGGCCTCGCGCTCCTCCTTGCCGCGGACCTCGGCGGTGAAGCCGAGCGTCTTCTTGCCGACCCGCTGCTCGACGATGTGCTCGAGCCCGGCGAAGGCACCACCCACCACGAAGAGGATGTTGGTGGTGTCGATCTGGATGAACTCCTGGTGGGGGTGTTTGCGACCCCCCTGGGGCGGCACCGAGGCGGTGGTGCCCTCGATGATCTTCAGCAGCGCCTGCTGGACGCCCTCGCCGGAGACATCACGGGTGATCGAGGGGTTCTCCGCCTTGCGGGCCACCTTGTCGATCTCGTCGATGTAGATGATCCCCGTCTCGGCCTTCTTGACGTCGTAGTCGGCGGCCTGGATCAGCTTGAGCAGGATGTTCTCGACGTCCTCACCGACATACCCGGCCTCGGTGAGAGCCGTGGCGTCGGCGATCGCGAACGGGACGTTGAGCATCCGGGCCAGGGTCTGGGCGAGATAGGTCTTGCCACAGCCGGTGGGGCCGATCACCAGGATGTTGGACTTTGCGACCTCGACGACCTCCTCCTTGGAGTGTCGTCCGCCGGCCGGCTGGATCCCGGCCTGGACCCGCTTGTAGTGGTTGTAGACGGCCACCGCGAGCGACTTCTTGGCCTGCTCCTGGCCGATCACGTAGGAGTTGAGGAACTCGAAGATCTCGCGGGGCTTGGGCAGCTCGTCGAGGCTGACCTCGGTGCCCTCGCTGAGCTCTTCCTCGATGATCTCGTTGCAGAGGTCGATGCACTCGTCGCAGATGTAGACGCCGGGGCCGGCGATCAGCTTCTTGACCTGCTTCTGGCTCTTCCCACAGAAAGAGCACTTCAACAGGTCGCCACCGTCACCGATGCGTGCCACGGTGTTCCTCCTCGTTCACTGTGATGATCATCCCAGCGCGTCCCGAACGGTACCCCGTCCCCCGCCCGTTCGCGGCGAGTCACGGGGTGGCGTGTCAACCGGCAGAGAGCGCCGGGGTCCCCTTGCGCGACTCGATCACGGCGTCGATCAGGCCGTAGTCGACCGCCTCGTCGGCGGTCAGGATCTTGTCGCGCTCGATGTCGGTGCTGACCTGCTCGATCGACCGACCGCTGTGGTCGGAGATCATCTTCTCGAGCAGCTCGCGCATCCGCAGGATCTCATTGGCCTGGATCTCGATGTCGGAGGTCTGGCCGAAGGTGCCCTCGGTGTAGGGCTGGTGGATCAGGATCCGGCTGTTGGGCAGCGCCAGCCGCTTGCCCGGGGCGCCGGCCGCGAGCAGGATCGCCGCTGCGGAGGCCGCCTGTCCGATGCACACGGTCTGCACGTCGGACTTGATGAAGTTCATGGTGTCGTAGATCGCCGTCAGCGCTGTGAACGAACCGCCGGGGCTGTTGATGTAGATCTGGATGTCCTGGTCGGGGTTCATCGACTCCAGGCACATCAGCTGGGCGATCACGGCGTTGGCCACGTCGTCGGAGATCGGCGTGCCGAGGTAGATGATGCGGTCCTCGAACAGCTTCGCGTAGGGGTCGATCCGGCGGAAGCCGTAGGAGGTCCGCTCCTCCCACTGCGGGATGTAGTAGTTCATCGAGGGGCTGATCAGGTCAGCGGTGCGCTCGTTCATATGGGGTCAGTCCTTCTGCCGCGCGGGGCGGCCGTCGTCGGCAGCTTCGCGGGCGCTGGTGATCACCTGGTCGACCAGGCCGTACTCCTTGGCCTGGTCGGCGGTGAACCAGCGGTCGCGGTCGGCGTCCTGCTCGATCTGCTCGACCGGCTGCCCCGTGTGCTGGGCGATCAGCTCCAGCAGGACCTTCTTGATGTGCAGGGACTGCTGGGCCTGGATCTTGATGTCGGACGCGGAGCCGCCCATGCCCGAGGAGGGCTGGTGCATCATGATCCGCGAGTGGGGCAGCGCGTAGCGCTTGCCCTTGGTGCCGGCGCAGAGCAGGAACTGCCCCATCGACGCGGCGAGCCCCATGCCGACGGTGGCCACGTCGTTGGGGATGTAGTTCATGGTGTCGTAGATCGCCATGCCGGCGTCGACCGAGCCACCCGGTGAGTTGATGTGCAAGAAGATGTCGGCCTCGGGGTCCTCGGCCGAGAGCAGCAGCAGCTGGGCGCAGATCGCGTTGGCGTTCTGGTCGCGCACCTCGGAGCCGAGGAAGACGATCCGCTCACGCAGCAGCCGCTGGTAGATGTGGTCGTCGAGAACGGCGATGCCGGCCCCGCCGCCGGCCGAGGGGCCCTCGAGCGGGCCGGAAGTCTGAGGAGTCACGAGCCCGACCTTAGCCGGGGAGAGGGACAGTTCCACGGCATGTCCCGCGATGTTCGCTGTGGGCAGATGAAACCCGGCTCCACACCCTCAGGAGCCTTCGACGGCCCGCTTGAGCCGGGCGACCGAGACGGCCATGCCCTCCTCGAGCTCGTCGGCGTGTCCGCCGACGCCGCCGAGGAAGACTTTGGCGAAGACCAGGCTGAGCCCAGTGAGCTGTCGCGGCACCGGTCGGCGGTGTACGACGCGGGTCCCGGACCCGTCCGGGGTGAGCTCCCAGATCCAGCGAGCGCCGCTGGAGCGGGTGTCCCAGGCCACCGCGCGGTCGGGCTCGACCTCGGAGACCACGCTCCGGGTCGGCCACAGCACCGCCTTGCGCCGGTTGAGCCCGAGGTACCACTGTCCGGGCCGCAGACCGCCGGGCTTGAGCGGCACCATCCGGACCAGTTCGGGCGAGAGCTCGGGCATGCGTCGTACGTCGGCCAACACGGCCCACACCGCCGCCGGGGAGGCGTCGATGGTCGCCTCTGCCCGCAGTTCGCGGTCCGCAGCGGTCTCGGCGGCCATGGTCGCCGACCCTACTTGGCGGCGGGCTCCTCGGGCTCGGCCTCCGGGGCAGCCTCGGTCTCCGGAGCGGCCTCGGCCTCCGGCTCCTCGGGCTCCGGCTCGCCGATGGTGCCGTCGGGCTGGAGGTTCTTCAGCTCCACGTGGTTGCCCGACTCGTCGGTGACGGTGGCCGCCTCCACGATCTGGGCCAGCGCCTTGCCGCGCAGGATCTCCTGGATCAGCTCGGGGATGTGGTTGTGCTCGAACATGTGGTTCGCGAACTCCTGCGGGTCCTGGCCGGACTGCTGGGCCCGGCGGACCAGGTGCTGGGAGAGTTCGCTCTGGTCGACGCCGAACTCTTCCTTCTTGGCGATCGCGTCGAGCACGAACTGGGCGGCGACCGCGTCGCGGACCCGGCGCTCGAGGTCGGCCTCGAACTCCTCCTGGGTCTGCTCCTGCTCCTCGAGGTAGGCCTCCATCGTCATGCCGGCGTAGACGAGCTGCTGCTCGATCGAGTCGCGACGGGAGTTGAGCTCGTCGGTGACGATGGTCTCGGGCAGCGGCACCTCGATCCGGTCGAGCAGCACCTCGAGGACGGCGTCGCGGGCGGCGGCCGCCTGCTCGAGCCGCTTGCCGCGGCTGAGCCGCTCGCGGATGTCGTCCTCGAGCTCGGCCACGGTGTCGAACTCGGAGGCCTCCTGCGCGAACTCGTCGTCCAGGTCGGGCAGCTCCTGCTCCTGGACCTGGGTGACCTTGACCTGGACGTCGACCTCCTGGCCGACCAGGTCGCCGCCGACGAGCTCGGTCTGGAACGTCTTGTCGTCGTCGATACCCATGCCGATCAGGGCCTCGTCGAGGCCGTCGATCATGCCGCCCCGGCCGACCTGGTAGCTCATGCCGGTCAGCTCGGCACCGTCGATGACCTCGCCGTCGCGGGTCGCGGTGAGGTCGATGACCACGAAGTCACCGTCCTCGGCCGCCCGCTCGACGTCGGAGAGGGTGGCGAACCGCTCGCGCAGCGCCTGGACCTGCTCCTCGACGTCGGCGTCGCTGACCGCGACGTCGTCGACGGTCGCCTCGAGGTCGTCGTAGGACGGGAGGGTGATCTCGGGCTTGACGTCGACCTCGGCGGTGAACTCCAGCCCCTCCTCACCGTGCTTGGTGACCTCGATCTCGGGCTGGGCGAGCGGCTCGAGGGAGTTGCTCTGCAGCGCCTCCATGTACTTCTGGGGAAGCACGTCGTTGATCGCCTGGTCGAGGACCGCCTCGCGACCGACCTGCCGGTCGATGACCGCCGGCGGGACCTTGCCACGGCGGAAGCCGGGCACGTTGATCTGCTTGGCGATCTGCTTGTACGCCGCGTCGAGGCTCGGCTTGAGCTCCTCGAAGGGCACCTCGACGGTGAGCTTGGCCCGGGTCGGGCTCAAGGTCTCGACGGCGCTCTTCACAGCTTCTCCTCCTGGGTGGTCCTGCACGTCCTGTACGTGGCCGGTGTGGCCGGTGACTCATGGCTGGTGTCTCGTCGGGGCGACAGGACTCGAACCTGCGGTCTCCTGCTCCCAAAGCAGGCGCGCTAGCCACTACGCTACGCCCCGCCAAACCGGGCCCCGGGCCGCCGTTCGGACAGCCCTGGACCCCGCTTGGAGCGGATGACGGGAATCGAACCCGCGTAGCCAGTTTGGAAGACTGGGGCTCTACCATTGAGCTACATCCGCGCGTCCGGGGGGATCGCCCCCGTAGACCCCGGAAATCTACCGGTCGGAGCCTCAGCTCCGCGAAACGACGACCATGGCGCGGTCGTCGTCACGGGATCCGAGCGCGTCGACGAGCCTCCGTGCGGCCCCCTCGAAGCTGCCCCGCAGCAGGTGCTCGGCCTCACCGAGCATCCGGTCGATGCCGAGGTCGATGTCACGGCGCGGCTCCTCGACCATGCCGTCGGTGTAGAGCAGGAGCGCGTCGTGGTGGCCCACCACGCCCGTGGCCGGCGTGAAGACCGCCTCCGGCATCAGGCCCAGGATCGGCCCCTCGCTGGGCAGCACCGTCCAGCGGCCGGTGCCGGCGTGCCGGAACGCGGCCGGGGGGTGGCCGGCCGTGCGGACCTCGAAGGCGCCGTCGTGCAGATCGAGGGAGAGGTGGACCGCGGTGGCGAACCCCTCGTCCCACTCCTGGGCCAGCAGGTAGTCGTTGGCAGCGGTCAGGAACCGGTCCGGCGGCAGCGCGCCGAGCAGCCCCCCGAAGGCACCCGAGAGCAGCAGCGCGCGGGTCCCGGCCTCCTCGCCCTTGCCGGACACGTCGACCACGGCGAGCTCGAGCCGGGCCGCGTTGCGGCTGGCGACGACGAAGTCGCCCGCGAACGGCGTACCGCCGGCGGATCGGAGCGCGGACTCCGCGTGCCAGCCGGGCGGGAGCTCCGGAATCCCGCCCTGTTGGAGGATCCGGTCGCGCAGATCGACGAACATCGACTCACCCATCGCGCCCGCCACCCCCAGCCGCGATCGCCGCAGCGAGGCGGCCAGCACGATCAGCAGCATCAGCACCTGGATGCCCACGGCGGCGTAGGTGCGCCCGGACCGCGCTTCCTGCGCAACCACGCAGATCACCAGCAGCACGAAGAGGACGAGCACGAACCAGGGCAGGTGCTTGGGGTTGAGCAGGAGGCTGCCGAGCAGCAGCGGCACCATCAGGCTCGTGAACGGCATCTGGGTCGGCGCGATCACCACCGCGACCGTGATCGCGAGGCTGAGCAGGATCAGGGCGACCATCACCTTGGTGTCGGCGTACGCGCCCCGCCGCGCGAACCTGCGCACGGTGTGCCGCGCCGGGCGGACGTCGCCCGAACGCGCGCGCGAGAGCTGGACGTCGGTCGTCATTCGGCCTCTCCAGGTGCTCCCGCGCGGGTGTTCGCGCTCACTGTAGGGCCCTGGAGCGGAACCGGGGCTGGCAGCGTACGCACCAGTAGAGGTTGCGTCCTTGCAGGTCACGGGCCCGGACCCGGCTGCCGCAGACCCGGCAGGGCTCGCCGGTACGGCGGTAGACGTAGGAGACCCGGGCGCCGTCGAGGCGCTCGGCGTCGGTCAGGTGTTCGGGCCGCACCGTGCGGATCACTCCGTCGCGCACTCCGTCGTGCATCAACTCCACCAGGTCCTCCCACATCGCGGTCCAGCGGCCACGGCGCAGGGTGGTACCCGCTCGGAGCGGGTCGACACGGTGGCGGTAGAGCAGTTCGGCGCGGTAGACGTTCCCGATCCCGGCCACGACCGACTGGTCCATCAGCAGCCCGGCGATCGGGGCGCGGCTCCGCGAGATCCGGTGCCACGCCAGGTCGGGATCGGCATCCTCGCGCAGCGGGTCGGGGCCGAGCCGCGCAACGAGCGCGGTCCGCTGCTCGGGTGTCTGGAGCTCACAGGCGGTCGCGCCGCGCAGGTCGGCGTACGACGCGCGGTCGCCTCCGGAGCCGGAGCCCACGAGCCGCAGCCGCACCTGGCCCACCGGCGCAGGCACCGACGCCGCGTCGCGGGTGACGTCGAAGCGGCCGTAGAGGCCGAGGTGCACGTGGACCAGGTCCTCAGGCTCGAAGCGGAGCCACAGGTGCTTGCCCCACGACTCGGCGCCCTCCAGCACCCGACCGTCGAGGAGTGCGGCCGACTCGGCGAACCGACCCTGCGGACTGCTCACCCGCAGTGCGCGGCCGGCGAACGCGCCGTCGAGCGCGCTGGCGAGGCGGTGGAGGGTGTGTCCCTCAGGCATCCGGCCCCGCGCCCCGCCCCACGGCGGACTCCGGGAGTGGTGGTAGCTCGTGGGTGCGCTCGTAGTCGGCCATCTGCCCGAGCCGACGCACGTGCCGCTCGTCGTGGCTGAACGGCGTGCCGAGGAAGACCTCGACGAAGCGGGTCATGTCCTCGATCGGGTGCAGCCGGCCGCCCACCGAGACCACCTGCGCGTCGTTGTGCTCTCGGGCCAGGCTCGCGGTCTCCTCCGACCAGGCGAGCGCGCACCGGATCCCGGGCACCTTGTTGGCCGCGATCTGCTCACCGTTACCGGAGCCGCCGATGACCACGCCGAGGCTGTCGAGGCCCTGCTCGCGGTCGCGCGCGACACCCTCGGCCGCACGGAGGCAGAAGACGGGGTAGTCGTCGAGGGCGTCGTACTGGAACGGACCGTGGTCGACCGGCTCGTAGCCGTGCTCGGTGAGCCAGCCGGCGAGGTGGGCCTTGAGGTCGAGTCCGGCATGGTCGGAGCCGAGGTGCACGCGCATGCGGGCCATCCTCTCAGTGGCCGCTCAGTGGCTGCGCAGGAAGGCACAGGTGTGTCGGATCAGCTGCTCCGAGGCCGAGAAGGCCGCGTGCCGCCAATAGCCGTGCACCTGGCCGAGGTAGCGGACCGCGGTCGCGTCGCCGCCCTCCTCGACGATCCGGAGGGCGAGCAGTTCGGCCTCGTCGCGCAGCGGGTCGTGCTCGGC
>ERZ761607.2392-NODE-2392-length-20469-cov-3.914079_pt1 | contig 20469 bp, 22 predicted proteins | sample MGYA00511164_ERZ761607 | MGnify/ENA primary metagenome ERZ761607 (study PRJEB28899, sample SAMN02445080) | bioreactor sludge metagenome | biome: EBPR sludge | place: Australia: Brisbane, Thorneside Wastewater Treatment Plant | collected 2011-06-22 ... | reverse complement strand
AGCCTATCTGACCCGTCTCAGGTTGGCCGATATTGCATGTTTCGTCCTGCGCCGTGGCGACGCCACTGCCGGAGCAGTGTTGGTCAAGCAATCCCCTCTCGACGGCACCGCCCGGCTTTTTCAGCGCCAGTTCGACTTGATGACGGACCGCCGCGCCTGGATCTGCGTCGCAACAGGCCCCGAGTCCGAGATTGACGCGTTTCTGGCGCGCGAGCGGGCGCGTGATCCGGATCTGTGGATCGTCGAGGTCGAGGACCGCGCGGGACGGCACCTGCTGGACGAGCAGGGACTGGACGGGTAAGGCGGCGCCTCCGGGCATCGAGTCCTCGGCGCCGGGCAGGGCATCGCCCGCCGCCGACGCTCTTGCGGCAAGCGCGGCTGAGGTAACAGGTCGTATTCGCCTAGGCGTGGCTGCGAGACGGGAACAGTCGGGCTTGTCAGGCGGGAAGCGACACGCTAGGCCGCGTTGGTATCCGGAGACACGCCATGCCCACCTATACTGCCTTGACCACCCTTCCCGATGAAGCCCACGCGCAAGCCCTGGGCGAGGCGCTGGAGGAACTGGAACCCGCGCCGATGGGAGTAGGTGTGTTCGAGATGGAGGACGGGTCCAACCTTTGGGAGGTCGGCGCCTATTTCACCGAAGCACCCGATGACATCGCCCTGACGCTGCTGGCCGCTGCCTATGGCGCGGCGGAATTCGCGGTCTCGGAACTGCCCGAAATCGACTGGGTCGCCCATGTGAAACGCGAATTAAAACCCGTCGAAGCCGGACGGTTCTTCGTCTATGGCAGCCATGACGCCGACAAGCTTCCCGAAGGACGCATGGGCCTGTTGATCGAGGCGGCAATGGCCTTTGGCACCGGACATCATGGCACCACCCTGGGGTGCCTGCGGGCCTTGGACCGGCTGGCGGACCGGGGTGGGCATGCGAAGAACACCATCGACGTGGGCTGCGGCACCGCAGTTCTGGCGATGGCTGCGGCGCGGCTGTGGCCAGAGCCCGTCCTGGCCAGCGACATAGACTCGGTCGCGGTCGATGTGGCGCTGGCCAATGCGGCAGCGAATGGGCTTCAGGATCGCATCACCTGCCTGGAGGCGGTCGGGTTCGAGCATGCCGACATACACGCGCGCGCGCCCTATGATCTGGTCTTTGCCAATATCCTGAAAGGGCCGCTGATCCAAATCGCCCCCGACATGGCGCGCCACACAGCGACAGGGTCCGTTGCAATCCTGTCCGGCCTTCTGAACACCCAGGCCGCCGAGGTTCTGGCCGCCTATGTCGCAGCGGGCTTTGCCGAGGTCGAACGCGAGGAGATCGGTGACTGGACCACCCTCATCTTGCGCCGCGTCTGAGAGTTCCGCCCGAATTTTGCCGCTATCCTGTGTCATCCCGGTGCTATTCGACCCTGCAACCGGAGTGAGCCATGCCCAGTCTCGCATATCTTCAGCGGATGGACTCTGTCCTTGCCGCGCGCGTCGAGGCAAAGATCGAACAGGAACGCCCCCGATTTGCCGGGCTGCGCCGGGCGGGCGGGATTGTCGGCGCGACACTCACCGTTCTGGTAATCCTGAAGGCTGCCGGGCTGGCCCATGATGCGCGCGCATTTGCAGCCCACCCCGGGCACGAGGCCGGGCTGCACAGACAACTCGCCTATTGGCTGGTCGGTGCGGATCCGGTCAGCCGCACGCTGGCGGCAGCTCTGGGTTCCGGTTCCTCCCAGGACACTTCCGCAGCCCTTTGAGCAAAACGAGACACGAAAACGCCGCCCTGGAACTGTCCAGGGCGGCGTCTGATCAAGCGCGGTAACGGGTCGCGGTCAGCGCAGGCCGCGAACCACGTCCTCGATGTCACCGCGGCACAGACCGATATCGTCAAGCTCGCGATCCGACAGATTGGCGAGTTCACGGCGGGTGATGCGCTGATCGTTCCAGGCCGCGACGCGGGCGAAGATGTCGGCGAACGAGAAACCGAGGCTGCGGCCGAACACGCCGTCAGCGACGGGGCGGGCGGAGGCAAAAAAGGCCATCTGAGGCTCCTGTCGTCAAAAAAGTGGTGAAGCATTGTGCTTGTGCGCCTCAGATAGCGCTTTGCGTGTGCAGCGAGAAGAGGGCTGGCAAGCAAGACGGCCATGCATCAAAAGCATGGCTTACACCACAGTGAAGCGACCACATTTAAGTGGCGCTGTCCGAATGCGACGACTTTACGACCAGAATCGGCAGATGCAACGCGAATTTGATCGTCGACGGCAAAGATTTGTCTTTCCGCTGGCTTTTGTTCACTTTTCGTGCCAGATTTCCCGCCAAGGACGCCCGCAAGGGGCGCGTCAAGCGAGCAGCGGGGCAGGTCATGCGGGTATTGGGAATCGATCCGGGATTGCGAAACCTCGGCTGGGGGATCATTGAAGTGGCCGGTTCGCGGCTCAGCCATGTCGCCAACGGGACGCTGCATTCTGAAGGCGAAGACCTGGCGCAGCGTCTTCTCAGCCTGCACGAGCAGTTGACGCAGGTTCTGGCGCAGCACCGGCCGGACTGCGCGGCGGTCGAGCAGACCTTTGTCAACAAGGACGCGGTGGCGACCCTGAAACTGGGCCACGCGCGCGCCATAGCCCTGCTGGTGCCGGCGCAATTCGGCCTCACCGTCGGCGAATACGCGCCCAATGCGGTGAAAAAGGCGGTCGTCGGCGTGGGCAAGGCCGCCAAGGTACAGGTCGATCACATGGTGCGGATGCAGTTACCCGGTGTACAGATCGCCAGCCCCGACGCCGCCGACGCGCTTGCCGTGGCGATCTGCCACTCGTTCCATTCACAAAGTGCGGGGCGCTTGCAGGCGGCACTGAGGGCAGCGGAATGATCGGCAAACTTTCCGGTCGGATCGACTACCGCGCAGCAGACCATGTGCTGCTGGATGTGCGGGGTGTCGGTTATCTGGTGCATGTCTCGGAGCGCACGCTGATGGCCTTGCCGGGTCCGGGCGGGATGGCGGCGCTCTATACCGAACTTCTCGTGCGCGAGGATCTGCTGCAACTCTTCGGATTTCTGACGCTGGTGGAAAAGGAATGGCATCGGCTGCTGATGTCGGTGCAAGGCGTCGGCGCCAAGGCGGCAATGTCGATACTGGGCACGCTGGGCACCGAAGGGGTGGCCCGCGCCATCGCGATCGGCGATGCCGGTGCCATGCGCAAGGCCCCGGGGGTGGGGCCAAAACTGGCGCAGCGCGTGGTGCTGGAACTCAAGGACAAGGCGCCCGCCGTGATGGCCATGGGCGCCGCTGCCCCCGATCTGGGCGAGGATGCGGTGATCGAGCCGGTCGAGGCCCCCGTGCCTTCTGGTCCGGCGCCTCGTGTCAAACCGTCCCAGCGCCGCCAGTCGCAACTGGCACAGGCAGATGCGCTTTCCGCCCTGACCAACCTCGGCTATGGCCCCTCCGAGGCTGCGCAGGCCGTCGCCCAGGCCGCCGAAGCGGAAACCGAAACCCCCGCCCTGATCCGCGCCGCCCTGAAACTGCTGGCACCAAAGTGAATGCCCTCGCCACCCCGCGCCCACCGCTTGCGCAAGACCCACGCCGCGCGCCACCTCTTTCAGCCGAGGACATGAGGTGATGTTGGGTGCTCGTTGTTCCTCGTCCTCGCGCCCGGTGAAACCAAGGCTCGCCCTCCCGAACCTTTGGATTGTCAGGACCGCTCGGGCTGCGTTGGGCCTGCTCCTACCTATCCCGCATTCCCCGGCCCACAGCCGCGAACAGGCCGGTGCCTCTCAGAAACCTTGCCCGAACGAGGCGTCTTTCCTGACCTGCCCCGAACGAGTGGGAGTGACTCAGGCTACCCACCATCAGCTTGAGCTCCATTCAGGAACAGCCCGTTGACGACCGCTCCGAAATTCCGCCAACTCGCCCCATGACCCAGCCCGACCCCACCCTGCGCCCAGACCGACAGCCCGAGGATGCCGACCGCGCCTTGCGCCCGCAGATGCTCGATGAGTTCATTGGCCAGCACGAGGCACGCGCCAATCTCAAGGTTTTCATCCAGTCCGCGAAGATGCGCGGCGAGGCGATGGACCACACGCTGTTCTATGGCCCCCCAGGCCTTGGCAAGACGACGCTTGCCCAGATCATGGCGCGCGAACTTGGTGTCGGGTTTCGCATGACGTCGGGCCCGGTGCTGGCCAAGGCTGGGGACCTCGCCGCGATCCTGACCAACCTCGAGGCGCGCGATGTCCTCTTCATCGACGAGATCCACCGCCTCAGCCCCGCCGTCGAAGAGGTGCTTTACCCGGCGATGGAGGATTTCCAACTGGATCTGGTGATCGGCGAGGGGCCGGCGGCACGCACCGTACGCATCGAGTTGCAGCCCTTCACCCTCGTCGGCGCCACCACACGGCTGGGCCTTCTCACCACGCCGCTGCGCGATCGCTTCGGCATTCCCACGCGCCTGCAATTCTACACCGAAGCCGAGCTGTGTCAGATCGTCGCGCGCGGCGCGCGGCTGCTGGGCGTTCCTGCGGCCGAGGATGGCGTGCACGAGATCGCGCGTCGCGCCCGCGGAACCCCGCGCATCGCAGGCCGACTTCTGCGCCGCGTGGTCGATTTTGCGTTGGTCGAGGGCGACGGCCGTCTGAGCCGCACCCTCGCCGATGATGCCCTGACGCGGCTCGGGGTCGATCACCTCGGCCTCGACGGTGCCGACCGGCGGTATCTGCAACTGCTGGCGGATCATTACGGCGGCGGGCCAGTGGGGGTGGAAACCATCGCCGCCGCACTCAGCGAAAGCCGCGATGCGATCGAAGAGGTGATCGAACCCTTCCTGTTGCAACAGGGACTGCTGGCGCGCACCCCGCGCGGGCGCATGCTGACACAGGCCAGCTGGCGTCACCTCGGCTTGCCACCTCCCCGCCCCGCCGCCCAAAGCGACCTGTTCGAACCCGGGGGCTAATCCCATCTTTGTGCCGCAAGTATCCGCAGGGTGCTGATGCCCCCTCCCTTCCCTCAGCGCAGCGGCAAGAGGCGCGCAGCCTCCAACCGGCACTCACGCCGGATCAGCGCCGGATCACAGGGCATCGGCTCGAGGTCTCGTGTCAGACACAACCGCAGTTCCACCAGGTCGCCGCGTGCGCAACTCGTGACCATCATGTCCTGGGTCAGACCGGGGTTGGCCTCGATGAAGGCCGACTCGACTACGGAGGGCCGCACGTTCAGTGGGCGCGAGACGGCTTCGAACACCTCGGGCAGGGTCACTCCGGCCAAAGCGCGCGCCGCGAGGTCGTAGTACGCCTGTGCCGACAAGCCCGAACAGCGGCCGTGCTTGTTCCACTGATGCCAGGCGGCACCCGAGGTGCCGAAGATTGCCGCCTGTGCCGCCGTTTCGATGCGCGAAGGGTCGCGCTCGGAGGTGCGGCAATATTCTGGCCAATCGCCCGCCCGGTTCTGGGGCCAAAGGCCGTGCAGCGCCCAGCCGATGGCGCTGCCCGTCCCACATCGCGGGTCGCGGCGTTGATCGCCGTCAACCGCGCACCATGCTGGGATCCAGGACAGGGCTAACAGGTAATGGTCGAACTCGCCCGCGCGGTCCTGCGCGGCGGCGGTTGGCGGGGCAAGGGCGGCAAAAACCGGCACAAGGGCGGTCAGGGCGAGGGCTCGGATCTGCATTTTCTCTTTCCTAAGGCGTCCCGCGCGCTTATATACGCTGCATTCCCCGAAATCGAGGATGCACGGCTCGCGGCCGTGGCCGGTCCCCCGGCGTGCGCCGCGGCATGCGCCTCTGGCGGCACAAAGGATCGATGCGATGTCTAAACCCCTGATGGCCAAGGCCACCGCAGTCTGGCTGGTCGACAACACCACGCTCAGCTTCAAGCAGGTTGCCGATTTCTGCGGCCTGCACGAGCTGGAGGTCCAGGGCATCGCCGACGGCGATGTGGCGACCGGTGTCAAGGGGTTCGACCCGATCGCACACAACCAGCTTGACGAGGTCGAGATCAAGAAGGGTCAGGCGGACCCTAGCTATCGGCTGAAGCTGAAATTCAACCCGGCCTCGGTCGGCGAGGAAAAGCGCCGCGGCCCGCGCTACACGCCCCTCTCCAAGCGTCAGGATCGCCCGGCCGCAATCCTGTGGCTGGTCAAGTTCCACCCCGAACTGGCCGATGCGCAGATCCGCAAGCTGGTAGGCACCACCAACCCGTCGATCCTGGCGATCCGCGAGCGCACGCACTGGAACATCCAGAACATCACCCCCATCGATCCGGTTGCGCTTGGCCTGTGTCGGCAGTCCGAACTGGACTCCGAAGTGCAGAAGGCCGCGAAGAAGCGCGAGGCCGAAGGCAGCGTGATGACCGATGACGAGCGGCGCAAGCTGGTTTCAACCGAGCAGTCGCTGGACATGTCGCCCGAGCCGCGCATGCCTCGCGGTCTCGAAGGGTTCGGCATGGGCGCGCAAGAGGAAAAGAAGGCCGTCGACTATTCCGACGCCGAAAGCTTCTTCAACTTGCCCGACGCGGATCAGGACGAAGACGAGGACGAGGACGATTCGGGTCGTGGCAAGCGCCGCTGAGGCGCTACCAGCTGACCACTTCCGCACGCGACATTCTCAGGCCTGCACCCGAAGAATTGGTGCAGGTCAAACCGTTGCGAGAAGAAAGGCATGTAAACGGGCCCTGTTGCCAGAAATGACCATAGGGCAGCACCGGACCGTCCGGCAATTCGGGGACTTCGGTGCTGAGGATCGGCTCTTGCCCGCCCAGATGATGCTCGAGGATCACCACCAGCGTCTGGGGCTGCAGGCGGATGCAGTGCAGTTCCTCCTGCCCCGTGGCTGTGTGATACACCGCCGTGCCACCCGCCGGAATGAAATGACATCCCACATTGCCCGAAGGCATGCGAAACCCGATCGTGCCATCGGCCGCAGCAGGAAAGACCCGCTGATTGTCGGCAAGGGCGGGGCCAGCGGCAAGGAAAAGCGTCGCAACGACAGCCAAGAGACGGTTTGACATAACAGAACTCCGACAGGGGGTCTGGTCCAGTGTCGCACGGGGCAGTGAAAGCGTTCAATCACGGCTGTGCGAGCGGGGTGGCGGCCTTTTCTTGGCCCCGCCGATGGGCTAACAGGGCCGCAAACCCGATAGGCACGCAGAGGTCCGGCGATGAAATTCACCCTGTCCTGGCTCAAGGAGCATCTGGAAACCGCGGCGACACTGGAGGCGATCACCGAGGCGTTGACCGATCTGGGCCTCGAGGTCGAGGAAGTCGTCGATCCCGCTGCGACCCTGGGCGCGTTTCGTATCGCTCGCATTCTTGAAGCCGTGAAGCATCCTGACGCCGACAAACTGCGCCTGTGCAAGGTAGAAACCCTGCCCGACGGCCCCGGCGGTCGCACCGAGGTGGTGCAGGTGGTCTGCGGCGCGCCGAACGCGCGTACCGGGTTGGTCGGGGTTTTCGCGCCGACCGGCACGCATATTCCGGGCACCGGTGTTGACCTGAAACCGGGTGTGATCCGGGGGCAGGCGTCGAACGGGATGATGTGTTCAGAACGCGAGTTGGAGCTAAGCGACGATCACGACGGGATCATCGACCTGCCCGAGGACGCGCCCTTGGGCGCGCGCTTCATCGACTATCGCGGCCTCAATGACCCGATGATCCACATCAAGATCACGCCGAACCGCCCCGATGCGCTGGGCGTGCGCGGGATTGCGCGGGACCTGGCTGCGCGCGGGCTGGGTGTGTTGAAACCCTTGGAGATTCCGGCGATTGCGGCGGCCTTCCCCAGCCCGCTGAGGGTGGAAATCGACCCCGCCTTGAAAGCGCGCGGCTGCCCGCTGTTTGCGGGCCGGGTGATCCGGGGGGTGAAGAACGGCCCCTCGCCGCGCTGGTTGCAGCAGCGGCTCAAGTCCATCGGGTTGCGGCCGATTTCGACGCTGGTCGATGTGACGAACTTTTTCACCTTCGCCCTGAACCGCCCCTTGCATGTCTTTGACATGGCGAAGGTCACGGGCAATGTGCTGAGCATTCATCCGGCAGCGGGCGGCGAGGAGATCCTTGCCCTCGACGGCAAGACCTATGTGCTGGCGCCCGGCATGATGGCGATTTCGGATGCGAATGGGGTCGAAAGCATCGCGGGCATCATGGGCGGCGAGCATTCGGGCTGCACCGAGAGCACCTTGGATGTGTTCCTCGAATCGGCCTATTGGGACCCGATCACCGTGGCCACCACAGGCCGCGCGCTGAAAATCAATTCGGACGCGCGCTATCGGTTCGAGCGTGGCGTGGACCCTGAATTCACGCTGCCGGGCCTCGATCTGGCCACGCAGATGATCCTGGACCTGTGCGGTGGCGAGGCGTCCGAGCTGGCAATGGACGGCGCTGCCCCTACGGTGACGCGGCGCTATACCTTTGACCCGGCGCGGGTCGTGTCGCTGGTCGGAATGGACATCCCCGAGGCTGCGCAGCGCAAGACGCTGGATTCCCTGGGCTTTGCGCTCGACGGCAATCTGGCCACCCCGCCATCATGGCGCCCGGATGTGCAAGATGACGCCGATCTGGTCGAGGAAGTCGCCCGCGTCGCCTCGCTGACGCAGTTGGAAGGGCGCCCCCTGCCCCGTCCCTCGGCCGGGGTGCCCGCGCCGATCCTGACGCCGATCCAGCGGCGCGAGCGCCTTGCACGGCGCACGCTGGCCAGCCTTGGTTATCACGAATGCGTGACCTACAGCTTCATCGACGCGGCCTCGGCTGTACGGTTCGGCGGCGGGACGGATGCGCTGCGGATCGAAAACCCGATTTCCACCGAAATGACGCATATGCGCCCGGACCTGCTGCCGGGACTATTGCAGGCGGCGGCTCGCAATCAGGCGCGAGGTGCGATGGATCTGGCGCTGTTCGAACTGGGCCCGGTATTCCACGGCGGCGAGCCCGGAGAACAGGCCATCCACGCGACCGGTCTCCTGGTGGGTTCCAGCGGCCCGCGCGACCCGCATGGCGGGCGCCGCGCTGTCGATCTTTTTGACGCCAAGGCTGATGCTGAGGCCGTTCTAGCCGCCATTGGCGCGCCGCAGAAACTGATGAGCGACCGCAGCGTCGCGGGCTGGTTCCACCCGGGCCGCGCCGGGCGCCTGACTCTGGGACCAAAGACCGTGCTGGCCAGCTTTGGCGAGGTGCATCCGCGCATCCTGAAAGCCTACGGGATCAAGGGTGCAGCGGTGGCCTTCACGCTGATCCCCGCCGCGGTGCCGATGCCGCGCAGCGCAATCGCGACACGTCCGGCGCTGGTGCAGAGCGACTTCCAGGCGGTCGAACGGGATTTCGCCTTTGTGCTGGATTCGCGGGTCGAGGCGCTGGCGCTGGTGAATGCCGCGCAGGGCGTCGACAAGGGACTGATCGACAGCGTGCGGGTGTTCGACGAGTTCACCGGCGAGCGCGCCGAGGCGCAGATGGGTGTCGGCAAGAAGTCGCTGGCGATCACCGTACGACTGCAACCGCAGGGCAGGACACTGACCGAAGACGAGATCACCGCGCTCTCGGCCCGGATCGTCGACAAGGTCGCCAAGGCGACGGGCGGGGTGCTGCGCGGATAAAGGGTTCTCGAGCCTGTCGAGGACCCCTGCCCCGCCCAGGCTCGCACCCAGCCAAGGGCGGGTACGCCCGCTTTCGAAGACCGTTTGTCTGGACTTGGCTGACAGAACGAAGAGTTTTGCGCCCTGTCAGCCGCGCTTTGCCCCGAGAATGCCTTTGCGACCAAGCGCGACAAGGCGAAAGGCGACCTCTACTTGCCTTCGTCCCCGCGCAAACGCGCAGCGCGTCCGCCCCGGCGCTGGCGTAACTGGCCTGCACGCCCGGGCAACTCTGCCATGACTCGACTACGGTCTTCGGGGGCCATTTGCGACCAGGCTGCGATCTCGCCCAGCGAGCGCTGGCAGCCAACGCAGAGACCGGTCTGCGGATGGATCACGCAGACTTTCACGCAGGGGCTGTCGATTTCATCACGCTTCCAGAGTCGGTCAGAAGAAAGGTCGTTCATCGTCAGCCCTTGTCCGCATTCCGCCGCAACATAACCGCGAAACCCGCGGCTTCCAGTCTGTCAGCGACGCATTACCGCCAATCTGTCCAGAAATCCCTGCAAGATGAACCCTGCGGCGACGTGGTCGATCACTTGCGCACGTTTGGCGCGCGAGGTGTCGAAATCCAGCAGCGCTCGCTCGGCAGCGACGGTCGACAGACGCTCGTCCCAGAATCCGATCGGCAGGTCAGTCAGCCCCGCCATATTGCGGGCAAAGGCGCGCGTTGACTGGCAGCGTGGACCTTCGGTTCCGTCCATGTTCAGCGGCAGGCCGAGAATCAGTCCCGCAATCCCCCGCGCCCGGACGATGTCCAAAAGCCGCGCCGCGTCCTGGGTGAACTTGGTCCGCCGGATGGTTTCCAGCGGGGTTGCGACGCTGCGGCGCAGGTCCGACACCGCGACACCCAGCGTCTTTTCCCCCAGATCGAGGCCGACAAGAGCCCCGTCACGCGGCAGCGCGGCGACGAAATCCTCGGTCAGCGCAAGGACCGCCATTACTCCCCCAACCCCTGCCCGCGCGCGGCCGAGTCGATCAGAGCCAGCGCCTCGGGCTGGTCGGCAAAGACGATGCGGGCCTCGGTCCAGATTGCCCGCGCGCGTTCGGACTGGCCCAAGACGCCCAGCGCACCGATCAGCCGCGCCCAATCCTCGGCCGGCCCGCCCGAGGACGCCAGCCGCGCCGCCAGCCCCTCGACCATGCCACCGATCATCTCTTGCCGCTCGGCCTCGCTCATCCCCGCCGCCGCTTGCATGTCGGCGGCCGAGGGGCCACGCCCGCCCGCGGTCAGCGGCGGCAAGGTGTAGCGCACGCCGGCAATCTGCGCGAGTTCCTCGATCGTGCCGCGGATCGCGGGCACCCAGGGGTCCGAGGGGTTACTGTCCTCAAGGAGCCCACGCCAGAGCCGGAAAGTCAGATCTGGCCGCCCGGTCTGCGCAAACATCAGCCCGAGGTAGTAGCGTGCTGTGCCATTGCGCGGATCGCGGCGCAGGATGGTTTCCAGAACGGTTTCGGCCTCGGGCGAGATCAGCCCACCGGCTGCCATCGCCATCGCTTCGGCCAACGCGGCCAGGTCCTCGACCGGGGACTGCGGGCCCTGAACTTCGATCAACCGCACCCAAGCCGCGGCAGAAGCCGCGTGATTACCCAGGTTGCCCTCGTTCACCGCCAGCAGACGCAGGCCGCGCTGGTCATTGGGTCGCGCCGTGATCGCCTCGCGCAGTTGCTGCATCAAGGTGAGGTATTGCGCATCGACCTCTGGGGCGGCGGGCCGGGTAGGATCGGCAGCCCAGGCGGCCTCCATCTCGCTTTGCGACAGACGCGCGGCACGCAACCCGGCAGCCTCGTCGTGGCGCAGGGTCAGGGGAAGGTCGCCATAGCCCGGCACACCCTGCCGCCAATAAACCGCCCCGGCCAGAAGCGGTGCCGCCAGCACCAGCACCAGCGCCAGCGCCTGCATGCCCCGGGGAGACCGGCCCAAAGCCCCGACGGACCGGCGATCGGCCTCCAGCAGCCGACGGGCGGTTTCGGCGCGCAGGCGTTCGGCCTCGTCATCAGCGATCACGCCCCGCGCGCGGTCGCGCTCGATCTCGCCCATCTGGTCGGCATAGATGCGCATGTCGCGCCGCCCCCCTTCCGTCGGGTTGACCAAGGCGCCGCGCCGCAACCCCACAGCGGCCAACGCGACGGCCACTGCCGAAAGGCCCAAGGCCGGAATGATGAACCACCAGATCGTCATGCGCTCTCCTGTCCGTGTGGCCCTCCCATATCCTGCCCGCGGCCGCGACAAAAGCCATTCATGCCCCCGCATCGGCCAAAGCCCTGTGGCGCATCGGCGCACATCGGCCCCCATGTCGGTTTTGTCCGCATTGTGCCGTTTGCAGCCAAAGGATAAACCCGGGTCCGATCCATCACCGGACCAGAGCCAGAGCCCGCCCTGGACGCCGCAAGGAGTGCGCCGATGTCCCGCTATTCCGTCTTTGCCATCGCCCGCGAAGCGATGCGCCAGCACACCGGCTGGCAACGCGCCTGGGCCTCGCCCCAGCCGCAACCGCACTACGATGTCATTATCGTGGGTGCGGGCGGGCATGGTCTGGCGACCGCCTATTACCTGGGCAAGAATTTCGGCATCACCAATGTGGCGATCCTTGAAAAGGGTTGGCTGGGAGGCGGCAATACCGGGCGAAACACCACGATCATCCGCTCGAACTACCTTCAGGACCCTTCGGCCGCGATCTATGAAAAGGCCCGAAGCCTGTTCGAAAACCTTAGCCAGGACCTGAACTATAACGTCATGTTCAGCCCCCGCGGGGCTACAGACGCACGGCGATGGCCAATGCGCTGCAAGGGGTCGAGACGCGCTATATCGACGCCGCCGAGGTTAAACGCATCGTGCCGATCATGAACATCGACGGGCCACGGTATCCGGTGCTGGGTGCACTTTGGCAGCCGCGTGGCGGCACAGCCCGCCATGACGCGGTCGCCTGGGGCTATGCGCGCGCCTGTTCGCAGATGGGGATGCATGTGATCCAGAACTGCGAGGTCACCGGGGTCGAAAGCGTCGGCGGCGTGGTCTCGGCGGTGCACACCTCCCGCGGCACCATCGGTTGCACCAAGCTGGGGATCGTGGTGGCGGGCCATTCCGGCCATCTGGCAAACATGGCCGGGTTCCGCCTGCCGGTCGAATCGGTCGCACTGCAGGCGATGGTGTCGGAACCGATCAAACCCACCATGTCGTGCGTCGTCATGGCCAACACCGTGCACGGCTACATGTCGCAATCCGACAAAGGCGAAATGGTGATCGGCGGAGGCGCCGACCATTTCAACAACTACACCCAGCGCGGAAGCTGGATGCACATCGAGGAAACCGTCCGGTCCCTGATCGAGACCTTCCCGATGCTCTCGCGCCTCAAGATGCTGCGCCAGTGGGGCGGAATCGTGGACATGACCGGCGACCGCTCGCCGATCATCTCGAAAACCCCACTTGGTAACACCTTCATCAACTGTGGCTGGGGCACCGGCGGGTTCAAGGCGATCCCGGGTTCGGGCTGGGCCATGGCGGAACTGATTGCCAAGGGCGAACCCGGCCCCCTTGCTGCCGAATTCAGCATGTTCCGTTTCCGCGAAGGCCACTTCATCGACGAAAGCGTCGCTGCGGGGGTGGCGCATTGATGGAGAAATTTCTTAATTCTCCCTGGTTCTGGAACCCTGTGCTTCTGATCGTCATAGCGCTAATAAACTTTCAGTTACTTAATGGCGCGGGACCCAGTGCATTTCAAAGGATCGGAAGTATCTGGATATGCTTCGCAATATTAATTGCCGCGCGCTACATCAAGAAATTCAACTACCAGATGTCTCAACTGGAGAAGTTCGATGCACTTGGTGAGGTTAGTGGCGCCAGCTCCGTGTTAACGGACTTGCCCAATACCGCGACCAAACTCAAGCTTCAACTTCGTGGTGAACTTAGCTCACTAGTATTCCTTGAAGCGGCTCTGCTCTGCCTAGGGTCGCTACAAACCGGATATGGAGATTTGTTTCACTGCTGGTTCAATGGAAATGGGTGGCAAACATGCTGATCCTCACCTGCCCCTGCTGCGGCGTTACTGCCGAAGAAACCGAATTCGCCAATGGCGGCGAGGCGCATCTGAAGCGTTTCGGCCCCGGCTCGTCGGATGCCGACTACGAATCCTACATGTTCAACCGCAAGAACCCGCGCGGCGTGCATTTTGAACGCTGGCGCCACGCCTATGGCTGCGGCAAGTGGTTCCTGCAGGCGCGCTGCACCACCACTCTGGAGGTGTTCGGCAGCTATCCTGCGCAAACCTCGGAACCGCCGCCCGAGATTGTCGCCAAGATCAAGGCTCGCCGTCCGGAATGGGAAGGGTTCAAATGAGCATCCGTCTGAAAACCGGCGGGCGGCTGATCGACCGCTCGCGTCCGCTGACCTTTCATTTCAACGGCACCGAACACCAGGGCTTTGCCGGTGACACTCTGGCCTCGGCGCTGATCGGTGCCGGGCGGGCGATGGTGGGCCGGTCGTTCAAATACCACCGCCCTCGCGGCCATGTCGCTTCGGGCGCCGAAGAGCCCAACGCCCTTGTCGGTCTCGGTCAGGGAGCGCGGTTCGAACCCAACCAGCGCACCACCACGACCGAGCTCTTCGAGGGTCTCACGGCCACCAGCCAGAACCACTGGCCCAGCCTTGATTTCGACATCGGCGCGATCAACGCAAGGCTGTGGCGGTTCTTTCCGGCGGGGTTCTACTACAAGACCTTCCTTCGCCCGCGCGCGTTCTGGAAATGGGTCTATGAACCCGTGATCCGCCAGTCCGCCGGTCTGGGCAAGGCGCCGCATCCCGAAACCCGCGACGTCGACCGCTATGAGCAGATCTATGCCTTTTGCGACACCTTCGTCGCTGGCGGGGGCATCGCCGGATTGACCGCCGCCCGCGACGCCGCCGCCAGCGGCCAGCGGGTGATTCTGGTCGAACAGACCCCCCATTGGGGCGGACGCTCTGTGGTCGATGGCATCACCGTCGAGGGGAGACCGGCCGATGTCTGGGTTGCCGAGGCACTCGCCCAGTTGCACGCCCTGCCGAACGTGACGATCCTGAACCGCACCATGGCGGCCGGGGTGCACGACCACGGCTATGTGCTGGCCTATCAGCGCGTGGCCGACCACCAGCCCGGCGCCGACGCGCCACGCCACCGGCTTTGGCGGGTGCGCGCGGGGCAGATCGTCAACGCGGCAGGCGCGATCGAACGTCCACTTTCCTTCGCAGGCAACGACATTCCGGGCGTGATGCTGGCCTCGGCCGTGCGCGACTATGTGGTCAACTGGGCCGTCAGTCCGGGAAGCCGCGTGGTCGTGGTGACAAACAACGACGACGCTTACCGCACCGCGCTGGCCCTGCATGCCGCAGGCGTCATCGTCCCCGCTGTGATCGACGCGCGGACAGAGGCGACCGGTGCCCTGCCCGCCGCGGTCCGCGCCTTGGGCATCCGCGTGGCCGAGGGAATGGCGATCCGTCATGTCGAAGGGGGCAAGTCGGTAACCGGTGTCGCCCTCTGCCGGTTTGACAGCGATGGCGGCGCGGTGGCCGAGACACTCGCTTGCGACGCGGTCGCGATGTCGGGCGGCTGGTCACCGGTCGTCCATTTGTGGAGCCATTGCGGCGGCAAGCTGATCTGGGACGAACCCCGCGCCATGTTCCGCCCCGACCCCGCACGCCCCCCTCTTGGCGCTGACGGGCAGGGGTTCGTGCGCTGCGTTGGTGCTGCCAACGGCGATCTGGACGATCAGGATCAGGCACCGATGCTGGCCGTCTGGATGATGCCCGCTCGCGCCGATTACCTGCTACGCGCGAAAATGTGGCTGGACCCACAGAACGATGTGAAAGTCTCGGACATCCAGTTGGCCGCGCAGGAAGGCTATGCCTCGGTCGAACACGCCAAGCGCTATACAACGCTAGGCATGGCAACCGATCAGGGAAAGCTTAGCAATATCAATGGCCTCGCGATCTTGTCGGACGCATTGGGCCAGCCGATCCCGCAGACCGGCACCACCACATTCCGCCCCCCCTATACGCCGATCAGCCTAGGGGCCATCGCGGGCGAGGCGCGTGGCGAGGTCTTCCAGCCGCTGCGCCGTACGCCGATCCACGAATGGCACGAGGCCAACGGCGCGCATTTCGAGCCGGTGGGATTGTGGCGCCGACCCTACTGTTTCCCGAGGGATGGTGAAAGCCACGCCCATGCCGTAAGCCGCGAGATCACACAGGTGCGGGGTTCGGTGGGCGCGCTGGATGCCTCGACCTTGGGCAAGCTGATGGTGCGCGGCCCCGATGCCGGGCGTTTCCTGGACATGCTTTATACCAACGTGATGAGCACGCTGGCGGTGGGAAAATGCCGCTATGGGCTGATGTGCAACGAGAACGGCTTCCTTTCGGATGACGGCGTGGTGGCGCGGATCGATGCCGACACTTGGCTGTGCCACACCACATCGGGCGGGGCGGATCGCATCCACGCCTGGATGGAGGATTGGCTGCAATGCGAATGGTGGGACTGGAAGGTTCACGTCGTCAACCTGACCGAACATTACGCGCAGATCGCCGTCGTCGGCCCCAAGGCGCGCAAGGTGCTGGAGAAACTGGGCGGCATGGATGTCAGCCGCGAGGCGCTGGCCTTCATGGACTGGCGCGAAGGCACGCTGGGCGGGATTTCCGCGCGGGTGTTCCGCATCTCGTTCTCGGGCGAACTCAGCTATGAAATCGCCGTGCCCGCGTCGCAGGGGCTGGCCTTCTGGCAGGCCGTGATGGCGGCGGGAGCCGAGTTTGGCATCATGCCCTATGGCACCGAGGCGCTGCATGTGATGCGGGCCGAAAAGGGCTTCATCATGATCGGCGATGAAACCGACGGCACGGTTATCCCGCAGGATCTGGGTCTGGATTGGGCGATCTCGAAGAAGAAGGCCGACTTCCTCGGCAAGCGCGGCATGGAGCGCCCGGCGATGACCTCGCCCGACCGCTGGAAACTGGTGGGGCTGGAGACGCTGGATGGTTCAGTGCTGCTCGACGGCGCGCTGGCGCCTTTGCCGGGCAAGACCCCGAATGGCCAGCAGGATACACAGGGCCGTGTGACCTCGACCTATTTCTCGCCCACACTGGGCAAGGGCATCGCCATGGGGTTGGTGCATCGCGGGCCGCAGCGCATGGGCGAGGTGATCGAGTTCCAGGGCGAGAATGGCAAACGGGTGGCGGCACGGATCGTCGACGCCTGCTTCTACGACAAGGCGGGGGACAAGCAGAATGTCTGAACCTGTGAGCGCCCTGAAAGGCGCGCGCGCCCTTGGGATGGTCGATCTGGCCGATGCAGGGCTTGCGGGGATGATCACCCTGCGCGGCGAGTTTGCTTCGGGCGAGCTGGCAGCGGCGCTGCTGGCCGAAACCGGTTGCGCGGTGCCCGAACGCCGACGCGTGACAACCGGCGCGCGCGGCAAGGTTGCGTGGATGTCGCCTGACGAATTGCTGGTGATTGTCGAGTATTCCCGCGCCGGGACAGTGGCCCAGGGGCTCAACACGGCGCTGAAGGCCGGGTTCTTTACCGCTGCCAATGTCTCGGATGCGCGTGCGATGATCCGGATCAGCGGGGGGCAGGCGCGCGATGTGCTTGCCAAGGTCTGCCCGGTCGATTTCTCAGATTTCTCCGTGGGTGAGGTGCGCCGCACAAGGCTGGCGCAGGTAGCGGCCGCGCTCTGGCGTGACGAGCCAGACCACTGGACGCTGGTATGCTTCCGGTCAGTCGCACCCTATGCCTGGAGCGTGCTGGAAACGGTCTCGCGGCCGGGGGGCGAGGTCGGACTGTATCGCTGAGACGAAGGCTGAGCAACACGGCAAGAGGGCGGACGCGAGTCCGCCCTTTTCCTTTTCGAAGGAACCACAGAAGCATTAGTTTTCTTAATCCTCAAACCTGAAATTTCTGGGTTTCTTGAAAATTTCCTCTTGATAAAGCATCATCAATAGCCTAAGAAATTTTTAGGCAAGAAAAAATCAAGCAGATGGCCGCCCAGCCCCCACGCCCGAAGCAGCCGCCGCTTACTGCGCTGCGCGCCTCCGAGGTCGCGGGACGGCTGGGCGTCTTTGCGCCTGCCGCTCAAGAACTCGGTGTGACGCCGGGGGCGGTGACGGCGCATCTGAAAACCCTCGAATCCGCGCTGGGCGTGACGCTTTTCGACCGGCGCGCGCGGGGAGTGCAGTTGACCGATCTGGGCGCGCGCCTGTTGCCTGAGTTTTCCGCTGCCTTCGCCGCCCTTGACGCCGCTGTCGCGCGCCTCGCTGCCGAAGGGGCTCCGGATCTCGTGCGCATCCGCGCCAGCGCGGATCTGGCGCAGTTGTGGCTGTCACCCCGACTGCCTGCTCTGAGGCGCGCCGGATTTCAGGTTGTTCCGCAGACCGACCCTGCCCCAGCCGCCGATCTGGCGTTGTTGCTGGCCCCAGGCGACGGGATCCCGGCCCCCTTGATTGCTGTGGCAGCCCCGGGCATCGCCCCGCCCTCGCCCGCAGGACTGCGCCCGACCCAAGCGTTGACCCTGACGGGCGAAGCCGGGGACTGGATGCGCTGGGTGCGGGCAGCGGGAATTCCAGCATTTCGTCCACGCGGCGCGGTGCACACCACAGCGGCATTGGCCATCGAGGAGGCGGCGAATGGCGCTGGAGTCCTGGTCATCGTCCGCCCACTCGCCGAGGCAGCCCTGGCGGCCGGGCGACTTGTCACACCCTATGCCACGGACGCACCGTCAGGGCTTTCCCTGCGCATCAGTAACCTGCGCCCGCTGAGTGCGGCAGCGCAGCAGGTCCTGGAGGCTTTGGGAGATGGAGCGCGATAAAGACGCGCTGATCAGGATACGCTCAGCGCCGGGCGCGGCGGCTGTTGTTCTGACCTGTCACCACGATTTCCGCGACAGTGTCCAACTGCGCCTGATTCAGAGCGTAAACCGCCGTGATGGTGCGCGCGGCCGCATTCTGCGCCGGAACCGGCACGCGTGGTGCTGCTGCGACGAAGCGCAGGGTCAAGACGCCGTTCTGCGCTCGTCCGAAGCTCTCGGCCAACAGCTCGGGATCCCAGTAGCCGGCCACTGGCATCACCGCTTCGGCGCGCACGATGGCGCCGGTCGAGGTGCGTTCGATCACCATGGCGCTGACCTCGGCCACAAGGGGGCGGTTGTCGACCACATTGCTTGTCCGGCCCAGATCGGCGCGCGCCTCGGCGCGCGAGGCACCAAACCAGTTCATCGGGTTGACCCGCGAGTTGCGCACGCCCGAGCAGGCCGCCAAGGTCAGGGCAAGACAGAGCAGGACCAGAACCGGGGTTTTCATCAGGGGTCTCCTTGGCGGTGCCGTGTCGACAGGGGTAGCGCAAAGCCTGTCTGTTGAAAAGGGCACGGCGCGCCTGGGGCTGGACCTTTGGCCAACTTGGTCCTAGGTCAGGGACAAAGACAGGGTGGAGAGCATGGCCCAGCAGGATTTCGACGACCTGGCCGAAACCTTCGAGTTCCTCGAGGATTGGGAGGAACGCTATCGCCACGTCATTGAATTGGGACGCGACCTTGCACCCATGGACGACGTCCTTCGCGTACCTGCCAACAAGGTCACCGGCTGCGCCAGCCAGGTCTGGTTGTTCCCGGTTATCCGCGACGGGGTGTTCGATTTCGCCGGCGACAGCGATGCGATGATCGTGCGCGGCCTGATCGCAGTGTTGCACGTGCTCTATGCCGGGCGCCCGGTTGCCGAGGTTGCCACGCTCGACGCCACCGCCGCGCTGAAACGGCTGGGGCTTGATGAACACCTGTCTTCACAACGCTCGAACGGGCTCAGATCGATGGTGGCGCGCATCCGCGCTGTGGCGGCGGCCGCTGCGGCGTAGGGGCAATTTCGGGCTTTCCTTTTGTCGCGCCCTCCGTATATTTGTCCCCATGGAACGTGCAGCCGCCTTTGTCTTTGCCCCTGTCCCGGCCCCGGCCGCTGATGGCGCCTGCCTGCGCGGGCTTCTGCTTCTTAGCGTCCTCTGAGCGTGCCTTCGGGCGCGACCGCTCAGAGGTAGCCAGCGCCCTCGCTTCACGCTAAACGACACGCAGACAGCACGGAAGTTCCCCATGACCGACACTACCGCCAATTCCCGCGCCGAGCAGGACCGAGTCCTGATTTTCGACACCACCCTGCGCGACGGCGAACAATCGCCCGGCGCCACCATGAGCCACGACGAAAAGCTGGAAATCGCCGGCCTCCTGGATGAAATGGGCGTCGACATCATCGAGGCCGGGTTTCCCATCGCCTCGGACGGCGATTTCGCCGCAGTCAGCGACATTGCACGCAACAGCCGCAATTCGGTGATCTGTGGTCTGGCGCGCGCCAACTATGCAGATATTGATCGCTGCTGGGACGCCATCCGCCATGCCCGTCAACCGCGTATCCACACCTTCATCGGCACCTCGCCCCTGCACCGCGACATCACCGCGCTGACCCAGGACGAGATGATCGAGCGCATCGCCGCCACTGTCACCCATGCGCGCAACCTCTGTGACAATGTGCAATGGTCGCCGATGGATGCAACCCGGACCGAGCGTGACTACCTGTGCCGCGTGGTGGAAACCGCGATCAAGGCAGGCGCCACGACGATCAACATCCCCGATACGGTTGGCTATACCGCGCCGAGAGAATCCGCCGATTTGATCCGCATGCTGCTGGAACGCGTGCCGGGTGCTGACACAGTCACCTTTGCCACCCATTGCCACAACGACCTGGGCATGGCGACCGCCAATTCGTTGGCCGCAGTCGAGGCCGGTGCGCGCCAGATCGAATGCACGATCAACGGTCTCGGCGAGCGCGCGGGCAACACGGCACTGGAAGAAGTGGTGATGGCGCTGCGGGTGCGCAACGAC
>ERZ761607.2391-NODE-2391-length-20470-cov-5.712270_pt1 | contig 20470 bp, 20 predicted proteins | sample MGYA00511164_ERZ761607 | MGnify/ENA primary metagenome ERZ761607 (study PRJEB28899, sample SAMN02445080) | bioreactor sludge metagenome | biome: EBPR sludge | place: Australia: Brisbane, Thorneside Wastewater Treatment Plant | collected 2011-06-22 ... | reverse complement strand
GTCCTGTCACACCGCCCGCGTCATCGGAGAGCTAAAAGACGGGACGGACCCGGTTGGCCCGGGGACAGGCTCAGCGCAGGTACGACGGCAGCGGCGTTCCCTGCCAGGGCTCGACGCGCGGCAGCAGGTTCTCCCGGTCCAGGATGCGCAGCTTTTCCCGCACGGGCCAGCACGCGTCCTCGATGCGTCCTAGGTCGTGAGTGTCGCCTCCCTGAGCCACGATGGCCCGGTCGAGTTGCTCCAGCTCCACGAGGTGGTCGATGAGGTGCTCGGCCTTGTCGCGGTCGTCAGGGTTGAAGTACTCCGCGAGCCGATGCGAGACGACGAGGTCATGACGACGTCGCTCTGCCCAGGTCATCGGACGGTGCCCTTGGAACTGGTTCTAATAGAACCAGTTGCCGAAGTGGTGACATTGTCACGACTTCCGGATGATGGCCCGGGCTCCGCCTCGTTCATCTGACGGAACAGCGAGGCGTATCCGCGCCTGGCCGGCGGTCGCTCGCCGCGGTGACTCTCGACGCACGCCCAGGTCGGGCACTCCTCGGGGAGGACGTCGAAGTGGGGTACGCCGGCGACGGTCTCTCGGAAGCGGAGACGACCGACGAGCCGGGCGCCGTCAATCGGCGGTGTCGGAGGGTTCTGATGGGATGCTGAAGCCACGGTGCTGCCTCCTCGCAAGGCGGTATCGAGGCCTCGACCGGTGTAGCCGCACAGGTCGGGGCCGCTTCACTCTTACGGCTCGTAAGAGGGTGGACACAGAGTGCCTCACGCCCTTACGACTCGCAAGGGCCTAGCGTCAGAACGTGGTGAAAAAGATGGACCTCATGGGTGTCACGGAGATAGCCGCCATGCTCGGCGTCTCCGGACAGCGGGTCAGTCAGCTCTCGCGGACACGTGCGTTCCCGGAGCCCGTCGCCGAGCTTGCCGCCGGTCGAGTCTGGCTGCGCGCCGACGTCGAGAAGTGGGCTCGGGAGACCGGGCGCCTCTAGTTTGGGCTCAGCAGCCCTTGTTGGGCGGCGGCAGATCCAGGCGCGCGCGGATCTGGGCTTCGAGTGGGTCGAACGACGGCATGCTCAACGCCTTGTTGAAGTGGCGCACGAACTCGGCGCCGGTGTCGGCGTTCCCGGCGTTTCGAAAGTGGTCGCTCTGACGAGCGGCCCGCGTCGCATACCGGTCGACTAGAGAAGACACCGACTTCGGCCAGGGTGCTGGCGGGTTGTAGGCCTTGCTCGCAAACCGGTACTCGATGCGGGCGTAGCGCGCCGTCGCGGTGCGGAGTTCAGGAAGCCTGCGCTTCACCTCGGCGAGCGTGAGGGTATCGCGGCCATGGAACACGAGCTTGACGAAACGCTTCCCCTCGGCCGCAACGGCGCAGCCGATCCGCATGTAGTACTTGCCGGCCCTCGCGGTGCTCATCTCGTTCTCTTGTGTCGCAGCCGAGGGAGTCGACCAGCCACCGAGGATCAATAGGAGGCCGGAGACACTGGCCGCGATGAATGCCCGCACGCGCCCGAGGCTAGTCAGGAGACCGACCGGCCGATCGGCCTGACCACCATTTTGACCACCATTGGGGTCCGTCCTGCATCGTCCGTGGTCGTCCAGAACCCCCGTCCTGAGCGGGAATCGGACGGTCACGGACCACCGCGGACACCATGCCGATAGCTGGGGGTCAAGGGGTCGCAGGTTCAAATCCTGTCAGCCCGACCAATTTCCAATGCAGGACGTCGAGGCTGGTGAGCCTCCCGCACCGATGGGGCCACCACCGGGTCTCCACCCGTTCTTGACCACCATCACGGGCCGAACGCAGCTTCAGTAATTCCGTTCACGGCACTAGCTACGAAGGCGTCGTTGTCATCCGAGGCGAGGCCCCGTCACCCGTTGTGGGGGATGCGTGGTCGGATGCTGGGCGGTGGCGTTTGACACGAGAAAGTCCGGTTCCGTGGCCCGAAGTGGAGCGAGATGAGTGTTCTGTCGTCCGATGTCCGAACGTTGGCCCATGAGGGGTACGTCTACCTGTACCCACTGGTCACCATGGAGGTCAGCCGCCGCCAGCAGACGAGTGTCGCCGAGGGCGTACGCCTAGGCTTCGGGCCGCCGAACCAGTTTCACCACGTCCGCACATTCCCGCCGGCCGACTTCCGCGCAGTTGTCCGGCCGAACTTCGACACGCTCTACTCATCTGCCTGGCTTGACCTTTCGGGTGGCCCGGTGCAGATCAGCGTTCCGGACAGCGGTGACCGCTACTTCATGCTGCCGATGCTCGACATGTGGACCGACGTGTTCGCCAACCCGGGCAAGCGCACCACCGGCACTCAGGCGCAGGACATCGTTGTGCTGCCACCGGGCTACGCGGGCGATCGCTCGTTCGCGCCTGGCGCGCGCGTCATCGAGGCGACCACCCCGCACGTGTGGGTGATTGGCCGTACGCAGACCAACGGGCCTCGGGACTACGCGGCTGTCCACGCCTTCCAGGACGGTCTTTCAATCACCGAACTGGGAGGCTCGGCCCAGCCAGTCGATTCCCTGGGTGACGCTGAGCCGCTGCGCATGGTCAACTCGATGTCCGCCGTGGACTTCTTCGCTCTGGCGGCAGAGATCCTCACCCGAGTCGCACCCCATCGCACCGACCACGACCAGGTGGCGCGCTTGTCGCTTCTCGGGCTGGTTCCCGGCCAGGACTTCTCGGTGACGAATCTTTCCGATGCCGACCGTGCCGATCTCCAGGCCGGCGCCGAGGACGCGCTAGCTGCCATCACCGCCGCTCCTTCGCGGATCGGAACGCCGGTGAACGGTTGGGTGTCGTACACCGACTCAATGGGCGTCTACGGCAACTTCTATCTCAAGCGGGCCATGGTCACTTTGGTCGGTCTGGGCGCGAACCCTGCCGAGGACGCCATCTACCCCATGTGCCTGACCGACGCTGACGGCGAACCCCTCACGGGTGACACCGACTACGTGATCCACTTCGACACCGACCAACTCCCCCCGGCTGCGGCGTTCTGGTCGATCACGATGTACGACGACGAGGGCTTCCAGTCCGCCAACGAACTCGATCGCTTCGCCATCGGCGACCGCGACGACCTCCGCTACAACTCAGACGGTTCCCTCGACATCTACATCCAGCACACGAACCCAGGGCCGGACCGGGTCGACAACTGGCTGCCGGCACCCAACAGCCCACTCGGAGTGACAATGCGTCTCTACGGCCCACGACCTTACGCCCTCGACGGACGTTGGAGTCCACCACCGGTCCACAAGGCCACGTCCATCGGAGCCTGAGCGGACGGCCCTCCTGATACGGAACTCGCGAACCAAACTGATCTCCCTCGCATCGGACAGGTATTCATCTCCCGGAGGGACCGATCGTGCTTAACGCCACTCTGCTTGTCGGCCTGCTGTCTGCTCTGACGATCGGGTTGTGCGGGCCCGCCGAAGCCGCGCGAAGTCAGGCGACCCTCGGCATGCCTGTCCATGACGCAACCCTCACCGTGACTGACAACCAGATCACGTTGCGGTTCGACTCCAACGACCTTCCGAAGATGTTCTCCGCGGGGATGTACAGGAGACCGGAGGACGGGCGGTACTACCTGGTCATCGACGATGGATACCCGAGGTATCCCTCCTCGTCGTGTACTCCTTCAGACCAGGTCGTCGCCTGCAGCACCGCGAGGCCCTATAGCTTCCGCATCCTGGGGTCCCCGGGCGACGAGGAGATTTCGCTCTCGGCCCGAGCGTCAGCAGGGGAGACGTCGTTCGCGTTGCCCACGGCGGTGAGGCTGGACACCCGGGCTGGTGCTGACCGGATCGACATCTCGAACGTCACGACCGATGTAGCGGCCGGCAAGGGCTCGGATCTGGTGCGCTTCGGCAGGTCCTCCTATGGCGCACTCGCGACGCCGGGCGACGAGATCCACGGAGGGCGTGGCGAAGACACTGTCAGCTATGAGTACGTCGACGCGTACGTGCGCGTCGTTTTGGACGAGAAGGCCAACGACGGACCGAGTGGGGAGCAGGACTTCATTCATCCCGACGTAGAGAATCTGATCGGTCCGAAGGGCGGGTTCACCGCCATCGGCAGCGCTGCGGACAACGACCTGAGCGGCAACAAGGGCGATGATCACCTAGTGGGCCGCGGCGGAGCCGACCTTCTGGCCGGGGGTGGGGGCGACGATCGACTCGATGCTCGCGATGGGAAGCCCGGCGACCGGATCTCCTGCGGCAACGGCACGGACCTCGCGTTGCTCGATCGCGGCGACCGCATCCTCCACCCGGCAAGCTGCGAGAAGATCCGGTGGGCAAGCTCGGCCCGCTGATGGGGGTCAGCAAGCAGATGGCCGGCCGGGAGCATACGGTGCTGCCCTCCGCCGAGGCATGATTTGAACAGCTTCTTGTCGGCACCCGAAGCGTTGCCGCTGCCCTCGTCTCATAGCGCATTCGTGTTGGTGGCGATCCTGATCGCACCCGGCTGAGCCCGATCAGGGACGCAGGACTCGTGCAGAACTTTCACAGAAGCATGACCACCCGGGGCGTGCGGGTCCATACGCTTCACGGGCCAAACTGTGAGGAGGGTGCCCATGCGGATGCGGAAGCTTTGGATCGCCGTCGCGGCCGGGGTCTGCGTTGGCGGCGTGGCGATCGGGGCCGCAGTGGCCAGTTCCTACGTGCGCGGAAGCAACCCGCCCGCTGCGCCACCCCCGGCCCAGGCGGGCGCCGATCTCGCGAGTGGCGTCCGAGGAGCGGCCGAGCTCGAGGCACAGGCCCGCGAAACCTTCGAGGCCATCAACGGCACCCCGGTGCAGAACGACGCCGCCGGTGTGCTTCGGGCATGGGCGATCAACGGGGCCATGGACCGCTGCATGGAGGCTCATGGCTACCCAGGCTGGGACTGGTCCCAGGGCCGCACCGTCGCCCCAGCCGCGGACCCGTTGTCGGCCAGCACCTTCTTCGCGCGGCCGCTCGGGATGCCGGTCTCGGAGACAGCGCTGGAGATCCGAACGCAGATCGCCGGCGAGGAGGCGTTGATGGCGGTGCACCCGGACAAGGCGGAGAACGCCGTTATCGACATATGCATCGAGCAGACCCCACCGGCACCCGACGCCCGGGTATCGCGCGCTTCCCAGCCCCCTCAGGCGCAGCGGCTACGCGAGGCGTGGTGGCAACTGACCTACGACATCGACGCCGAGTTCGGCGACCTCGAGAGATACCACCGCTGCCTGGACGATGCCCACCTCTCGGTCCTGGAGGAGTCCGGCCAACCGGCTGGCGAACTGGGCGAAGTCATGGCCAGCCTGGTGCCCGCGAGCAACGACATCCCTGCATCGGTCGATGCGGACCCGTCGACCTTCAGCGCAGCGTGGAGGCACCTGGTGGACACCGAGCGCGATGTCTCTCAGGTCGACTGGGCGTGCCGAGCTGATGTGTACACCGCCCATGTCGACGAGGTCGCCGCGGCGATCGCGACCTTCGCAGATGACCACGCGGAGCAGATCGATCAGACCCGACGTGCTTGGGCCGACGTCCTGGAGCGGGCTGAAGCTCTCGGCTTCGATCCCCACACGCGAGAGCTGACACCGTGACGCGAGCAGGGCAGCCACCGTTCGGCGCAGGTCCCGCTGGCGCCCTCCGGCTGCTCTTGGGTCTCGCGGTGATGGCGTTGCTGGCTGGATGTGCCGCCACTTCGGAACCTGAAGCCGCACCCGAAGGAGGCTCCACGCCTGTGCGGGCGGAGTACTTCTCCTCCGCTTTCGGGGTGCGCGTCGGCATTCGAGTCGGGTTCGAGGAGACCCGAGTAGTGACCGAGGCGCGGCTCGTGTGGGATGGCCACGCGGACGAGGTCGCCCTCTACCCCGACGACGGCACGGACCCCGACGTCGCACCTGAGAGCATCACCGTCGAGCCTGGGATGCAGCCGACCTATGAGGGCATCCTGCTGGCCGCGTGTCCCGATCTGCCCAGCGCGCCGGTCTTCGAGATCGACTCCACGGACAGCGCCGGGAAGCACACCGACCGCTTCCGCCCGGACAACCTCGATGACTTCGCCAAGGCGTTCGACGAGTGGTGTGCTCGGCCAGTGTCCATGGAGGTCCGGCAGTCCTCAGTCTCCATCGACGGCGCCTATGAGATTCGGCTGATGATCAGCAACCCGGGCCCCGCAGCTGTCCAGGTCGTAGCCGAGGGCTACTCCGACGGCGACACGACCTGGGAGACGGCAGAGGTGATCGTGCCGGGGGGCACCATCACTCCGATGACCGTGCTCGGGCACGGGCCCCGCCACTGCCGCACAGTGCTCCCACCATGGGGCACCGGGCACATGCTCGCCGACGGAGTGCCCCTGACCCCGGAATACGGTGGCACTTGGTGCTGAGCGACGCAGCTCAGCCACATGAGGTGCCGGCCACGAGACTGAGACGATCGACGCCGGGCGCGGCCGGGTCACGGCGCGCCGAGCCGAAGGGCGACACCTCGGATGCGCGCTCCGCCCAGGAACAACGTCACGCTCCACCACTCCGAGCAGGCCGAGACGGCGTCGCGTGGCGCCGTGAGGCTGATGACCCGGAGACTCGCCAGCTCGGGTGGCGGCCGATCGTTGCCCGCAGGACAGGTGGGCACGATGCCCGAATGGATCTCGTAGTAGCCGCCGCTCGAGGCGAGGACGTCGAGCGGGGAGAGCGGCGCCGATCTCTCCGCGTAGCCGCCGTCTAGCTGCCAGGCGGACAGGTCGCGAAGCTCGCGCTGGTCGATCAAGTCGGCGAGCAGACCATCCTCGATGCCGCTCCACACCGGGCTCGCGAACGGCGTGTCGAGAGCCTGATCAGCCGCGTACCGGTAGAGAGGTCCGGCATCAACTTCGTCTCGGACGGCGCGTCGGAGCGGGTTGCCGTTGGACCCCCAGCCGCGCCGTTCGCGACCGTTGTCGCCGGTGACCTCAGCTCCGGGCTGTTGGAGTCGTCGCCACAGGCAGCCAGACACAGCACGGTCACGAACGCCACCGACCATCGTCGTACAACCATGTCGCCCCCTCAGACACGGAGACGCCGGCGGGTTCCAGGCGGTTGACCGGGATTGTTGGAGGCGCCCTACGACCATCACATGGCGTTGGGCTCAGGTGAGTCGGTGTACGGGTGGTCCTGCATGAAGCTGATGAGAGCAGCTCCGTTCGGTTCGGTGCAGTACTGGACGACCCCGACCTGGGTTGGCACCTCGGCCGCCGTTCCAGCGCTGGCCGACCAGTGGGTGAACGCGACGTGCATGTCGTCGGGGAAGGTGCCGCTCTCCGCTTCGTCTTGGGACGTCCAGGGCGCGGCGATGAACTTGCCCTGGCCGCTGACATTGCTCGACTGGAACTGGTCGGCGATCTCGCGGATCAACTCGAGCTGATCGGGGTCACTTGCAACGGTCTCGTCGTACCAGAGGATGGTGTAACCGTGCTCCAGGTTGTGGACGAGCGCCTCGAGCTCGGGCCGGTCGGCTGGACCGTAGAACTTGCGGGCGAACGGCGCCGGCGCGAGGCCGACCGCGCTCCAGTGTTGACCGAAGGTGGGTGGCGCGGAGGAGTAGATGACCTGCTGACCATCTGGGACGTGGTCGACACTGACGTCTGCTGTCGTGGTCTCGTCGGTCCTGCACGACGAGGCCGGGGTGCCGATGTCGGCCAGGGCAACGTCCGGACTGCTGCGTGAGTCCCAGTAGTCCTTCACCGGGCCGTAGGCAGCCGCCGAGACGAGCCCCGCGGCGACCAGCGCACAGGCGACCACGATGATGAGCTTGCGTCGACGCTCCGAGCCCTTATGTGCTCGTCGGTGTTCGTCGAGAACCGCTTGACGGTCCGCCGCAGAGTGGACGCCGTTCGACGGGCCAAATGCGGGCTGCTTCTTCTTCGGCATGGGGACAACTCCTCGAGACGGGATCGGGCGTGCGGACGGCGATGTCGCGCGCGCGTCGCACCCCGAGACGTCGCAGAGAAGCGAAGGTCGGGCTCAGACGAGAGCGGCGCGCGCGCTCTCGCTCGGTGGGCCGCGTGGCGCGGACGGGCCCAATGTGATCAGCGAGGTGCGTGTCGCCACGCCGGCGACGGTGAGTAGGTGGACCCACAGAGTCGGCACGACCGTCGACCGGGGCTCAGTGAAAGCCGCCCGGAGTCCCTCGGCCAGCAGGTAGCCACAATCGACCAGCGCCCGGTCGACACCGCAACACACCGCAACAGTGACGGCGACCACGCCCAGATGGCCGGCGAGCATCACCGCTTGAGCGGATATCGACCGACAGTCGCTGAAGGCTCCCGCACAGGTGGTCGTCGTGAACAGCAGTCCGTGCCAGCAGACCTGGGCGAGAACTGCGCCCACCGCGAGGAGCTTCACACTAGGCGTACGCCGAGTCAGCGCGAGACCGAGTGTGATCGAGACCGAGAGCATGACCAGCACCACGAGCGCCGGAGGAATACCGCCGCCCCCGAGGCGATGCGCGGCTACCGCCCCGAGCCCGGTCAGGACTCCAGAGACGGCACCACGGGTCAGGCGGAGCCTCGGGATCTCAGAAACGCGCCTCATCGTGACCGTGAGGATAGCCGCCGAGCGCTTCTTCGAGCCGAGGAGGAAGCGGCTCGGGATCAGACGCCAGCGACCGCTTCGAGGCGTCCGGACTCCACGGCGTCCTGGAGTGCTTGGAAGTCGGCGTCGTTCTGGCGGGCGTAGCGGTGCGCGAAGTCGGTCACCGCGCGGTCGAAGGTGTCGGTCTCGCCGAGGTACTCGGCGATGGCGACCGGGTCTCCCGAGCGGGCGTGCGCGCGGGCCAGCGTCCAGCCGCAGAGGCCTGCGTAGTACTCCAGCGTCGCCGGCGACATCCCTTCGACGTCGGCGGAGCCCTTCATGTCGCGCAGTTGACGCCAGTAGAAGTGTCGGTCGGTGTCGCGCCCCTGGGTCCAGCCGAGAAAGATGTCGCTGGACGCCTGGATCATCCGCTGGCCCTGGACGACGCGCTCGCCGTGGTGGGCGTATTCACTGGCCGGCAGGTGGTCCTCGAGGACGGAGTTGGTGGCCTCCTTGATCTGGAGGAACAGCGGATCCCGCTGGTCGCGGCCTTCGAGCAGCACGATGAACGCCCGGGTGCCGACACTCCCCACGCCGACGACCTTGCGGGCCGAGTCGACGTACCGGAACTTGTCGAGGAGGCGGTGCCTATCGTCTTGGAGGGTCTCGCGAAGGTCGCGGAACTGGTCGTGCACCAGCTCGTCGATCTCCTCTGCCGTGAATCCGTACGTCGCCGCGAGTTCGCGCGCGGGGATGACCGTCGGTGGCTGGCTCACGATCCGGTAGGTCCCGTCGACGTACTCCGCGAGCTTGGACAAGGCCTGCAGGCTGTCGCGGGTGCGGGCCTTGCCGATGTTCTTCTCACCGCGCTTGAGCGCCTTCTTGCCAGCCTTGCCTTTGAGCTTCGCGATCGCGCCGGCCCGGACGTCGTCCTCGGACAGGTGGGAGTACCAGATGTCCAGCGTGCGCTTCTCGGCGAAGTCACGCATCGCCTCGCGATAGGAGGACACCGAAGCGATCGTCACCAGGTCGATGTCCGCCTCCGCGAAGCCGTTGTTGTGTCCGGCGATCGTGAGGCTCGCAGCGAGCCTTTTGACGTCGTACTCGAACGGTCCGGGCAGCGTCTCGTCGAAGTCGTTGAGGTCGAAGATCATCCGCCGCTCGGGGGACGCGAAGCCGCCGAAGTTGGACAGGTGCGCATCCCCGCAGAGCTGGACCGTCAGCCCGGCCGTGGGTGTCGCCGCGAGGTCGGCCGCCATGATCTTCGCCGCGCCGCGATAGAAGGTGAACGCCGAGACCATCATCCGGCCGTGCCGCACCGGCACGAGGTCGGCTTCGCGGTCGGCGTTCTGCTCCTCGAGGAGGGCGACCGGGTCGGGGCGGTCGGCAGCCGGGGTCCAGCCCTCGTGCGCGGCCAGCGGGGTGCCCTCGAGTGCCTCGGCTCCACGGCTGCGGCGCTCGTCGAGGGTCAGATGAGGTACGTCGGTCGATGGCACGATGAACTCCCTTGTCCTCCACGTCGACACGCGCGTCGTGGGTCGCATTGGCACGTGATTGTGCGGCAGACGAGGGACCGCGGCATCACCCGTTGTGGACGGTGCCGACGAGCTCAGTCACGATCCGAGTCGACGAGCAGCGCTGGCTCCGATCGGCGATGTCGCTGTCGCTGTCGATGCCTGCACGGGCATTTCCTGACGTTCTATGGCGTTGCAACGCCCCAGAACGTCAGGAATCCCAACAGCTGTTGGGATCCATCCACGCGGCCGAGAGGGTGGCGCGTGGGGGCCGAACGACCCCGACGCCGACAAGCTCACCCGACGCGGGTGAGGCCCGCGACTGCCGGGCCGGGATGAGGTGGATCCGCCGGAGATCGCAACCGGCCGACCCCGCATGATCCGACTCGCGCGGGCGTGGTCTCGGGGCCGCGTCCGACTTCTCACGGAGGAATCGCCATGACCGCCACTCCGCCTATCAGCAAACGTCTCGCCGCAGAGTTCCTCGGCACCTTCGTCCTCGTGTTCGGAGGGTGCGGGACCGCCGTCCTCGCTACGACGAACCCCGAGGTGGGTGTCGGCTGGCTCGGCGTCGCGTTCGCCTTCGGCCTGACCGTACTGACCATGGCGTACGCCGTCGGCCACATCTCCGGCGGTCACTTCAACCCAGCGGTGACCCTCGGCGCGGCGGCGAGCGGGAGGGTGCCCTGGAAGGACACCCCGGCGTACATCGTCACCCAGGTGATCGCCGCGATCGTGGCCGGCGCGGTCCTGCTGGTGGTCGCCAGCGGTGTCGACGGGTTCTCGGCCAAGGAGAGCGGCTTCGCGTCCAACGGGTACGGCGACCGGTCACCGATGGGCTACAACATGCTCGCGTGCCTGGTGATCGAGGTCCTGCTCACCGCGGTCTTCCTCTGGGTCATCCTCGGCGCGACGGACAGCCGCGCACCCAAGGGGCTCGCGCCGCTCGCGATCGGGCTGTCGCTGACCCTGATCCACCTGATCAGCATCCCGGTCACCAACACCTCGGTGAACCCGGCCCGCTCGATCGGCGTGGGACTGTTCGCCGGCAGTGATGCGATCTCACAGCTGTGGTTGTTCATCCTCGCCCCCATCGCCGGCGGTCTGATCGCTGGATTCAGCTACATTGCCCTGCTCGGCGACGACGACGCCGTCAGCCTGCCGGAGGCGATGGAGACCTGAGCCTGACCTAGCACCTGGGAGTACTGCGTGCCACAGTCGACGCCTGAGCAGCAGGCCAGGATGGAGCGGGCCCTCGGTCTGCTACCGCCGCGCTTCGAGGGCCGCGCTCGTTGGCTGCTCGGCACCTGGCCGGGCCGGATCGGGGTCGGGACGGCCTGGAGTCTGCAGCGGATCGAGATCTTCGACCGAGCGATGGCCGTCGCCGCTCAACTGTTCACCTCGGTCTTCCCGATGCTGATCCTGTTGGCGTCGTGGTTCGGCAACACCAGCCAACTGCTGACCAACACCTTGGGAATGCCGCCCGAGGCCGAGGCTCAGGTCGACACCGCTTTGCAGGAGTCGGGATCGACGGCGTTCGGGCTGATCGGTGCGCTGATCGTCTTCGCCTCGGCCACGAGCCTGTCTCGCGCACTGGGCCGGGCCTTCGCCGCCGTGTGGGCGCTGTCGAAGCCCAAGAGCAGTCCCCGTGCCGTCTGGCGGTGGGTCGCCGTGGTGCTGGTGCTCGCGTTGACGATGTGGGCGATCCGCCGCTCCGAGACCGTCGCCGACGGGATCCCGCCGCCACACCTGTGGGGGCAGGTCATCGCCTTCGTCATGCTCGTCGCAGTCGCGTTGTTCACCCCGTGGGTGCTGTTGCACGGGGCAGTGACCGCGCGCGCACTACTCCCCGGGGCCGTGCTATTCGGGATCGTGATGTCCTTCGTGCGCCCGATCAGCAACGTGTGGTTGGCGCACGCGTTGGAGGCGAGCGCGTCGAGATACGGGTCGATCGGCGTGGCGTTCACCTACCTCGCCTGGTTGTACGTCTTCGCGTGGATCTTCCTGGCGACGGCGATCATCGGGCAGGTTCTGGTCACCGACGAGGGCAGGGTGGCTCGCTGGCTCGCAGGCCCGAAGCCGGTGGTGCGGACCGAGCGCTCGGACGCAGCGGACGAAGTCCTCATCGAGGACCAACCATGACGGCTCGACCGCTCGACCCGCGTGGGGCAGGATCGCTGCCATGACCGGCGATGAGTCCGTCGCCGCGGCGCCGGAGATCGACGCGGGCGCCTTGATCCGGAGCAAGGGCTACCGACGGCTCCTGGTGTTGGCGGCCATCATCGGCGTGGTCGTGTCCCTTGCATCGTGGGCGCTGTTGGAGCTCTTCCACTGGGTCCAGGAGTGGGTCTACAAAGACCTCCCGGAGGCACTCGGCTTCGACTCGGCTCCGGTCTGGTGGCCCGCACCGGTGCTGGTGCTGGCCGGGGTCGCGGTGGCGTACGCCGTACGCCTGCCTGGCAACGGCGGGCACGAGCCCTACCTCGGACTGGGCGGGGGAGTGACCCTGCCTGGCGCCCTTCCGGGGGTCCTGGTCGCCGCGGTCGCCAGCGTCGGGCTCGGCCTGGTGCTGGGACCGGAGGCGCCGTTGATCGCGCTGGGCTCCGGCTTGGCGATCTTCGCGGCGCGGGCGACCCGGCGCGACCTCAACCAGCAGACGATCTCGGTGCTGGCCGCCTCGGCGGCGTTCGCGGCGCTCGCCACCGTCTTCGGCTCGCCGGTCGTGGGGGCCGTGATCCTCATCGAGGCGGCGGGTCTGGGCGGTGCGCTGCTCCCGCTCGTGCTGCTGCCTGGGCTGATGTCAGCAGGCATCGGGTCGCTGGTCTTCGTCGGCGCCGGGAAGTGGACCGGTCTCGACAACAGCGACTACTCGCTCGCGCCGTTCTCGCTGCCGAGCTATGCCAGTCCCACCCTGAGCGACCTCGCCTGGACGGTGCCGCTGGCGGTCCTCGCCGCCGTCGGGGTCTTCGCCGTCATCGAACTGGCGCGGCTGTCCGCACGGATCGTCGCCCTCCGGCCCTGGATCCTGACGCCGGTCGCGGGTCTCGTCGTCGCGTTGCTCGCCATCTGCTTCGAGCTGTCGACCGATCAGAGCGCGCTGGCCGTGCTGTTCTCGGGAGAAGACGCGTTCAGCGGACTGCTCAGCGACGCCGGCACGCTCTCGCTCGGGACGCTGCTCCTGCTGGTGCTGCTGAAGAGCCTCGCGTGGGCGATCTCGCTCGGCAGCTTCCGGGGCGGTCCGACGTTCCCGGCGCTCTTCATCGGCGCCGCGGCCGGGCTGATGGCCGACCAGTTGCCAGGCGCCGCCGAGACCCCGGCGGTCGCGGCGCTGATGGCCGCCTGCACGGTCTCGGTGCTGCGCCTGCCACTCTCCGCCGTCGTCATCACGTTGTTGCTGACCTCGCGCTCCGGAGCTGGCGTGGCGCCGATCGTGATCGTGGCCGTCGTGGTCGCCTACATCACCATCGAGACGTTGAGCCGCGCGTGGAGTCCGACCCCAGCTCCTGCCAGCGCAGACGCCGCGTCGTAGCCCCTCCGGCCAGCCGCGGGGATCGGTGCCGAGTGGACAAGGCCCCACGGTCTCCGTTGTGATGCTCCGAGTCACACCTAGCTGAGGAGACTACGGTGCCGAGGAGCGTGCGCACCGCGCCGACAACGCGAGCCGACCAGGCGAGGGACGCCCTCAGCGGTTCGCTGCTTCGACCGCTGTGGCTGGACAGCCCTTCGCGGCCGGCGCCGCGCGACCCGCTGGCCGGCGACTCGTCGGTGGACCTGCTTGTCGTCGGTGGCGGCTTCACCGGCCTGTGGACGGCGTTGCGCGCTGCGGAGCGCGACCCCGCCGCGCGGATCCTGCTGATCGAGGGCGACCGGATCGCCGAGCACGCGACCGGACGCAACGGCGGCTTCTGCGAGGCGAGCCTCACCCACGGGGAGGCCAACGGCAGGTCCCGGTGGCCGGAGGAGTACGACACCCTCACCGCGCTGGGCAACCAGAACCTCGACGACATCGAGGCCACCCTCGCGCGGTACGACATCGACTGCGGCTTCGTACGCGGCGGCGTCTACGCCGTGGCCACCCGACCCCACGAGGTGACGGCCCTCGAACCTGAGACCCCCGGCTTCCTCGACGCTGAGGCGATCCGCGACCGGGTGGCTTCACCGACGTTCCTCGCCGGCCGGCACGAGCCGGACGGGTGTGCCCTCGTCGATCCGGCGCGGCTCGCCTGGGGGTTGGCCGCCGCGGCCGAGCGACTCGGCGTACGCATCGCCGAGCACACCCGGCTCAACGACCTGCGCCGCGACGGGCGAGGGGTCCGGGCCGTGACGACCTCCGGCACCGTGACCGCGGCCCGCGTCGTCCTGGCGACCAACGTGTTCCGCACACCTCTGCGCCGGACCCGCTGGTCGGTGGTCCCGGTGTACGACTACGTGCTCGCCACCGAACCGCTGACGGCCGAGCAGTTGGCCGCGATCCGCTGGGACCCCAGGGTCGGGATCTCCGACTCCGGCAACCAGTTCCACTACTACCGGATCACCCCGGACCGACGGATCCTCTGGGGTGGGTACGATGCGATCTACCACTACGGCCGGGCCATCGAGGACCGCCACTACGACCGCCGGGAGACCTTCGAGCTGCTCGCCGAGCACTTCGCGGAGACCTTCCCCCAGTTGGCCGGGGTCCGCTTCACCCATCGGTGGTCGGGCGTGATCGACACCTCCACGCAGTTCTGCGCCTTCTACGGTACGGCGCACCGCGGCCGGACGGCGTACGCGACCGGCTTCACCGGTCTCGGCGTCGGGGCATCTCGGTTCGCCGCCGATGTGATGCTCGACCTCCTCGGCGGCTCCGACACCGAGCGGACCCGGCTGGAGATGGTGCGCTCGAAGCCGCTGCCGTTCCCTCCCGAGCCGCTGGCCTGGATCGGCATCCAGCTCACTCGCCGTTCGCTGGCCCGCGAGGATCGCACCGGTCGGCGCAACCTGTGGCTGCGCGCCCTCGATCGTGTCGGGCTCGGCTTCGACTCCTAAGTGAGTGCGGCCGCAGGTGGCGAGAGTTTCGTCGGCTAACCGATGAAACTCCCGCTGGGACGATGAAGCTTCGTCGTCCAGGGTCGAGCTTTGTCGGCCAGCCGACGAAACTCTTCGCGGCGGGGCCGGCGTCACCGACCCGGGCGGCCCGGACGCCCTCCGCAGAGAAAGAGCGGAGGGCGTCCTGGCGTCGCGCGAGTTCGGATCCCCCAATCCCCCAGCGCGCCTTCCCGCAGCCTAGAACTCGCCGAAGTCGCCAGAAAATGGCCCGAATGGGGGATCGTCTTCGCCTCACTTGGGGTCAAGGAGGCGAAGACGCCCAGCCCCGTCCCGGGGGATCAGAGAACGAGGCCGAGTCCAACCTAGCCAGAACGCCGGACCGGATTCATCCCTCTCGTTGGGGGAGGCGGAGCGTTTCGCCGGACGACAGTCGCCCGGCCCGCGGTGCTCAGTCGTCGTCTGCGACGAGCCACGACTTGGCGTCGTCGAGGTCGTCGTCGTCGAAGACCTTGACCTCGCCCGGCATCATCCAGCCGAACGCCTTCACGGCGTGCTCGAGCCAGTCGGCGTCGGAGACGATCGCAACCTTCTGCCACGACCGGAGATGGCCGGCCCACAGTTTCGTGTCGGCCCACATCGCACCGGCGGAGTAGGACTCGAAGTCGTCGCCGAGCACGTACAGGAGCCGGACGTCACCCTGCTCCATCGCACCCAGGGCGGCCGGGACGAGGACCTGCTGGTAGTCCTCCTCGGTGACCTTGCCGATCGCCTCCAGGCCGATCGTCCCCGGCGGCATGTCCTCGATGACCTTGATCATGCCGACGACCCTCCGCCGGTCGCGACTCCCGCGCCTCACCCCTTACGGGCCATCGACCCCACCCGGGGTAGTCCGTGACGAAATGGTGGGTCGGACACCGCTCGGACCCACCATTTCGTCACGGACTATCGCGACGGCTCTGCATAGGTAGGTCTCACGGCCGAGCGGGCCGACTCATTCGAACCGGACTGCGCCGCAGTCCACGCAATCGAAACGTCGGATCGAGTGGCCGTCCTCGAACTCCTCGAGTCGGAGTTCCCAGTGATGGTCGATCTCGGTCGGGACCGGTGTCGCAAGAGAGGTCATCGAACGCTCCGCGGGGTGTGCGTCGAAGGGAGGGAGGGGGCCAGGGATCGGTGCCCGATCTTTGACGGTCCATGTCCGGGATCGGCGCTGATCTTTCGGCGGGTCGGAGAAACTTTTCCGCGAACGCCGGGACGGCGCGATCGACGCCCGCCGGGCGCCGGCCGCGGGCCCAGCTATGGCTGGCGTCAGACGGGGGCGACGGCCGCCTCGGGGCCCCGCGAGCCCGAAGTGTTCGTCGAGCCCGGTCGCCCGGCACAGTCTGAAGAAGGTCGGCCGATAGGCGACGAAGCTCATCGTGCCGTGGCGCTCGGTCAGGTCGATCTTCATGCTCCGGCAGCCCTCGGCGATGGCGTTGCGCACCCGCTGCGCGACGAGGGGGCTGGTGGCGATATCCAGTTCGCCCCTCAGGGTGAGGTAGGTGTCCGGCGGTCGCGTGATCAAAGAGAAGTTGAGTCCATCCGAGAGGACCCAGAGGTTGAGTGATCGGCCGGGAACGGGATGACCTTGAATGGCAGCCCTCGAGAGACTCGCGATCATCTTCGACGGTACGCCCGAGATCGCCGGAGCAGCACCCTTCCGGGTGGGCGGCCCGGTCTGTCGCCCCTGTCGGCGCCGCGGAGTACCGTCCCTGTCGTCGAGAGGGGGCCGGGGGATGGACGACTACCAGGGGTACGACGCGGTGGGTCTGGCCGCGCTGGTGCGAGACAAGCGGGCGAGCGCCGACGAGCTGTTGGCGGCCGCCCGCGGGCGAGCGGCGGAGGTCAACGGCCATATCAACGCCATCGTGGTCGACGTCGAGCCACCGGTCACCAACGGCGACGGGCCCTTCGCCGGCGTGCCGTTCCTGCTCAAGGACCTCGGCCAGGACCTGGCCGGCTATCCCACGAGCGGCGGTTCGCGATCGTTGGCCACGACGCCGGTGCCCGAGACCGCGACCGTGGTGCAGCGCTGGCTCGAGGCCGGACTGGTGGTGTTCGGAAAGACCAACACCCCGGAGTTCGGGGCGAAGGGCATCACCGAGTCGCATCTGTTCGGGCCGGCCCGCAACCCGTGGAACCTCGACCACACGCCGGGCGGCAGCTCGGGTGGAGCCGCGGCGGCTGTCGCGGCCGGGATCGTCCCGTGCGCGGCCGCCAGTGACGGCGGCGGATCGATCCGGATCCCTGCCTCGGCGTGCGGACTGTTCGGCCTCAAGCCATCGCGCGGGCTGGTGCCATCCGGGCCGTTGGTCCAGGAGGGCCTGGGCGGGACCGCGACCCACGGCGTCGTCTCCCGCACTGTGCGAGACACGGCAGCGATGCTCGACGTCCTCGTCGGGCCGTCCCCCGACGCGCCCTACCTCGCGGCGCTGCCCTCCACGCCGTACGCCGACGAGGTCGGCCAAGACCCAGGCACGCTGCGGATCGGTCTGTGCACGACGAGCTCGATCAACCCCACGCCGCACCCCGAGGCAGTCGCGGCGGCCACTCGCGCGGGTCAGCTCCTCGAGTCACTCGGCCACGAAGTGGAGGAGCTCAGCCGGCAGCCCTTCGACGACGCTGCCCTGGCCCGTGACTTCCTCACGACCTGGTTCGCCTATGCGGCCGACTCCGTGGCGGAGGCCAGGGCGTTCAGCGGCGCGGGCGACAGCGGTTTCGAGCCGGACACCCTGGTGATGGCCGCTCTCGGCCGGGCCACCAAGCCGGTGACGTTGGTGCGCGCGATCGAGGACCGGCAGCTGCACGTCCGCCGATTGGCCGAGTTCCACGCCTCCTACGACCTGCTGCTCACACCCACTACGGCGATGCCTCCGCCGCGGATCGGCGCTCTGGACCTGCCTCCCGCGATGCAACGGGCCCAGCAGGGGCTGGTGCGGGCCCGCGGGGCCGGACTCTTGCGATTCACCCCCGTGGTCGAGCAGCTGATCAGCAAGAACCTCGGCTGGGTGCCTTACACCCAGCTGGCCAACCTCACCGGCCGTCCCGCGATCAGCGTGCCGCTGCACTGGACCGCCGACGGGCTTCCGATCGGTGCTCAGCTGGTCGGCGCGCTCGGCACCGAGGGTCTGTTGCTCCGGGTCGCCGCCCAGCTGGAGGAGGCCCAGCCGTGGGCCGACCGGCGGCCCGCGCTGTAGCAGGGTCGCCTCCGAATCAGTCCTCGTCGGGCGTGGCGAAGGCGACCAGGTCGTCGCTGGCCGGCACCCAGTAGTAGGCGCCCGTCAGCGGCGTAGCGAACCGGGTCAGCCCGTCCCGCGGGCCGTCGATCCCCGCCATCCGCTCCAGCATCACGTGCAGGGGTGCGCGGCTCGACGCGAAGCCGACGAAGACCGTGCCGTGCGCGGTAGCCGTGCCGTAAGCGGTGTTGCGGCGCAGGATGTGGCCGGTGTCGTCCTGATCGGTGCGGGCCACATGGGACGACTCCGGACGCGGATCGAGCTCGATGCTCCCGGCCTTGGTCCGGCCTATCGCCGCCTCCTGCTCGGCGTCGGTGAGCTCCAGCCACGCCGGATCGTGCACCCACTGCTGCAGCAGCAGGACCGAGCCGCCGGCACCGGGCGACCCGTCGGGGACCAGGGCGTACGACGGAGCGCTGGCCAGCGTGGGGTTCTCGCTGCCGTCCTCGAACCCGGTCAGGTCCCGGTCGCGGTGGTAGGCCCAACCCCGCAGTTCGCTGGCCGGGGTAACGAGACCGCGCAGCCTCCGGAGGGCGTCCAGCACCGCGTCGAAGACCACGTCGTAGGAGCCCGCGGCGAACCAGAGTGCCGCGTCGTGCTGGGTCGCCGGGATGGTGAACCCGTCCGGTCCGACCAAATCCGCCGTGAAGCCGGTGAGGCCCTCGGGAAGTGACCCGGCCCTGACGTCCGCCCACAGCTCGGGCCGGACCCCGACGACCAAGTTGGTCGCGCCCATCGTGGTCTCCCGCTCCGCCAGATCGGCCAGCACTGTCACCACCGAGGCCACGTCGGCGTCCGGGGTGAGGTCGAGCTCGACGTACCCGTGTGCAGTGGTGCCGACGGCGAAGATGCCCGGCTGGGGGAGCGCCATGACGTGGAGGTTAGAACAGGGTGCGCTGCGTGGACACTGCGCGGGCTTGGTTGGATGGCTTCGTGAATGCACCAGCCCAACCCGGCACTCAACCCGTCAGCCTGCCCGGCGACCTGTCCGGCGACTTCACCGGCGAGTTCGTCCGTCATCTCGGCATCCGGATCACCGAGGTGACCGGCGACCGGATCGTCGCCGAATGGGAAGCGGCGGCCAAGCATCACCAGCCGTACGGCATCGTCCACGGTGGCGTGCACTGCTCGGTGGTCGAGACGCTCGCGAGCGTCGGCGCCGCCACCTGGCTCGGGGAGAAGGGCCAGGTCGTGGGGGTCAACAACAACACCGACTTCTACCGCGCGGTCCGCGAGGGCGGACTCACCTCAACCGCGACGCCCGTCCACCGGGGGCGGCTCCAGCAGGTGTGGGCCGTGGAGACCGTGGACAGCGAGGGCCGAGTGGTGGCTCGCGGCCAGGTGCGGCTGCAGAACCTCTACCCGCAGGGCTGACTGTCCGGGGCTCAGCCCATGGTCTTCTGGCCGTCGATCGCCTCGCGGATGATGTCCGCGTGGCCGGCGTGCTGGCAGGTCTCGGCGATCATGTGCAAGAACACCCGCCGGGCCGACCACGACGCCCCGGACTCGAACCACGGCGCCTCGGGCAGCGGCTGGCGGGCATCGAGGTCGACCGAGCCGACCAGGGCGTCCGTGGCGGCCGCGACCGCGTCGTACGCCGCCACCAGGCCGTCGAGCGTCTCGTCCTCGGTCATCCGGAAGCCATCGGCGTACGCCGCCACCTCCGGCGGCGGGTTGCTCCAGTCGATGCTCGACCAGTCGAGCGCGTCGGGAGCCGGGCCCTCCTGCACGAACCGCGCCCACTCCTGTTCGGTCGCGGCCACATGCTTGACCAGCCCACCCAGAGTGAGCTCGCTGGTCGTCGAGCGCGTCCGCGCCTGCTCGTCGGTCAACCCCCGCAGGGTCACCCGGAACAGTTCGCGGTGCTTCTGGAGCGTCTCGACGAGGTCGGCGCGCTCGCCGGAAAGCTGGTCGGAGTTCAGCTGCTGAGTCTCGGTCGTGGTCATGCGCTCACGCTAGGAGTGGTAGCGGTCAGTTCCTGACCGCAATGGTCACGGGTTGGGTTGAGTCTGGGTCTGCGCTCGTGGCACCCAGGTCGGGTGTGGTCCTGCGGGCCGGGCCGCGCGCCGACAGGGCATAGGGCGCCGGCGCGATGCCCTGTCGCCGCGGAGGCCACCCCACACCCCCC
>ERZ761607.2390-NODE-2390-length-20483-cov-4.942579_pt1 | contig 20483 bp, 11 predicted proteins | sample MGYA00511164_ERZ761607 | MGnify/ENA primary metagenome ERZ761607 (study PRJEB28899, sample SAMN02445080) | bioreactor sludge metagenome | biome: EBPR sludge | place: Australia: Brisbane, Thorneside Wastewater Treatment Plant | collected 2011-06-22 ... | reverse complement strand
ACATCAGCTCGATCGAGAAGGGCATGGAGGAATATTCGCTGCAGGAGGTCGCCACCCATCTCCAGCCGATCAACTACCTCTCCGTCATCGCCACCATCAGTCCGATGATCGGCCTGCTCGGCACCGTCTCCGGCATGATCAAGGCCTTCCAGGCCATGGCCCTCGGCGGCATGGGCAAACCCGAACTGCTCGCCGACAACATCTCCGAGGCGCTGATCACCACCGCCACCGGCCTGATCATCGGCATCCCGGTGATGGTCGCCTACTTCTACTTCCGCAACCGCTTCACCGCCATCGTCGCCGGCATGAACCGCGTCTGCGGCGACATCCTCGAATCGCTGCACGCGGCCAGTCGCGGCGTAGCCGAGGAATAACCCCCGCGCCCCCCTCTCCGGAACCCGCGCATGAAACTCCAGATGCCAGACGATCCGCCGGCCGCCTTCCAGATGGCGCCGATGATCGACGTCGTGTTCCTGCTGATCATCTTTTTCATGGTCGCCGCCGACATGAACCAGCAGGAACGCGTGCCGGTGGAGATCCCGGTGGCGAACCACGCCGTGCGCCCCGAGGACCCGAGCGGCCGCGGCACCATCACCGTGAAGCCGAACGGCGACGTCTTCGCCGGCGCGCAACCGGTCACCCTCGACCAGCTCGGCGACCTCGCCCGCACCCGCCTCGCCGAGAACCCGAACTTCAAGCTGTTCCTGCGCGCCGACCGCAAGACCCCTCACGAGCACGTGCGCGCGGTGATGCGCACCGCCGCCGAGGCCGGCGTCTCCGACATCATCTTTGCCACCTACACCGGCGACTGACCCGATGAAGATCAACCTCCACAGCCTGATCACCCCCGGCGACGGCGACGAGATGCCGATGGCCGCGCTGATCGATGTCGTCTTCCTGCTGCTGATCTTCTTCATGGTCACCTCGTCGCTGCAGAAGTTCGAGACCGACCTCGGCATCCGCCTGCCCGGCCGCATCCAGCAGACCGAACAGCTCGCCCTACCCGACGAACAGATCGTCGAGATCCTCCCCGACGGCCGCGTGCTGCTGAACAACCAGTTCTACGACGATCCCGTCTCGCGCGACATGCCCCAGCTCACCGCCACCCTCACCCGCTTCAAGCAGGCCAGCGACCTCGCCAACGCCCGCGCCCTGCTCACCGTGCAGGCCTCCGGAAAATCCGACCACCAACGCCTGATGGACGTGCTGAACGCGGCCGCCGGCGCCGACATAACCTTCGTCTCGATCGGCCTCGGCGACGGGGAGGAAAGCCCGTGATCCCGTCCCCCGCCGCCACCAAGCCGCTGAAGGTGCGCTCGCTGCTCTACCGCGTGTTCATCCTCAGCCTGCTGCTCCACATCGGCCTCGTGCTGCTGGCCAGCCCGCTCGTGCTGTACTCGTACTTTTTCCGGCGCGAGGTGAACTTCGAGCCGCCGCCGGACGTCGAGCGCACCATCGAGCCGCGCAAGCTCGAGTACAAGGTCCACGTGCAGGAGACGCAGAAACGCAGCGGCCGCCCGCAGGTCCAGCCGCGCCTCACCGCCGACCGCCTCTCCGAGCTGCCCCTGCCCGACCTCAAGATCGAGGTCGCCCCGATCAAGAACCCGAACATCCCGCGCATGGTCAACTTCGCCAGCGCCGGCATCGGAACCGGCCTCGGCGACGGCCAGGGCAACGAGGGCCTGTCGCTCGGGCAGTCCTCGGTGAACTTCTTCGGCGTGCGCGCCCAGGGCGAACGCGTGTTCATCCTCGTCGATGTCTCCTCGAGCATGCTCGAAGACATCCGCGGCGGCTACAACGGCTTCAAGCTGGTGCGCGACGAACTCGCCCGCCTGATCAAGGGCCTCTCGCCCGGCACCTTCTTCAACGTCGGCGCCTTCGCCCACAGCTACGACCAGTTCAAGGACAACCTCGTCCTCGCCTCGAACGACAACAAGCAGAACGCCATCGCCTGGCTCTCCCGCTACAACACGCCGGGCGGGCAGGTCGAGACCCACTCGGCCAACACCGAACTCGCCATCGAGATCGACACCTACAAGGTGGGCCGCGCCGACAAGGGCGGTACCACCCGGCAGGACCTCGCCCTCGCCGCCGCGATGGCCCAGCAGGCCGACGCGATCTTCATGATCACCGACGGCCAGCCGCGCCTGATGCGCCACCTTACCGAGGAGGAGTGGGCGGCCTGGCGCGAGAAATACTGGTCCGAGTCGGAGATGAAGAGGGTCGAGGAGGCCAAGCAACGCGAGCAGAAAGCGCTCGAAGAGGAAAACAAGAAACGCGCGCGCCGCGGCCTGCCGCCCCAGGTGCAGAACGAATACGGCGTCGCCTCCCTGCGCTGGCCCGAGATGCCGCGCGAAAGCATGCTCGACTACATCGACGCCCTGCAGAAGAAGCAGTACGCCGAGCAACAGCGCAAACCCGCGCGCATCTACGTCATCGGCTACGAGACCCTCGAGGAGGACGAAGCCTTCCTCCGCCAACTCGCCCGCAAGAACGGCGGCACCTTCCGCCACCTCAAGAACCTCGTCAAACCCGACGTCAGCAAACCCTGACCCGCGGCGCCTTTCCAGGCATTGGACAAAACGGCGGCCCGCTTTTCCAATGCCTGGAACATGTCACGATTCGCCACCTTCGTTGAGGAAGACAAGGAGGCGGATGCGACCAGCCGGATGCACCGTGACGGGTTGCGGATGACCCCCGGATCACGATTTGATGCTGGAGAGCCAGTCGATGGCTTTCTCGTACTCGGTGAACATGCTGTACCGGATGCCCTTCAGCCGCATGCAGAGCTCCAGCTTGGCGCCGACCTTGATCCGCTCCGGGTCGTCGGGGGTGAGTACCGCGATCTTGTTCGTGAACGAGGGCATCAACCGGATGAACTCCTGGGTGAGCTGTCCCATGTGCTCGAAGCTGCCGATGGTGAGCGTGGTGTCCCGCAGGTCGATCAGGAGGTTGCTGTCGATGTGAAACGAGGCGGCCGTGGCGACCTCCCGCACCAGTTCGAAGGACCGGGGGCCGTCAATAACCCCCGACTCGTTTTTCCGGATGAAATCCTGCACATGATACACCTTGATTCCCAGGGACATGCCTACCTCCCGGCGCACACCGCGCCCAACCGCCGTTCCGTTGGACGGAAACATACCAACACCCGCCCCAACCGGCAATGCCGACCCGGCAAAAACAGGACGCACCGGAATCAACGCAGGAGCGGCGCCAGTCATGCGACCACACGCTTCCGCGTATTTCTTTTTCCGTATTCCGTATTCCGTTTTCCGCATGTTCCGCGCTGGTGGCGATTGGAATCCCGCGAAGGAGTATGGTAGCTTCCGGCATGAAGAAACGATCATGGATCCTGGGGGCCCTGCTGGTGATGGGACTCGTTCGTCAAGCCGGTGCGGTGGAGGAAGCGGTGTACTCGCTGGTCTCGCGCGACGGACGGTTCGAGGTCCGCGATTACGCGGCCATGATCCTCGCGGAGGCCCTCGTGGAAGGCGACCGCGCCTCGGCCGGGAGCCGCGGTTTCAATCCCCTGTTCAACTACATCTCCGGCGAAAACCGGACCCGTCACGAAATTCCCATGACCGCACCGGTCATCCAATCGCCCACCGGCCAGCAATGGGTGGTGGCCTTCGTCATGCCGGCGGACGCAAAACGGGAAGGTTGGCCGGAACCCGAAAACCCCTCCGTGACGCTGCGGGAGATGCCCGCGCAACGCATGGCCGTGGTGCGGTACTCGGGTTTCTGGAGCGATAAGCGTTATGTAGAACACGAGTCCATGCTGCGCGCCTGGATGGCGGCGCAGGGACTCGAACCGGCCGGCGATGCCGTCTGGGCCCGCTACAATCCACCGTTCACCCCGTGGTTCCTGCGCCGCAACGAGGTCATGATCCCGGTGCGGTAGTCCTCGCGCCCCCCCGCTTCGCCAGCGCAGGTCAAGGTCGAACGGATCCGTTTCCCGTCCCTTTCGAGCTGTGCCTTTCGGGCTTTTCCCGTCACGCCCCACCTGTCATGATGGGAACCGGTTGCGTCACCTTGTTGCACGCGCCGACATGCACGGGACGTTGAACTCTATCAGGAGCGCTATGAAACCGATCAAGAAACTGCTCGTTGCCAACCGGAGTGAAATCGCCATCCGCGTGTTCCGCGCGGCCGCGGAAATGGGCCTCAATACCGTGGCCATCTACAGCCAGGAGGACCGGTTCGCCCTGCACCGGTTCAAGGCCGACGAGGCGTACCTGATCGGCGAAGGCAAGGGCCCCGTCGCCGCGTACCTCGACATTCCCGGCATCATCGCGCTGGCCAAGCGGATCGGCGTCGATGCCATCCACCCCGGCTACGGCTTCCTCTCCGAGAACGCCGACTTCGCCAAAGCCTGCCGCGACGCCGGCATCCTGTTCATCGGCCCGACCCCGGAGATGCTCGCGACCTTCGGCGACAAGCTCGCCGCGAAACGCATCGCCCTGCAGACCAAGGTCCCCACCGTGCCCGGCACCGACCAACCGGTGACCCCCGGCCCGGCACTGAAAAAGGCGGCTGAGAAGGTCGGCTACCCGCTGATCCTGAAGGCAAGCTTCGGCGGCGGCGGCCGCGGCATGCGCGTGGTGGAGAAACCGGAGGACCTCGAGCCGAAACTCGAGGAGGCGATGCGCGAGGCCGGCGGCGCATTCGGCAACCCCGCCGTGTTCCTCGAACGCTACATCCAACGCGCCCGCCACATCGAGGTGCAGGTGCTCGGCGACGGACGCGGCAACGTGCGCCACCTGTGGGAGCGCGACTGCTCGGTGCAGCGCCGCCACCAGAAGGTCGTCGAGATCGCCCCCGCCCCGAACCTCGACCCGACCGTCCGCCGCGGCCTGTGCGAGGCCGCCGTGAAACTGGTCGGCGCGGTGGACTACCTCTGCGCCGGCACGGTGGAGTTCCTGGTGAACGCCGACACCGGCGAGTTCTACTTCATCGAGGTGAACCCGCGCGTGCAGGTCGAGCACACCGTGACCGAGATGGTCACCGGCATCGACATCGTACGCTCGCAGATCCTGCTCGCGCAGGGCATCGGCTTCGATGACCCGGAACTGGCCATCCCGCCGCAGGACCAGATCCAGACCCGCGGCTTCGCCATCCAGAGCCGCATCACCACCGAGGACCCCGAGAACCGCTTCATCCCCGACTACGGACGCATCGCCACCTACCGCTCCACCGCGGGCTTCGGCGTGCGCCTCGACGGCGGCACCGCCTACAGCGGCGCGGTGATCACCCCGTACTACGACTCCCTGCTGGTCAAGGTGACCGCGTGGGGCGGCACCTTCGGCCAGGCCATCCAGCGCATGGACCGCGCCCTGAGCGAATTCCGCATCCGCGGCGTGCGCACCAACATCCCGTTCATCAACAACCTGATCCTGCACCCGACCTTCCAGCGGGGCGAGGTCATCACCACCTTCATCGACGACACGCCGGAACTGTTCCACTGGCCAAAACGCAAGGACCGCGCGACCAAGCTGATCACCTACATCGGCGAGGTCGTGGTCAACGGCAATCCCGAGGTGAAGGGCCGCACCGATACGCGCACCCTCGCCGAACCCGCCGCCCCGCCCGCGCCTGACGGCACGCCGCCCGCCGGCCTGCGCCAGAAGCTGCTCGAGCTCGGTCCGGAGAAATTCTCGGCCTGGCTGCTGAAACAGAAACGCCTGCTCCTGACCGACACCACGATGCGCGACGCGCACCAGTCGCTGCTCGCCACCCGCGTGCGCACCCACGACATGCTGCGCATCGCCCCGTTCGTCGCCCACCGCGCACCCCAGTTGTTCAGCCTCGAGATGTGGGGCGGTGCCACCTTCGACAGCGCGATGCGCTTCCTGAAGGAGGACCCGTTCGAACGGCTCGACCGCCTGCGCACCCTCGTCCCGAACATCCTGTTCCAGATGCTGTTGCGCTCCGGCAACGCGGTCGGCTACACGAACTACCCCGACGACATCGTGAAGCGTTTCGTGAAGGGCGCGGCCGAACACGGCATCGATGTCTTCCGCGTGTTCGACTGCCTGAACTGGCTGCCCAACCTGCGCCCGGCCATGGACGCGATCATCGAGAACGGCGCGATCTGCGAACCCGCCATCTGCTACACCGGCGACCTGCTCGACCCGAAGCGCGACAAGTACAGCCTCGACTACTACGTCAAGCTGGCGAAGCAACTGGAGAAGGCCGGCGCGCACATCCTCGCCATCAAGGACATGGCCGGCCTGTGCAAGCCCTACGCCGCGCACAAGCTGGTGAAGACGCTGCGCGAGGAGATCGGCATCCCGATCCACTTCCACACCCACGACACCGCCGGCGTGCAGGCGGCGAGCATCCTCAAGGCCGCCGAGGCCGGCGCGCACATCGCCGACGTGGCCGCCGCGTCGATGAGCGGCCTGACCAGCCAGGTGAACATGAACTCGGTCGTCGAGGCCCTGCGCAACACGCCGCGCGACACCGGCCTCGACCTCGATGCACTGTCCTCCTACTCCGCCTACTGGGAGAAGGTCCGCACCCTCTACTACCCGTTCGAGTCGGGCATGATGGCCAGCACCGCCGAGGTGTACCGCCACGAGATGCCCGGCGGCCAGGTCACCAACCTGCAGGAACAGGCGAAGAGCATGGGCCTCGGCCCGCGCTGGCCCGAGGTCGCCAGGGCCTACGAACAGGTCAACCTGCTGTTCGGCGACATCGTGAAGGTGACCCCGACCAGCAAGGTGGTGGGCGACATGGCGCTGTTCATGGTCGCGAACAACCTCACACCCGACGACCTGCTCGACGAAAGCCGCGACATCTCGTTTCCCGCCTCGGTGGTCGAGCTGTTCGAGGGCAAACTCGGCCAACCGGTCGGCGGCTGGCCGAAGAAACTCCAGAAGATCGTGCTGCGCGGCAAGACCGGCATGACCAAACGCCCCGGCGAACTGCTGCCGAAGACCGACTTCGAGGCGCTGAAGAAGGAACTCGCGGCGAAGATGAAGGAGGAGCCGGACGAGACCGACCTGCTCTGCTACCTGATGTACCCGAAGGTCTTCCTCGACTACGTGAACCACGCAAAGGCCTACGGCAACACCGGCCTGCTGCCGACCGACGTGTTCTTCTTCGGCATGAAGCCGGGCACGGAGATCACCACCGACCTCGAGCCGGGCAAGTCGATCATCATCAAGTTCCTGACCGTCGGCGAACCCGACGACGACGGCTCGCGCGAGGTGTTCTTCGAACTGAACGGCCAGCCACGCAGCGTGCGCATCGCCGACCGCTCGCTGAAGAGCACCGCCGTGCACCACGTCAAGGCCGACCCCGACCAGCCGGGCCAGGTGGCCTCGCCGATGCCGGGCAAGGTCTCGGCGCTCGTCGTGCAGGCCGGACAGGCGGTGAAGAAGGGCGACAAGCTGCTGAGCATCGAGGCGATGAAGATGGAGACCGCCGTGTATGCCCCGATCGACGGCACGGTGAAGGACATCCGGGTCAAACCCGGCTCGTCGGTCGACAGCCGCGACCTGCTGCTCGTCGTCGAGGCGGCGAAGAAGGCCTGATCGTGGCGCGGGATCCGCTGCGCGGCCCGTGGCTCGCGAGCCGGTTGGCTCCGGCGCGCGTGCGCCTCTTCGCCCGCCTGCGCTCGACCAATGACTACGCCGCGCGCGCCGTCGAGGACGGCACCCTCGCGGCCCCCGCCCTCGTCGCCGCCTCGCTCCAGACCGCCGGCCGCGGCCAGCACACCCACACCTGGTGGTCCGACGCCGGTTCGCTCTGCATCACCCTCGTCCTGCCCGCCGACCCCGCGCTGCCGGTCGGACAGGTCCCGCTGCGCGCCGGCCTCGCCGTGGCCGAGGCCGTGGCACACCACCTTCCGGGGCAATGCGTGCAGGTCAAATGGCCCAACGACGTGTTCGTGGACGGCCGCAAGATCGCCGGCCTGCTCTGCCTTCGACGCCGCGACGCCGACCTGATCGGCATCGGCCTGAATGTGACGACCGACCTCAGCCGCGCCCCGCGCGAGATCCGCGACCGCGCCACCTCGCTGGCCGCCCACACGCGGCATCCCCCGCGCCGCGACGAGGTGCTGTGCGACCTTTGGCGGGTGCTCCTCGCACTCCGCACCCGCACCGACTGGCAGGAAGCCCTGACGCGACGCCACCTCCTCGCGAACCGAACCGTGGTCGTGACCGACTGCGGTAGCGAAGCGCCGGCGCGCGGCATCGTACGCGGCGTGGACGAGGAGGGTCGCCTGCTCCTCGAGGTCGAAGGGGTGATCGTGGCGGTAACACAGGGCACGCCCCGGATCATCCGAGATCGCTTGACGGGTTGATCCTGAATTCTTCAGAGTTCGTACCCGTGCTTCATACAAGCTGGAGGTGTACGATGAAGACGGATTCGATACGCATGGGGGTGGTCGCCTGCTTGCTGCTGTTGACCGGTGGAGCGGCTCGCGCCGCCACCTTCACGGTCACCAGCCTCGCCGATTCCTCCGCGACCGGAACCCTGCGCTGGGCCATCACCGCGGCCAACATCAGCCCACCACCCAACGAGATCCGTTTCAACGTGCCATCGCCGTTCACGATCCTGCCGACCAATGCGCTGCCCTTCGTCACGACAACCAACCTGCTGATCAACGGGGCGAGCCAGCCCGGTTTCACGGGTACGCCGATCGTCACCCTCTCCGGCACCAACCTCTTCGATGCCGGGGCGGGACTGCGCCTGAACGGCGTCAACATCACGGTGCGCGGCTTGCGGTTCACCGGATTCAAACCGCCCTCCAGCGCCGGCATCAGCATCTTCGGCAACTCCAACCGGGTGATCGCCTGCGTCGCCCAGTCCAACGACCATGGCATCGCCATCAGCTCGCCGGCGCGCGCGGCGACGATCGGCGGAAACGCCGCCTCCAACGCCAACACGATCACCCACAACCAGGGATCGGGCCTTCACGTGACATCCACCGGCGCGCAACATGTGGTGTCGGGCAACTTCATCGCCTTCAACGACACCGGCATCCACTGGCAGGGCCGGGATGGACAAATCGGTGGAACCACCGCCGCCCAGCGCAACATCATCGGAGGCAACACCAACGTCGGCATCTACCTCAACCAGACCACGGCGCACGGCAACGACCTCATCGGGAATTACATCGGCGTGGACGCGACCGGCACCAATGCCTTCGGCAACGGACAGATCGGCATCCGCATGCTCGCCGCCTCGAACAACGTGATTGGCGGCGAGAGCGCCAGCGAACGCAACATCATCGCCGCCAACGGCGTGTACGGCATCTACGCCAACAGCGCACTCACCCGGTTCAACACCATCATTGGCAATTACATCGGCCTGAATGCCGCAGGGCAACGCATGGGCAACGGATGGGCCACCAGCAACGGACGCGGCGTCATGCTGGAAAACACGCCGGACAACAACCTGCTGCTGAATGTCATCTCCGGCAATATCGGCCATGGCATCCTCATCTCCGGCGGCACCGCGACCAACAACCTCCTCGCCGGCAACCTCATCGGCCTGGAACCGTCCGGCACCTTCGCCATCAGCAACAACCTGAACGGCGTGCAGATCGCCTCGGCGCCCGGCAACCTCATCGGCAGCGCTTCGCTGATCTTCCGCAACGTGATTTCCGGCAACGGGCAGTATGGCGTGGAGATCTCCGGCACCAACAGCCGATTCAACGTGATCGCAAACAGCTTCGTCGGCGCCGACATCGATGGCAACAACGGCGTCGCGAACGGGCGCAGCGGCGTGCGCATCCACCAGGCTTCCGACATCCAGATCGGCAGCGAGACGGATGGTCCGGCCGGCGGCAACCTGATTTCCGGCAACATCGATCACGGCATCCTGATCGACCACACGAACAGCCGCACCATCAGCATCCAGTACAACTACATCGGACCGAAGGCGAACGGGACCAACATCCTCGGCAACATCGGCAACGGCATCCTGATCCACGCCGGCAGCAACATCACCATCGGCGTGCACGGCCGCAACCTGATCTCCGGCAACCAGCGCTACGGCCTGATGGTCACCAACGCGCGCAACCTCGCGGTCGCGAACAACTTCATCGGCGTGGGCACCAACAGTTCGGCCACGATGCGGAATCTGTTCGGCGGTATCCACCTGACGAACCGGGTCGGCGGCATCACCATCACCAACAACGTCGTGTCCGGCAACAACCGCCACGGCATCGGGGTGTTCGGCTTCGGTGTATCGAACCTGGTCATCGCCAACAACCGCATCGGGGTCAATGACGCCGGCAGCGCGATCGTATCCAACGTGGGCCACGGCATCTGGCTGGAGTCCCCCGGCAGCACCACCATCGGCGGCCCGACCCCCACCGCGCGCAACATCATCGGGGGCAACATGGACCACGGCATCTACGTGAACCAGTCCTCCAATGCCTTCGTCGCCATCATCGGCAACAGCATCGGCGTCAACGCCACCGGCGGCACCATCCTGAGCAACCGGCTTTCCGGCATCTTCGTCGGATTCTGCCGCACCAACCTCGTCATCGGCGGCGCCTTGACCAACTACGGCAATTTCATTTCGGGCAACAGCAACGGCATCCATCTGCTCGACAGCCACCGCGTCGAGATCGTCAACAACCTCATCGGCATCAACCCGGCCGGTCACGCCGGACTCGGAAACCGGTTTGCCGGTATCCGCATGGAAAACAACAGCCGTTCCAACAGCGTCAACAACAACGTCATCGCCAACAACGGCGGGCCGGGAATCTGGCTGACCCTCAACACCGACTACAACACCTTCAAGGGGAATCGCATCGGCGCGGGCATCACCCCGCTCTCTGACCGCGGCAACCAGGGTCCCGGCATCCTGGTCGAAGCCAGCGACAACAACCTGTACGGAGACCCGGGGAATCCCGCGGGCGGCAACGTGATCGCCTTCAACAACGGACCCGGCATCATCGTGACCAGCATCCTCAACGGTTCGCGCTTTCCCCACTACTTCCATGCCAACCGGATCTATGCCAACACCGGCATACCGATCGATCTTCATGGCGACGGCGTGACCCCCAACGATCCATCGCCCGACGCCGATTTCGGCTTCGCCAACAATTTCCAGAATTATCCGGTCCTCACGGTCGCGCGGCGCGGCAGCACCGTGATCCACGGCACCCTGGTCAGCACCCCGGGACAGAATCACCTCGTCGAATTCTACGGGACCGATCCGGCACAGGGCCTTGTCTACCTCGGGTCCACCAACATCGTCCTGCCGATCAGCGGCACCAATGAATTCGACATCTCATTCGCCCAGAACCTCGCCACCGGGGCCTTCATCTACGCCACCGCCACGTCACAGGCCGACGGCACGTCCGAATTCAGCCCCGGCACCATCCTGTGGGAGTACACCACGGACAACGACAACGACATGATGCCCAACTGGTGGGAGATCCTGTACGGGTTCAACCCGGCGGTTTCCAACGCGCCCGGTCCCGACGCCGATGGCGACTCCGCCACCGACTTCGAGGAATGGATCGCCGCCACCGACCCCACCGATTCAAATTCCATCTTCCGCATCACCTTCATCAACGCCAGCGCCAACCAGCTTATCTCCTTCCCCTCGGTCATCGAACGCGTATACCGACTCGACCGCAACAACGCCCTGGACACCCATGCGGCCTGGTCCTTCCTTGCTGGTCCCGTCACCGGACTCGTCGGAACCACCACCATCATCGACACCAACCCGCCTTCGGCCTTCAACACCTACCGCGTGCGCGTGGCCCTTCCGTAACCAGGGAACGCGACGGGCGTGGCGGCGCGGATCAACGTGCCGCCCGCACACGGAGCCAGGTTGCGGATGCTCCCGCGGGCAACAACCAAGTGTTCGTCACGCCTGTCGGGGGCTGGTTGGTGGCGCAAACGATCCAGGGACCGGATGGCGATGCGGCGGTTTCAACGAACTGCGTGGCGGCTCGTCCGCCTTGCCAGCGCAGCATCAGGCCTTCCTCCGCCGGCGAGGCCTCAAGCACCACCAGGCGCGAAGCGGCGAGGGCGGGATGCGTATCGGCGATCCACTCGTCGCGGTTGCTTGCGCCGTCGGCATCGAAATCGGACACGGCATCCATCACCAGCGAGGTGATGCTCGCGAGCTCCCAGTAGTCGGGCAAGGTATCGGCATCAACATCACCCGCGACCTCGTAGGCGCCGAGGCTTGGCGGCGTCAGGTAGGCCACGCCGTCCCGGTCGATCGGCGCATCCGCCCTGACCACGCCGCCGGTCGCGGCCGGACTCGCCAGCGTGATGCGGTAGTTGCGCGCGGTGGTGCCCAGGAACGCCGGATTCAATCCGTACCGGTTGCCGCTCACCGTGCCGGGCAGCGCATGCGGTGTCGCGCCCGGATTGTCTTGCGGGTACCACAGGTTGTTCAGCACGGCGAAGGTGGATGGCGCGGTGTTCGCGCCCTGGTTCACGAAGCTGCTCAGCGTGGCGTGGCGGTACACCACCACGTTGTTGGCGAAGGTATTGGCCCCGCATGGCGCGAAGGCATAGCCCCCGGAACTCACCGTTTCCTGCAGGATGCGGAACACCCAGCGGCCCGGCTCGATGAGGGTGTTGTGTGCGACGAGGCAGTTGGTCGCGCCGACAAACGCCACGGTCGCCGTGCCGCCGATGAACACGTTGGCGAAGACGCGGACGCTGTGCGCCTCGACATTCGGGGCGTTGGTGACCAGCGGCGGACGGAAGAACACGAAGTCGGTCGAACCGCCGATGTTGATCCCGCGTTGTCCGGCGTTGGAGATGATGCACTGGCTGACCTCGATATCGCTCGACCCGCCCTTGATCTGCACGGCATTCGCCGAGAGATCGCTGAACGAACTCCGCCGGATCACGCCCCGGTGGCAGCCGACCAGGTCCACCCCACTGCCGGAGGCATTGCCGCCGCACCGCGAGGCCGACACGTCGAACAGGTAAAAGTCCCGGACGCCGGAGAGTTTGATACCATCCTGGTTGCCACCGCTGCCGATGTCGCGCACCACGACGTTGCTGAACACGAGGAACGCGGAGGCGGCGGGGTCGGCATAGAGGCCGCCGTCGTCGCAGTTGATCCCGTTGGCCGAGGCGTTCGCCACCTCGAGGTTCTGGAGCATCACGTAGCGGGCGCGGGACAGGTGAAGGCCCTCGGTTCCACCGCTGATCAGCGGCCGGTTGGCCGGGTCATCGCCGCGGATCCAGATCGGCAGGTTCGTCGTGCCGCGCAGCAGATCGAGAAACGTATCGCCGCCGTGGGTGCCGGGGTGCAACCGGATCTCCGTGCCGGGCGCGGCGGACTGGGCGGCCCGGCTGATGGTGCGGAACGGCGCGGCGAGCGAACCGTTGCCCGTCGTGTTGTTCCCGTTGGTCGCGACATGCAGGATGACCAGCGGCTGCGCCAACCACGGAAACGGTCCGGGTGCGGCCGTGATGCCCGAGGCGGCCAGAGCCGCAACGACCACGGCGAGGATACGTCGGCAATGCATGCCACCACCGTACCCCGAAACCCGCGTCACGGAGAGGTGCGGATCAAAGCCGCCGTGCACTTTGTTCGCGGACCGTGCCGCCCACCACGATCGCCGCGCTGATCAACACCAGGTTCTTCACGATGTACTGGCCTTCGATGGTCAGGCCGAACGGAATCGAGGTGAAACAAATGTCAGGCAGCAGCACCAAGGGCAGGAAGGTGCCGGGCATCTGGAGGAACAACAGCGCAATGGCCACCCGGGCCATCGGTCGGACCAACAAGCCGAGACCGATCACCACCTCCCACCAGCCCAACACGGGAATAAACACGTCCGGCGGAAACCAGTACACCGTGCGCGCCACCAGTTCCTGTGCCGGACTCATGCCCACGGTTTTCAGCGCCCCGAACCAGACGAACACAATCCCCACCGACCACCGCAACAAACGAATCCCGTTTCGCTCCATCCACCCCGCCACCACCGGATCAATGCGGTCAAACCAGTTATTCATGAAACCACCCTACAACACCCGGCCCGCAAGCGCCATCCAACCAACCACAAAACCCGTCAAGCGCTTTACCTGGCTCCGTTTAGGCAATATGGCGATTTTGTGAGATTTTTCCCTAAACCAACCTTCTTAACGGGTGTAACGGTTTACGCTTGTGGGTGCAGAGTGTGTGCAATCGGTTTAACGAACAACGGCAGGTGAAGGTATGAAACGGATGACTGGATGGACGACAGTATGTGGGGCCGCGCTGATCGCGGGGTGGATCGGCGTGCAGGATGTGCAGGCAAACGGCAATGTACACGTGACGCGTTTCTGGCACAACCACCAGCCGCTGTACTGGCCGGAGTGGAACAGCAACGGATCGCAGACCGAGCGCGGCCAGTACGCCTGGGACTCCATTGTGCTGAAGCCGGGCCAGAACTATGGAGGCCTTAGCCCGAACTTCCATCCGCAGAACAACCTCACCGACATCTTCGGCCTGGATGACCGGCGCAACGCCTACCAGTTCCGCCCACGCGATTCGCTCTCGACCTTCTCCGGCGGCGGGTTTGCCTTGAGCTATTCGGGTTCACTGATCGACAACGTGCGCCAGCTCGGCGGCGTGAACCAGCTTGGCTACGGCAGCAACTGGGCGCAGGGCAACCGCGAAGCGCGCGGCTGGGGCCGTCTCGACCTCGTCGGCTTTACCTACCACCACTCGCTCGCCCCGCTACTGCCCAAGGAAGTGTTGCGCAAGGAAATCCAGACCTTCAAGCAGGCCTGGTGGAAGGCATGGAACGGCAATGCCAACCTGAGCGACCACTCGAAAGGCTTTTTCCCCACGGAAATGGGCTATTCCCGCCACATTATCGATGTGCTGGTCGACGAAGGGTACGAATGGGTCATCGTGGCCAGCCATCACATCAGCCGCACCAGCCCGAGCTACAACGACGTGGCCAATCCGCAGGGCTCCTACCAGATCTTCTCCAGCCCGCCGAACAAGGCCGACCAGCTCGGCCCGACCTTCAACACCGGCTGGTGGTATGGCCAGCCGAACCCCGGCAACGCCGCCTGGAACGTATCGCCGTTCGCCTACCAACTGCACAAGGTCCAGTACATCAATCCGAGCAACGGCGCGGTCAAGGAGATGATTGCCGTTCCGTCCGATGACGTCCTGAGCTACCGCTACGGCTACGCCAACGAAGGCATCAGCAAGATCCAGGACAGCATTTCGCCCTTCGCCACCGACCCGAGCCGCCCGGTCATCGTCATGCCTTCGACCGACGGCGACAACGCCTGGGGCGGCGGTTACAGCTCGTGGATGGAAGCCACCCCGCAATATTTCAACAGCGCGGCCAGCGCCGGCTACAACAAGACCATGCCCGGCACCTTCGTGAATGCGTTCAAGAACAACGCCCCGGTTACCCACATCGAAGACGGCGCCTGGATCTTCCCGGAAAGCTGCTACGGTTCGGCCAACTTCCTGAAATGGATCGAGCCCCCGCTCGGGGCCAAGGGCGCTCCCGGCAACTACCCCGGCACCTTCGCCGATCTTGAAACCCCCGGCTTCGCGCTGAAATTCTTCAGCTACGCCCCGCTGATGGCCGGCGCGAACTTCGTCATCACCGCCGAACAGATCTGGAAGGACCAGGGCGGCGAAGTACGTCCGTGGGTCATCCAGGCCCCGTATGACTGGGACGGCAACGGCTACGGCGACCGCAACATCATCGAGCGCGCCTGGCACATCTACCTGAAGGGCCTCGACTCCGGCTTCAACTACTACGGCGGCCTCGGCAACGACGACGAGACGAAACCCGGCCTGGCCACCAAGCGCGCCAGCGACCTGCTTGCCACCTACATCAGCAACAACCTGACCAACGACCGCACCGCCCCGACCGTGCTGAAGCCCCAGCGCTTCCCGTACAATCCCGGCTGGTACACCTTCGGCTGGTTCAACTCCTTCGGCACCGGCACCAATGCCGCCTACCTGAAGCGCATGCCTTCCGAGTTCTACATCTGGACCCACGCCTACGACGTCTCCGGCATGCAGTCGGTCAACCTCAAGGTCCGCATCGACAACGACGGCGTCAACACGATGGCCAACAACCAGAACGAGACCTATGCCGGCGGCGCCGATGTCGGCACGTGGATCACCATCCCGATGACCCAGCGCGTACTGCCCAAGACCCGTAGCGCGCTGAACGCCCTGGCCTCGAACGGCGAGATCGACTACTTCGTGTTCGATCCGGCCTTCTGGTCCGAGCCGAAGGTGGCCGACTACTACTTCGCCAAGATCACCGACAACAACGTCGCCGGATTCCGCGGCAAGCTGCTCGACTACTACATCGAAGCGACCGATACCCGCGGCAACACGCATCAATCGGAAATCCAGCATGTCTGGGTTGAAAACGACGGCGGCAGCAGCGGCAACCCTTCGACCGCGACGTTCTCCAGCGACCCGCGCGACTGCGCCCCGCTGACCGTCACCTACACCGCCAACCAGGGCCCGCTGAGCAACAGCACCCCGGTGAAGCTCCAGATCAGCTTCAACAACGGCACCAACTTCACCGCCTACACCATGACCAACCAGGGTTCCGGCGTGCACGCCTACACCGTGGGAACCGTGCCCGACAATGCCCCCTCGGCCATCGTTTACTTCCAGAACAACGCCGAGACGATCACCGACAACCGCAACGGCCTGAACTGGTCGGTCGCCATCCGCGACTGCGATGCCCCGGTCGGCCCCGGCACGGCCGCCTTCACCACCGCACCGGCCTGCCAGCCGGTCACCGTGGACTATTTCCCGAACTCCGGTGTGCTCGCCGCCTCGACCAACATCCGCGCCCACGTCGGCTTCAACAACTGGTCGGTCGTGCTCGCGAACCAGGTCATGACCAAGATCAGCAACAACCAGTGGCGCATCACCATCCAGCCGCCCACCAACGCCTCCCAGCTCAACGTCGTCTTCAACAACGGCGGCACCTCCCCGTGGGATAACAACAGCGGATCCGACTGGAACTTCCCGCTGAACACCTGCATCGGCGAACTGCCGCCGACCGGCTTCTCGATCACCCACCCGGCCAGCGACATCGTCGTCTGCCACGAGACCCTGACCTACAACCTGCAGGGCATCGGCGAAAGCGTGATCGGCGACCTGCGCTGGACGAACAGCCTGACCGGCGGCTCCGGCGGCTCGCTGGCCGGCCTGTACTGGACCATCGGCGCGGTACCCCTCGGCGTCGGCACCAACATCATCACCGTCTCCGGCACCAACGCCGCTTCGCTGATCGCCACCAACGCCTTCGACCGCGGCGCCAACGCTGCCTACGGCGACGGCTGGAGCGAGTCCGACAACGGCGGCTTCGGCTTCGGCGGCTGGCAACTCTACACCAGCACCACCAACCCCAGCCAGGCCGGCCGCTTCATGGCCAACAGCGCCGCCGTGAACATCGGCACCCCCGCCTGGGGCCTCTACGCCAACAGCACCAACCTCTCCGAAGCCAAGCGCTGGTTGAACAGCCCGCTGACCACCGGCCAGTCGTTCTTCGTCAGCTTCGACAACGGCTTCATCGACAACGGCGCCGGCGCCGGCATCGCCATGCAGAACAGCCAGGGCAACACCCTCTGGGAATTCTTCTTCAACGGCGGCGACCAGTACTACAGCATGAGCGGTGGCACCACCGACGTCGGCTTCACCGCCGGCGGCATCGAAGTGGAGTTCCGCCTGACCGGCCCGACCAACTTCTGGACCCGGATCACCCCGAACGGCGGCTCCGCCCGCACCTACACCGGCGGCCTGAACGCGAACACCAACCCGGTCGTTACCCTGTTCCGCGCCTGGAACAACAACGCCGGCTCGAACTCCGAACGCGACGTGTTCTTCAACAACCTGATGATCATGTCCTCCAACACCACCGCCGGCGTGACCACCAGCGACACCGTCGTCATCGTGCGCGAAGCCGGCGCGGGCGGCGGCGACAGCAACGGCGACGGCGTCCCCGACAGCTGGTACCTCCAGTACGGCATGAACCCGAACACCCCCGGCCTCGGCAGCGAGGACACCGACAACGACGGCCGGAGCAACTGGGAGGAGTTCGCCTTTGACACCAACCCGACCAACAGCGCCTCCTACAACGCGAACACCATCGAATTCATCGGCGATGCCGCCATCATGGACGTCCGCGTCGAGTCCCCCACCTCGACCGGCCGCCTCTACGATGTGTTCTACGCCACCAGCCTGTTCAACAGCATCTGGACCCCGATCGGCCTGGATGTCAGCGGCAACCCCGACAACAGCCCCGTCACCCTCAAGGTGACCAACGAAGCCGTGCTGCGTTATTACCGCACCGGCGTAAAGATCCCGACGCCGTAACCCCCTCACACACACCCGGTTCCGTCGCCCCCGACGGAACCACCCCCCCGCACCGCGGGTCGCGTCCTCCGGGATCGACCCGCGGTGTTTTCGTATCGCCCCGCAACCGTCCCAGCCCCACCTCGCCCCCGCGCTTCCGTTCATTTTTCATGAGTTTCCATCTCCCGTCTTGAGAAAAACCGTCCGGAGGCGTATCTCTTGACGTTGGGGATTCAACGAACATACGCACCCCAGAACAGGAAATTATGTCTGCATTGCTGCGCCGCATCACTGCGGCTATCGTGTTGTCCGGTCTCGCCACCACCTCCTTCTCCACCGCCGCCTCGCCACCGATCCTGCTCGACTGGGGCACCATCGACACCTCCGCCCCGGAATTCCAAGCCGGTGCCCGGGCCTTGCGCACCACCTCCCGTCCGGTACCGCAACAACAACTCTCCTCCCAGGGTACCGCACCGTGGCTGGTGCAGTTCAACGACGTGATCCAGGAGGAATGGAAGACCGCCATGGAACAGGCTGGCGCGACCCTGATGGGGTACATCCCGGAAAATGCCTTCCTGATCAAGGCCACCCCGGCCGCCTTGTCCACCATCAGCCGCCTGCCCGACGTGGCCTGGGTGGGTGAATACCTGCCCGCCTACAAACACGCACGACCGGTCCGGGCCCTGCTCGCCGCCGGTACCGAGGAGTTGCGCGACTACAATGTCGTCCTGTTCAACCCGTCCGATGTCGAGGCCATGCGCGCGGAAATCGCCGCGGCACCCGGCACCGTCATCCTGCGCGCGGAACCGATGACCGATCGCGGCCTGATCCGGGCCACCCTTTCCGCGTCCGTTGTGGCGGACCTGGCCACCCGCGCCGAAGTGGAATGGATCGAACCCTACCTCAAGCCGCAGAAATGGAACGATGTCGCCGTACGCGGCAACAAGATGAATGTCACCAATGTCTGGTTCGACCTGGGCATCACCGGCGCCGGCCAGACCATCGCCATCTGCGACACCGGACTCGACACCGGCAACACCAACACCCTGCACCGCGACTTCACCAACCGGGTGCGCGGCTTCGGCTGGCGCAACGGCGCGTTCAGCGCGGCCAATAGCTGGTCGGACACCGACGGACACGGCACCCACGTGGCCGGCTCGGTCGCCGGCAGCGGCGTCTCCTCCACCGGCCGCTACCGCGGCGTGGCCTACCAGGCCAACCTGATCTTCCAGGGCGCCGGAGCCGACCTCGGCGGCATCCCGACCGACCTCAACAACCTGTTCCGCCAGGCCTTCACCAACGGCGCACGCATCCACTCCGACAGCTGGGGCTACGATGACAACGGGTACTACAACACCGACTCGCGCAGCCTCGACATGTTCGTCTGGAGCAACAAGACCATGCTCATCCTGGTAGCCGCCGGCAACCAGGGCATCGACGCGAATAGCGATGGCGTGATCGACCTCGACTCGATCGGCTCCCCGGCCACCGCCAAGAACTGCCTGTCCATCGGCGCTGCGGAAAACTACCGGACCACCGGAGGCTACTCCACCCGCCGGTACGGCATCGACCTGTGGCCGTCGGATTATCCGGCCGAACCGATCCGCTCGGACCTCGTCTCCAGTCCTGACTCCCCGCAAGGCATGGCCGCCTTCTCGAGCCGTGGCCCCTGCGATGACGGCCGCATCAAACCGGACCTCGTCGCCCCCGGAACCGACATCATCTCCACCCGCTCGAAAGCCTCGACCGACACCGGCTGGGGCACCGTCACCGGAAACACCAACTACATGTTCATGGGCGGAACCAGCATGGCCACCCCGCTGATGGCCGGTGCCGCCGGGCTGACCCGTCAATGGATCATCACCAGCGCCGGCATCACCAATCCCAGCGCCGCCCTGGTCAAAGCCCTGATGATGAACGGCGCCCGCAACATGGCCCCCGGCCAATACGGCACCGGATCGACCCAGGAAATCCCGAACAACCGCCCGAACAACGTGCAGGGCTGGGGCCACGTCGACCTCTACAACACCCTCAAGCCGTCCACCAACCTGGCACTCAGCCTGTACGACACCAACAGCCTCTCCACCGGCCAGTCCAACCAGTTCCCCTTCGTGATCAGCGCGGCGACCACCAACAAGTTCTCCATCACGATGGCCTACTCGGATTACTTCGCCACCGCCGGCAGCAGCAAACGG
>ERZ761607.2389-NODE-2389-length-20486-cov-4.953355_pt1 | contig 20486 bp, 18 predicted proteins | sample MGYA00511164_ERZ761607 | MGnify/ENA primary metagenome ERZ761607 (study PRJEB28899, sample SAMN02445080) | bioreactor sludge metagenome | biome: EBPR sludge | place: Australia: Brisbane, Thorneside Wastewater Treatment Plant | collected 2011-06-22 ... | reverse complement strand
GGAGCCGCTGGAGCCGCCATCCTTGTCCGCCGTCTTGGCCTGCGGAGTCGCGCCGGCCGCGCTGCTGTCGCGCCCACCCTTGCTCGCGGCCTGGTTGTCTGCCGCGCTGCGTTGCGCACCGATCTGCTGGTCGACGCCGCCGTCTTGCGTGCGCGGCTCGAAGCCCGAATGGTCTTCTTCGGAATGCCCCGCGACGCTCGTCGGCACGAGCTCGTCCCAGTCGCGCGGTTCGAGATTCGCGTTCCCGCGGCAACCCGCGAGGGTCACGATCACGAGCAGCGAAACCGCACGGAGGGCGAAGGCGTCGAGCGAAACTTCCACCCCTTCATTGTAGGGGTCCCGGCCGGGCTTGCAAGTCCCCCCGCGGATCCCGAGACGGGGCTTTCGCAACGGCCAAAGAGCCGCTAAAACCAAGTCCCGGAGGAACCCCTATGGCCGAAACCCAAGTCCCGACCCTGGACGCCCGCGATTTCCTGTCCGGCGACGCGAGTCGCAAAGCGCGCTTCGTCGCCGACCTGCTTCGTGCCTACACGGACATCGGCTTCGTCGTCGTTCGCGGTCACGCCGTTTCGGAAGACCTGCAAAAGCGCGCGTACTCCGTCATCGGCGACTTCTTCCACCTGCCGACTGAACGTAAGCGAACCTACGAAGTTCACGGCACGGGCGGCGCGCGCGGCTACACCTCCTTCGGCAAGGAGCACGCGAAAGACTCCAAGCACGGCGACCTCAAGGAATTCTTCCACGTCGGCATGGAAGTCCCCAAGGACCACGCGCTCGCCGGCCAATACCCGCCCAACGTGCTCGTCCCCGACGTCCCCCACTTCGATACGACCCTTCGCCTGCTTTACTCGGGCCTGCTCGACCTCGGCATCGAGATGCTGCGCGCGATCGCGCTCGGGCTCGAGCTGCCCGAAAATTACTTCGACGAGAAGGTCCGCCACGGGAACTCGATCCTTCGCCCCATCCACTACCCGGCGATGACGGGCAAGGAAGAGCCCGGCGCCGTTCGCTCCGGCGCGCACGAAGACATCAACCTCATCACGCTCCTCATCGGCGCCTCGAGCCCCGGCCTCGAAGTGAAGAACAAGCGCGGGGATTGGGTTTCGATCGTGACCGAGCCGCACGAGATCGTCGTGAACGTGGGCGATATGCCCCAACGCCTCACGAATCACCGCCTCAAGAGCACGACGCACCGGGTGGTCAACCCCCCGCCCGCCGCAAAGAACCCGACGCGCTACTCGATTCCCTTCTTCTTGCATCCCGTCTCGGACATGTCGCTCGCGGCCTTGCCGAGCTGCATGAAGGCGGGCGAGACCCCGCGCGAGCCCCCCATCTTGGCGGGCGACTACCTCGAGCAACGTCTCCGCGAGATCGGTTTGCTGTGAGCGCGCGGGCTTTCGTCGTCGCGGCGTCTTTGCTGGCCGCGTCCGCGCGCGCGGGCGAGCTCGATTACAACGTGGGCGGCGGGCTCCGCTCCTTCCCGTGGGGCGCCGCCATCGCGGGCAAGATCGGCTGGAACGAGGCGCTGTGGGGAGTCCCGCCGGCGATGGACCCGAACGCCGCGCTGCCCTCGCCGTGGTACGGTTACCTCCGCCCGACTTTGCGTCTGCAAACGTCGGGGGTCGTGACGGCGGCGGAAGCCGCCGGCGAGGTTTTCCCCGTCGCCATCCTCGGCTTTTCGATCGGACACTCGAGCACCCACCGCAACACGACGCTCGCGACGCTGGACTGCGGCGCGCTCGCTTGCGACGGCTGGCTCTCGCGCACGCGGCTGTCGGCGCACGGCACGGGCGGATACGGCGCGGCCTTCGTGCTTTCGGACGTTTCCGTCGAGTGGCTGCGGCCCTCCGTGAAGGACCGCGACTTTGGCGACGAGGCCTCCGCGCTCGCGGGGCAGATGGGCGGGGATACGCTCGTGCGCGGCGAGATCAAGATCGGCCAACGTTTCGGCGATCGCTGGTCGGCCGGGCTTTCGCTCGTGGCTTCGGCGATGCAAAAACAGAAATCCGATAACGCGGAGGCCGGAGTTTTCGTGAACTACGCGCCGGCTCCCTGGAGCTTCGGCGTCCTCGCGGGAACTTACCGAAGCTCGACGGCGCGCCCCGGCTTCACGGTCGGCGCCGGGGTCAGTTGGACGCCGCGTCGTTCTTACGGCCTTCGCTGAGCCGTCAAAGTTTTCGCCTGAAGTCCGCGTCCGTTCTTGCCGATACCGGACAAGATGCGGCGTTGGAGCTTGGGCATTTCCCTCTTTCTGCACGGGGTCGGGGCCCTCGTGCTCGTGCGCGCCGCCCGCGTCCCGTTGACGACGCCCGAAGGCTTCGTCGCCCGGCCCGGCGATCGCTCCCTCGAAGTTCGCGCCGTCGCTCCCCGCGATCTCGACCGCGAGCTGCGCGAAGCCCTGGAGGACGGGGAGTCCGCCAAGCGCATCGTGCAGACGGACGAGCGCCTGCGCTCGCCCGCGCCGCCCCGCGACGAGAAGGCCGCGCTTTCCAAAGTCAACCAGAGCGTCGACCGCGAGACGCGGGCCGCGAAGATCGGCAAGTTCCGTAACGTCGAGAACGAAGGGGGCGATGCGGCCGCCCGCGTGGCCAAGCTCTTCGAGTTGCCGCGCCACGATCTCGACCTCGAGCAAGATCGCGCGCTCGACTCCAAGACGGGCGTCGTGAAGACGCTACCCCGGCAACCGGCCGCGCTGCCCCCGAGCCGACTCGGCGGCGACGGCGAGTCGGCGACGGACGACTACCTCCCCCACGTGGCCGTGGGCGCCAAGACGATGCTCAACACGCGCGAGTTCAAGTACTACGGATTCTTCGAACGTATCCGCGAGAAGCTCGCCCACCGCTGGCAGAACCGCGTGCAAGCCGCCTCGGCTTCGCTCGATCGCAAGAGCGCCCCCATCCAGGCCGCCGAGCACGTGACGAAGGTCCAGGTGACGCTCGACAAGTCCGGCGCGCTCAAGGGCGTGCAGCTCCTCGCCTCGAGCGGCGTCGAGGGTTTCGACCGGGCCGCGCGCGAAGCCTTCGAAGCCGCGGCGCCCTTCCCCAATCCTCCCAAAGAAATGCTCGAGGCCAACGGATCGCTGTCGATCCGCTGGGACTTCGTCGTGGTCGCGCAGGAAAGCGGCGGCCTCGAGATCCGTGTCCGCCGCCGCTAGAAGGCGTCAGGCTCTTTTTGGTTCAGCAGCTGCGTCATTTTGACGCGCGCGCTGAACCAAAAAGAGCCTGACGCCTTCTAGCGGGTGTCGCTACCGAGTGGAGAAGAAGCGGCCCCAGATTTCCACGCGGACCCGCTCGGCGCGTTCCGCGCGGGGCAAGTCGCCGATCGCGATGTCCTGGCCGGGGTAGACCGGCCGCGGCTCGCAAAGGCCAGCGCCCGGCCACGCTTCGCCCCGCCCCGGGACTTCGCGACCTTCCGAGTCGAGCACCTGCAGCCGCACGTGCAGCAAATCGAAGGGCAGCCCGACGCCGGGGAAAGTGTGCTTCAGCCCGAGCTTGCGTCCTTCGACGTAAGCCTCGATAAATCCGGCGATATTGTCCTCGACCGAGAGCAGCGCCGACTGACGGGCTTCGCCGAAGTTACGGAAGAGAAAGCTCCCGACGAGCCGCTCCGAAGCCTCGCCCCCGCAGGGAAGCACGGGCTCCGAGGCCAAGGCCCCCGGCGCCGCCGCGAGCCAGAGAAAAAGAAGGAGGGAGGGCTTCGTGGGTCTTCGCATCCGTCATCTTTTCGACGCTTTTGCCCCCCGAGCTTGAATGAAGATCTCGTGTAGACTGAAGGCATGTCGGCCGATGTCACGACGGCCCCGACGCCGCTCTTCCCCCCGCTCATCAGTTCCGCTTGGCGCCAACGCCTCCGGGAGCTTTACCCGAACGTCGAGCCGAGCCTGGACGCGAGCGTGCCGCACCCTAACTTCCGCTACCCCACGAGCCCCGTGCTCGCGGGCGACGCCGAGCGCACGGCCGAAAAGCTCCGCGACGTGCTGAGCCCCCGCCACGTGCCGGGCACGCACCTTCGCTTTCACGCCGACCCCCTGCGCGCGCTCCTGCACTACACCAAGCGACGCGGCCTCGCGCCCGGCTTTCGTCTCCTCATGCAACCCCTCGCGCCCACCGCGTTTTTTGAGGCGGCCCGCCGTCTGAACGCCCGCGTCGTCCTGCTCCCGCGCGACCCGGAAGAATGGGATGCTTTCGACTTCGCGAACTTCGACGAGTGCTGGCTTTCGAACCCGAGCGCGACGGACGGCTTCTTCTACCCGGAGACTTTCTACCTTCGCCTCGCGCAGCACCTCGCCCCGCACAAGACGACCCACGTCCTGTCGGAAGAAGGCACGGGCGTCTTCTCGTTCAACGAAGTCGCCCCGGGCTCCTTTCGCGAACTCCTGCTGGACCCGCGCGTGACGCTGCTGTCTTCGGCATGGCCCTGCTACCAACCGCTCGGTCCGCAGCTCGCCTGGACGATCACCACGCACGAAGACGAGCGCGGTGCCGACGCCGCCCCCGCGAGCGCCGAACTCCAAGGCGCCCTGCTCGCGAACCTCCCCGTGATTCGCGCCCTGCAGGCGCGGCAAGGCGCCGCTTACCAAGAAGTCGCGCGACGGCTCCTGGCCGTCGAACAAGGGCTCCGTCTTTTCGGCGATGACCTGAAGCCGCTGCTCACGTCCCGTCGTCTCCCGCCCCTTTCGTGGCCGGAGACGGGCTTCTTCATGCTTTTTGACGCGTCGCTCATTCTGAGGGAACGGGCCATCGACATCGAGACCCTTTGCCTTCGTCTCTTCGAAGAGCACGGAGTCGTCGTCGAGCCCGGCACGGCCTTCGGGGCGCCCCAGGCCTTCCGCGTCTGCTACGCCGCTCCCCACGGCACCCTACTGCGACTTGCGCGAGCCCTTCGTGAAGCCTTTCTAAAGGCCTAAACTTCCTCCTTTTTTAGGGGACAAGCGCCCAAAGCTGCCGTAATCTAAAGGGGTATGTTCGATTACAGCGACGAGTCCGAGCGCAAAGCCCAGGAGATCCGCGAGCGAAAGGCCGAAAAGCCCGTTCGCAAGATCAAAGTTCCCAAGGTTTTGGCCGTCGTCGATCAAGCCGGCTGCACGGGCTGCGAAGCTTGCGTGCAATTCTGCCCGGTCGATTGCATCGAACTCGTTCCGGGCCCGCAGTTTCCCGACATGGCGAAGATGGTCGAGATCGACGTCGACCGCTGCATCGGCTGCAAGGCCTGCGCGAAGCACTGTCCCTGGGACACGATCACGATGATTCCCTCCGCGGAAGCCTACGCGATCGCGAACGAGTGGACGCTCCGTTCCGTGCTCAAGCCCGAAGCCGTCAAAAGCGGCGAGAAGATCTGGTCGGCCGCCGAGTAGTCGCCGCGAGCCCTTTCCGCGCTGAACTGCTAAGGTCACCCGGATGAGTTCGTCGCTTTGGCTCGCGCTTTTCGATGATCTCGCCGAACGGCGGAACGCCTCCGGACGCCTCGGGCCCGAAACGGCTTACCTTTTGCCCGACCGCTCGCTCTCGCCCGCCGCCGCCCGTCGTTTCAAAGATCTTCGCAGCGTCCTCTACCGCGAAATCGGCCGCCCATGGCCGAGCCCGAGCGTCTTTCTTTTCCCCGAACTCGCCAAACGGATTTTGCGGCTGGGCACCGAGTTCGCGGGACTTCCGACGCTCGACCGTCCGGCCTGTCCGCGTCTCGACGTTCTGCTCGGCCTGACCGAGACGAGCGAGGACCCGCGGGGTTTGCGCTTTCGACTCGAGCGCGCCGAGGAACTCGCCACTTTCGGCGTCCCGCTCGCGCTCTGGGCGAGACTCGCCGGCGAGCTTTTGAGCGGCGATTTCGAATCGGCCGCCTTCACGCCGATTCTCACCACCTATCTGCAGGCCCAGGCCTTCGCGCGTGAGCGGGGTGAACTCTTCAGCCCTTGGGACCAATGCGCGACGGCCGCGGACTTTCTCGTCTCCCGCGCCCTTCCCCCGTCCTTCTTCGCCCGCCTCTTCGAGTTGCAGCCGGGCGACGCTCCCGCGCGCGTCGTCGTCCCCGCCGTGAAGGAACTCTTCGCCGACGAAGAGCGCCTGCTCGCCGCGCTCGGACGTCACCTGAAGGTCGAACGGCTCGAGGCGCCCGACGACGTCGCTCCATTTCTCGCCCACGAAGTCGCCGAGCTCGACGCGCCTTCGCGCGCCGACGAGGATCTCTTCTGGGCCTTTCGAGAGCCGAAGCCCCGGGCTTCGCTGCTCCTCGAGATCCTGCCCGACTCCCTTCGCTGGGACCTCAGCGAGGGCGCTTCTCGACTGAGTTCCCAGGTCCGACGCCTGCGGCTGCTCGCCGACTTCGAGGCGAGGGATCGTCCCGAGGATCATCCGCTCCACCGACCAGGAGAAGAGAACGCGAGTTTCGACGTCGAGGCCCTGCTGCTCGAACTCGTCGACGAGAAAGGCTTGCCGGTCGAAGCCGCCCTGCAACTCCGTTCGCGCCTCGAAGACCCGCTCGTGCGCGGTCCGTGGCTCGAAGTCCTCCAGGACGAAGGCTGGCTGGAAAGCGACGAAGAGACGGCCAGCGATCCGCGATCGCACGCCACGGGGCCCTCCGTCTTTCCGCTCGAAGACTTGGCTTGGGTCGGCGCGAGCGAAGCGACGCTGTGGACGCGCGCGGAAAGCCTCGAAAAACTTCTCTCGCCCCTTTCCCCGGAAACCCGCGCCCGGCGACTCGTCCCCCGCGAAGTCGAAACCTGGCTCGCGGCCGAAGGCGTGCGGCTGCCCGACCCGTCGCGTGAAGCCCCCGCGCTCGCCCGCTGGCTCGCGGCGCTCCGGCCCCGCTTACGACTTTTCCGGCGCGAAGTCCCCCGCTTCGATGCCCGCGAAGTGAACTTCGGCACGCGCGAGAGTCCGGCGAGACCCGAATCCGCCTCGGGCCTCGAGGCCGTGCTGACCTGCCCCCGCCGCTACTACATCTCGCGCCGCTTACGACTCGAAGACCCCGAAGGTTGGGACAGCGAGGACCTTTCGCCCCTCAAACGAGGCAACTGGATTCACCGCGTCCTCGAACTCTTCTTCGTAAGGGCCGGCGACGACGACTGGCGCGTGCCCCGCGCGCTCCTCGAAGCCCTCTTCCTCGAGACGCTCGCGAAAGAAGCCGGCGAGCGCAGCACGCCCGGGCACCAAAATTATCTCCGCAACTACATTCCGAGTTACCTTCGTGCGCTGACCCGACACGTGAACGAGTTCGAAGCCCCACTGCGCGACCTCGCGGGTCCCCGCCGGGTCCTGAGCGAGTTCGCTTTCGCTCCGTGCGACACGAACGGATTCTCGCTGCGCGGTCGCATCGATCGTATCGACCTCTACGAAGGCGGCTTCGGGCTTTGGGATTACAAAACGGGTTCGCTGCCGGCCGCCACCCTGAAGGGGCTCGTGAACGCGGGCCAGATTCAGTGGGCGCTCTACCGCCGCCTGCTGGAAAGCGGCCGGCTCGCGGCGGCGCCCGCCCAAGGAGAACTCCCCGCGCCGTCCGCACCGCTCGAGGCCGGACGCTTCTGGGTCGGCGGCTATCTGCAGCCCCTCGATCCTTCGCGCTCCGTGCTCTTCGTGGGCCCCGATGCGCCCGGCCCCGTGCACGAACTCTTCACGCGAAGTCTCTCGGCCCGATACCGCGTGACCATCCCGAAAGAAGAAGACTGGCGACAGGCCGAAGCTCAACTCGACGCTTCGCTCGCCGAAATCCGGGCTCGCCTTGACCGGGGAGACTTCGCGCCGGAACCTCGCCAAGCAACCGCATGCGACCGATGCCACGTCGTCGCCCTCTGCGGACGTCCCGACCTTAGCCGGGAGACGCGCGCATGAGCCAGACGAGTTTTTCCTTCACCGAAGCCACGACGCCGCCCCGCCGCGACATCGTCGAAGCGGGCGCGGGGTGCGGCAAGACGCACGGCCTCGTTTCTCGCTACCTCGAGGGACTCGGCGTCGATCCCGCGACGGGAAAATCCAAAGCTTCGTCCAAGTTTCCGGCCCGACCGCGCGAAATTCTTTGCCTCACCTTCACGGAGGACGCCGCGCGCGAAATGCAGGAGCGCATCCAGACGCGACTCGCCGAACTTGGCCGCGACGACCTGCTCAGCGAATTCCTCGAGGAATCGCGCGTGGGCACCTTCCACTCGCTCTGCCTCAAACTTCTGCGTCCTTTCCTCGCCGAGCTTGGTTACGATGAGCGCGGCCGCCTCGTCGCGCCACCCGTGGCGAGTCGACTGCGCCGACGTCATTTGCTCTCGCGACTGCGCCGCTTCCCCGACGCCGCCGCGCTCATCGGTACGCTCGCCGCTTCGAAGGTCCTCGATCTCGGGGAGCGACTCTGGTTCTCGATATTGGCCGAGGATCTCGAGCGCGAAAACGCGAGTTTGGAACGTGCCCGCGGCGCCTTCGAAACGAGTCTCGCCGACCTGCGCGCGGACTTCGCGCGCGCGCGCGACGCGCTCAAACCCGAAGAGGTCGAGACTTCCTTCCTTCCGGCCGTGGAGGAGTTCCTGGCCGGCCGCTCGGACGGCGCCGCGCTCCGCAAGATTACCTTTACGTCGGGCGCCGCGCGTAAACTCAAAAAACTCGAACCCGTCTTTTACGAAGGCGTCCAACGCCTCCGCGAAATGGCCGACGACGGCTTGCTCGACGCGCTTTCGGATCGCGGCCGCGCCGAAGAGATCGAAGCGCTCGAACGCCTCTTCGCCTTCCTTCGCTTCGCGCGCGACGGGGCGCCGCGCATTCTCGACTTCAACGCCCTCGAAGAGGAACTCGCCGCCCTCCTCGAAAGGCGCGAGCGCGAAGGCGAGCGGCTCCTGCCCCCGCCTCGCCTCATCCTCGTCGACGAATTCCAAGATACGAACGAACGGCAGTTCGGAATCGTCCAACGTCTGGCCGGTCCCGAAACCGAACTCTACGTCGTGGGCGACCCCAAACAAAGCATCTACGCCTTTCGCAAAGCCGACGTGCGGGTCTTCCTACGCCTTCGCGCCTCGCCAGATCTGAGCCTGCGCACCCTCGACACGAACTACCGAAGCGATCGCGCCCCGCTCGACTTTTTCAATCGCGTCGTGGCCGGCCTTTTTCGTCCGTCGGAGCGGCCCGAGGATCCCCCGCCGCAGAGCTTGCTCTTCGCGGAAGGACGAACGGGGCGCGTCGACCTTGCGCAACCCATCCGGGTCTTCGAAGCGCCGCCACGCCACGATTTTTCTTCCGCGCTTCGCGACGCCTACCTGCGTCGCCGCGAGGAACTCGGTCCCGGGCACACTCACGTCGCGCTCTTCACGAGCTGGAAGCGTTTGCACCAGACGGCGACCGAACTCGCTCGCCTCGGGCTGAGGGTCCGCCTGCCCGGGCCGGCGGCGCCGCTCAAGCACCTGCTCACGCGCCTTTTCGTGAGCTATCTCCGCGCCCTGGCCGAGCCCGAAGCCAAGCTCGCCCGTTTCGCGCTCGAATTCTGGCGTCACGCCGATCCGGCCCGACGCGAAACGAGCGGTCCCCTGCCGAGCCCGCTCAGCTCCGACGTCATCGGCGCCGCGCGCGCTTTCTGCCTCGCCGTTTCGCCGCGTCGCTTTGAGGGTGGCGCGGAGTGGGCCACGGCGCTCTACGCGTTCCTAGAGGCCTTCGAAGCCTCCGGCGAGGTCGCGCTCCTCGACTACGCCTCCGTGGCGGACGCGCTCGAAGCCTCGAGCACGGCCTTCGAGGCGAGCCTCGAAGCGCTCGGCCCCGCGAGCGAAGATCCCGAGGCCCTCGGACTCATGACCGTCCATGCCTCCAAGGGCCTGCAGTTCTCGGCGCTTTACCTCCCCGAGTTCGTCGAGGCCGAACGGGCCGGATACGGACTCGCCCTCGAAAACGAGGAAGGTAGCGCCTTCGAATTCCGCTTCGCTTCGACGGAAAGCGGAAAACCGCGCCCCTCGCTCCTTCACCGCATCCACGCGCGTTTCGAGAGCCGCCAGCTCGCGGCCGAGAAGCGACGCCTCTTTTACGTCGCGCTCACGCGCGCCAAGCACTCCCTCGACCTCTTCCTGCACACCCCGGGCGATCCCAAATCGAGTCCCGACCCTTGGCTCGCGCTGGGGCTACCGCCCAAAGACCAGGGACACTGGAACCGCTTGCTCAAGGAACTCCGTTTTGAATTCGCCGATCTCGAAGCGAAGGGCGTGCTCGCGTGGACGCTCTTCGATGAATCGAAAAGCGAGGACGCCCCCGCGCTCGACAGATCGCGTCTTTGGACCTGGCCCGCGCCCGCGCCGAACCTCGCGCCCGCGCCCGCTTTCTACCGCGAAGGGGTTAGTCGCTACCTTCGCCGTCTCTTCCCCGAGGATCCCGCGCGCGCGCGGTTCCGGCGCCCGCGCGGACTCGAAGCCGCGTTCGTCAAACGGCGCGACCAAACGCAATTAGGCACGCGGCTGCACGAAATCCTGGAACTCTGGAATGGGGACGCCGACCACTTGGCGCGGCTCGCACGCGCCGACGACGATCCGCGCCTGCGCATCCTCTGCGAAAAAATCCGCGCGCTGCCCGAACTCGAAGCTTACTTCGAGGATCTACGCCAGCATCCCGAGCGGATTCGCAAGGAGTTCGGCCTCTTCGTGACGGGAGAAAATTATCGCCTCAGCGGTTTCGCCGACGCGCTCTGGTGCCGCGATCCGGACCGTTGGATCCTGCTGGACTGGAAGACCTCGCGAACCCAGGCGGCGTTGGCGGACGATCGGCGACGCGAGCTCATCCGGGCGCAGCTGGAGCTCTACGCCAGGTCCCTCGCCGGCGAAGGCCGCCGTCTCGAGAGCTGGGCCATCGCCATCGGCTTCGAACCGGAACCCTCGGCCCACGTCCACATCCTCTAGCGCGCATTGCGAAACCTCGTCTGCGGCGTACTCAGTCGACTCATGTACAAGTGTACATTTCGCTCCTTCGAGCCTTGCATCCGAGGTTTGGCAATGCGCGCTAGAGATTGAGCGGAACCCGGCCGAAAAAAAAGCCCAGGCTCCCTTTCGGGAACCCGGGCCCTCGATCACCGGATGGCGATACGATTAGTGACCGGAATGGTCGCCCGAACCTTCGGCCGGCGCCGCCTCGGTCGTCGTTCCAGCGGCTGCGTCCGCCGGAGGAGCTTCTGCCGGGGGAGCCGCTTCCGTCGTTGCCGGAGGCGCCGCTTCTTGAGCCGCGTCCTTCTTGTTGCAAGCGCCGAGCGAAAGAGCCAACACCGTCATAGCCATTACCGTTCCAAGTTGCTTAAACATTTTTAGAGATCCTCCGATAACAAGCTTACGTCAGCTCAACCAAAGCAAAAGAGCCCGCAAGGGGATCCCATAAAATAATTTTTCTGAAGAAACCCCTAGCGCCGAAGCCGATTTGTTCTATCGCTCAAGCGAAGAGACGGTCGAACTCGGAACGGATCCGCAGGAGCGCGACGCCGCCGATGGCCTCGCGCACGATCGAGCCGCTCATCTTGCTGTGGCCCGCGCGCCGCTCGCGAAAGACGATCGGCGTCTCGATGAGACGCGCGCCGGTCAAAAGCGCGCGGTACTTCATCTCGATCTGGAAGGCGTAACCCTTCGAGCGCAACGACGAGAGGCCCATGCGCGCGAGCGCGCGACGGTGCCAAACGTTAAAGCCGCCGGTCCAGTCCTTGATCCCGCCGCCAAGCCAAAGCTCGGAATAGAGCGAGCCCGCGCGCGAGAGCAACAAGCGGCCGCGGCTCCAATTGGAGACCCCTCCCCCCGGCACGTAACGGCTGCCGCACACGACGTCGGCCTTGCCCGAAGCCATGACGGCGTGGAACTCGGGCAAATGCGCGGGGTCGTGCGAGAAGTCCGCGTCCATCTCGAAGATCCACTCGAAATCACGCTCCAGCCCCCAACGGAAACCTTCGAGATAAGCCGTCGCGAGCCCGAGCTTTCCGGCCCGGTGAAGCACGTGCACGCGCGAATTTCGCGCGGCGATCGCGTCGGCGAGCGCGCCCGTGCCGTCCGGCGAATTGTCGTCGATGACGAGGATCTCGGTCGTCGCGGGCGACGAGGCCAACACCGCCGAGGTGAAGGCCTCCAGGTTTTCCCGCTCGTTGTAAGTCGGGATGCAGATGAGCGTTTTCAACTCAGCCGAGGACCTGCTTGAGCGGCGTGTACGGGAGCTTGAGATCGCTCGCGACCTGTTCGTAGGTCACGGCGCCGTCCCACGTCGTCACGCCGAGCGCGAGCGCGGGGTCGGCGAGGATCGCCTCGACCGGGTTCTTCGCGAGCTTGAGCGCGTAGGTGATCGTGTGGTTCGTCAGCGCGAAGGTCGAGGTGCGCGAGACCGCGCCCGGCATGTTCGTCACGCAGTAGTGGGTGACGCCTTCCTCGATGTAGGTCGGGTTCGCGTGCGAGGTCGGCTTCGACGTCTCGAAGCAGCCGCCCTGGTCGATCGCGATGTCGACGAGCACGGAGCCCGGCGCCATCTTCTTCACGAGCTCGCGCGTGACGAGCTTGGGGGCTTTCGCGCCCGGAATCAAAACCGAACCGATGACGAGATCGGACTTCGCCACGCACTCTTCGATCGTGACGGGGTTGCTCATGAGCGTCGTCGCCGAGGTGCCGAAGATGTCGTCCAGGTACTCGAGGCGCTTCTGGTCGCGCTCGAGGATGTAGACGTTCGCGCCCAGGCCCACGGCGATCTTGGCCGCGTTCGTGCCCGAGATACCGCCGCCGATGATCGTCACGACGCCGCGGTGAACGCCCGGCACGCCTCCGAGCAGAACGCCCCGGCCGCCGTTGCGCTTCTCGAGGAGCGCGGCGCCGATTTGCGGCGCCATGCGACCCGCGACTTCGGACATCGGCTTGAGGAGCGGCAGCGCGCGGTCCGGCGTCTGGATCGTCTCGTAGGCGATCGCGCGGACTTTCTTTTCGGTGAGCGCGGCGGCGAGCTTCGGCTCGGCCGCGAGGTGCAGATAAGTAAAGAGGTAGAGACCGGGGCGAAGGAAGCCGAACTCGGACTCGAGCGGCTCCTTGACCTTCATGACCATCTCGGCGGCCCAAGCGTCCTTCGCGGTCGCGACGATCGTCGCGCCGGCGGCCGTGTAGTGCTCATCGAGGATGCCGGAGCCCTCTCCCGCGCTTTTCTCGACAAGAACCTTGTGACCCATGGCAACAAGGCTCTTGACGCCCGCCGGAGTCATCGCAACTCTGTATTCGTGATTTTTAACTTCCTTCGGTACACCGATAATCATGATGGAACGGGAGCCTAGCACGAGGCCATGAACACTGAAAACGCGCCCAAATCGGAGTCTTGGCCCCCCAATACGCCGCGTCTAGGGGTCGACGTCATCGTCGACCTTGGCGCCGGCCTCATTCCCCTCATCGAGCGGAAGTTCGAACCCTTCGGGTGGGCGCTCCCCGGCGGCTTCGTCGAAATCGGCGAAACTGTTGAGGAAGCCGCCCTTCGCGAAGTCCGCGAAGAGATCGGCCTCGACGTCGAACTCATCCGCCAGTTCCACGTTTATTCGCACCCCGATCGGGACGCGCGCTTCCACACGACCTCGGTCGTCTTCCTGGCCCGCGGCCGGGGTCAGCCCAAAGCCGGCGACGATGCGGGGCGGGTCGAGATCTACCACGCCATGAACTTGCCCGAGACGATCTGCTTCGATCATCGGCAGATCCTGAGCGACTACTTCCTCCAAAGGTACTGATGAGCGCGGATCGTCCCCCCCTGCCGCCGCCCCCGCCGGCCACGGTTCCGGAAGGCGCGGAGCGTCCGCGGGTTTTGCTCGTCGACGACGAGCGGGACAATCTCGAAGCGCTGCGCCGGCTCTTGCGCCGTGACTTCGTCGTCGAGACGGCCGAAAGCGGCGAGACCGCCCTCGCCTTTCTTGCGACCGGCCGGGGCGTGGACGTCATCGTCTCCGACCAACGCATGCCGGGCCTCAGCGGCTCGGAGTTCCTCGAGAAGGCCGAAGCCCTCGATCCCATCGCGACGCGACTGCTCCTGACGGGCTTCGCCGATCTCGACGCCGTCATCGACGCCGTCAACCGCGGCCACATCTGGCGTTACGTCGCGAAGCCCTGGGAACCCGAAGAGCTCAAGCTCACCCTTCGCCAGGCCGCCGAACGCGCCAAGCTTCGTCGCTCGCTCGACGATTCGCGACGCGACCTCGAGCGCGCCCTCGGCGAGCTCCGCGCGAAAGACTGGGCACGCGAACGCTTGCTCAAGATCCTTCTTCACGAATTCCGAACCGCGCCGCAGGTCCTGGAAAGTCTGAAAGCCCTCGACGCCGGGGGCGAAGACGCGGCCACGCGCCTCTCTTTCTTGGACAATCTCCTTCGCCGTTTCGGGCACATGGAGCGGGATATCCTCTCGCTCCTTGAAGACGAAACGAAGGGCCTCGCGCTCGCCCGCACGCGCCTCAAACTCTCCGAACTGCTCGAACGCCTGGCCCGAGAACGCGGCCTCGCCTTTGCCAACGAAGCCGGCGCCGACGAGGTCGCGTTGAACGCGCCCGCCGACCGCCTGGCCGACCTGCTCGGACACTTCATCGATCTCATGCGCCGTAATTCGGGCGGCGTCGCGCCGACCCTGCGCCTCGAAGCCCTGCCGCAAGTTCCGCCCCTGCACTACGTCTCGATCGCCCTCCGCGGCCCGGCCGGTCTCCGGCCCGAGGGACTTCGCGACGCCGCGATCGAGGCGCGCCTCGCCTGGAATCTCTTGCTCGAGCCTTTCGTCGGGCTCGAGGATTTCCAGCACCATTCCACGGGCCTGCGCACCGACACTGCCCGCCGCATCCGCCAGCTCGCGGCCCTCGGCGCCCGCGCCGAGTTCGAAGTGGACCGCGAAGCCACCTCCGTCCGGCTCCTCATCGCGTTCAAACTCTAACGAAGCCCGCCCCAAACGCGGCGGCCCGCCTGGCCCGCAACTTGAAAGGCGGCGGGGCATGACGAATCCCTTCCTGATTTTTGCCGCGACCGCGCTCCTCTCCACCGGCCAGAGCGTCCGGATCCCCGGATCCGGTTCGAGTCTCTGGATTTCGGACGCCCGCATTCTCCAGGCCCAGACGCTGCCGGGGTCCTACGTCCTGACGGCCCGCGCGCCGGGCCTGGCCCACTTCACGCGCGAGCCGACGCGCCTCGAGCGACTGCTCGTGACGAGCGAAGCGAACGTGGCGGCCGCGCGCCGCTGCCCGGACGCGCCGCCGCGCAGGACGCGAACGGCCTGCGGGCGAACCTCGACGACGCCGCGAGCCTCGCCCGCCTCAAGCGCTGCGGCTTCGACACGCTCCTCCTCCCCGAGCCGAGCACGCCGAACTTCGAGCGCGCGCTCGTCGCCGCCGAAAGCCGCGCCGCGCTCTGGCTGCGCGAAAGCCCGCGCACCGAAAATTCCCGCCGCGTCCTCGTCGTCGAGAAAGACCGCCAAGGCGTGGCGGCGCTCGCGCTCGGCGACCTGCGCCCGTTCTACGAACTGCGCGCGCCCGATCCCCAGCGCGCGCGACCCGGTCGGACCCTTCTTTTCGAACTGAGCTTCTTCGAGTTCTCGCGCCGTCGCGCGAGCGAGCTCGGGCTCAAGCTCCCGACGTCGCTCCGCGCCCAAACCGCCCCCGACCTTCGAAGCCTGCGGTGGGACGCCCTCGGCGTCGGCGCCGACTTCGGCGAGAGCCTCGGCGTGGCCAAGGTTCTCGCCCGGCCCCAAGTCCGCACGAAACCCGGAGAGAAGGCGCTCTTCCAGAGCGGCGGCGAGATGCCCGTACGGACTTCGACGCTCTACGGCCAGCAGACGCATTGGAAGGTTTACGGGCTCCAACTTTCCATCGAGCCCGACGCGAACATCGAAACCGGCGCCACGGAGGTCGGCCTCGCGCTTCGCCTCGAGCTTTCCGAACCCGACCTCGCCGCGGCCGTCGACGGCGCGCCGGGCCTCACGACCCGCAAGCTTGAGAGCCGCTTCGATCTGCGCGTCGGCGAGACGACGATCCTCACCACGATGATCCAGACGCGCTCGGGGACGCGCCGACGCGGACCTTTCGGCAGCGCGGGCGGGGACTCCTTCCTCGCGCGACTCTTCTCGTCGGCTTCGCTCGATCACGAAGATTCCGAGCTCTACATCTCCATCCGACCCGACTGGGAAAGCGGAGGCGCGCGATGAGCCGCGAACTCGACGCCCTGCTGAGGCAGCGCGACGTGGAAGACATCGTGCTCTCGCCGAGCGGCCTCTCCTGTTACCGGCTCGGGCGCTGGGAAGGCCCGCACCCCAGCCCGCTCTGCGAGAGCGCTTCGCTCCGGCGTCTCGCGCAGGGGATCGCCGAAACGGCCTCGCTCCAGCTCGGGCTCACGCAGCCCTCCGTCGACACCTACGTCGAGCTCGTCGAGGGACAGCTCTTCCGCGCGCACGTCGCGATCACGCCGCTCGTCGCCCGCGGCCCCGAGATCACGCTCCGACGTCTGCCCGAGGCGGGCCGCTTTCGCCTCGAGGACTTCTGCAGGGACGCCGCGCTCCTCGCGCGACTCCGCGATCGCATCCAGGGTGGCGCTTCGATCCTCGTCTCGGGTCGCACGGGCTCGGGCAAGACGAGTTTTCTCACGGCGTGCCTGGCCGAGCTTCCCGCGCACCTGCGCATTCTCGTGCTCGAGGACAGCCCCGAACTGCCGATCCCGAACGCCCTCTCGTCCAAGCTCCTCGCCCGCCCCGATCGCTACGGCTTTCGCAACGGCGCCGCGTGGGGCCTCGCGCACCTCGTCTTCGAGAGCCTTCGCATGCGACCGGATCGCATCGTCGTCGGCGAATGCCGGGGCGCCGAGGCCGAGGGCATGGCGCAGGCCCTGCGCACCGGACATCGCGGCCTGCTCGCGACGATCCACGCCGGGAGCGCGGCCGAGTCCTTCGTACGCTTCGCCGAGCTCGCCGCGCGGCCCCAGGCCACGGCGCGCGGCCTCGGCTGGGACATCGGCATCCAAGTCGGCGAGATCGCCCCGGGCCGCCGCGGCATCACCGAGTTCCTCGAGGTCCCCGCGTGAAAGCCGCCGATCGCCGCGCGCTCATCCGCGACCTCGACCTCGTGCTGACGCGCATCCGTTCCGGGCTCACGCTCACGCAAGCGCTCCGCGACTTGTCCCCTCCTCGCGCCGACGCGGAGTTTCGTCGCGAGTGGGAGGGCGTGCGCGAAGGCGTCCTGGCGGGCCGTGTCTCGGCCGAGGACGCCGTCTTCGCCCTGCGCCTGCGCTTGCGCACGGAGGAACGACTCGAGAGCGATCTGCAACGTTGCACGGCCCAGCCGCGCGCGCAGGGTTGGCTCGTCTCCGCGCTGGCCGTCGCGTTCGGACTTTACCAAAGCTTGCTCGCGCCCGAGCTCCTGCGGCCGAGACCGCTCACGTGGCTCGCCGTGCTTCCGCTCCTCGCGACGGGCCTTTGGACGCTGCGACTGCTCATCGCGCGCGTCCGGCGTCACCTGTGGCTCGCCGACTGGATCCTCGCCCTTCGTCGTCTGGAATCGGGCCTTCGCTGGGGGGAGTCGCTGCCCGCGCTGCTCGCCCGCACGCCGCCCCCGCCGACCTTGCCCAAGGTCCTCGCGGCCGCCTGGTGCTCCCTGCAGACCCGCCTTCGTCTCGGCCACCCACCGACGCCCTCTAAAGGTCCGCCAATTTCAAAATCCTATCACGGTAGCGTCGCCGCCCTCGAGACCCTGTCTTGGTTAGAACGACTCTTTCACGAGGGGCATTCGGTCCGCGAGGTCCTGAGCGGCTCGCTCACGAGCTTCGAAGAACAGCTCGCGGATCGCCTCGCGCTCGAGTCCGAAGCGCTCAAGCTCAGATTACTCGTGCCGCTCTTTGTCTTTTTTTTGCCGGCTTTTGCCGCGTTCCTCCTCGATCCGCTCCTTCGCGCACTCACGACTTAGCTTTTCCGTTTCTTCACGAAAAAGGCTCCGAATCTTATCTCGCCCTCGCGAGACACGCCGCGTTACTTTCGGTCTACGTCTCTGAACCCAAGTTCATGTAAGCGGCACGCACCTGTAGGCGGGAAGTTCAGGCGACTCGAACAACTTTAGGGACCACACTCATGAACCTCACCTACCGCTTTGCCTTGGGTGGCGTGCTCACGCTCGCCGCAAACTCCGCTTTCGCCGCCGGCGCATCCCTTCCCGGGAACTGGCGTCCGACGCCGGTTCCGACTCCCACCCCGGTCCCCACGCCGACGCCCACGCCTCGGCCGACGCCGACTCCGACTCCGACGCCGACGCCTACTCCGACTCCAATTCCGACCCCCGTGCCTTCGGGCTCGCCGCAGGTCATCTCGGGCTGGCTCGACCAGTACTCAGCCCACATCGAAAACACGGTCGCGGCCAAGTACCCCGCGCTCCTTGATCTCCAAGAATCGCGCATGCGGACTTTCTGCCCGAGCTGGCCGGAATTGAACGCGGCCGGCCGCAAGAAGTTCTGGTCGTCGCTGCTCTGGTCGATCGCCGGCCCGGAATCGAGCCGTAACCGCACCCTCGTTTACGTCGAAGGCACGATGGATACGGACCCCGTGACGGGCTACCAAGTCCGCTCGGAAGGCTTGCTGCAGCTTTCCTACCAGGACGTGCGCAACTACGGATATAACGGCGGCGACATCGTGTGGTCGAAGGACCGGGAGATGGCGATCAAGGACTACGACGCCAAGGCGAAGTACGGCAACCCGGAGCGTACGATCCTGAACGCGTACGCCAACCTGAACATGGGCCTCTTCATCATGAACAAGCACCTGACGCAGTTCAACACCGGCGCGACCCTCGAAGGCGCGCTCGGCAAGTACTGGTACGTCATGCAGTCGAACCGCGAACCGTTCCAGACCGTCGTGAAGAACATGAAGGGTCGGATGCCGGCCTGCTTCGAATAAGCCGAAGCTAGCTTAGCCTGGAAGAACGTCGCGCCGCGGGGTTCCCTCAGGGGGACTTCGCGGCGCCTTCGTTCGTCCCTTCCGCCTTGGCGGCGGGCTTGGCCGCGACGGGTCCCTTCGGCGTTAGGATCGCCGTCACGGCGAGTTTCGCCGGCACCCACACGAGCGCGGCCTCGGAGCGGCCGTTCGCCGACACGAAGTAGCGCCAACCCTTTTTCTTCTTCGGTACTTCGCTGTAACCCGCGGCCGCGAGGTCCGCGACCCAGCGACCGAGCGTCTTTTCGCCCTTCGCATCGACGATAACCTTGGTCAGCCGAGCGGGGCTCCCGCTTTCCTGCACCGTCAGCACGACGGGCGCCTCGCCCTCTTTGCGTACGACGCAAACGTAGGTCGAGAGGGGCGGGCCCTTGGACTTCTGGCGGATCGTGCAGTCGGCGCCCGGGTTCTCGGAGCCGATTGGCTGGGTCCAGTCGATGCGCGCGACGGCCACCCCGCCTTCGGCCCCATCGAAGAAAGTCAGCAACCCGGCGCTCGAGATCGGCGCGGCCTGGGTCAAGTCCGACGGCGTTTCGCTCGACTTGGGCTTGGAAGAGCAAGCCGCGAGCAAACAGAGAGTTCCCATCCAACCGAAACGACGCAGAGACATGAAACCGCCTTCCCGGCGCGTGAAATCGCGCCGCCTTCATTATGCCCCGAGCGTTTTGAGATACAAGTCAGCGAAAGCCGAACGCGACGCCGAAGAGTCCGACGAAAGAGGTGCCGCCGCCGAGACGGACCCGGACCGAGCCCCGCAGCTGCCACGAAGCCGAGAGCCCGTAGGCGACGCTAACGCCCGCGAGCCCCGCGAAAACGGGAGAGCCCGAAAGGCCGACCTGAGCCTTGACCTCGTCCGACAATCCCGGCGCGTTCACGAGCGGGAGCGCGACGGCGAAGCCGAGTTCCGGACCGCCGCGCAAATGCCCCGTCCCCGTCGAAGCGAGAAAGCGCCCGAGCGCTTCGATCTCGACGAAGCTCGCCTGCGCCGTAACGGCACCGCTCTCGACCTTGAAACCCGAGAGGTAACCCAAACCCGCTTCGAACTCGAGGCGATCGAAGGGACGCCCCTCCCGGCCTTCCGGCCAGATGTTTTGCGAGTACGCGACGAGCGCCCCGTAGCCCAAACCGCCGCTGCCGCCCGCGAGTGACGCGTGCCAAAGCGAGTCCGGCACCGCGGCCAGCCGCGCGACCTTGTTCCGACGCATCCACGCGAGGGGATACCAGCCTTCCTCGCCCGTTAGATCAATGCGAACCTTGACCCACTTGCCGTCCTTGGAGCGACCCTGCGGATGCAGAACGTCGCCGATCTCGACGATGCCGTAGCGGACGGCGAGCGGCGAAGCCTCTTCGAAAAGCTTGCCCGCCTTGCTCGCGACGATGGGATCCTTCTTCGCATCCTGCGGCACGTCCTGGCGGGGGCCGCGCGCGACGGGCGTGGCGCCGAAATCTTCTTCTTCCGCACTTTCGCGCGGCGGCGCCGACCTCCGCCGCGGCGCCGGCGTCGGCGCGACTTCGGTCGAATCCGCGGCCTCGTCGACCGCGTCGAAAGCCCCGCCGCTTCCCTGCGCGAGCGGATCCACGATCTCGCCCGGCTTCGGGCGCGCCCCGCCCGGGGCGTTC
>ERZ761607.2388-NODE-2388-length-20488-cov-5.920863_pt1 | contig 20488 bp, 20 predicted proteins | sample MGYA00511164_ERZ761607 | MGnify/ENA primary metagenome ERZ761607 (study PRJEB28899, sample SAMN02445080) | bioreactor sludge metagenome | biome: EBPR sludge | place: Australia: Brisbane, Thorneside Wastewater Treatment Plant | collected 2011-06-22 ... | reverse complement strand
GCCGAACAGCAGCGCGACGACGAGCGCGAGCAGCGCGACCGAGAGCGTCCAGCCGCCCCCGGGGAGCGGTTCGGCCGTCGGGGTGTGCATCTCGACCCTCCGCTCGCCCGCCGCCGCGAGGACCGCCGCCGGGTCGGCGTACTGGGCCACCTCGAGCGAGGTGAGGTACGTCGGCGGCATCAACAGCATCTCGCCGCGATCGGCCGTGGCGACCGCGTCCGCAGCCGGCAGCCAAGTCACCTCGGAGGATTCGCTGGACACGTCGCGGGTGCGCTGACCCTCGGGCAGCGCGGCAACGAAGAACCAGGTGCGGAACCGCCTGGGCTCGAAGACGGGTGTGAGCCACGCGGCCCACACCCCGAGAAGGTCGGTGCGGAGCACCAGTCCGCGACGGGTCAAGAAGTCGGTCATCGACAGCTCGCGCGACTCCAGGGCGACCCGATCGGCCTCCCAGTCGTCGCCCGTGGTGTCGGCCACGACACCCCCACCGGAGTCGGCGTGCGGGCCGGCCAGGAGCACCCCGGACTCCTCGAACGTCTCGCGCACCGCGGCGCACACCAACGCTCTGGCCATCTCGTCGTCACAGCCGAGCCGGGAGGCCCACTCGGCCGGCGAGGGCCCGGCCCACGCGACGTCCTGGTCGAAGTCCCGTGGGTCTACGCCACCGCCCGGGTAGACGCACATGCCGCCCGCGAACTCCATCGAGCGTTGCCGGCGCAAGTAGTAGACGGCCGGCCCCTCCGGGCTGGGCCGGAGCAGGATCACCGTGGCGGCGTTCCTCGGCTCGACCGGCTCGCGCCGGCCGTCGGCGTACTCGCGGGCGAGCTCGACCAGCTGGTCGGGCAGGGCGACCGGCGGGACGGGGACCCTCATGCGTGGGCGGTCACAGCTCGGCGATGACCTCCACCTCGACCGGTGCGTCGAGGGGGAGTACGGCGACGCCGACGGCCGAACGAGCGTGCACACCGGCCTCGGCGAAGACCTTGCCGAACAGCTCGGAGGCGCCGTTGGCGACCTGGGGCTGACCGGTGAAGTCGGGTGCCGAGGCGACGAAGACCACGACCTTGAGGATCCGCTTGACCGCAGACAGGTCGCCGGCTTCGGCGTTGATCGCCGCGATCGCGTTGAGGGCGCACTGCTGGGCGCAGGCGTAGGCCTCCTCGGGAGTGACCTCGGCCCCGACCTTGCCGGTGGCGATCAGCTCGCCCACACGCATCGGCAGCTGGCCCGAGGTGAAGATGTGGGAACCGCTGCGGAGCGCCGGGACGTACGCCGCGACCGGCTTGGCGACCTCGGGAACCGCGAGCCCCAGCTCGGCGAGCCGCTCCTCGGGCGTCGTCATGCGAGCGGCCGCTTGAAGTAGCCGACCAGGTTCTCCGGGTTCATACCCGGCGCGATCTGCACCAGCTCCCACCCGTCGGCCCCGAAGTTGTCGAGGATCTGCTTGGCCGCGTGCGTGAGGATCGGCGCGGTGAGGTATTCCCACTTCGTCATGCTCGGCACCCTACTCGCGGGGGTAGGGCGTCAAGCGCGGGGAGTGAACGCACAGAACTCATTGCCCTCGGGGTCGGCGAGGATCGTCCAGCTGATCACCTCGTCGGGCGCCCGCAGCACCGTCGCACCCGCCTCGACCAGGGCCTGCACGTCGTCGGTGTCGACGTCCCAGTGGATGCGGTTCTTGACCGTCTTGGGCTCCGGCACAGTGCCGAAGACCATGAGGAACGGCATCCCGGGCGCGTCTCCGAACGACGAGTCATCGGCGCCGTGCTCGACCGTGGCGCCCAGCACGCCGGCCCACCACGCTGCGATCGTGGGTGCGTCCACAGCGTCGACGACCAGCTCGTAGAGCTTGTAGGCAGGCACGGACTCGCGGGTGAACACACACAGCTCGCCGCCCTCGGGATCCTGCATCACCGCCCACGGCAGCGGCCCCCAGTCGAGCGGGTGGGCTCCACGGGCCAGCACCTCGTCGGGGCCGGCAGCATGGACGTCGATGTGCACCCGCTGTTTGACCGTGACCGGCTCGGGCACCCGGTTGACCCATACCGCGTGCTGCGGCGTCGGACCGTCGAGCCGTACGTCGCCGTCACCCAGCGGCGTCGCGGTCAGCCCGAGCGTGGGCGCCCAGAACTCCCCCATCGCCGCAGGGTCGTTGGCGTCGAGACACAGGTCCTTGTACGTCGCGATGGCCATGCCGCCAACCTAGAGCGCCGTACCGACAGCGTGGAGTCGCGCGAGTTACGTCGTCCAGGCGCGAGTTTCGTCGGTCAGCCGATGAAACTCGACCCTGGACGATGAAGTTTCGTCGTCCCAGCGGGAGTTTTGTCGGCCAGCCGACGAAACTCGACCCTGGACGATGAAGTTTCGTCGTCCCAGCGGGAGCCACACGGCAAGCCGTCACACCAACGCAGGCTCGGTCTTCTCGCGGACCTCGTCCTCGGTGATGCCGGGCGCCAGCTCGACCAGCTTCAACCCTTCGGGGGTCACGTCGAGGACGCACAGGTCGGTGATGATCCGCTGGACCACGCCGCGACCGGTGTAGGGCAGCGAGCACTCCTCGACGATCTTGTAGGAGCCGTCCTTGGCGGTGTGCTCCATCAGCACGATCACCCGCTTGGCGCCGTGGACCAGGTCCATCGCACCACCCATGCCCTTGACCATCTTGCCGGGGATCATCCAGTTGGCGATGTCGCCGGTCTTGGAGACCTGCATGGCGCCGAGGATGGCGGCGTCGATCTTGCCGCCGCGGATCATCCCGAACGAGGTGGCGGAGTCGAAGAACGACGCACCGCGCCGCAGCGTGACCGTCTCCTTGCCGGCGTTGATCAGGTCAGGGTCCTCCTCGCCGTCGTAGGGGTAGGCGCCGACGCCGAGGATGCCGTTCTCCGACTGCAGGACCAGCTCGACGTCGTCATCGACGTAGTTGGGCACCAGGGTCGGCAGCCCGATGCCCAGGTTGACGTAGGAGCCGTCGCTCAGCTCCTTGGCCGCCCGCGCGGCCATCTCCTCACGTGTCCACCCATGTGACTCGACCATGCTCAGGCCTCCCCTTGCTCGTCGGACCGAGTACGCACGGTCAACTTCTCGATCCGCTTGTCCGCGGCCTGCTCCGGACTCAGCGCCACCACCCGCTGCACGAACGCGCCCGGGGTGTGGATGTCATTGGGGTCCAGGTCGCCGGGCTCGACCAGCTCCTCGACCTCGGCGATCGTCACCCGCCCGCACATCGCGGCCAGCGGGTTGAAGTTGCGCGCCGATTGACGGAAGACCAGGTTGCCGTGCCGGTCGCCCTTCCACGCCCGCACCAACCCGAAGTCGGCCACGATCGCCCGCTCGAGCACGAACTCCTGCTCGACCACACCATCAGGGCCAGCCGTCTCGAAGGTCTGGGTCTGCTTCGGCGGCGAGGAGACGACCACGTTGCCCTCGCTGTCGTACTTCCACGGCAGCCCACCCTCGGCCACCTGGGTGCCGACCCCGGTCGCAGTGAAGAACGCCGGGATCCCCGAGCCACCGGCCCGCATCCGCTCGGCCAGCGTGCCCTGCGGGGTCAGCTCCACTTCCAGCTCCCCGGAGAGGTACTGCCGTGCGAACTCCTTGTTCTCACCCACATAGGAGGCCACCATCCGGCGCAGCCGGCCCTGCTCCAGCAGCAGCCCGAGCCCCCAGCCGTCCACGCCGGCGTTGTTCGACACCGCCTCCAGATCGCGAGTGCCCGCCTCCAGCAGAGCCCCGATCAGCACCGAGGGAATGCCACACAACCCGAAGCCACCGACCGCGATCGTCGCACCGTTCGGTACGTCGGCCACCGCCTCGGCGGCCGATCCCACCACTTTGTCCATGCCCCGATTCAATGCGCCGCTCAGGAGCGCGGTCAACGCCTGACCACTGACCAGACGCGGATCAGTCACCCAGCGGAACCCCGACTCCGATAGCGTCCATTGAGTGAACGCCCCCGCCACCGTCGTCGGACGCACCGGAGCCGTGCTCCGCGGGGTCGCCGCCGCCGAGCCTGGCGGCGCCACGACCTCCGAGGTGGCCCGGACGGCGGGGCTGGCTCGGCCGACCACCCATCGGCTGCTCGGCGCTCTCCTGCTCGAAGGGCTCGTCGACCGGGCACCGGACGGGCGCTGGCTGCTCGGCCCGGAGCTCTACCTGCTCGGCACGGCAGCCTCGGGCCGGTACGACGTCACCGCGCTCGCGCAGCCGTTCGTGCGCCGGCTCGCGGAGCTCACCTCGGAGAGCGCGTTCTTCTCCGCGCGTCGCGGCGAGGAGACGGTGTGCCTGCTCCGCGAGGACGGCAGCTTCCCCATCCGCTCGCACGTCCTGCACGAGGGGATCCGGTTCCCGTTGGGCGTGGCCTCGGCGGGGATGGCGATCCTGGCGTACCTGCCCGACGAGGAGCTCGAGGCCTACCTGGACCGGACCGACCTCACCGCGCGGTACGGCGAGCGGCACGCGACGCCGCAGGTCCGGCGCCGGGTCGAGGAGACCCGGGTCGCCGGCTGGGCACTCAACCCCGGCCTGCTCGTCGAGGGCAGCTGGGGGATGGGCGCGGCGGTCTTCGACGCCGCGGAACGACCACAGTGGGCGCTGAGCCTGACCGGGATCGAGCAGCGGTTCGGCCCCGATCGACGATCCGAGCTCGGGGCGCTGCTGCTACGGGAGGCGCACGGGCTGACCATCGCCCTACGGCGCCGTTGAGCCAACACGACGACGCGCCGACCCGACCGCCGGAGCGGAAGGATCGGCGCGTCGCCTTCGGGACCACGAACCACCGACGCGTGCGGCCTGGTCCCGACCCCCCGGAGGGAACTCAGCGCGCTCGATGCAGCGATCGTGGGTGGACAGTCAGGCTCAGCTTCGGATCGGCTAGGACTCTTCTCGGCCGTGGTTGGCGCCACCGACATCTACGACGATGTCTCACGTGACACGTCGTCCGGGAGTGGTTCGCGAGCGGAGCGAGCGCGCCTCGTGATCGACCCCATGGCCATGGCGACTGCGAAGCCCGCGAAGCGGAGCGAGCGTCGCCATGGGCTCGGGGTCGAGACTCACGAGGGTTAACGATTGCTGTCGAGGCAGAGGATCACCACGGTCCAGTTGTCGCCCACGCCGTTCTTGTCGACCCGCGCGGACCAGCTGTTGGTGGAGCCGGGGGTCGGGAAGCTCTCGATCAGGTCGGTCGTGGCGTTGAGGCTGGCCGGGCCGCCCGAGAGCAGGATGTCGCCTGCGTCGCAGGCCTGGGCCTTCACCGAGGTCCCGTCGCCGAGGGTGGTGCCGGCGTCGGTCGCGGCCTCCGTCTTGTAGACGGCTCCGCGCAGGTAGTCCGCGGCGGGCACCCCGCCGAGCTGCTGCGCGTTGGGCACCGCGCCGAGGGTCGACTCGTTGATGTCCGCGCCGGTGAGCGAGTTGGCCTTGACCTGGTCGGAGGTGACCGAGTCGAGCGCCAGCTTCTCCGTGGTGACCGCGCCGTTCTTGAGGTCGACGGTCTGCACCGTGCCGTTCTTGATGGACTTGCTGTTCACGCTGTTCTTGGCCGCGGTGGCGGCGTACGCCGCGCCTCCGGTGAGCACGATGACCAGGGCCAGAAGGCCCAGGAACTGGGTGCGGACGAGGCGGGCAGCGGGGCTGAAAACGGTGCTGAACATGGGACTTTCTCCTTCGCGTCGTGGCCGGAACCTGGTGGTTTCGACTTGCTGAGAACGCTAGGAATCAGGCCCCTACCCCCTCAATTGCGGAAAACCCCCATGGTTATCCGCCGGGCTCGTCGGCACCGTCGTCGGGCACCGGCCCGAGGGCCCCGGCGAGCTGGCTGCGCGAGCGGACGCCGAGCTTGAGGTAGGACCGGCTGAGGTGCGCCTCGACGGTCCCGATCGCGACGCCGGTACGCCGCGCGATCTCCTTGTTGGACAGGCCGTGGGCGGCGAGCTCCGCCGTACTCCGCTCGGCCGGCGTGAGCCACCCCGAGGCGCTGGGCGTGCGCCCGCCGACCTTGGCCAGCTCCTGCTCCGCCAGCGCTGCCCAGCCGTCGGATCCGCTGACCTCGAACGCCGCTCGGGCGCGCTCCAGGAACTCCCGGGCCAGGCCCCACTGGCGACGCCGGCGGAGCTGCCCACCGATCGTCAGGCACCCGCGGGCCTCGTCGGGCCGCAGACCGAGCTCGGCGTAGCGGTCTGCTGCCCGGCGGGCCAGGTCGGCACTCTCGTTCGGCGTCAGCTCGTCGGAGGCCAGCCCGACCAGTGCCCGGCACCGGTCGACCCCGGCCAGCGCCCACGGGTGGTCCTGCGCGACAGCCCGCTCCTCGAGCCAGCGCACCGCGTCGCGCGCATCGTCGTACCGCGCGAGCAGCACCATCGCCTCGACCAGGTCGGGGACGACGGGGAAGATGCCGGGGTTCTCGACGCCGGCGCTCACCACGCGGTCGAAGACGCGCTGCAGGTGTCCGGCGGCTGCGTCGGGATCCCCGGCGAGCAGCGCGGCCACGCCGCGCGCCGAGATCGCGTCGAGCTCGATCCAGCCGTGGCCGAAGCCGACCGCCCACTCCTCGCTGATCCGGGCCCAGTGCTCGCCGGTCACCGCGTCGCCTGCGAGCACAGCGACCCGGGCGCGCAGCAGATCCTCGTCCCGCGACTCCTTGTCCGGCATCGATGCGTCGTCGAGGGCGACGACGAGCTCTCGCGCCTCGGCGAGGCGGCCGGATCGGAGCAGCAGGTCGGCGAGGTCGAGCTGGCTCTGGACGAGCGACCGGATCCGGCCCTGCGCCTCCGCCGAGGCGATCTCGTCCCGCAGGACCGGCTCGGCGAGTGCCGGCTCACCGCGCCACACCCGCCACTTCGCCCGTGGGTGCGGGTCGTCCGTCTCCGGCTGTCCACCCGTGTGGATCAGGAACCAATCGCGCCCGATCCCCTGTACGTGGCCGAGCCTGCCGGCCTCCTCGGCGAGCGCCTGTGCAGCGGGGACGCCGGAGACCCGGATGCCGAGGGCGGTCATCGCCTTGATCTGCAGCCCGGCCGACCGGATCGCCGGGTCGCCGTCACACTCGGCCAGCGCCCGCTCGATCCAGTGCTCGAGGTTGTCCATGCTCCCGACGATCCCGTCGAGCAGGCTGAGGCAGGCTGCCCCGCGCTCGGGCCCGGGTGGCATCGAGGCGAGCTCCGGTTCGATCCGCGCGGAGAGTCGGCTCCCCTCACCGGCCGCCGCCAGCCGTTCGGCGAGCGCCACCACGCGTCCCGGTCGCGCCGGCGCCGTGGCGGGAGTGCGCTCCAGCGCCAGCTCGGCCAGCTCGGCGGCCTCGAGCGCCGCACCCCGCTCGCCGGCCCGCACAGCAGCCGCGGCCAGCGTCGCAGCCAACGCCTCGTCCGGCTCGGGATGGGCGAGCGCGAGATGCCGCGCCCGAGCCTCGTCACTGGTGGCCAGCTCGGCCAGCCGGACGTGCAGCTCTCGTTGCCGGCCGCCCGACGACCCGGCCCGCGCCGCGGCCGCCAGCAGCGGATGCCACGGTCGCACCCGCCCGCCAGCGCCCACCGAGACGAGCCGCGCACGGATGGCCTCGTCGAGGGCCGGCACTCCGACCAGCTCGGCGAGCACGGCCTCGGGCGCCTGCGGCTCCAGTGCCAGCGCGAGGAGGAGCGACTGCTGCTCCTCGGCAAGGTGTTGCACGCGGACGCCCAGGACGGTGGCCAGCTCTTCAGGCACACCCAGCGGCTCACCGAGACCCGGCGTACCCCGCTCCAGCAGGACCCGGCCGATCTCCAAGGCGTGCAGCGGGTTGCCGCGGGACTCCTCGTGCACCAGCCGTACGACGCGCGGCGGGACGACCAGGCCGAGCCGCTCGGCGAGCAGGTGTGCGGTGTCCGGCGCGGGCAGGTGTCGCGGTTCGACGTACCTCAGCCGCCGCCGGACCAGCAGCGCCTCCAACGGAGACCGGTCGAACCCGACCCGGCGGGTGAGCAGGAACCCGACCCCCTGCCCCGAGAGCCGGCGCGCGGCGAAGGTGAGCGCCTCCAGCGACGCGGCGTCGGCCCACTGCACGTCGTCGATGCAGACCAGCACCCGCCTCCCCCCCGCCAGCTGGGCGAGGGTGTCGTGCACCGCGGCGGCTACGAGCTGGGCGTCGACCCCACCGGCGGCCGGCACCCGCAGCAGCGCCGCGTCGAGGGGACCGCGCAACGACGCCGGCAGCTCCAGCGCGTCCAGCTCCACCTCGCGGAGCAGGTCGACCAGCACTCCGAAGGAGTAGCGCTCCTCACCCTCACCGGGCGTGGCGACGAGCAACCGGATCCCGAGCTCGGTCGCGAGGTCCAGCGCCGCCTCCCACAGGGCGGTCTTCCCGAGGCCGGACTCGCCGGTGAGGACCAGCCCGTCGTCCTCCCCGGTCTCGAGGAAGTCGATCAGCACGCCCAGCTCCTCGGCCCGCCCGACCAGGGAATCCCGAGCGCCCATGCAGGCAAGGTAGTGCGGACCCGCACGGGTGGTCACCTTCTGCGACGCAGCGCCTACAGTGCGAGCCGTGAGCAGCGACTGGCCAGGCGTGCGGCTGCACGTGGTGACCGGCAAGGGCGGGACGGGCAAGTCGACGGTCGCCGCGTCGCTCGCCCTGGCCCTGGCCTCACACGGCCAGGACGTGCTGCTGTGCGAGGTCGAGGGCCGCCAGGGCATCGCCCGGATGTTCGACGTCGACCCGCTCCCCTACGCCGAGCGCCGGATCGCGACGGGCCTCCGTGACCCGGACCGCGGCGAGGCGGGCTCCGGCGTCGTACACGCCTTGCACATCGATGCCGAGGCTGCGCTCATGGAGTACCTCGCGATGTACTACCGCCTCGGCCGCGCCGGCCGCGCGCTCGACCGCTTCGGCGTCATCGAGTTCGCGACCACCATCGCCCCCGGGGTGCGCGACGTCCTGCTCACCGGCAAGGTCTACGAGGCGGTCAAGCGCAACAGTCGCAACCGCGGCGCGACGGAGTACGACGCCGTGGTGCTGGACGCGCCGCCCACGGGCCGGATCACCCAGTTCCTCAACGTCAGCGACGAGCTCGCCGGCTTGGCCAAGGTCGGACCCATCAAGAACCAGGCCGACACGATGATGGGGCTCTTCCGCTCGCCACGCACCGCGGTCCATTTCGTGACCGTGCTCGAGGAGATGCCCGTCCAGGAGACTGCCGACGGCATCGCCCACCTGCGCGAGGCGGGCCTTCCCGTGGGCGGGGTGGTGGTCAACCAGGTCCGCCCGCGCGATCTGCGGGTCAAGGACCTCGCCGCGGCTCGGGCCGGCTCGCTCGACCGAGCCGGCATCGCCGCGGACCTGACCACCGCGGGGATCGGCGTCGACGATTCGCCCGACAATTCCGCCGACGACCTCCTCGACGCCCTGCTCTCCGAGGCGCAGGACCACGCCGTACGCCGCGCGCTGGAGGACGCGCAGCGCAAGCTGGTCAAGGAGCTGGACGTCCCCTCCTACGAACTGCCACGGCTGGCGCAGGGCGTCGACCTCGGCGCGCTCTACGAGCTGGCCGCACAGCTACGGGACCAGGGGCTCGCATGACCGGCCCTCACCCCCGGGTCGGGCCGCTGGCCTCCCATTCGACGTCAGCGCCGGTGCTCGATGTCGACGCGCTGCTCGACGACCCGCAGACCGGCATCATCGTGTGCTGCGGCTCCGGCGGCGTCGGCAAGACCACCACCTCCGCCGCGCTCGCCCTGCGGGCCGCCGAGCGCGGTCGCGAGGTCGTGGTGCTGACCATCGACCCGGCCCGCCGGCTGGCGCAGTCGATGGGGATCGAACTGCTCGACAACACCCCCCGACCGGTGCCCGGGCTGCCCACCGAATCGGGCGGCTCGCTCGACGCCATGATGCTCGACATGAAGCGGACCTTCGACGAGGTCGTCGAGTCCCAGGCCAGCCCCGACAAGGCCAAGCAGATCCTCGAGAACCCCTTCTACATCGCCCTGTCGTCGTCGTTCGCAGGAACGCAGGAGTACATGGCCATGGAGAAGCTGGGCCAGCTCCAGCGCGACGCGCGGATGGCCGGCACCTATGACCTCATCGTCGTCGACACCCCGCCGTCCCGTTCGGCGCTGGACTTCCTCGATGCCCCCGAGCGGCTCTCGTCCTTCCTCGACGGACGGTTCGTCCGGATGTTGCTCGCGCCGGCCCGCGGTCCGGCGCGGCTGATGTCCGCGGGGTTCGGCATGGTCACCGGTGCGCTCTCGAAGATCCTCGGCGGCCAGTTCATCTCGGACCTGCAGACCTTCGTCGCCGCGCTCGACACGGTGTTCGGTGGCTTCCGGGCGCGCGCGCAGCAGACCTACGCGCTGCTCCAGGCTCCGGGTACGGCGTTCCTGGTGGTGGCCGCTCCCGAGCCCGATGCGCTCCGCGAGGCGGCGTACTTCGTCGAGCGGCTCAGCGAGGACCGGATGCCGCTCGCCGGCCTGGTGGTCAACCGCGCCAGCCCCGTCGGCCACGGCGACCTCTCGGCCGACGAGGCGATGGCCGCGGCGGCCAGGCTCCGACGTACCAAGCCCGCCTCCCCGACCGCCCCCCTGACCGCCGGGCTGCTCCGCCTGCACGCGGATCGGGTCCGGATGGTCGAACGAGAGACGGTCCTGCGCCAACGGTTCGCCGCGGCGCACCCCGCGGTCGCGACCGCCGTGGTCCCCGCGCTGGCCGCCGACGTCCACGATCTCTCCGGGCTGCGGGTGATCGGCGGCCTCCTGGCCGACCAGTCCTGACGCTCCCCAGTCAGGACTCCCTGGGCGTTCCTGGGGTCCTGGATTCGGCGATCCACCCCCGCGGACCGACCGGGTGTGCCCGCCGCTCCCAGTCGCCTCAGACGCGCTGATTTCACAGTTGCGGCGCGCTGAGCGGCCGCCTTTTCGGCGGTCGCCCGAGTAGCCCATAGCCCGGAATGACTAGTCACTTTGGGCTATGGAGGTCGAAACGTTCACCTGTACTGGCGGGGGCCCTTGGATTCGTAACTTTCTCAGCACGGGGAAACATCGCTCGGATCCCCGAGACAGGCCCCAGAACCAGCAGGGCAACACACGAATTCTTATCTCGGAGATGGCAGGGCAGAGGAATGTGGATCGAGGACTGGACCCCCAGCGCGGCGTGCCGGCAGGCGCAGCCCGACGAGCTCTTCGTCCGTGGTGCCGAGCAGAACAAGGCCAAGCAGCTGTGCACCGGTTGCCCGGTGCGCACCGAATGCCTCGCCGAGGCGCTCGACAACCAGATCGAGTGGGGCGTGTGGGGCGGCATGACCGAGCGTGAGCGCCGTGCGCTGCTCCGCCGCCGGCCGACCGCCTCTTGGCGCTCCGTGCTCGAGGCCGCCCGCGTCAAGGCGGAGCACGACCACCAGGTCTCTGCCTGACCTCCCAGCTTCCAGACCCCCCGCAACACCCCCCGCGACACCCTGCAACACACCCCCCGCAACACCCGGCACCACCCGGCACCACCTGATTCATCCCCACGTGAATCCCCCACTCCCCCACACTCCTGACTCGCGTCAGGACCGCTCGCGGCCGGTTGACGTCTTCCCTGAAGGCCTTCGACCGGCCGCCAGCCATTTCGGGGGCGTCGGTCGCGCGCGAACTGGGTGCCTTGGGGTCGCGTCCGTATCCTGTGGTGGTGCCGATGCCCCGCCACGAGCGGCTGCCCGCCTACCGCGTGCTCTCCCACCTGCTGGTGATGGTCGCGGTGGCCGTCGTCCTCGGCATCGTGGTGGCCGGGCTGGCCATCCCGTTCGCCGGCATGGCCGGGATCGGCGCCCGCAACGTCGCGCGCACGATGGACAACCTGCCCGAGGAGCTCAAGACCGAGGACCTCTCCCAGCGGAGCACGATCCTCGACGCCAACGGCAACCTGCTCGCCTCGGTCTACGACGAGAACCGCATCACGGTCCCGCTCAAGGACATCTCGCGGACGATGGTCAGCGCCCTGGTCGCCATCGAGGACTACCGCTTCTACCAGCACGGCGCCCTCGACCTGAAGGGCACCCTGCGCGCACTGATCACGAACCAGGCCAACGACGGCGTGGTGCAGGGTGGCTCGTCGATCACCCAGCAACTGGTCAAGCTGACCCTGCAGAGCCAGGCCAAGACCAAGACCGAACGGGCCGCCGCGACGGCCGACACCTACGCCCGCAAGCTCAAGGAGCTGCGCTACGCGATCGCGCTCGAGCAGACCCACTCCAAGGACTGGATCCTGGAGCGCTACCTCAACACCGCCTACTTCGGCGACGGCGCGTACGGCGTCCAGGCCGCAGCCAAGCACTACTTCGACGTCAACGCCCGCCAGCTCAACCTCCGCCAGTCCGCACTGCTCGCCGGCCTGGTGAAGAACCCCTACGGCTACGACCCGACGAAGTTCCCCGACAAGGCACTCGAACGCCGCGACGTCGTGATCGACCGGATGGCGGCGCTCAACGTCATCCCCACCGAGAAGGCGGAGAAGACCAAGGAGAAGGACCTCAGCCTGAAGGTCCAGGACGTCGACAACGGGTGCGTCAACTCCGCTGCGCCATTCTTCTGCGACTACGTCATGGCCTACCTCCTCCAGGACCCGCAGCTCGGCCGGACCGTCCAGCAGCGCCGCAACCTGCTGAAGAACGGCGGGCTGACGATCAAGACCACGCTCGACATGACCGCGCAGACCGATGCCGACAAGGCGGTGTCCGACCATGTCGGCCAGACCGACCAGGCCATCGGTGCGCTGGCGATCGTCGAGCCCGGCACCGGCGCGGTCAAGGCACTCGCGCAGTCGCGCCCGATGGGCAACAAGAAGAAGCTCGGCGAGACCTACGTCAACTTCACCATCCCCAAGGAGTACGGCGGCGCCAACGGGTTCCAGCCCGGGTCGACGTTCAAGGCGTTCACGCTGGCCTCGGCCATCGAGCAGGGCTACCCGATGACCACCCAGTTCGACTCGCCCTCGCCGATGACCTTCGACCAGGCCGACTTCACCAACTGCCCGGGTGAGGGCTTCTTCGGCGGTGACTACACCGCCAACAACTCCACCGGCACCGGCTGGTACAACATGTACTCCGGCACCCGGAACTCCATCAACACCTACTTCCTCCAGCTCGAGCAGCTCACCGGCGTCTGCAAGCCCTACGAGCTGGCCAAGCAGATGGGCGTGCGCCTCACCGCGCCGCAGGCCGAGCGCTACCCGAGCTTCACCCTCGGGATCGCGGACGCCTCACCCCTGGAGATGGCCGAGGCCTACGCCACCTTCGCCGCCCGCGGGCTGCACTGCGACTCGCGTCCGGTGAGCCAGGTGCTCGACGCGGGCGGCAACGTGCTTCTCGACTACGAGCCCACCTGCACCCAGGTGATGAAGCAGGAGACCGCCGACGCCGTCAGCGACGTCCTGCGCGGCGTGATCGAGGGCGGCTTCGCCTCGGCGCAGCGGCTCACGGTGGCCGCCGCCGGCAAGACCGGTACCACCCAGGAGCAGAAGGCGGTGTGGTTCTGCGGCTACACCGCCCACTACGCCGCCGCGGCCACGATCGCCGGGATCGACTCCCAGGGCCGGCCCGATTCCCTGATCGGCAAGGTGATCGACGGCAATCCGATCTACGAGGCGTCCGGCTCGGGCTTCGCCGCACCCATCTGGGGCGACGCACTCAAGCCGCTCACCGCCGGGCAGCCCTACGACGACTTCACCTACCCCGTGGGCATCGAGGGTGTCGGCGTCACCTCCGCCTCCCCGCCCAAGCCACCGAAGGGGCCCAGGGGCAACCACGGCGGCGGCCACGGCAACGGCGGCCGCCCGGGTCGCTGACGGCGTACGGCCCGACCCTCAGCCCAGCTGGCGGCGTACCTCCGCGGCGACCACGCCACCGTCGGCGCGGCCCTTGACCTGGGGCTGGACGACCCCCATCACCTTGCCCATCGCCTTCATGCCCTCCCCTGCCGCGCCGGTCTGCTCGATCGCGGCGGTGACCAGGGCGACGATCTCCTCCTCGGAGAGCTGCTCGGGGAGGTAGTCGGCCAACACGGCGGCCTCGGCGCGCTCCTTGTCGGCCATCTCGGCCCGGCCGCCCTCGTCGAAGGCGGTGGCGGCCTCGCGCCGCTTCTTGGCCTCGCTGGACAGGACGCCGATCACCTCGTCGTCGCTGAGCTCGCGGGCCTCCTTGCCCGCCACCTCGGCGTTGGTGATGGCCGTGAGCACCATCCGCAGCGTGGAGGAGCGGAGCTCGTCACGCCCCTTGATGGCGGCCGTGAGGTCTGTGCGGAGCCGGTCCTTGAGCTGGGGCATTGGGTGATTGTGGCAGCCTGGAGCAATGCGTCTCTTACGAGCCCTCGGGGGCCTGGTCGGTGCGGGAGCCGCCGCCGGCGCCGGGCTGACGGCATACGCCGCCTGGGAGGCGCGCCAGTACACCCTGCGTCGCGTCGAGGTGCCGCTCCTGCCGCCCGGAGCCGCACCGCTACGGGTGCTGCACCTGAGCGACATCCACATGACCCCGCGACAGCGGCGCAAGCAGGAGTGGCTCGCCGGTCTGGCGACGCTGCGCCCCGACCTGGTCGTCAACACCGGCGACAACCTCGCGCACGCAGCGGCGGTCCCGGTGGTGCGCGACGCCCTGGGCGCGTTGCTGGATCTGCCCGGGGTCTACGTCTTCGGGTCCAACGACTACTTCAGCCCGACGCTGCGCAACCCGCTGCGCTACCTGTTGCCCGACGACGGGCGCCGCAACACCGGCTCGGCCCGGTTGCCGTGGCCCGACCTGCGCGACGCCTTCGCCGCGGCCGGGTGGGTCGACCTGACCAACCGGCGCGAGCTGCTCAAGGTCGGTGAGCTCTCCTTCGCGTTCGCGGGGGTCGACGACCCGCACCTGGGATACGACCGGCTGCCCGCCGTCGCCGGCCCCGCCGATCGCCACGCCGACGTCCGGCTCGGGGTGGCGCACGCGCCGTACCTGCGGGTGCTCGACCAGTACGCCGCCGACGGCTACGACGCGATCCTCGCCGGCCACACGCACGGTGGCCAGGTCTGCGTGCCAGGAGTCGGCGCACTCACCACCAACTGCGACCTCGACGCGGGGCGCGCCAAGGGGTTGCACCGCCACCCGGCCGGCTCCCGCGACGGCGACCCGGGCTCGGCCTGGCTGCACGTCTCCGCCGGGATCGGCACCTCGCCGTACGCCCAGATCCGAGTGGCCTGCCGTCCCGAAGCGACCCTGCTGACCCTGGTGCCGCGCCCTCGCTGATCGGGTCCTCGTGCCGGTGCGGAACCGATTGGGGAACGCCGCCGCTGCTCCGGTATGCTCCCGACCTTGTGAGCCCTGCTCACGTTCGGGCTGTGGCGCAGCTTGGTAGCGCGCCTCGTTCGGGACGAGGAGGCCGCAGGTTCAAATCCTGTCAGCCCGACTCCTCACACGCTGGCTCCCGGTCGCTCTGCGACCGGGAGCCTCCGTCGTCCCCGACAGGGCGACGCATCACTCCTGCGGTGCAGCCGCCGCGTCGCCGTTGGTGGCCGCCGGCTCGGTGACCCTGCTGAACCGCTCCCACGCGGCCTGTCGGGAGACCCCGAGCGCCTTGCCGATCTCGGCGTAGGAGATGTGTCGCTCGCGGATCAGGCCGACCCAGACGCGGAGGTAGCGGTCGACCTGCGCGGCAGTGGCCGAGACCAGCGGGAGCCGGGCGAGCATCTCGACGTTCGCCTGGTCCTCGTCCGACCAGCCGATGACCTTCCGGCTCGCGTTCTCCGGCGACGCCAGTTGGGCGCTGTACATGGCAAGGCAGTCGGTGCACATGAGCGCACCCAACCCTCCGGCGTACCGCGTCTCGGCGGTGCCGTTCTTACCGCAGAATGAGCATGACCAGGCAGTCGGCTCAAAGTTCATCAAAGCCCCCCTTGGACGAACTCAGCGGGGATAACCCTAGCCCTGGCCGATGTCAATGCCCCATCAGGCATCGGTTGACGGGCACTGGTCCAGTCCGCAGTCATGCTGGTATTGGCAGCCGATCGAGGCGCTGCGGGTCTGTCAGACTCGGGTCCATGGCCTCGGACCGCGACAAGGAGCCACCCTCGCTGGAGCCGCCGTCGCTGTTCGGGAGGAAGAAGCGCAGAGCGGCGCCGCTCGAAGCCGAGCGGGTGGCGGAGACCGCGCCGACCGCCGTCGTCGACGACGTACGCGAACCGACCCCGACGCCGGAGCCGGTGTCCCCGCGCGAGCCGTGGCTGGAGGGCCGGCCGGCCGCGGCGCTGACCGGGCTGCTCGTGGGCGCCCTGGTGGTCGCCGCCACCGCGGGGTCGCTCCGCCTGTGCACCGCAGTGCAGGGAACGTCCTCGTGCGGCGGCGCCGGCCTGTTCCTGCTGGTGGCGATCATGGTGGTCGCCGTCCTGCTCGGCACCGCCCTGCTCGCCGCCGCGGCGGTACCGCAGCCCGGCAGCACCAGCTTCCTCGCCGTCGGCCTACTCAGCGTGGCGACCCTGCTCTTCCTCGTCGGCTCGATCTTCGAGTGGTGGATGGTCCTCGTCGTACCACTGGTCTCCGTGGCGACGTTCCTGCTGTCGCACTGGGTGACGACCAGGTATATCGAGCCGTCCTGATCGCCGCCCAGCCCCGCTTGTAACTGAGTGTTACGACCTCTACTTGGGTGCTCCAGCGCCCAAGTAGAGGGACGAACACTCAGTTACAAGAACGCGTGTGACTGGTGGGACGTCAGCCGGCGGCCGCCACCACCAGCTCGGCGATCTGGACGGTGTTGAGGGCCGCGCCCTTGCGGAGGTTGTCGCCGGAGACGAACAGCGCCAGCCCGCGGTTGTCGGGGACGCCGGGGTCCTGGCGGATCCGGCCGACGTACGACGGGTCGCGGCCGGCGGCCTGGAGCGGGGTCGGGATGTCGGAGAGCTCGACACCGGGAGCACCCGCCAGGACCTCGCGGGCGCGGGCCGGGGTGAGCGGCCGCTCGAACTCGGCGTTGATCGCCAGCGAGTGACCGGTGAAGACCGGCACCCGAACGCAGATGCCCGAGACGGGCAGGTCGGGGAGGCCGAGGATCTTGCGCGACTCGTGGCGGAGCTTCTGCTCCTCGTCGGTCTCCTCGAGGCCGTCGTCGACGATCGATCCGGCGAAGGGCAGCACGTTGTAGGCGATCGTGCGGGCGTACTTCACCGGGTCGGGGAAGGCCACTGCGGCACCGTCGTAGGCCAGCTCCGGAGCCTTGTCGCCGGCCGCCGCGACCTGGGCCGCGAGCTCCTCGACGCCGGCCACGCCCGAGCCCGAGACGGCTTGGTAGGTCGATGCGATCAGCCGGACCAGGCCGGCCTCGTCGTGGAGTGCCTTGAGCACCGGCATCGCCGCCATCGTGGTGCAGTTGGGGTTGGCGATGATGCCGCGGCCCGCCGCGATGATGCCCGCGGCGGCCTCGGGGTTGACCTCGGAGACCACCAGCGGGATGGAGGGCTCCTTGCGGAAGGCGCTGGAGTTGTCGACCACGATCACCCCGGCGTCGGCGAACTTCTGCGCCAGAGCGCGAGAGGTCGTCGCGCCCGCGGAGAACAGCGCGATGTCGAGCCCGCTCGGGTCAGCGGTTGCGGCGTCTTCCACCGTAATGCTCTGCTGACCCGCCGGGCCGGCGAAGGGCAGCACCGAGCCCGCCGACCTCGGCGAGGCGAAGAACCGGACCTCTCCCACGGGGAAGGCGCGCTCCTCGAGGATCTGACGCATCGCCACACCGACCTGGCCGGTGGCGCCTACCACGCCGACGTTGAAGCGGCGACCACTCTGGGAGCTCATCGACCGCTCCCTCCGTAGACGACCGCCTCGACCTCGTCGGAGTCCAGGTCGAACGCCGTGTGCGTCGCGGCGACCGCCGCGTCGACGTCCACCTCCTTGACGATTACCGAGATCCGGATCTCCGAGGTGGAGATCATCTCGATGTTGACCCCGGCTGCGGCCAGGGTGCTGAAGAACTTCGCGCTGACACCCGGGTGGCTGCGCATGCCGGCCCCGATGAGGGAGACCTTGCCGATCCGGTCGTCGTACAGCAGTCGCTCGTAGCCGACCTCGGCCCGCAGTTCGGCCAGGGCCGCCATCGCGGTCTGACCGTCGGTGCGCGGCAGCGTGAAGGAGATGTCGGTGAGGTTGGTCGCGGCGGCCGACACGTTCTGGACGATCATGTCGAGGTTGATCTGGGCGCTGGCGAGCGCCTCGAAGACGCGCGCGGCGACTCCCACCTTGTCAGGGACGCCGACCACGGTGATCTTGGCCTCGCTCCGGTCGTGGGCGACGCCGCTGATGATCGCTGCTTCCATGGAGCCCTCCTGGGGCGCGTCGTTGATGCTGCCGGTCACGACCGTGCCCTCGAGCTTGGAGAACGACGAGCGGACGTGGACGGGGATGTCGTAGCGGCGGGCGTACTCCACACATCGGAGGTGGAGGATCTTCGCGCCACAGGCCGCCATCTCGAGCATCTCCTCATAGGTGACGCGGTCGAGCTTGCGGGCGGTCGGGACGATCCGGGGGTCGGCGGTGAAGACCCCGTCGACGTCGGTGTAGATCTCGCAGACCTCGGCGTCGAGCGCCGCGGCCAGCGCGACCGCCGTCGTGTCGGTGCCGCCGCGACCCAGGGTGGTGATCTCCTTGGTGTCCTGGCTGACGCCCTGGAAGCCGGCGACGATCACGATGTGACCCTCGTCGAGCGCCGCCGAGATGCGCCCAGGGGTGACGTCGATGATCTTGGCCTTCCCGTGCACCGAGTCGGTGATCACGCCGGCCTGGGAGCCGGTGAACGAGCGAGCCGAGAGGCCGAGGTCGGCGATCGCCATCGCCACCAGGGCCATCGAGATCCGCTCGCCTGCAGTGAGCAGCATGTCGAGCTCACGGGCCGGAGGGAGCGGCGAGACCTGGGCGGCCAGGTCGAGCAGTTCGTCGGTGCTGTCGCCCATCGCCGAGACCGCGACGACAACGTCGTGTCCGGCGCGCTTGGTCTCAACGATCCGCGCGGCCACCCGCTTGATCGCGGAGGCGTCCGCAACCGACGAGCCGCCGTACTTCTGGACCACGATTCCCACGACCGAGAAGTCTAGGCGGGCACCCCACCGCCGCCCGACCCGATGAGCTCACGTGGACAGGGTTTCGCCCTCGTCCAGCATTTCGTTCGCAGCGGCGACCTCTTCGTCCTCGCCGCTGAACTCGGTGTCGAGTCGATCATGGGCGACCACGGAGAGCAGCGCGTTGAGGGTGACTCCGGCGAGGTTGCCCCAGGAGGAGACGTAGGAGAACTGCCACCACCACAGCGCCTCGGGCACGTCACCCTGGCGGTAGTGGCGCAGCCCGGTCTCGAGGTCGGAGGCGATGCTGGTCAGGTCGTCGGACAGCTGGCTCTCGACCATGTCGGGCACATAAGGGTCGAAGACGTAGCTGTAGGTGTCGAGGTTGTCGAGCATCGCGGCCAGCCGCATCCGCAGCTCGTCGAGGTCGGACTCGGGGCCGACGTCGGGTTGGTACTGCTCGCGCGGCTCGAAGTCTCGCTGGGCACCCAGCCGGGCGCCGGCCAGCGAGATCTGGCTGATCTCGAGGAGCAGCAGTGAAATGGCCGGCCCCACGTCACCCTCGCGGGCGATCTCCCGGAGCGCCAGCAGGAAGCTCGAGAACGAGTCCGCCACGCTCTGCGCGAAGTCCTCGGTCTCGCTGCTCATCGTCGTGTCGTTCACCGTGCGCTCCGTCTCCCTGCCAAGGCTCGTCCGAGGGTCACCTCGTCGGCGTATTCCAGATCTCCACCGACCGGGAGCCCGCTGGCGAGCCGGGTCACCGTGAGGTCGAGGTCCTTCAACATACGCGTGAGGTAGGTCGCGGTCGCCTCACCCTCGAGGTTGGGATCGGTGGCGAGGATCAACTCGGTCACCGTGCCGTCGGCCAGCCGCATCATCAGCTCCCGGATCCGCAGTTGCTCGGGGCCGATCCCGTCGATCGGCGAGATGGCACCACCGAGCACGTGGTAGCGGCCCTTGAACTCGCGGGTCCGCTCGATCGCGACGACGTCCTTGTATTCCTCGACCACGCAGAGCACCGCCTGATCACGCCGCGGGTCGCGGCAGATCCGGCACTGCTCCTCCTCGGAGACGTTGAAGCAGATCGAGCAGAACTTGACCCGGGCCTTGACCTGGACGAGCACGTCGGCGAGGCGGCGTACGTCGGGCTCCTCGGCCTGGAGCAGGTGGAAGGCGATCCGCTGGGCGCTCTTGGGCCCGACACCCGGCAACCGGCCGAGCTCATCGATGAGGTCTTGGACGACGCCCTCGTACATGGGTCGCCTAGAAACCGAGCTGGCCGGGCGGCTGCCCCGGCGCCCCCGGGAGCCCACCGGCGAGCGGCCCGAGCGCCTCGCTGGCCAGCGAGTCGGCCTTGGCCTTGGCGTCGCGGTAGGCGGCCACGATCATGTCGCCGAGGTCGGAGAGGCTCTCTTCGTCGGCAGCGTCGAAGGCACCCGGTGCCACGGAGACCCCGACCAGTTCGCCCACGCCGTTGACGCGCACCTTGAC
>ERZ761607.2387-NODE-2387-length-20488-cov-6.629717_pt1 | contig 20488 bp, 15 predicted proteins | sample MGYA00511164_ERZ761607 | MGnify/ENA primary metagenome ERZ761607 (study PRJEB28899, sample SAMN02445080) | bioreactor sludge metagenome | biome: EBPR sludge | place: Australia: Brisbane, Thorneside Wastewater Treatment Plant | collected 2011-06-22 ... | reverse complement strand
CCCTGTCAGCGCATCTGGTGGTCGACTCGCTGGAGCACTGGCCGGCGGTTCTCGCTGCCAGTCGGCACGCGCTGGCCGAGCAGGGCATTACGCACGTGACGCTGCAGCCGGAGCCGCTGCACAACACCGTGCGCTGGCTGCCTGCCGGCGCGCAGCGCTTGTCGCCGGGAAGTTGAATGGCGGTGACCCGGTGGACGCCGAGCCGACACTGAACACCCCCGCGGCGGACGAATTGCCGGAGCTGCTGGCGCTTCTCGACGCGTGCGCGTTGCCGGTCGCCGACCTCGGCGCGGGGCATCTGCCGGGTTTTCTGATCTCTCGCGTGGCTGGGCGAGTGATCGCCGTCGCTGGCCTGCAGTCCTGCGGTGAAGCGGTGCTGCTGCGTTCACTCGCCGTGGCGACCAGCCATCGCCGGCGGGGCCTGGCCGGCCGGCTGGTCGACGCGCTGCAGCGCCGCGCGTGGGCAAATGGGCAGCAGCAGATGTTTCTGCTGACCACCACCGCGCGGGACTTCTTCGCTGCACGCGGGTTTGCCGAGCTGCCTCGCCGGCTGGTCCCGCCGGCCATCGCCGCGACCAGCGAATTCAGCGGTATCTGTCCGGCGTCGGCGGTGTGCATGGTCAAGACGCTGCGTGGGGAAACGGCGCCATGAGGGTTGTCGTCCAGCGCGTCGCCTCGGCGCGCGTCGAAGTCGATGGCAGGGTGACCGGCGCCATCGCTTCGGGGCTGCTGGTCCTGGCCGGTTTCGAAACATGTGACGCCGACGCCGACCTCGGCTGGATGTCCGCCAAACTGGCCAGGCTGCGAATCTTCGCCGATGCCGCCGGGGTGATGAACCGCAGCGTCGTCGACGTCGGTGGCGAGGTCCTGGCGGTCAGCCAGTTCACGCTCTTCGCATCGACCAGGAAAGGCAATCGTCCCTCGTGGAGTCGTGCTGCGCCACCGGCGCTGGCGCAGCCGCTGTTCGAGCGCTTTGTCGGGCATCTCGACGCAGCGCTCGGCCGTCGCGTGCACACCGGCGTCTTCGGCGCCGACATGCTGCTTCACCTGGTCAACGATGGTCCGGTGACGATCAGCATCGATTCGCGCCAGCCGGAATAGCCGCAGCTCGTTCGCCAGTTGCCGCCCAAGACGGGAGCTGGCCCGGAGGCCACCTGGCTCGCACGCTGGCGCGGGCACGCAACGAGAGTCAGGATGCCGAAGCCGTTCGCGCTGCTTACACCATTCCCATCTGCGTTTGCAGATAGTTCTGTACGCCGACCTTCTCGATCAGGTCGAGCTGCGTCTCGAGGTAGTCGACATGCTCCTCGGTGTCGTTGAGGATCTCCTGCAGCAAGTCGCGCGAGACGTAATCCTTGACTGATTCGCAGTGGGCAACGCTGGCGACGAGGTCGGCGTGTGCGCCGCGTTCGAGCTTGAGGTCGCCGTCCAGACAGCCAGCAACGTCGTCTCCGATCAGCAGCTTGCTCAGCGCCTCCATCTTTGGCAGACCCTCGAGAAACAAGATGCGCTTGATCAGCTTGTCGGCGTGCTGCATTTCTTCGATCGACTCTTCGTATTCGTGCTTGCCGAGTGCGTTGAAACCCCAGTTCTGATACATCCGGGCGTGCAGGAAATACTGGTTGATCGCCGCAAGTTCATTGGCCAGCTGCTTGTTCAGCAGCTGAATGACCGTTTTGTCACCTTTCATGAAGCTCTCCGTTTCAAGGTACCGCAAACCACCTCTCGGCGGGTGATGGGGGAAGCGCGTGCCGCCAGGGCTTTCTCCAGGGCATGAGCTGCCAGGCAGCGGCTGGCACCCCGTTACAGACAGCAAGTTGTCCGCGCAATTCACCCGCGTCGGCAGGCGGCCGCATCGCTACGCCTTACGCGCTGTCGCTGTCGATCGCTGTATCGCACGCGCCGGCGCCCATGCTAACCGCTATTTGCCGACGACGAAGCGGTATTCCGCTTGCCACGGTGCGGTGGTTCAATGCGCCTGGAGTGGCTTGCCTGGTTGGCTGGCGGGCGGCACGCTTCCTGACCTGCGTGGAAGATCTGGGGAGGCGGCAGTGGTCACGGCTGCAGTGAGTTTGACCGCTGCCTCGCGAGATAGCAGCTGCCCAGCCGTTCAGCCTTAATGCGTGCGCCAAGGCTTGGCGTCCCCACGGCGAGACGAATTGTTCCCCGCTTTCAAGGCCGACGTGCGCGTCCAGGTTCCGCACAACAGACGGATAGCATCATAGGGCCTTTCGCGGAAACCACCAAGCCCAGACACCGTGATATCGCCGCCAAGCCAATGCAACTGGCGCTGGCCCGTGGCTATCGCTGGCTGGCCATGCTGGAGTCGGGCGAAGCGAGGTCCATCACCGAACTCGCCGCCCGCGAGAAGATCGACAACAGCCATATGCGCCGCATGCTCAACCCGACCACGCTCGCGCCCGATATCGTGGCGGCCATTCTGGATGAAAGCTTGCCGCAGGGCGTAGGTGTGCATGAGCTTGCGATCAGTCCGCCGGTGTTGTGGGAGGATCAACGCAAGAGGATTGGTATGGTTCGCGAGAACCTGCCGGCGGAGTGATAGACTCGTCGCGAGCCATGCGGGGTGGTGCCCGCAGGGCGACCCAAAGGCGACTATCATGCTTGCGGAAAGCCGTCGTTGGAACTCAATCCAGTTGACAGGTGGTCAAGATCGAGTGGATCGCTGTCGACGTACTCCCCGGCATTCATGTCCTGCAACGTGAGGACTTGGCCTTCGATGGACTTGAACCGGCCCGTCGTCGGTACGAGTTTGAGCCACTCCTTCGAGAGGTCCGCCCAGTTCTTTCCCTCGAAGTCCGCGTCACTTTCATTGCGGACGAACCAGAAGAAGATGTCAACCTGAGGTGCGTCCCACGAAGGCGAGGCGTGCACACGGATCTCGCGAAGCGCTCGAAGGCCATGGCCCTCGCCGGTGTTCTTCTCGTGCTTGTCCGCCATACGGCTTTGGAGCTTCCTCGCAAGCGCTGTGAAGTCGTCCGGGAAAGCGAAGCGGACGCGCTTTCGCGATAGCGCGAGCGCGAAGGCTCGGGCTTCGGCATCGGTGCTCCACCCTGGAGTACGCTCCCACGTTGCCAAAAGGGGCTTCTCAACAGTCATCACACGATCGAGGTCGGCAACGAGCCTGCGCGCTGACAGTAGCACCACGAACGCGTAGGCGGGGCGTCGACCCCGTTGGATCTCGCGAAGTCGATCATCATCGACTTCGACAAGTGGGCAGATCTCGACGAAGGGGCGCTCGGCGCACGAACGAACAACATCGCATGTCTGAGTGACGACGACGAATCCCTGGACTTCCTGCTCGGCCAGATCTGCACCTGCCTCGGCAGCAACTCGGCCAGCGTCGGTCACAGCGATCGACTTGTCGAGCCGGTGCACGAACCAGTGCTCACCCAGGGCGCAGTCCCCCTGGCGCCACGCCGCGAGAACGTTGTCGATCGATCTGATCAGCGGGTCCTGCGCACTCTCAGCCGCCACCCCGAACCCTCACACTCTTCGCCGCACGGGTTGTCCCGCCATCGCGATGAATGCGGTCTTGGAGCGCGCCGACGAGTTCCTCCGGCGATTGCGGTGCACGTGCTGTACGCGCCTCTTCCGAGAGCTTCAGCGGCGAAACCCGGCGCCCCTCGCCTGGCCCGAGTAGCGAGAGAACGTGCTCGTAGCCCCCCTCTGCCAACAAGTCGAACGGTATGTTTCCGTCCTCGCGCACACCGAGCAATATCGCTCGGTTGGCGCTCGCGGAACCCCGGTCAACCTTCCGCACCACGGCAAGGAGGCGTTGGAGGTGCTCCTCGTTACTTGGCGCCATCGACTTGCCGCTCGCCCAAAAGTGAAGTGACCGGCGGCTAACGTTGAACAGACGTGCGAGTTGATCCCAAGTAAGGCCGCTCATACGCCGCAGTTCGCCGATCGCGGAACCCGAGGGTGTCGCCGCGGACACTGATGTGCCAGCTGTCGTTCGAACTGCTACGCGCTGCGAATGCAGCACCGTGTCGGCCGGAAGCGTATATGCGGTCGAGGTTCCGATGCCAGCAAGCATGACCCCGAGAAGTACCGGCCCACGAGTTTGCCGCATGAGCATTGCGCCAGCGGCGGAAGTGGCATTGACAGGAGGATGCATCTCAAGGCTTCTCATGGCTTGCCTCCATAGCGTACAAGGAAGTCGTCTGTCACCGCCCAGCGGAAGACCGTGTAGATGCGCTCGGCGTAGCGCTGTGCCTCCGCAACGACATCCTCGACGATAAACGGCATCGGAGCAGCGCTGAACATGTCGAGGTCAAGAATCCAGCTCTTCTCGTTCTCAGGCTCAATCGCGGCAGGATCGACGGTCGCGCCTGGGGGGAGGCAGCCCCAGCGAGCAAGCACCCGCGCCTCCGGCAGTTCGAACATCGACTCGGAAAGCGCATGCACGGCGTGCGTGGCAGCGATCGTTCCGGTGATGCCGCGAACCTCCGGACGGACCAACTTGGCGATGTCATCGACCGCATCGCCGGTAATGCGATCGATATAGCGGACGCCAAGACGATCGAGTTGGCCTGGTTCGATGTGTTCGTCGAGGGCTTCTGCAAGCGACTTGAGTCGGCCAAAGAAATCAGAACGGCTCACATATTTCGTGGTCTCGAGCGCCAAGAACTCGGGGGTGAGCGAAACGCGCCAGAACCCCTCCGTGTCGCTGAAACGCCACGCTATTTGCGGCTTCGCTGGAGCCGCGCCGCCGGGGCTCAAGAGAATCCCCTGTGTCTGCTCCTGCCGGAGCACGGAATACGTCCTGCGGATCGCCTCTTGGAAAGGCGCCACGAAGTCTCGCTGCTCGACCGAGAGGATTTCCGGGAAGCGGAATTGTGCGATGACGCGGACGAGGGGGGCGTCCTTGAGGGGCACCTCCGAAGGCAACGCAGCTACAAATGGATCCACGATAGAAGTCATACTACATACGATAAACGCAAAATGGCCAAATGTGAAGTGTACTGTGAAGTCAACCAAATCCATACAGCCTTCGACGTGGTTCCTCTCACGGCGCTGGCGGATCCGCCGCTAGGTCGAACATCGTGACGTGGCCCAGTAAAGTGTCGTCCAGGAGGATGGCGGCCACGATGTCCGGCGCCAGGGTAATCACGCTGACCATTCGGCCCACCTAGATTTTTTCTGCGCCTTCCCGTGGGGCGATTCCCCAAGGTCGGCAAGCGGGAAGCGAGCGGCAACTTCTGGCCGGGTGCGGCCAGACTGAAGCGATCTGCCCAGTATTTCCTGGCCACTGGGTCTGGCACCGCTGTTTCCACCGCCTACCAATGCCACGAATCAACCGCTCGATTGGACCACGTATAAGCCATTGATTCATACCGGCGCAATTCTATGAACTCGTGGACTTCGGCCTCCAGCGGACAGCGAGGCCGGAGAGAAGAATGGCCAAGAGAGAGTGGAAACAGCAAGATTTCGGCGCCCGTGCGTAACGACGAAGTCCACAGGAACGTGAGCAGGCGCACAGGCGGCAGACCTGGGGATTCGAGCAATCGAGATGACAACTATGCGACCTTCAGCATCGGCCTGACTTCTTCTGCAGTCTGCTATAACATGAAACCATTGTGGGCAAGGGTGTTTTCCGGAGGGGCGGTGCGATGGATCTGAAGGCAGAACTCCGCGAGGCTGCAGAAGCCTCGGATTTAGAGTCATTTCGTCTAGATTTGCTCGAAGCGGTACGCGTGCGCGCCCCAGACAAATCGGGGACGGAGGAACACGATTTCGCTTTTGTGTGCGAGGTTGGGACGCGGCTGGCAGATGCCGAAGAGTTCCAGGATTTCATACCGTGCCACGGTATCGGTGCCGGTCGTCGAGCAAGAAAGATGCGTGTCGACGGTTACGAACTCGACGAGGCTGACGACTCGATAAGGCTGTTGATCGCCGACTTCAAGGGTGGAGAAGAGGTCGAAACACTTACGAGAACGCGTGCAGATTCAATTTTCGCTCAATTGAAAACGTTCGTCGAGGAGTCGGCGTCAGGTAACGTGTGGACCTCGACCCTCGGCGACTCGATCCAGACTAGGGAACTCGCCAGCACGATCGAGCAACAACACCGCCAGAAACAAGACGGCACCAGGGCCGTCAGCCGCTACCGCTTCTACCTGATTACGGATGCCGTACTCAGTGATCGAATCAAGGACTTGCCAAGTGACGAACTGGATGGTATCCCGATTGAACGCCACATCTGGGATGTCGGCCGCCTCAAGTCTGTGTCGTCGTCGATTCTGGGGACGGAAGAGCTTGAGATAGATTTCGCGGAGTATGTGGCCGGCGGGCTTCCGTGCCTCCGCGCAACCCGAACAGACGACTACGAGGGCTATCTTTGCGTTATTCCGGGTGACATTCTGGCTGCCATTTATGATCGGTACGGGAGCCGGCTGCTGGAAGGTAATGTCCGCTCTTTTCTGAGTACGACCGGAAGAGTAAATAAAGGCATCCAGGCAACCATCCGTTCCGAGCCTGACCGGTTTTTTGTCTTCAACAATGGAATATCCGCGACCGCAACGGCTGCAGTCGTCGAGGACACGGAAGCGGGCCCAAAGCTTGTTTCCGCCAAGTACCTGCAGATCGTCAATGGTGGCCAGACGACGGCCTCCCTGCACGTCGCCAAACGAAAAGATCACGCCAATCTCGATGCAGTTGATGTACCCATGAAGCTGTCAGTCGTGCGCGCCAAACATACCGAGATGCTGGATGAAATGATCCAGAAGATCGCGCGATACTCGAATTCACAGAACAAGGTCAGCGACGCAGACTTCTTCTCAAATCACGCTTTTCACCGAGCAATCGAAAGGCACTCACGGAATATTCCTGCGCCCAGAGTCGCAGGCACAGCATTTAATACGTACTGGTTTTACGAACGCGCACGAGGGCAATATGTCAACGCGCAAGCAAAGATGACGATCAGGGAGAAAAGGGAATTTCTGCGCAACCACCCGCGCTCGCAACTCATAAGCAAGACGGACTTGGCGAAATTTGAAAATTCATGGCAGAAACTCCCACATATTGTCAGTCGCGGCGCGCAGAAAAGCTTCCTCGTCTTCGCCGAATACGTCGGAAAACTTTGGGGGACCAACGGTGCAGAATTTGACAATGACGTCTATTTCAAGGAACTCGTTGCCAAAGCCATCCTGTTCAGATTTGTCGAAGGAATGGTATCCGAAGCCAAGAGGTCATGGTATGGTGGCGACTACAGGGCTCAGATCGTCACCTATACCATCGCGAAACTCGCGTCGATCATTCACGAGCAAGCCATCGGATGTGGCCTGAATTTGAAGGACATCTGGTCAACACAGAGGATACCCTTGGTCCTCGCCCAACAGTTGGAAAGCATCGCCAAAATCGTATCCACGACAATAACCGTTCCGCCAGTGCCAGGCATGAATGTAGGCGAGTGGTGCAAGAAGGAAGACTGCTGGAACAAAGTGCTCGCAGCGGATATTCCGCTTGCCCGGGAAATGCGAGATAAACTTGTTTCAAGAAGGGCACTAGAACGGGCTCACAACAACGCAGTAGGACAAGCAACCGAAGATGCAGTGATCAATGCCGTCGTCGATGTCGTGAGACTCGGACAAGCAGGTTGTTGGAGAAGGCTGAGTGAATGGTCCCGTCAATATTCGCCGCTTGTTGGGAGGGACGCCGACTTGGTTCGCCTTGCGTCCCGGGGTGGATGGGTTCCCGCCGACAGGCAGGCGCAGGCACTCATGAAGATACTGAGGCGACTGGAGTTGGAAGGCTTTAGACGAAACTGACATTCCTATCCGCGATAATTGAGATACCGGTTTCGATCGAGCCTGAATCTTAACGAACATGCTGCCGTCCGACTTTAGCCGACGAATCTCCGTAGTCGACGGATCCCTAAGGGCCTCGCTGCCCGACTGGGCGGCGTCCCTTGTCTGGCTCGGCGGGTGGTGCAGATCAAACAGGGTCGCCGCCAAGCGATTGATTGTGTTTGTCGTCCTGCCAGCACGTGAATTTGCTGCCGCATTTCTCGGTCTTGGTTGCCTGCTCGCAGGCGCACGACAATATGAGGATTCATTGTCGTGGCCAAAGTTCAAGGCGCTAAAGGTGGGTCGGCGGGTTTTTTGGAGCCGCAAAGACGGAACGACCCGTTATCAGGGCAGTCTGCTTGGCGCCACGGCATGTGGCGGCGCAGAATTCATTGCGGTTAAGATAACCAAGGCCCGCAGAAAAGCCGAGGTTGACACCCGCCTGATGATTAACCGGAAATACTTTGACGACTACCGGTTTACGGAAGAAGAACCCCCAACAAGACCCAGAGCGCTGTCGTTGAATGCCGCGGGACAATCGCTCGCATGCCTCGTCGAAAATTGCAATCCCAAATGGATATGGACAGACGGCGCCGAGGGGCTTGTCGTAACCAGTGTTGCCCCATTTGAAGCATCGATGAGCGATCTCGCGATTTCAGTGGATGGGCGCCCCCCCATTCCGATGTCCGATATCCTGTGCAGCGGCCGAAATAACTCCCAATGTCACGCAAAACTGCGAATTGATCACCCGAGGGGCGCTCTCGCCGGCGACTTTCCCCTCGTCATTCTGGATGGCCCGAGCGCCTTTGCCATACATGAGCATCTGAGTCCGTTATCCAACATCCTGGTAGTGCTTGATCGTTGTGAGTACAGGGAGGATATCCACAACGCTGCACTCGGAGTCCGGAGCATTTCTACCGAGGGTCTGACTGCAGTGCTGCCGAGCAGCATGCCGAACTTGTTTGCTCCAAGTATTGAAATCGCTGCTTACCTGATTGACGACAAATGACCCTTGGGCAGAGTCTGTTCGGGCGAACAAATCTTAGATTCGAAAACGCTCGCCAACAAAAATTGATCCGGAACGAAATCTACTTCCCCCTTGCAGACCAGGTAATTCGAACATCGTCACGATTGTTTCAGATGTTCGATCACGACGAGCCAATCCAGGCGGAAGTATCTCGCCGCTTGTGGGTCCTGAGGTCCTCGATCCTGTTCACCGTTCTGCCTTTCGACGATCCTGCATTGCAATTGCAGGATCAGATGATCGAACTGGAGAAGATGTCGGAAGGTTTGCCCGAAGCAAGTCGATGGATCGAATCACTAAAGCACGACGTTGCTGATCTGGTTAGATTGGCGCGGAACCCGAAGCGCGAATGGCTACTCCAGTCTATTGCTGAACACTCCAAGCGCGGTGACGAGCCGATCGGGATACTGTCTGCGCTGTCTGCCGGCCGGCCGCCCGGTTGGCCGGCAGAGGCCTTATCCTTGCTGCCCGCTTCCAAAAGCCAGATTGTTCTCATCGGATCACGTAGACAACTGATATCAAACGTTTTTGAGTCGGTAGTTCTTCCCTGTGCCTGCCGCAATGTCCCTCTCCAATTGCTGTTCGACCTCCTGTTTTCCGGACGTGCCTCGACACTTGAGGTTTTGCTATATCCGGGTGAAAGATTTCAGATACCGAGGCGTTTGACGCTTCCGAACGACCGATTTTTCGAAGGACGACTGTCGAGGACACAAATTGAACGTGAAGTGGTCGTCGTGCCTGGCGAACCCGCCCTGCACGCGGTTGACGACTGGATAAATGAAGCGTTTTGGCGGGGTCTTCATGGAGCTGCACGAACAAGCTTGCCCGACCAGGTTCCTGCCAATTACATCCTTTTCTGTGACGGCACGGGGACGTTCCTGCCCGCCGGCAGCCGCATCTTGACCTTGCCCGAAAGTGGCGCCATAAACAGCGAAGGCGACCTCTGCACTGTTCCCATAGACGATCTGTGTGAAGGTGATTTGATCGTCCTGCGAACTGGAGAATCGGGGCTTCTTCTCGACGAAGCCAGCGACCGTATCATGGGCCAAGCAGGCAACGGCAGTCTTTTCGAGATGGCTACCGACTGGAAGGAAGCACTCGATGCACTGCTTGTTACCCACAGCAATGAAGAAGTGGCTCGGGAACTTCAGGATAGAGGTGCGCCGACCAGAGCTATAAACATTCATCACTGGATCGGTCCAGAGGTTCTCGGTCCGGGTAGTGAACGCGTATTCAGGGAGTTGATCAACTTGCTGGCGGAAAAAGGAAAGATCCGAAAGGCTGGTGCGGAGTTGGCAAGTTACGTCGAAAGCCGCTGGTACAGCCTGCAGGAACTGAGAGGCGTCAGGCAAAAGGCTGGAAACATGATCCGGCATGATCTGTTCACGGCGTTGTTCAGTCGATACGGAGGCGGAAGCCGCCCGCTGACAGACATGGATAGCGTTCACATCGAAGGCGATACCGGCACCGAGCTTCTGATTCTTCGCGTTTCTTCGCTGGACCGCAATATTGCTCACGTTTTCCCCTCACGACTGGGGCAGCTGGATGACCTGAAAGGTAACAAATGGCTCGGATGATTCCTCCGTCATGTTCGATGAAGACTCCTGCCGGCGAGAAGGACTTGTTCAACAAACTCAGGGACGACCCCGATACCGAGGGGTGGGTAGTACTGCACTCACTTGACCTGAAACGGCATCAGTCAAAGATTGAAGGCGAACTTGACATGGTGATCCTGGTACCGGGCCTAGGAGTGTTGTGCGTCGAAGTAAAGGGTTGCGATGTCTCGCGTCAGGACGGCAAGTGGATCTATCCCTATGAAACGTCCGTCGAGGGTCCGTTCAAGCAGGCCTCCAAGGCCATGCATTCCCTTCGAACCTACCTGGTGAATCGCGACTGCTCCCTTTCAGGACTCCTCTTCTTCTCTGCAGTCGTGTTTACCCGCGTGGATTTCGACGAGCTATCGCCAGAATGGCATCCGTGGCAGTACGTCAACCGAAGGCTCCTTGTCAGGCGGCCGATTTCGCTCAACATCAGCGCAGTTCTTCAGCGTGCGCACGAGCACGTGGCCAGCCGGGTCGGCCGACACTCTTGGTACAACGATGCCGACGGCCGCCCAAGTGAAGGTCAGATCCGAAGGATGGTCGCCCTTCTCAGGGACAATTTCGAATACGCAGTGTCACCGCGTAGCGATCTCGAGCGATTGGAACAGATGATCTGCCGATTCACCGAAGAGCAGTTCGATGCACTCGACCTGCTCGCGGAGAACCATCGCGTGGTGTTCAAGGGCCCTGCCGGAACAGGCAAGACGCTCCTGGCGATGGAGGCCACCAGACGCGCCGTCGAGGACGGGAAGACGGTCCTTCTCCTCTGTTACAACAGCTTGCTTGGCGATTGGCTCAAGGCAAAGACGTCCAGCTATTCCGACGATTCCGCCCAGATCCGATGCAGCACCTTTCATAGCCTTCTCCTCGAAATTGCTTGCGAGAAGGCTGGCAAAGCGGCCGGCAATGAATATTGGCGAAAGGAGCTCCCCGTACGAGCATCGGACCGGTTGCTGGACGACAAGCGCCCTTGGCCAGCCTACGACATGCTCGTTATCGACGAGGCTCAGGATCTTCTGGAGGATGAATACCTTGACGTGCTTGACCTGCTCGTGACGGGTGGGCTCGCAGGGGGAAAATGGGTATTCTTCGGTGATTTCGAGCGACAGGCAATCTATGTCTCCGATGGCGGTGAAGGTGCCATGCAGGCTCTTGAAGGACTGTCCGATCGGGCACCGAGACACGTCAAGTCCTCCTTGCGTATCAACTGCAGGAATGCCGAGCCCATCGCGGAAACACTGGCCATAACGAGCGGACTTGTGCCGGGTTACAAGCGGGTGCTACATGACATTGAAGGGTCCGACGTTGACCTTCTGTTTCACGCGTCGACGGACGCACAGGAACTGCATCTCGCTGACGCAATACGCAATCTTCGAGAGACGTTCAAGGCCGGGGAGATCGTTGTTCTCTCAATGAGGGGTGATGAAAGCTCATGTGCGGGCACAGCGTCCGCTGGCGCCATCGGGGCGCGACTCGTACCGATACGCCAGGTGCAGGATGGGCAAGCGATTCCTTTCGCGACCATCCATGAGTTCAAGGGTCTTGAAGCGCCTGCGGTCATCATCACGGACATCGAGAACCTCAATGACGAGAAGACTCGCGCATTGTTGTACGTGGGAATGTCCAGAGCCCGCATCCGGCTATACATGCTGATGAACGAACGCTGTCGTGGCAGCTATGACCGCATTCTGGACGCTGGTCTTGCAATTTCGTCGAGAAAGTAATCCATGTCGCTTTCAGAAAAACTTGCAGCAAATCTCTCGAACCGAAAATGGCTCGTCTCGCGATTGCGCGCCGAAATCGTAGGTCCTGATCCTTCCGGACCGGAAAACGACATTCGTGTCGGCGGTGCGCAGAAGACGTTCACGTGGGACGAATTCAGGAAGCCAAGGCGACAGGAAAATGGCGAGGAGGTGGTTTGGCAGGATCCGCCTGCAAAACGATACGGCGCCGGTGTTTTGTTTCCTGTCGGCACCCTCGAAGAGCGCGAACAAGTACGTGCCGGAGAAGACCAACAAGCCGGAGTCGATATCGACCCGGGCGAGAATCAGAACGTCGACGAAAAGCTGGAAAAAGGCGCTGAGCGAAAAGCCGCCAAGACGCCTCCCGCGATGGACGAATCGGAAGACTATGAAGTCACCTTGGCCAATGCGTTCCGGCTTGAGTTTTGTTGCTGATTTCTTGCAAGAACCGGACGGGTTTCGCGTCGAGATCGTAAACGTTGGCCGCTTGGACAGAGAGAATTTGCAGGAAGCGCCCGCAGGCACCTACAAACAGGTAAAGGTGATGGTGGGGGAACCTGGCGGCGTTCAGTTTCCAAGGTCCGTATGGCTCAGGGTTCGTTTGTTGGACGAGGCAAACAACTATCCCCACGGCGATTTTCCGTCTGCGGCTCTGCTCGTTGACAAGGTCCCAATCAGAAGAAAACTCGACGGTGCAGGCAACGGGCTGGAAATTGTCGTTGTTTCCCGCGGCGGCTATTCACGCCTGACAACGAACCAGCGATTGATAACGGTCGCCCTGGTCAACAGGAAGTCGCCTGATGCCGGTCACCTTGACGAGCAATGCCTGTTCCAGGCGGGAATTCGCATAATGGGACTAACCGGATCCCCATGGATCCAGCCCTACCCCGAAACCGAAGTCAGCAAAGGCGGCGTGAATGATCCCATGTCGGATGAGCAAATAAATCGATTGCTCTACCGACAGCACCAGACCTTCGCGATAGGCCACGGATGTGCGGCGGACTGGGCCTCGCAATCACCGTCTGCAGTAGCGGAGATCTGGACAGACGTGTTGCCCGCTTTTGAAACACCATCGACAAGTGCAGACTTGTTCGCCGAACAAGCGGACGGCAACAAGGAGCCAGTCAGGGTCAGCATGCGAAAGCTTGCGGGTCTGGATCCTGTGGACGACGGGTCAGTGGAGATCGACGTACTTGTTCGCGCCTACAAGGACTGGATAGATTCGTTAAAGGCGGGGCGCAAAAACACCCTGAGCATTCCCTCTGAGATGAGTGAAACTGCCGAGAGACTGATCCAGCGCTGCGAGAAGTGCCTGAAACGCATCGAAGACGGAGTATTGTTCCTGCAGGAGAACAGCCCTGTAGCGCGAGCCGCCAAACAAGCCTTTGTCTTGGCCAATCAAGCAATGCTGATCGCGCAGTTGCGGGCGACCCGGGAGGTACGCGAGCCAGCACTCGGCCCTGATGGCATCAGCATCGTCTGGACGCCCGCCATCTCGAATCCCGACCCTTCAGTTGCCAATCCGACGCGAGGTTATTGGCGTGCCTTTCAGATTGCCTTCCTTCTCATGTCAATACGTGGCATTGCGGAACCGGATGGCACGGACCGTGAAACCGTCGACCTGATCTGGTTCCCGACCGGCGGAGGCAAGACTGAAGCCTATCTTGGACTGACAGCATTCACCATCATCTTCAATCGTCTCTCCGGCCGGAATCCGGGCGGCGCCGACGTCCTGATGCGTTATACGCTGCGATTGCTGACGGCACAGCAGTTTCAGCGGGCCTCGTTACTGTTCTGTGCAATGGAAACAATACGGCGCGACCGAAAAGATCTTGGTGACAAGCCGTTTCGTATTGGTCTATGGGTCGGAGGAAGCGCATCGCCGAATACGCGTCAGGACGCTCTTCGCGCGCTACAGAGTCTACAGCGGGATCCGGAGAGCGAAAACCCGTTCATTCTGCTCAAGTGCCCCTGGTGTGGGGCGAAATTCGGGCCGTCGTCGAGCGAAGGGGGCGGCCGCCAGCGCGGCGGGCGGCGAGGACGAAACGTCGAAACACGAGAGATGGGAATCCCGAGCGTATTGGGCTACATCAAGTATACAAAGAGGAACGATAGCCCCCCGACTGTCGTTTTTAAATGCAACGATGGCGCATGCGAATTCGGGAGTGCATCGACGATGCAGAGGTCCCGTCCGCCGTTGCCGATCGTGATCATTGACGAAGATCTTATGGAAGATCCCCCGAACTTGGTGATCGGCACTGTCGACAAGTTTGCGATGCTTGCATGGAAACCACGAGTTCGAAAGCTCTTCGGAATTGGCGACGACGGAAAGCACGAAGGGTTGCCACCGAGCCTCATCATTCAGGATGAGCTTCACCTGATTTCAGGGCCCCTGGGTTCCATGGTTGGCGCTTATGAAACAGTCATTGAGCGGCTTTGTCGCAAGAACGGCCTCGGCGATATCAAGCCAAAGATCATCGCGTCGACGGCAACGATCAGCCGTGCACGGGAGCAGATAGCGCACTTGTATGCGAGAGCTGACGTGTTCCTGTTCCCCCCCTCGGGACTTGAAGCAGGGGACTCCTTCTTCGCACGCGACGACAGAAACGACGATGGAACGTTGAAACCGGGGCGCCTCTATCTCGGCATCCTTGCGTCGGCTCATGGATCGTTCCAGACCACGCAAGCACGCGTTTATGCGTGCCTAATGCAGCATGCTGCGCTTATGCAAACAGATGAGGCCGGCCGCGATCCTTGGTGGTCCCTTCTCTGCTTCTTCAATTCTCTGCGCGAACTCGGCGGCGCCGCTTCGCTGTTTGTTGCCGACGCGCGCGACTACCTCAGAGTGATCCTCGACCGGCAGGGACTCAAGTACGAACTGATCCGTAAATTGTTTAACGTTTCCGAACTGACAAGTCGAATCCGGAGCGACCAGGTTCCGAAGGAGCTCGAAAGACTGGAAAGGCCCCTGCGTGCCCCGACGGAAAAGGACAGGAACGCAGTCAATGACAATAATGTCGTTGATGCTTGCCTGGCATCGAACATCATTGAAGTTGGCGTTGACGTCAGCCGCCTCGCCCTCATGGCGATTGTAGGCCAGCCAAAAACAACGTCGCAGTACATTCAGGTTTCAAGCCGAGTCGGGCGAGATCCGGAAAAACCGGGCTTGGTGGTGGTACTCTATGGCCAGAGCAAACCCCGAGATCGAAGTCATTTCGAGCGATTTCGACCTTACCATCAGCAACTTTACGCTCAGGTGGAACCGACCAGCGTCACCCCGTTCAGCGCGCCTGCCGTCGAGCGATCGCTACATGGAATATTGGTTGCAGCGGTAAGACAGCTGGGAAAGATGGACATCGAGTCGAGCTTCCCTGATCCGTTTCCTCTCGGCGAAGGGTCTGCGTTACTCGATCTCGCCCAGGCAATGATTCAAGATCGCGTCACCCTCGTGGCCCCCGAAGAACTCGACGCCGTGATGAAGAAATTGCAGAGGCGCCTTGACCAGTGGCGCACGTGGGTACCCGGGAGCTACGGTGGGTTCGGTGCCGCACCGCAGGATCCCCCGTTGTTGTATCCGGCTGGAAGTACGGAGCCACCCGGATGGAATGGGCGGAGTTGGGCGACCATGTCGTCTCTTCGCAACGTAGACGCTACGTGTGAGGCTGAGGTTACGGCTTTCTTCAATCAATTGCCGGGTGAACAGCCATGAGCCGGCCAGTCAGAAGATCACAGGCAATATCGCCATTCGGAATAGGTGCGTTGGTCGATTTCCCTGGACCGGTATCTCTCATTCATGCCGGGCTCGACGCTTGGCCATTCCGTGAAGGGGATCCGGAGCACCGAGAGTTCAGGATCGACGACGAAAAGCGTCTATCCAAAAGGCTGGACGTTGACTACTTTGTTCAGCCCCCCGATTTTCGGCAGCCCCAGATGGGGCAAGACGCAGCACAAGCCAACATCAACCTGAAGTTGCCGTTCCTGAGATTCCCTCTCTGGCATGTTTGCCCGCGATGCGGACGCATGCATCTCGCGCGATATCACGAAAACACGCCGCCCATCTGTAAGGGTCCGATCGGTTCTGGCACCGGTTGCGGGACAGAACACTCCCCGAGAAAAACTGTCCAGGTTCGTTTTGTCTCTGCATGCAAGAAGGGCCATCTTCAAGATTTCCCTTGGCTTGAGTGGTTGTTCAAGCAGCCAAACCCGCTGTGGGAGCCGGAAGGCGACAGGCGTTGGCTTCGAATGAGAAGCACCGGGAGCGCATCACTTACTGGTGTCGAGGTGGCTGCAGAAGAAAGACTGGCAAGTGGAGATCTCCGAGTCATGGAAAAGCGGACGCTTGCCGGTGCATTCCAGGCTGATGTACAAGGCGAATCACAGACCGCATTTGGAAAGATCGGGGTGAGATGTGAAGGGCAAAACCCGGCACTGGGAATCGGTCGGGGAGGTCCAAACCCGTTACCGGGGTGCGGGCAGGACCTCTACCCACTACTTCGTGGCGCGTCAAACCTCTATTTCCCCAAGGTGGTAAGTTCGATCTACATCCCGGAGATCGATGACAGAAATCTCGATGAGGAGATGCTGGACATTCTTGATGATTACACGTTGAAGTCCAGTCTGCTGCTGAGCGCTCAGAACGCTGAAGATGGCCTGATTTCAGAAAAGGCAGCCCGAAGCGCTCTTAGGAAATTCCACCCCGCGTCCAGAGCGGATCCCGCCGGTCTGGCTGCAGCTGCCAACATGCACATCCTGAAAGACATACTGCTGGAGGACAGGAAGATTCAGGCATTCTTGTCACAGAAGATAAAGGTCTCGGCCAACAAGACACTTTCGCGAGAAATGATTGAAGCAGCCATCAAGAGCCATTTCCCGGACTGGGAAATCGATCCATCGGTACTGTTGGCCCCCATGTCAGCTTGGTTCCAGGCCAAGGGCCAGGATACTGATCATGGTCCGACTGGCTCGGAACAGGATTCGCTCGGCGAGTCTGATTACAGATGGGAAGAGTACCGCGTTTTCTGCCGTGACGTTCAGGACGGCTACCCCAAGACCAACCTGCTGATACGAAGCTCCCCCATTGACCTCTACGGTGATGTCGTCCGAGATTCGTTTGAACGAGTATCTCAACTGCACAAGCTCCGGGAGACAAGGGCATTCGTGGGCTTTTCCCGAATCTATCCTGGTGACGACCTTACGCAGGAGGAGCGCTGGCGTTTACTGGCTCTCAAGAAGAAGCGCTGGCTTCCGGCGGTGATTGTCCGGGGCGAAGGCATCTTCCTGAAATTCAGGGAGGATCGCCTCCTTGAATGGCTAGCTAGGCATGGGGCAGTTCACACCGGCCGGCTCCAACCCATAAATCAACACATGACAGATTTGAGGGCGCGACGGCATCAGATGCCGCAGACGATCTCCCCCAAACATGTCCTGATCCACACATTCGCGCACCTGCTGATCAACCAGCTGGTATACGACTGCGGTTATGGATCGGCGTCACTGCGGGAGCGGATCTATTCAACCGATGATGCCGAAAATCCGATGTCTGGAGCGCTGATTTTCACCGCTGCAGGCGACTCCGAAGGCACCATGGGAGGACTCGTACGGATGGGGCAACCCGGCCATCTTGAGTCCGTCGTATCGAAGGCCCTGGAAAAGGCACGCTGGTGTTCCAGCGATCCGGTTTGCATAGAAAGTCGCGGACAAGGGCCCGATAGCTGCAATCTGGGGGCCTGCCATTCCTGTGCACTGTTGCCCGAAACATCGTGCGAAGAGCAGAATCGCCTTCTAGACCGTGGCGTTATCGGTGGCACCATTGAGCACCCGAATGCAGGCTATTTTTCCGCCTGATACCTGTCTACTGTCGAACAGCAAGCGAATCTGGGCGAGCCCCCTTCCGATGCGATTCAGGTGACCGACGTCGTCAGCCCGGAAACCCGTAGCAGGATGATGTCCGGAATCCGCGGCAAGAACACCAAGCCCGAAATCGCCGTCCGGCGGGCGCTTTTCGCCGCCGGATTCCGCTTCCGTTTGCATCGCCGCGATCTGCCAGGAGCGCCCGATGTGGTGCTACCAGGCCGTCGGGTAGCCGTATTCATCCACGGCTGCTTCTGGCACCAGCACATGGCGTGTCGTTACGCGAAAGTCCCTTCCACGAGCCCCGAGTTCTGGAAAGCGAAACTGGACGGGAATACCATGCGCGACCGAAGGGACGCGGAGGCATTGCTCGCTACGGGGTGGAGGGTGCTAATCGTCTGGGAATGCGCCACGCGGGATCGAAACGTCCTCCCAGTACTGCCGGATCTACTTACTGAATGGATCCGAGGGGCGGAGCCCATCGGGGCGATTCGGCGCGGTATGTGGCGTCAAGAAACCTGATGACGACTTCGGCGATTTGCCTTGCCAGCCACGGCGGTACCGCGTTGCCTATCTGGGCATACTGCTCAGTGCGGTTTCCCTCGAAAAAGTAGTTGTCGGGGAAGGTCTGGAGACGTGCCACCTCCCGCACCGTGAGGCTCCGGCACTGAGAGGGATCCGGATGGATGTAGTAATGGCCGTCCTTCGCTATGTGAGCGACCACTGTCGAGGAAGGCTCACCCGCCAACTGGACGCGGAAACGATCCAAAAACGGGATTTTCTCCGCAGCGACATTGTCATGGTTCGGCAGGAATGAAGGCGGAAAATCGGCGAGCTTTGGGGAATAGTGGCGGGCGTGTGCAAAACATGAGGCAAAAAGATACCGGTGCAGATCCGATCGCATGTGGGCCCGCGTCTCGTGCTGAATAACGCCGCCCAAGCGGGGATCCAGAAACCATGAACGAAGTTCCCGTGGCGCACTGGGCAACATGGATACATCCAGCTTCTGGAAGGACCCACCGCAGGAGGCATGATGTTCGGCTTCCGCACATGCCCGGCCCACCGCCGTCCCGATGTCCGTGCGACGTCCCCCCTGCCACAGTCTGAGTTCGCGCTCAGCGCATTTCAAGGTTGAAAGCCACGCGGCGTGGGTATCCACCTCCCTCGACAAGCGGCTGCGCAGAGCGGGGAGTCCGGAGAGGGCTTCTGCAACGCTCACAGTGTTCGTGCTGGGATTCAGCACGAACTGTTCGGGGGAGATCGTCAGAGCCGTGCTTCCGTCTGCCAGGTCGGAGCGGATACCGAAAAGGATTACCCGGTGCCTGCGCTGCGGGATGCCAAAGCGCTCGGACTCGATGATGAAATCGTTCGGTTTGATTGCGTTCCCCTGGCCTGGAACCACAAATGAACGGATCCGGTATTCCAGGTCGTCGAGGGGAGATGACAGGTCAGTGAGGATGCGCCGGAATATGCTGGAGCCGCCGTGCGTGGACGAGAGGATCCCCTTCACGTTCTCCATGACGAAAACCGAAGGTCTGAACTTCTGTATGATGCGGAGATATTCCTTGTAAAGGAGGTGCTTTTCGTCGCTTTCGAAGACGTCTGTGGCCTCTTTGGCGCGCCTGGAGCGGCCGGCGATCGAATACGCCTGACAGGGCGGCCCGCCGATCAGAGCCCATTCATCGGCGCCGCAAAGTGCCTGTTCGATCCACTTGTCGATTTCCCCCGGGTCGGTCTTGCCCAGTTCGGCGTGCTTCGCCTCCTCTGCTGCGAGGCGTGCTTCCTCTGAGATCGACGGGTGGGAAAAAAAAGCATCCCGGCTACTGCCCCCTCCACCTCTGACGTAGTCATAGTAGCAATCGGGCAAGTTGTCCTTGGGGAATGCACGGAACAGCGCGCGCAGGGACAGAGTCCTGTGCGCGACCGGATCCTTCTCGATGGAGACCCTGAGGGAGAATCGCCGCTCACCATTCTCGTCGACGACGGACGAAAACCCCTCGCCCAGCCCACCCGGGCCGGCGAACAGGTCGATCACCGGAACGGGTTTTCGTATCGTCATTTCATCTTCTCACTATGTCTGGTTCCGGGCTTCCGAGACGAAAAAGGCGCCGCAGCGCCCCTAGCCCACGGGGTTCCATGGTGAAGAATGGTCGTGAAGTGAGTCCGGCATGGTACCGACTCAGTGCATGACAAGCAAGAATCCCTCAAGAAGTGGGCGCACCGCGGTGCCGGTCCCCACGTTGCTGTGCTGGTGTTACAACGGGCATCCGGCATCTCTTGGTTGAGATGAGTGGCTTCCATATTGAACCCCTCCGGAACGAGTTGGCAGGAGTTGATGAATTCACAGTTCTCCCCACAAGCCAAGCCATCAAACCCACCGGCCGTCGACTGCGTGGAAACGGACGTGGCAACTTGTAGTGGTCAAGTAATTTCGGACACCGGGATAGGTTGTTTTTCTGCCATTTG
>ERZ761607.2386-NODE-2386-length-20490-cov-3.870614_pt1 | contig 20490 bp, 18 predicted proteins | sample MGYA00511164_ERZ761607 | MGnify/ENA primary metagenome ERZ761607 (study PRJEB28899, sample SAMN02445080) | bioreactor sludge metagenome | biome: EBPR sludge | place: Australia: Brisbane, Thorneside Wastewater Treatment Plant | collected 2011-06-22 ... | reverse complement strand
GCCCGCATCAAGGTCGAAGGGGGCTTCAACTTTGCCGCCAACAACAGCTTTGGCCAGATCCTGCCCGCCTTTGCCTTTTCGATGATCGGTGTCGGTCTGGCGGCCCCGGCGGCGCTGAGCACGAACACCACCGTCGTGGGCTTTGCGCTGGTGCTGTCGACCTTCTTCTTCATCACCGCCGCCCTGATCGCCGGGATTGCGCTGATCCTCGGCATCCGTTCGATGCTCGATCACGGCACCAACGCCGAATCGGCGCCGACGCTGATGATCCTGATCCCGCTGATGACCATTCTGGGCATCACGATGCTGCGCCAGAACCACGGCATGGGCGAAAGCTTCGGTGCCCATACCGACGCCATCGAAACCTTTGCCCTGCTTGCCAAACTGGTGTCGATCCAGGTCCTGTTCGGCCTCTTCGGCTTCCTGATCCTGAAGCGTCACAACTATGTCCAGCGCTACATCACCGGCCGCGAAACCTCGGTCATGAGCTATGCGCTGGTCTGCCCGGGTGTCGGTTTCACCGTGCTGATGCAGTTCTTCATCCACAAGGGTCTGGTGGATGCGGGCATGCTGACCAAGTTCAGCGCGGGCTACTGGGCGCTGATCGCGGTGGCGCTGGCCTCGCAGGCGGCGATGATCGCGCTGGTCTTCCTGCTGAACCGCCGCCACTTTGGCGCCCCCCGCACGGTGCAGGCTGTCCCTGCGGAATAAGCATTCTGCGACTCTTCGACAGGCGGTCCCCGGTTCCGGGGGCCGCCTTTTTGCATTGCCGCCGGAACGGATCGCGCGTTAGCTGAGGGGACAACGGCAGGAGGCCCCGATGTTCAAAGCCCTCGTGGTGGAAAAGGATGAAACCGGCGCAACCCGGGCGACGGTGCAGGACTTGCCCGATGACCGGCTGCCCGAAGGTGACGTCACCGTGGCGGTGGAATACTCGACCCTGAACTACAAGGACGGGCTCTGCCTGACCACGGGCGGCGGGCTGGTGCGAACCTGGCCGCATGTGCCGGGGATCGACCTTGCGGGCGTGGTCGAACACTCGGACGATCCGCGCTATGCCCCCGGCGACCGGGTGATCCTGACCGGCTGGCGGGTGGGCGAGGTGCATTGGGGCGGCTATGCCACCCGCGCCCGGCTGCGCGCCGACTGGCTGGTGCCGCTGCCGCCGGGGCTGACGACGCGGCAGGCCATGGCCATCGGCACGGCGGGGCTGACGGCGATGCTGGCGGTCATCGCGCTGGAACACCACGGCCTCAGCCCCGAACGCGGCGAGGTCCTCGTCACCGGTGCGGCGGGCGGGGTGGGCTCGGTCGCGGTGGCGGTGCTGGCCAACCTGGGCTACCGCGTCGCGGCGGTGACGGGGCGGCCGGAAACCGGCGCGTATCTGACCGCGCTGGGTGCATCCCGGATCGTTCCGCGCGCCGATCTCGCCGAGACCGTCAAGCGCCCGCTCGAGGCTGAAACCTGGGCGGGCTGCGTCGACAGCGTCGGCGGCTCCATGCTGGCGCGGATTCTGGGGCAGATGCGCTATGGCGCCTCGGTGGCCGCGGTCGGGCTGGCGGGCGGAACCGCGCTTCCGGCCAGCGTGGTGCCATTCCTCTTGCGCGGCGTGAACCTCTTGGGGATCGATTCGGTCATGCGCCCCTACGGCGACCGGGTCAGGGCCTGGAACCGCCTCGCGCAGGATCTGCCGCTGGACCGGCTCGACGCGATGATCCGCACCGCCACGCTGGCCGAACTGCCCGCGCTGGGCGCCGCCATCCTCAAAGGACAGGTGCAGGGCCGCGTGGTCGTCGATCCGCGCCTCTGATCCCTTTCCTCTTGCCTGAAATACTCCGGGGGGTGCGGGGGGCTGGCCCCCCGAAGCCTCCACGCGCTCACCGCTTGACAGGAATTGATTATGTCTTGTAATCGATATCCGACATAACCTTGGGAGGGGTGCATCATGCAGATCGACGGGCAGATTGCCGTGGTGACCGGTGGCGGCAGCGGGCTGGGGGCGGCGACGGCGCGCCATCTTTCCGGTCGCGGGGCCCGTGTCGCGGTGCTGGACTATGACCTGGCCCGCGCCGAGGCGGTCGCCGCTGAAATCGGCGGGCTGGCGGTGCAGGCCGATGTCGGCAACGCCGATGCGGTCGAAAGCGCCTTTGCCGCCATCGCGAAGGGTCTGGGCGGGATGCCCCGCATCGCGGTGAACTGCGCCGGGATCGGGCTGGCCGCCCGCATCGTCGGCCGCGAGGGCAAGCTGAGCATCGATCTCTTTGAACGGGTGATCCGCGTCAACCTGATCGGCAGCTATATCGTCATGTCCCACGCCGTGCGCGGCATGCAGGCGCAGGACCCGCTGGAGGGCGGCGAACGGGGCGTCGTCATCAACACCGCCTCGGCGGCCTGGCAGGACGGGCAGGTCGGGCAGGCCGCCTATTCGGCGTCCAAGGGCGGCATTGCCAGCATGTGCCTGCCCGCCGCGCGCGAACTGGCGCAAAGCGGCGTGCGGGTGATGGCGATTGCGCCGGGCCTGTTCGAAACCCCGATGATGGAAAGCCTGCCGCCCGAAACCAGCGCCAAGATCATCGCCAACATCCCCTTTCCGGCCCGGCTGGGGGCGGCGGCGGAATACGGTCTGATGGTGGCGCAGATCATCGAGAACGCTTACCTCAACGGCACCACGATCCGGCTGGACGGCGCCGTCCGTCTGCCCCCCCGGTGAGCGAGGCCACCCCGGGCGCGCCGGACACCATCCTGCGCGCCTTTCTGGGCTACGGCATGAAGCGCGCCTTTGCGGCGATCCAGGCCGATGTGAACGCGACGCTGGCGCCGTTCGGTCTGCGCATGCTCACATTTTCGGCGCTGGCGGTGATCCGCGACAACCCGGGCCTGCGCCCGTCGCATCTGGCGGAAGTCCTGCTGATCGAGCGGCCCAATCTGGTGCTGATCCTTGATGAACTGGAAGGCGCCGATCTGGTCACCCGCACCCGCGCCCGCGACGACCGGCGGGCGTTCGAACTGAAAGTGACGCTGAAGGGGCGGCGGCTGTGTGATCGCGCGGTGGCCGCGGTGCGCGCGCATGATGCGCGGATGGCGCAGGGATTGACGCAGGCCGAACGCCAGGCGCTGCAAGACGCCCTGCACAGGATCGAACGCAACGGGAGGGCGGGAGATGACGCAGGGCAAGTATCGCGCGCATAGGGCGCTGCGCCAGGATCGCGCGGATGGCTCGATTCTGTTGACCTCGGGCTGGGATCTGGGCCCGGTCGCGCGGCGCAGCACGGATTGGCTGGACCATTGGGCAGCGGCGGCGCCCGACCGTGTGTTTCTGGCCGAACGCTCGGGCGCGGGCTGGCGCGAGGTGCGCTATGCCGAGGCTTTGGGCATGGTCAAGGCGCTCGCCGCGGCGCTGGCGGGGCGCGGGATGGGGCCTGAAACCCCGATCCTGATCGTCAGCGGCAATGGCGTCGATCATGCGCTTCTGTCGCTGGCGGCGCATTACATCGGCGTGCCCACGGTGCCGGTGGCCGAACAATACGCGCTGATCCCCGGCGCGCATCCGGTGCTGGAACGCATCGCGCAGATGATCCGCCCGCGCATGGTCTTTGCCGATGACGGCACGCGGTATGGCGCGGCACTGGCCTTGGGTTGCTTTGACGGGGTCGAAAAGGTGACGACCCCCGGCCTTGCCGCGATGCTGGGCGCCTCGGGCGATGTTTCGGCGCTGCATGACGCGGTGGGCCCCGATACCGTGGCCAAGTATCTTTTAACTTCGGGCTCCACCTCGCACCCGAAGGGCGTGCTGACCACCCAGCGCATGATGTGCACCAATCAGGCGCAGTTGCAGGTCTGCCTGCCCTTCGTGACCACCCGCCCGCCGGTGCTTTTGGATTGGCTGCCCTGGAACCATGTCTTTGGCGGCTCGCACAATTTCAATCTGGTGCTGGCCAATGGCGGCACGCTGTATGTCGACAACGGCAAACCCACGCCCGCGCTGGCGCATCACACGCTGGAGAATCTGGCGCAGGTCTCGCCCACGATCGCCTTCAACGTGCCGATGGGTTTCGCCATGCTGCGCGACGCGATGCGCGGCGATGCCGGGCTGCGTCGGCAGTATTTCCAGAACCTCGACATGCTGTTCTACGCCGGCGCCTCGCTGCCGCAGGATGTCTGGGCCGATCTGGAATCCATGGCGCGCGAGGTTCGTGGCGACATGCCGCTGTTCAATTCCTCCTGGGGCCTGACCGAAACCGCCCCCGCCGCGCTGATCCAGCACGAATTCACCCATCAGTCGGGCATCATCGGCGTGCCCTTGCCGGGGGTCCGCATCAAGCTGGTGCCGGTGGATGACGAAAACCGCTTTGACGTGCGCGTGGCGGGCGACACGGTGACGCCGGGCTATCTGCACGACCCCGAGAAAACCGCCGAAGCCTTTGACGATGAAGGCTATTTCATCACCGGCGATGCGATGCGGATGGTCGATCCGGCGGATGTGTCAAAGGGGATGCGCTTTGACGGCCGCATCGCCGAGGAATTCAAGCTGGCCTCGGGCACCTGGGTGCCCGCGCCGGGGCTGGCCGAGGGCGCGCGCGCCGACGGCGGCGCGCTGATCGTGGCGCAGGCGGCCGAGATCGCCGCGCGGCTGAAACCGGGCCCGGACGAGGGGTCCGCCCACGCCATCCGCCGCGCGCTGGTGCTGGCCGAACCCCCCTCGATGGCGGAAGGCGAGTTGACCGCCAAGGGCAACCTGAATTTCCGCAAGCTGCTGGCCCGACGCGCCGGTCTGGTCGCGCGGCTCTATGACGATGCCGACCCGGCCACGATCACCACAGGTCGGTGACAGGGCAGCCGGGTCGTTGACGCAAGGGCAGGGCAGGGCGTAGCCTTTCGGGCATTTGACGAAAGGACTTGCCATGCCCGGACCTTTCAGCCGCGTCTGCGCGGCGCTTGCTGCCGTGATCCTGTTCTTGACGCCGATTGCCGCGCAGGCGGAATGGCGGCGCATCGCGCGCCTCTCCGCCGAACAGCAGGGGCAGGTCCGCCTTGCCCTGACCCAGCGCGGGGATCTGGCGCGCCTGATTGACCGCTATATCCCGTATTTCAAGGTCCGCGCCACGGACCGGCGGATCACCGTCTGTTCGGTGCGCTACGGGCATTTCGAATGCTGGGAAGAGAACCGCGGCCAGTATTGCCCCTCCGAGATCGAGATTCAGGTCGAGGGCGTGCCCTCGCCTGCGCGGGTTCCGATCACCTGCATCGGGCCGGATGCCTCGGGCGAGTGCGAGTGCGATTTCATCCCCGGCTAGGGCCATGTCGCGACGGGTTCCCTTTGCCGCGCCGGGGCGCTAATCCTGTCGCGTTCCCCAGCGCACAGGCCGAATGATGACCGCAGACCTCGCCCAAGCCCTTCTCGACGCCGCGCGCAAGGCCGGCGCCGAGGCCGCCGACGCGCTGGTCATTCAGGGCACGTCGCTGTCGATCGACGTGCGGGGCGGGCGGCTGGAACACGCCGAGCGTGCCGAGGGGCTGGATCTGGGCCTGCGCGTGCTGATCGGGCGGCGGCAGGCCTGTGTGTCGTCCTCGGATGCCAGCCCGGCCACGCTGGCGATGATGGCCGAACGCGCGGTGGCCATGGCACGCGAGGCACCCGAGGACCCGCATGTCGGACTGGCCGATGCGGGGCAGCTTTCCGCGCGGCGCGACGGCGCCGGGCTGGAACTGGCCGATCCCGCCGACGACCCCGATCCCGCCCGCCTGCACGACGATGCCGCGCGCGCCGAGGCTGCGGCGCTGGCGGTTCGCGGTGTCAGCCGCATCGACCAGTCCAGCGCCAGCTATTCGCGCCGCGCGGTCCATCTGGCGGCAACCAACGGCTTTGCCGGCGACTATCAGCGCACCTCGCGCCACATCTCCTGCGTCGCCATCACTGGCGAGGGCACCGCGATGGAGCGCGACTGGGCCTCCGAGGGGCGCACCTTTCAGGCCGACCTGCCCGACGCCGCCGAAATCGGCACCCGCGCGGGCGAGCGCGCGGTGGCGCGGTTCGGCAGTCGCAAACCCCCGTCGGGCGCCTATCCGGTGCTGTTCGACGAACGGGTTGCCTCGTCGCTGATCGGCCATCTGACCAGCGCCATCAACGGCAGCGCGATTGCGCGTGGCGCCAGCTGGCTGCGCGACGCGCTGGGCCAGCAGGTCCTGCCGCCCGGGTTCGACCTGACCGAGGACCCCCTGCGCCCGCGCATCGCCGCCACGCGCCCCTTCGATGCCGAGGGGCTGGCCACCCAAAGCCGCCTCTGGGTGCAGGACGGGGTGCTGACCGGCTGGGTGCTGGATCTGGCCACCGGGCGCAAACTGGGCATGCCCAGCACAGCGAACGCCAGCCGTGGCCCCACCGCGCCGCCCTCGCCCAGCCTGTCGAATCTGGCGCTGACACAGGGAAGGGCCAGCCGTGACGACCTGATCCGCGACATGGGCACGGGGCTCCTGGTCACATCGCTGATCGGCTCGACGATCAACCCCACCACCGGGGATTATTCGCGCGGCGCCTCGGGATTCTGGGTGGAAAACGGCCAGATCGCCTGGCCGGTCAACGAATGCACCATCGCGGGCAACCTGCGCGCCATGCTGATGCGGCTGACGGCGGCGAATGACGCGCGCGCGCATCTGTCGATGCAGGTGCCCTCCCTCCTGGTCGAGGGTCTGACGATTGCCGGGGCCTGAGGCCGATCTGGCGCTGTTGACCGATGTGGCCGCCGAGGCAGGCCGCATCGCGATGCGCTATCACGGTGCGAACCCCAGGGTCTGGGACAAGGGTGACGGACAGGGCCCGGTGACCGAGGCCGATCTGGCCGTGAACGACTTTCTCCACGGCGCCCTGACCGCCGCGCGGCCCGGCTACGGCTGGATGAGCGAGGAAAGCGACCCCTTGACCGATCTGGCGCGGCTGGGGCGCGAAACGCTGTTCATCGTCGACCCGATCGACGGCACCCGCGCCTTCATCGATGGCCAGCCGGGCTTTGCCCATGCGCTGGCCGTGGTGCATCGCGGGCGGCCGGTGGCGGGGGTGGTGCATCTGCCGGCCCTGGGGCTGACCTATGGCGCGCGTGCCAGCGGCGGCGCCTGGCTGAACGGGGCCCCGATCGCCGCCAGCGGGCGCGAGGCTGCGGACGGGGCTGCGGCCCTGGTCGCGCGGGCGGTGATGGAGCGCAGCCACTGGCCCGGTGGCATGCCTGCGCTGGACCGTCATTTCCGCCCCTCGCTGGCCTGGCGGCTGGCGCTGATCGGCGAAGGGCGGTTCGACGCCATGCTGACGATCCGCGACGCCTGGGACTGGGACATCGCCGCCTCGGCCCTGATCGCGGCCGAAGCGGGCGCACGGGTCAGCGACCGCGCGGGCCGTGACCTGATCTTCAACCGGGCCGAAGCGCGCAACCCCGGCGTGATCGCGGCGCCGCCCGTCCTGCATGCCGCCCTGATCCGCGGGTTGAACGCCGCCGGGCCACCCGCGCTGCGCCCGGGCCCGCGATGAGCACCCCGCCCGCAGTCTGGCTGCACGCGACGACGCCCGCCGAGGTGGCTCCCGTGCAGGTTCTGGCCGCGCACCTGGCCGAGCAGAGGCGCCCTCCGCGCGTCCTGGTGACGGGTACGCCGGAAAACCCCGGCCCGGGCGACGATCTGCGCGCGATGGATGCGCTGATCGACGCACAGGGGCTGCGGCTGGTGGTTCTGGCGGGAAACCTGCTGCCGGTGCCGCTGATCGAACGGGCGCGCGCGCGCGGTCTCGGGCTGATGCTGGTCGATGCGGTCGACCCGGTGCCCACCGGCGGCTGGCGCATCCTGCCCGGCTATACCCGCAGCATCCTGAGCCGGTTCGAGCAGATCCACACCCGCGACTCTCTGTCCGCCGCCGGATTGCGCAAGCTCGCGCGCGCGCCGCTGGCCGTGCTGGAAACCGGCATGATGGCGCGCTTCGCCCCGGCGCGCGGCTGCAACCAGCAGGAACTCGACGCGCTGCGCGGCAGCCTCGGTGCCCGTCCGGTCTGGCTGGCGCTCCGGTTGCCCGCCGCCGAGGTGCCCGCGGTTCTGGCGGCCCACACCCACGCCCTGCGGCGCGCGCACCGGCTCTTGCTGATCGTGCAGCCCGCCGATCCGGACCACGCCGACGCGCTGGCGGCCGAGGCGGCCGAGGCCGGTTTTCCGGTCGCCCGGCGCGCGCTGGACGACGAGATCCTGGAGACCACGCAGGTCTATCTGGCCGATGGCGATGACGATGCCGGACTGTTCCTGCGCCTCGCGCCGGTCAGCTATCTGGGCGGCTCGCTGACCGAAGGCGCGCCGGTCGCGCCGGTCATGCAGGTGGCGGCGCTGGGCTCGGCGCTGGTCTTCGGGCCCAACGCGCCCGAGGTCGAGCGGGATGCGCTGGATGTGCTCCGGGTGATGGGCGGCGGGCTCCTGATCGGCACGAGGGCGGAACTGGGCGAGGCGGTGTCGCACCTCCTGGTGCCCGAGGTGGGGGCGGACGTGGCGCTCAGGGCCTGGACGCTGGTCACCGCGGGGTCCGAGGCGACCCTGGCGGTGGCGCGGGCGATCTGCGACTGGCTGGACCTGAACGGGGGCCCGCGATGAGGGCGCCGCGCTTCTGGGCCAATCCGCCCGCGGCCCCCGGCTGGCAGGCGCGCCTGTTGGCCCCGCTGGGGTGGCTCTATGCCGCGGGCACGGCGCGGCGCCTGCGCGCGCCGGGGTATCGCGCCGCGGTGCCGGTGGTCTGCGTGGGCAATCTGAACGCGGGCGGGACCGGCAAGACACCCACCGTCACCGCGCTGGTGCAGGCGCTGGACGGCCGGGCGCATGTGGTCTCGCGCGGCTATGGCGGGCGGCTGGTCGGCCCGGTCCGGGTCGACGAACGGCGCCATTCCGCAGCCGAGGTGGGCGACGAACCCCTGCTGCTGTCCGCCTTTGGCCCGGTCTGGGTGGCGCGCGACCGCGCCGCCGGGGTGCAGGCGGCGGAACGGGCCGGGGCCGGGGTGATCCTGCTCGATGACGGGTTCCAGAATCCCTCGGTCGTCAAATCCGCGTCGCTGGTCGTGGTGGATGCCGGGGTCGGTTTCGGCAACGGGCGCTGCCTTCCGGCCGGCCCCCTGCGCGAGCCGGTCGCCGTCGGGCTGGCGCGGGCGCAGGCGGTGCTGGTGATCGGGCCAGACCTCGCGCAGGCGCGGTTTCGCGCCGACTGGGCCGGGGCGCTGGGGGCGCTGCCGGTGTTCGGCGCCAGTTTGCAGCCGCTGGAAACGGGCATGCGCTGGCAGGGTCTGCGCGCCTTGGCCTTTGCCGGGATCGGACGGCCCGAGAAGTTCTTCGACACCCTGCGCGGTCTGGGGGCCGAGGTCCTGCGCACCCAGGCGCTGGAGGATCACCAGCCGCTGACCCAAGCGCTGTTTGCCCGGCTTCAGGCCGAAGCGCGCAAGCTGGGCGCGCAACTGGTCACCACGGAAAAGGACGCGGTGCGCCTGCCGCCAGACGCGCGGCGGCAGGTGCTGACGGTGCCGGTTCGGCTGGTGATCGACGATCCGGCGGGGCTGGTGGCGGCGCTGGGTCTGGCCTAGCCCCGCTCAGACCGGAAGGAAGATCCCGGCAAAATAAGCGCTCAGCTCGGATGTCGCCTCCAGCGGCAGCACATGCCCGACATACTGATCCGGCCGCACCACCACCATGCAACCGCGCGTCCGGTCGATGCCGCGTGCGGCAAAGATATCCTCGCGCCGGTGATCGGTGCAGAAGACCTTTTCATAATCCGTCAACCCATAGCGTCCCGTCGCCGGGCGCAGCAGGGCGGGCATTCCCGCGTAATCCAGTTCGCGGAATCCCGGCTGGAACACCGCGCGCACATCGATCAGCGCATCGACATCCTCGCCCGGCCGGGTATGCCGCCGGATCGGCGAGGCCGCATCGCCCGAAAGCCAGTCGCACAGCCGCGCCACGGCGCCGCCGGGCTGGCCGTGGTCGCCCTCTGGCGCAAAGGCGAACAGGCGAAAGCGCGCATCCGCGTCGACCACATGGCCCAGATGCATCGGCTTTGCATCGGCCAGCCGGATCACCGGCGCGGAATGGAACCGCTTGCCCAGATCGAACCCGGTGGCCAGATGCTGATGCGTCGCAGGCCCGGTCAGGGCCGAGGGTTCGTACTGGATCGTCAGCCCGCAGGTAAACGGCAGGTTGTTGACGAATTCCCGCGCCACGCGGGGCAGGCCATCGCTCGGCCCCTGGTCGGCGCGCGCGCCGACGACACGGGCCCATTTGTGGTCGAAATCGACCAGACCCTTGGCCGCCGCCCGCCGTTCGGCGGTGTAGGAATGCAACAGCGACGGCGCCGCGCGGCCGGTCAGGACCGAGATCAGCTTCCAGCCCAGGTTGAACGTGTCGCCCATCGACACGTTCATCCCCTGCCCGGCCTTGGGCGAATGGGTGTGGCAGGCGTCGCCGGCCAGCATCACGCGCGGCGTGCGGCTGGCGGCCTGTCCGGCGGGCACGTCATCGAAGGTGTCGGTCAGCCGGTGGCCGATTTCATAGATCGACCACCAGACCACCTCCCTGGCCTCCAGCGTGAACGGCGCAAAGATGCGCTGCGCCTTGGCGATGATGTCCTCGGCGCCCATGCCGCGGTCGGCGGCGCGTTCGTCCTCGCCCAAAGCGTCCAGTTCCACATAGAGCCGCACCAGATGCCCCCCCTCGCGCGGGAGAACCATGAGGATGCCCTCATCGGCCGACCGCACGAAGGACTTCATCCGCCAATCGGGGAAATCGGTGACCGCCAGGAGGTCGATCACCCCCCAGGCCTGATGCGCCGCATCGCCATGCAGGGCGCCGCCGATCGCCTTGCGCACCGCGCTGCGCGCGCCGTCGCAACCCACGACATACCGCGCGCGCAGGGCATGGGTCTGCCCCTCGCGGCCCGGGGCGGTGTGTTCCAGCGTGACCTGCACCGGATAATCGGCGGCGGCAGGATCGACCGTCAGGTCGGCCACGCGCAGGCCGTAATCGGGCAGGGTGCGGGTGGGGGCGTTGCGCATGATGTCCAGGAACATGTCATGCACGCGCGCCTGATTGATCAGCACATGCGGCTGTTCGGAAATCCCTTCCGGCACATCCTGCACCCGCGCCGCGCGGTGCAGCGCCACACCCTCGCCGGGGGTCCAGAAGGTGGTCTCGTTGATCCAGACCGCCTCGCGCTGGACCTTTTCGGCGAAACCGAAGGCCTGGAACATCTCCATCGACCGCACGCTGATGCCGTCGGCCTGCCCCTTTTCCATCGGGCCCAGCTTTGGTTCGACCAGCATCGTGCGGATGCCGGGAACCGAGGCCAGTTGCGCCCCCAGACACAGCCCCGCCGGGCCCGAACCCGCGATCAGCACATCGACCGTGTCGGGCAGGGCGCCCGCGCCGTCGCGCCAGATGGCGCTGGCGGGTTTCACATCCGGGTCGCCGGGATGAAATCCGTTCTGGTGATATTGCATGCGCGTTCCTCCCTGATCCTGCGCCCGCTGATAGCCCCGCCCGCGCCACCCTGTCAAATAAAATGTAGCATACGACCTAATTTTCGCGCACGCTCAGCCCCCGGCTTTCGTTTTTCTTCTGGTATTGTCGCAAACACGTCATATCCTTTCGTTAGCGGTCGCAGCCTGATCGACAGGGGGTCACCCGGACAGGCGGCACCCAAAGGGGAGGAACGACAATGATGAAACGGATACTGCTGTCCGCGACGATCGCGGGCACTCTGGCACTGCCCGCAGCGGCGCAGAACAACGAACTGGTGCTTTACTGCTCGGTGCAGGAAGAATGGTGCCGGCTGATGGCCGAGACCTTCCAGCGCGAGACCGGGATCAACGTGCTGATGACCCGCCGCTCGTCCGGGGAAACCTATGCCCAGATCAAGGCCGAGGAAGGTCAGCCGCGCGGCGACGTGTGGTGGGGCGGCACCGGCGACCCGCATCTGCAGGCCGCGCAGGAAGGGCTGACGGCGGAATACCATTCCCCCATGCTGGCCGAATTGCAGCCCTGGGCGCTGCGCCAGGCCGAGGCTTCGGGACACCGCACCGTCGGCATCTATGCCGGGGCGCTGGGCTTTGGCTACAATTCCACCATGGTCACGGAAAACCCGCCCGCCTGCTGGGCCGACCTGCTGGACGCGCGTTTCGACGACGACATCCAGGTGGCGAACCCGAATTCCTCGGGCACGGCCTATACGCTCCTTGCGACGCTGGTGCAGATCATGGGCGAGGACGAGGCCTTTGCCTTCCTCGGCCAGCTCGACGAGAACGTCAGCCAGTACACCCAGTCGGGCGCCGCGCCGATCCGCAACGCGGCGACCGGCGAGACCGCCGTCGGCATCGTGTTCATGCATGACGCGGTGGCGCAGGCCGTTCAGGGCGCGCCCATCGTGGCTGTCGCTCCCTGCGAGGGGACGGGCTACGAGATCGGCTCGATGAGCCTGGTCGAAGGCGGCCCCAACGCGGAAAACGCGCGCGTCTTCTATGACTGGGCGCTGACCCCGGCGGCGCAGGCGCTGGGGGCGCAGGCCAACAGCTTCCAGGTGCCGTCGAATGTCGGCTCGCCGGTGCCCGAGCAATCGCCCTCGCTCGATCAGATCACGCTGATCGATTACGACTTTGCCACCTATGGCAGCAGCGAGACCCGCCAGCGCCTGCTGGCGCGCTGGGATGCCGAGATCGGCGCGCGCCGCTGAGGCACAAAGCCCGGGCGGCGCCCCCGCGGTGCCGCCCGATCCTGCCGGGAGAGCGGGCATGACATCGGAAACCGAACGCAGCTCGCGCGCCGCGCGCGAGAGGATGGCGTGGCTGGCCCTTCTGGCCCTGGCCGTGCTGGCGCTGCCCTGGTATCAGGTCCTGCCCGTGGGCGCGCGGCCGGTGTTCCCGTCGGCGCTGGGTCTGGCGGCCGAGGGGCGCGGCTGGTTCTGGCCGCTGGTCCTGGCGCTGCCTGCGCTGGCCTTCGTGGGGCGGCGCGATGCGGCGGGCTCGCTCTTCCTGGGAATTGCCGGCGGCGCACTGGCCTTGCTGGTGGCGCAGGGGTTTGCCATCGGCCTGCGGGGATCGTCGATCGACTGGCTGGCGACGCTGTTTCCGCTGTCCGCGCAGGGGCAGACCGGCATCGGCTGGGGCGGCTTTGCCGCCGGCGTCGCCTTTCTGGGACTGATCGCCCACGCGCTTGCGCTGCGCGGCTTTTGCCGGGGCGACCGGTTCGCGGCCTCGGCAGTGGTGTTCATCGTCGCCCTGCTCACGCTCTTCGTGTTCTTCCCGATCCTGAAACTGGCCATGGCTGCCTTTGTCGGCCCGGATGGCCAACTTGCGCTGGGCAGCTTTCTGGGGCGGCTGTTCGCGCCGGACCTCTGGCGGCTCGATTGCCTGACCGGCGGGCGCCGCTGCGGCGTGGTCATCAACTCGCTGGTGCTGGGGGTGCTCAGCGCAACCATCGCCACCGCGCTGGGCCTTGCGCTGGCGCTGATCGTCGGACGCACGCGGTTCCAGTTCAAGCAGACGCTGCGCGCGCTCTCCATCCTGCCGATCATCACGCCGCCCTTCGTGGTCGGCGTCGCCATCATCGTGCTCTTCGGCCGCACCGGCCTGTTCACCGTCTGGGGCGCCGAGCTCTTTGACATGCGCCCGACGCGCTGGGTTTACGGCCTGACCGGGATCCTGATGGCGCAGGTGCTGGCCTTTACCCCGATCACCTTTCTGGTCCTCCTCGGCACGGTCGAGGCGATCAACCCCACGCTGGAAGAGGCCAGCCAGACCCTGGGCGCCAGCCCGGTCAAGACCTTCTTTCGCATCACCTGGCCGCTGCTGCGCCCCGGTGTCGCGGCGGCCTTCCTGCTGGCCTTCATCGAATCGCTGGCCGATTTCGGCAATCCCATCGTGCTGGGCGGCGGATACGAGGTGCTGTCGACCAAGATCTTCTTTGCCGTCGTCGGCGCGCGCTATGATCTGGGCAATGCCGCCACGCTGGCGATGATCCTGCTCACGCTGACGCTGGTCGCGTTCTGGCTGCAAACCCGCTGGCTGGGCCGCAGATCCTATGTCACCGTCACCGGCAAATCGGATGCCGGGCTGGCGGCGACCTTGCCGCACGGGTTGCAGGGCGTGGCCTGGTCGGTGGTGGTGCCTTTCGTGCTGTTCACGCTGGCGGTTTACGGCGTGGTGCTGATCGGCGGCTTCGTGCACGACATCGGGCGCTGGGACATGACCCCGACGATTGTCCACCTGCGCACCGCCTTTGCCTTCGAGATCAACGCCGAAGGGCTGCAGCTTTACGGTTCGGCCTGGAACTCGATGCAGACGACGCTCTGGGTCTCGGCCATCGCGGCGCCCCTGACCACGCTCGTTGGCATCCTGACCGCCTGGCTTTCGCGGGCAAGAACGCCTTTGAATTCGGCACCATGCTGTCCTTTGCCATCCCCGGCACGGTGGTGGGCGTCAGTTACGTCGCAGCCTTCAACGTGCCGCCGGTCGACATCACCGGCACGGCGGCGATCCTGATCATCTGCTTTGTCTTTCGCAACATGCCGGTCGGGATGCGAGCGGGGCTGGCGGCCTTTGCCCAGATCGACCGCAGCATGGAGGAAGCCAGTTCCACCATGGGCGCGGGCGGCGCCACGACCCTGCGCAAGGTCGTCCTGCCGCTGGTCAAGCCCGCGGTCTTTACCGCGCTGGTCTATTCCTTTGTCACCGCGATGACCGCGGTGTCGGCGGTGATCTTCCTCGTCTCGGCGCGCCACAACATGGCGACCGCCTATATCATGGGCCGGGTCGAGGCCGGGGAATACGCGCTGGCGATCACCTATTCGACCGTGCTGATGGTGGTGATGATCCTCTGCATCGTGGCGATTCAACTCGCCGTGGGCGCAAGGCGGCTGGGCCGTCGGCGCGAATTTCAGGGCCAGGCCCCCGCGGCCGAGTGAGGACAGATGACAGACGACATCGCCATCCAGTTCACCGACGTGACAAAGCGATACGGCAGCGCCGTGGCGGTCGACGGCATCAGCCTGTCGATCACCAAGGGCGAGATGGTCACCTTTCTGGGTCCCTCGGGCTGCGGCAAGACCACGTCGCTGCGGCTGATCGCGGGACTGGAACTGCCGACCTCGGGCGTGGTGCGCATCGCCGGGCGGGATGTCAGCCAGCGCTCCGCGTCCGAGCGCAACGTGGGCATGGTGTTCCAGTCCTACGCGCTGTTTCCGCACATGAACGTGCTGGAAAACGTCTCCTATGGCCCGATCATCCGGGGCGAATCAAAGGCCAGCGCGCGCGAACGGGCGGCAGCGATCCTGGAACAGATCGGGCTGGCCGGTCTGGGCGCGCGGCTGCCGTCGGAACTGTCGGGCGGGCAACAGCAGCGGGTGGCGGTGGCGCGGGCCATCGTGCAGCAGCCCGATGTGCTGCTGTTCGATGAACCCCTGTCGAATGTCGATGCAAAGCTGAGGCGCAGGGTGCGCGGCGAGATCCGCGACCTGCAACGCCGTTTCGGCCTGACCGCCATCTATGTGACGCATGACCAGGAAGAGGCGCTGGCAGTGTCCGACCGTATCGTGGTGATGCAGTCGGGCCGCATTGCCCAGATCGGCACGCCACGGGACCTCTATGAACGCCCCGCCTCGGCCTTTGTCGCGGATTTCATCGGCGATGCGAACCTGATCGCCGGGCAGGTGACGGGCGGGCGGTTCCGCGCGGGCGATCTCGACCTGCCGCTGGGCGGGCCCGAGGGGGCGGCGCAGATCTCGCTCAGGCCCGAACGCATCGCCCTGACCCCGGGCAGCGCCGCGCCGCAGGGGATCGTGCAAAGCTGCACCTATCTGGGCAGCCGCTGGGAATATCTGGTTGCGACCGGATTTGCCGAACTCCTTGTCTCGCGCCCGATGGTGGAAACCCCCATCGCCCCCGGCACCGCCGTCACCCTGACCATCGCCGACGCAACCCCCATCCGGGTATCCTGACCATGACCACAGACCCCGTTGCCGCCCGCCTCGCGCTGGCCCAGTCCGCCGCGCGCGAGGCCGGCGCCCATGGCCTCGCGCTGTTTCGGAACCGCTCCGCGCTGACCATCGAGACCAAGCACGACGCGCTCGACATGGTCAGCCGCGCCGACCGCGAATGCGAGGAGATCATCCGCGCCCGCGTCACCGCCGCCTTTCCGGGCGACGGCTTTCTGGGCGAGGAAGGCGGTGCGCAGCCCGGCACCTCGGGCTTTACCTGGGTGATCGACCCGATCGACGGCACGGTGCCCTTTGTTTCCGGCCTGCCGCACTGGTGCGTGGCGATTGCCCTGCAAACCGCCGAACAGACCGAGGCCGGGGTGATCTTTCACCCGCTGGCGGGCGAGATGTTCAGCGCCCGTCGCGGCGGCGGCGCCTGGCTCGATGGCGCGCGGCTGACGATCAGCCCCGCGACCCGGGTGACCAACAGCCTGACCGGCATCGGCGCCAGCCACCGCACCAGTGCCGACCATGTCGCGCAGGTGATCCACGCGCTGATGTCGCGCGGCGGCATGTTCTATCGCAGCGGCTCGGGCGCGCTGATGCTGACCGCCGTCGCCGCCGGGCGGCTGGGCGGCTATTACGAACCCCACATGCACCCCTGGGATTGCCTGGGGGGCCTGTTGCTGGTCGCCGAGGCGGGCGGGCGCATCCTGCCGATCCCCCCCGACGCCGCGCTGGGCGCAGGCGGCGTGGTGCTGGCCGCGGCCCCCGGGGTCTGGGACGACCTTCTGGCGGTAACCGGGCAGGGCTAGCGCGCCGCCGCCGCGAGGCGGCCGATGCAGCTTGCGGTTGACCTGCCGGGCGTTGGCCCGCATCCTGACGCAACCATTCCGTCGTTCAGGAGACCTGTCCCGCGCGCCAACGGGACCCATCGGGGAGACCACCATGAAACCTGTCGCAACCGCCCTGGCCGCAGGGCTGGCCCTGTTCGCCGCCCAGACCGCCAAGGCCCAGCACATGATTGCGGGCTATCCGGTATTCTGCAACGATTTCCGCGGGCTGCCGGTGCAACTGATCGTCGACCCCACCCTGAATGACGTGGGCATGGCGACGCTTGACGCCTTCGGCCGCCCGATCATGCTGCTGAACCCGAGGGTGCTGCAAGGTCTGCCACCCTCGCTGCAATTGTTCTGGTATGGCCACGAATGCGCGCATCATGCGCTGGGCCATGTGGCGCGGCGCCACCTGTCGAACGAGGCCGAGGCGGATTGCTGGGCGGTTCGCACGGGAAGGGCACAGGGCTGGTTCCCGCCGCAGGCGTTTGACGGCATGATCCGGATGCTGGGATCGAACCCCGGCACGCCCATGGGTCATCTGCCCGGGCCGGAGCGTATCCGGAACATGATCATCTGCTACAACGCGCCCTGACGTTCGGGCCATGGTGCCAGGGGCTGCGTGCAAGCGCGGCGTCCTGTCATCGGCGAACGGCGACGCGAAGGCGGCCGTTACCCCTGCGCGCCCGCTTGGCTTGTCTTGCTGCCCGGGATACGGAAGACTGCCCGACGGACTTTCGGTCCAGTGCCGTGAAACGGTCGAGCCCGGCGTGATGACCTGCGCGGCAGGCTGCTTGGGGGCACGGGCAAGGGGTTGACGCATGGCTGACAGGATTCAGGACATCGAAACGACCCTGGGCATCGGAACGGCGCGCCGCAGGGGATGGCGGCGCTGGGTCGCTGGGGCGCTGCTGCTGGTGGCGTTGCTGGGCACGGCCTATGTCCTTTTGCTGCGACAGGATTCGCAGGTGCCGGTCTATGCCACGCAGGCGGTGATCCGGGGCGATCTGGAGGTGACGGTGACCGCCACCGGGTCGGTGCAGCCCACCAACATGGTCGACGTCTCGAGCGAATTGTCCGGGATCCTCGTCGAGGTTCTGGCCGATTTCAACGACATCGTCCGCACAGGCCAGGTTCTGGCACGGCTCGATACCACCAGCCTCGAGGCGCGGGTCGCCGTGCAGCGCGCGGCCCTGCTGGCGGCCCAGGCGGGCGTGGCCCGCGCGCAGGCCAACCTGTCCGAGGCGCGGGCGAACCACGAGGTGATCACCCAACTGGACCAGCGTGGCCTCGCCAGCCACCAGAGCGTGCGGAGCGCGCAAGCAAGCCTCGATCGGGCGCTGGCCGAATTGCAGGTCGCGCGGGCGGACGAGGCCCTGTCCACCGCCAACCTGCACCTCGCCGAATCCGAGCTTGCCAAGGCGTGCATCTGCTCGCCCATCGACGGCGTGGTGCTGGACCGACAGGCGGATACCGGCCAGATCGTCGCCGCGTCGCTGGCCGCGCCGGTGCTGTTCTCGATCGCCGAGGACCTGACCCGGATGGAATTGCAGGTCGCCGTGGACGAGGCCGATATCGGGCGTCTTGCACCCGGCAATCCGGCGTCCTTCACGGTCGATGCCTATGACCAGCGGGATTTTCCCGCCACGATCGAAACGGTGCGCTACGCGCCCGAGGTGCGGGACGGCGTGGTGACCTATCTGGCCACCCTCGCCGTCGACAACGCCGACATGTCGCTGCGCCCGGGCATGACGGCGACCGCCCGGATCGTGGTGCACCGGGTCGAGGACGCGCTTCTGGTGCCCAACGCGGCTCTCAGGTTCCGGCCGCCGCAGACCTCCGCCGACAGCGGCGGGGACGAATCGCGCAGCGGCCTGCTGGGGCTGCTGATGCCGCGCCGACCCGGCCAGATCACCCTTCCGCATGCGACGCGGTCCGTGTGGGTCCTGCGCAACGGGATCGCGGTCGAGATTGCGGTCGAGCCCGGCGACACGGACGGCCGTGTGACCGAGATCCGCAGCGGGGCGCTTGCCGAAGGCGACCTCGTGATCCTGCGGCAGGACGGTTGAGATGGCCGAGGATCCGCCGCTGATCCGGCTGCGCGGCGTCACCCGGGTCTATGGCCACGGCGCCAACGAGGTGCGGGCGCTGGACGGAATCGATCTCGACATCGCGCGGGGCGAGTTCGTGGCGATCATGGGACCCAGCGGATCGGGCAAGTCCACCGCCCTGAACGTGCTGGGCTGTCTGGACCGGCCGACGTCGGGGCATTACCTGTTCGACGGGGTCGAAATCGCGGGGTTGACCCAGGACCAGCGGGCGCTCTTGCGGCGGCATTATCTGGGGTTCATCTTTCAGGGCTACAATCTGTTGCCCCGGACCTCGGCACTGGACAACGTCGAACTGCCGCTGATCTACAAGGGTCTGCCCCGCGACGAACGGATCGCGCGGTCGCTGCAGGCCCTGGAGATGGTCGGCCTGAAGGGGCGCGAGCGTCATGACCCCTCGGAACTGTCGGGCGGTCAGCAGCAGCGGGTGGCCATCGCGCGCGCGCTGGCCGGCGATCCGCGCGTGATCCTCGCCGACGAGCCGACGGGCAATCTGGACACCCGGCGTTCGGTCGAGATCATGGACTTGCTGTGCCGCATCCGCGCCGAACGCGAACTGACCATCGTGATGGTGACCCACGAGGACGACATGGCCGCCTATGCCGACCGCGTCATCTGGATGGTCGACGGTCGCATCAGCAGCGACAAGCGCACCGGGAAGGCGGCCTGAGATGGTGTGGGAAACGGCGCGGCTGGCGATCCGGGCGATCTTTCGCAACGCGCTCAGGTCGTTCCTGACAGTGCTGGGCATCGTCATCGGCGTCGCCTCGGTGATCACCATGGTGACGGTCGGCCAGGGATCGTCCGCGCAGGTCACGGCGGATGTGGCCAGGCTGGGCACCAATATCCTGATGGTGCGGCCGGGCCGGACTGCCATGGGGCCACCGTCGAACATCTCGGGCGGGGCGCAGCCGCGGTCGTTCACGTTGCGCGATGTCGACCGGCTGATCGACGCGGTGCCGCAGATCGCGACCGCGGCGCCGGTCTCCAGCGGGTCGACCACCGTCGTCGCCGGGGGCGAGAACCACCGCACCCAGATCACCGCCACCGACGCGCGCTATCTGGAGGCGTCGGACTGGCCGCTGGCGCTGGGCCGCAACTTTGCCGATGCCGAAGCGCGCGCGGGCGCCGCCGTCTGCATCCTGGGCGAGACCGTGCGCCAGCAGATCTTCGGCGACGCCGACCCGGTGGGCCAGTCGCTGCGGCTCGAGTCGCTGAGTTGCGAGGTGATCGGCGTGCTGACCGCCCGCGGCGCGTCCTCCTTCGGCAGCGATCAGGACGACGTGCTCTTGATGCCGATCCGAACCTTCCAGCGCCGCATCGTCGGCAACACCGATGTCGGCACGATCTATGTCCGGGTCGCCGACGGCGTCGCCACCGAGGACGCCACGACCGAAATCACCTACCTCCTGCGCGATCTGCGCCGGATCGGACCCGCAGAGGAGGATGATTTCTCGGTGCTGGACATGAAGCAACTCGCCTCGATGCTGACGCAGATAACCGGGGTGCTGACCGGCCTGCTGGCGGCGGTGGCGGCGGTCAGCCTTCTGGTCGGCGGCATCGGGATCATGAACATCATGCT
>ERZ761607.2383-NODE-2383-length-20512-cov-6.407684_pt1 | contig 20512 bp, 21 predicted proteins | sample MGYA00511164_ERZ761607 | MGnify/ENA primary metagenome ERZ761607 (study PRJEB28899, sample SAMN02445080) | bioreactor sludge metagenome | biome: EBPR sludge | place: Australia: Brisbane, Thorneside Wastewater Treatment Plant | collected 2011-06-22 ... | reverse complement strand
GAATATATGTTTGCTAAAATTACCAGACATCTGGATTTAAATTCCGGATTTTTAAGTTTTTTTAAATTCTCAAAACATTTATCAATACATTCTTTTGATTTATTATAATTCTTAATCAAAAAATAATTATGTGCGAGATTAATTAATACACCTGTCTCTCCGTTTAAATCATTTATAGATTGCCTGATTTTTAAAACTTCTAAAAATTTATCTATTGCCTCAATCGGATTTCCCTCGTTGCTGCTTATGATAGCAATATTATTCAGAATGTTAGCAATACTGTCATAATTTTTTATTGATTTGAAAATATCGAGAGCCATATAAAAATATTTTCTCGCTTTCTCATAATCTTCGAGAGAAATATTTACTAATCCGATGTTAGTCAATGTAAAAGCTATAGTTCTCTTATCATCAAATTTCTCTTTTATTTCTAAACTTTTAAAATAAAATTCCAATGCATCTTTATAATTTCCAATTGCTTCATAAATATTTCCAATGTTATTAAAAACTGACGCTCTGGCTTTTTCATTTTTCAGGTATTCATAAATTTTTGCGGATTCAAATGCATATTTAATTGCGAGATTATATTGACTCAGTGTGCAGTAAGCATTGCTTAAAATATTATACCCCGATGCAATGCCTGAATCATTATCGAGTTCACTGTAAATTTCAACCGCATTTTTGCAATAACTTATACAACTTTCTATATCTCCGTTGATTAAATTAATCCATCCGATATTTATATAAGACTTGGCAATTCCGTATTGATAATTTATTTTTTGTGAATTTTCTAAAGCAAGGCGAGACTTTTCTAAAGCGAGTTTTGGATTTGAATGTTTTAATTCAAAACTTTCTTCATTAAGTTTATTGATTTCAGAAATTAAATCTTTTTCTGTATCAATATTGTTAGTTAAATTACTCAAAACCTCTCAGAGACTGTTGAATTTACAAAAAAACCTTAAAGATAAATTATCCTTAAGGTTTTTAATTTTTGCGGAAGGGGCGAGATTCGAACTCGCGGTAAGGTGTTAACCCTACGACGGTTTAGCAAACCGTTGGTTTCAGCCACTCACCCACCCTTCCGGGATAAACAATAATATCACTAAATTGTTATAATTATTCAATTTAGTAATTAATCATTTATATTTAGAGTGATATTATATCGTTATAAATTACAAATAACATAAGAACTAATAATAGTGCGAAACCTACGTTTTGAAGCACTATCTGAACTTTATAAGGAACAGGACGTCTGAAAATTCCTTCATAAGCCAACATAACAAAATGACCTCCGTCAAGAGCAGGGAATGGTAAAATGTTAATTATGGCAAGTGACATTGAAAGCAATGCAACAAAACTTAAGAAAGTGAATATTCCACCTTCTGCTGACTGTGCAGAAACCTGTGCAATTTTTACCGGTCCGCCTATCGCTTTATTGAAAGGAATGTCACCTTTGAATATTTTAAATATTGAAGTAAAGAAAACTTCTATCCCGTAATAATACATATCATAAGCCGCTTTTGGAATAGCGTTTATCACGTTATAACTTTCCGTTTTCACAGGACCTTCATATTTCGCTGCAATTCCGATTCCGATTGTTGAATCTATGGAAGGTGTGATATTTGAATTCATTTCAATACCGCCACGTAACCATTTAATATTTGATTCTTTATTTGCGTTTGCTTTTATCGTTTCAATTAATTGCTGCGAGTTTGTAATTTTAACTCCGTTGAATTCTGTTATAACATCATTAACCTGTAAACCGGCTGATTCTGCAGGTTTACCGCTTACAACCATATTGATGACAGGAACAAGTTTATCCGGAAATAATCCAAAATTTTTCTCTGTCAGATCACCAACACTTTCTTTTGGAATATTAATTATTTCGTTTTTACCTTTTCTGTCAATTAGGAATATTAATTTTTCTCCGAGATTATCTATATAAATTTTTGATGTCACATCTTCCCAATATTGAACAGGACTATTGTTAATAGAAATAATTCTGTCACCGGGTTGAAAACCTGCATTAAATGCCGCAGTGTTTAGACTTACATAACCGACTGTTGTCGTCTCGGTAAGTGTTTTGCCTTTTGCGAGAGTGATAGCGTAAAAAATCAAAAACGCCAGCACGATATTCATAATAACACCTGCAGTAATTACAATCATCCTTTTCCATACTGGTTTTGACCTGTATTCGTAAGGTTTAGGTTCTGATTGAATAAAATTCTTATCCATACTTTCATCCACCATACCGGCTACTTTTACATATCCTCCGATAGGGAATGCACATATTCTGTAATCAGTATTATCTTCAAGTTTTATCTCATCAGGAAGTTTTCCGAAAGTAAAACCATTCACTTTATTGTATCCGAATAATCTGTATCCGATACCTAAAGCGAAAACCTCTGCCCGCATTCCTGTCAGTCTTGCCGCAGCGAAGTGTCCTAATTCGTGAACGAATACAAGTATTCCGATTACAATCAGGAAATAAAATATTGTGTTAAATAACTCCATTTAAATAATTTAATTAAAATTTGTCTAAAATTTGTTTACGTGTAATTTTGTCAATAGTTAAGATGTCAGATACTTCAAAATTAGTCAGATTCTTGTGATTATCAAGACTATTTTTTATGATACCGGGTATCTCTATAAATTTAACTTTTGAATTTAAAAATAGTTCAACGGCAATTTCATTTGCAGCATTTAAAACTACAGGATAAGTCCCTCCTGAAACTAACGAATCAAATGCAAGTTTTAAACATTCAAATTTATCAAAATCAGGTTCTTCAAATGTTAAATCTTTTAAATTTTTATAATCCATCCTTTCAAAGTCTGAGTGTATTCTTTCCGGATATGTAATCGCATATTGAATCGGAATTTTCATATCAGGAACTCCCATTTGTGACTTTACCGATCCGTCAGTAAATTCAACCATTGAATGAATGATTGACTGTGGATGAATTAAAACTTCTATGTTTTCGGGATTAATGTCAAACAACCATTTCGCTTCAATTACTTCAAGCCCTTTGTTCATAAGAGTCGCTGAATCAATCGTTATCTTTTTACCCATTTTCCAGTTCGGATGATTTAAAGCATCATCTACTGTTACATCTTTAAATTTATTTTTTTCTAATTTTCTGAATGGTCCGCCTGATGCGGTAATGATTAACTTTGAAATTTCTTTTGAATTTTCTCCGACGATACATTGAAGAATTGCAGAATGTTCACTGTCTATTGGTAATAATTCAGCACCTGATTTTTTTATCAAGTCCATTATAATTTTTCCGCCTGTGACAAGTGTTTCTTTATTCGCTAATGCAATTCTTTTACCTTTTTTTATCGCCTCTATAGTCGGTAATAATCCGGCAAATCCGACAAGTGCAGAAACTAATATGTCATAATCATCTCTTGATGCAACTTCAAGCAAACCATCTTCACCGAAAAGAATTTCTGTATTTGAAAAATTTAATGATTTAAGTTTTTCATAACTTTCTTTATTATTAATAATAACACCTTTAGGTTTATATTTATTAATCTGTCCGGTTAATATATCGAAGTTAGAGTTAGACGAGAGATAAACAATTTCAGCATTAAATCCATTGTTATTAAGATTATCAATTACGTTAAGAGTGTTGACACCAATTGAACCCGTCGAACCGAAAATAGAAATTTTTTTCAAATTGAAGTGGTATAAAAAAAAATTGCCCGTAATTATACGGGCATTAATTTTTTACAAAGTTTTAAATAAAAAATTTTAAGATAAATATTTATTAATAATTTTCAGAAAATCTGCTTTGCTTCTGCTACCGACAATCGTTTCAACAATTTTTCCGTTTTTATCAACAATAAATGTTGTAGGAACTGCTTGCATATCATTACCGCTTGCTTTTGCAAATGCATTTACAAGTTCTTCGTTTCCGTCAATTATTGTGTAAGATACCGGCATTTTTTTAAGGAAAGCACCTAAATCATCACCCGGTTGTTGAAAAACATTCAAACCAAGCATTTTAAAATCTTTATCTTTTAATTCATTTGATATTTCTGATAAGTCAGGCATCTCTTTAATACAAGGTCCGCACCATGTTGCCCAGAAATTTACAAGTAAAACTTTTCCTTTTAATTCACTTGATGATGATTCTTTACCATTTTCAGTCCAGGTAAATTCAGGAACTTCTTTATTTCCCGCGGCTTGAGTAACTTTACCAATTTTTGCGAACGCATCATTTGAAGTTGTTGTCGTAGTGTTAGTAGTATTTGTGTTTGTCTTAGTTTCAGTGGTCGTAGTTGTTGTTTGGTTATTATTTTCGTTAGATGTAGTTTTATTATTTGAACTGCAACCTGCTAAAACAATTACCAATAAAATGATTAAGTATTTTGTCATTTTTGTTATTATTTAAAATTTGTTAAAGTTGTATGGATTTCGTCATTATTTAATTTAGAAACTGAAGTGCAAACGACATCATCCTTTTGCCATATCATTACATTATCAGGATGTTTCTTTATACAAGGGAACCAGTTTTTCCCTTCGAGTATCTCTTCTTTTAAAGGTCCTGCAAGCATTATACCCGGGTTCTCTTTATCAACAACATCTTTTTTGTTAAGTTGTAAAGTATATATTAACTGATTATTTTTCTGATGAACAAAATGCACGGCTTTTAATCCGTTCATTTCGTTATATACTCCTCCGAGCAAAGTAGCATCTTTTACATCAGGAACAAAAACTTCATAGTCACATTTTTCTTTAAAGAATTTTTCAAGTTCGGTAGCATTGTTTGTTTTGAATTGTATCTGAATATCACCGGCATTTATTTTATCAAATATCTGAATAGACTGTTCAACCATATCCTTATCAGGAGGTACATTGATTTCTGTTTTATTAAAATTAATTGCAACAAACAAAATTAATAACACTGCGAATGCAGATGCAAAATAATAAAAATATTTTCTTTGGTTTAACTGAGGTTTGGAAACTTTAATATCTTTTAATGCGGTAGATTGTTTAGCTTTAGCAAGTTTAGACTCAAACTCTTTATTAATTGCTGTTTGAATATTTTGGTAAACGTATTGAGGAGTTTCCTGTTTCTTAATGCGGCTTTTCAAAAGATTCTTAACTGATAATTCCATCTGATATCTGTTGTAAATATCAATATCAGAGTTGAGAATTTTTTCAAATTCATTTAACTCGTCTTTTGAAAGATTACCGTCAATGTAAGCTGTAATTTTTTCTTCTATATAATTTGAATTATTATTCATTAAAAATTTTGCTTATGATTCATTTGCTTTTGAAACATCAAAACCTCTGGACTTTGCATATTCAAGAAGTTTTTGTTGAAGTAATTTTCTTCCTCTGTGTAGCCTGCTGCGAACGGTACCTATCGGGCATTGAACAAAGTCAGCAATTTCTTCATAACTTAACCCTTCCAAATCACAAAGAATCACAACTGTTTTAAAATCATCCTGAAGAGAGTTTAATGCAATTATAACTTCATCTTCAAGAACATTTGAAAATAATTTTTGTTGAAGATCAGTTGAATCAATTCTCTCCGATCTTATGTTGTCGTAGAAATTTTCTATTTCTTCGTAATCAACCTTACCGGGTTCTTTTTGATTCTTCCTGTATTTGTTAATGAACAAATTCTTCATTATCCTAAACAACCATGCTTTACAGTTAGTTCCTTTTTCGAACTTATGAAAAAATCTGTAAGCCCTAAGAAAAGTTTCCTGAACAAGATCATCTGCATCCAGTTGATTCCCGCAAAGTTTTAGAGCGTAATTATGCAATAGATTAATGTGAGGCATTGCCTCAGATTCAAAATCTTTTTTTAAATTACGAATTTCTTCTTCAGTCAGATTCCCCTGTTCCTGTCCGGCAAATTCATCATCAAATGATTCTTCATTTTCTGATAAGTTATCGGTAATAAGAACATTATTCTCTTCCTTTAATTGATCTTTAGTTCCGGGATTCAAGAATGGATTTCCTTAGTTATATTTTGGGCGAACGACGGGGCTCGAACCCGCGACCACCAGAGCCACAATCTGGCGCTCTACCAACTGAGCTACGTTCGCCATATTTTCTAAATTTATGTAATAACAATTTTTATTTCAATGTATATATAAAGGCTAATTACCGGAAATTACTCATATCCGTCCTGAATAATTTCGTTTTTTAAATCTCTTAAGGATTTAAAAATCTCCATTTTTGGGATTAAAAGTAATATTTATTTTTTTCCAATCATTCTAAAATTCCGGCTATGATTAGAGTAATTTGTATAATTCGTGAAAATTCGTGGTGAAGTATTTTAAAAGTGTTTCGAACGATTGTGCATATTGCCAACGCATTTAAACTTTTTTAAGTTAAATTTAGTTTTTAATTTTACATATATGATAGAATTTTTAACTCTTTTAGTTTCTTTTCTGGTAATGGAATTTGTCGCCTGGTTCACGCATAAATATGTAATGCACGGTTTTTTATGGTCAGTTCATAAATCTCATCATAGCAGAAGAGATGGATTTTTTGAATTAAATGATATATTCGCGATTTTTTTCGCAAGCATAGGATTAATTTTTATTTTCATTTTATCTAATGTAAATAATTTGTTTCTGTGGTCAGGCATAGGAATCTCCTTGTATGGAGTGGGTTATTTTTTAATGCATGATATTTTAGTTCATCAGCGGTTTAAATTATTTAGAAACGTGAAAAATAAATATTTGAAATCACTTATCAGAACTCATAAAATTCATCATAAAACTACATCTAAAGAAGGTGCTGACGCATTCGGTTTTCTTTGGGTGCCACGAAGATTCAGGAATTCTAATTGAAATATTGGAATTGAATAAAACATAAAATTTTGTTAAATTTGTAATTATTGATTTTCGGCGTTAGCTCAATGGTGGATCCCGATTCATCGGGATGTTAACCGAAGAGAAGCGATGAGTAAAAAAAAGTTTTTCGGCGTTAGCTCAATGGTGGAGCATTCGGCTGTTAACCGAAGGGTTGTAGGTTCAAATCCTACACGCCGAGCATATAAGCCAGTGTGAAAACACTGGCTTTTTTTATACACAATGAAACATTATTTATACATACTAATTTCAGAAAGTTCTGGAAAATATTACATTGGAATAAGTAAAAATCCGGAAAATAGATTAATAAATCATAACACCACTGAAAAAGGATTTACAAGCAGATATAGGCCATGGAAAATAGTTCTAACTAAAGAATTTCCCAATAAATATTTAGCGGGAAAAGAAGAACGTAGATTGAAGAAATTAAAAAATAAGAAAAAAATAGAAGAATATATTAGAGATAATTCTTGAATTCGGCTGTTATCCCGATTCATCGGGATGTAGGTTCAAATCCTACACGCCGAGCAAGTAGTGAAAATTAATTTTACGGCTGTTATCCCGATTCATCGGGATGTAGGTTCAAATCCTACACGCCGAGCATATAAGCCAGTGTGAAAACACTGGCTTTTTTATTTTATATTGGCTTTTTAAATTTATATTCATAATTTGAATATTATGGAAAACAATACACCTGTTTCAATTTCAGAACTCACCAAAAGATTAAAATCTGTCGTTGAATATGAATTTAAATTTGTCTTCGCTGAAGGTGAAATCTCAAATTTTAAATTACATTCTCCAAAAGGAAATATGTATTTCGTTTTGAAAGACGATTCTTCTTCAATCAACGCTGTGATGTGGAATACTCAAAACACTAAACTAAATTTTCAGCCGAAAGACGGTTTAAAAGTTATTATAAAAGGCAGAATCACAATATGGGATGCAAGAGGTACATATCAAATTGATGTTTGGGAAATGATGCAATCCGGTTTAGGTGATCTTCAGTTAGCATTTGAAAAGTTAAAAGAAAAATTAAAATCAGAAGGCTTATTTGATGAATCTCATAAAAAACCATTACCTCAATTTCCAAAAAATGTTGCTATCATTACTTCAGAGACAGGTGCGGTTATTAAAGATTTCATAAGAGTTTCCGAAAAAAGATTTCCATTAATAAATTTAATTTTAATTCCCGCTGCGATGCAAGGGGAAGGTGCAGCAAAAACAGTTATCAATGCATTAAAAACTGCAAACAATCCGGATTTAAAAATTGATGTTATTTGTATCGCCAGAGGAGGTGGTTCTATTGAAGATTTATGGGAGTTTAATAATGAAAATCTTGCCCGCGAAATTTTCAAATCCGAAGTTCCGGTCGTGAGTGCAATTGGACACGAAACTGATTTCACAATTGCAGATTTTGTTGCTGATAAACGTGCACCTACTCCGTCAGCGGCAGCGGAAATCATATTACCGGATAAAAATGATTATCTTGAACGCTTAAACCGTTTTCAGTATCTTATTAACAATTTAGGTATAAGAAAAATCAATAACTTAACTTCAAATTTAACTTACATTCAAAACAATTATTTTTTCAGAAAACCCCTCGACACTTTGAATAATTTTAAGATAAATCTTGATGAATTTGAAGATGAATTATTAAAATTACCGGTGACTAAAATCAATAATTTAAATACCGAACTAAACTACATTGAAAAAATCTTTTTCAATCTTTCTCCTGAAAATAATTTGAAACGTGGTTATTCAATTATAAAAAAAGGTGATGAATACATTTCATCAGCAAAAAAATTGAACTTATTTGATAAAATAACCATTAAATTCAAAGATGGATCAAAAGATGCGGAGGTAACTAAGTAATGGCTAAATCTATTGATAATGAAAGTTTCGAGTTCAATTATAAAAAACTTGAAAAAATTATGCAAAAACTTGAATCCGAACTGGATGAAACTTCGTTAGATGAGTTAATGAAGAATTATCAGGAAGGATTAAAATTAATTAACATCTGCAGAAAAAAACTAAAAGAAGCAGAATTAAAAATAGAAAAAATAAATTCAGAATATAACAATTAATATGTCAACAACAGAATTTGACTTACAGAATACTAAATTTTTAAAAAATGTTGAATATCCTAACGACCTCAAAAAATTAAATTTGATGGATCTGAGGGTTTTGTCAGATGAAATAAGGGAATATCTGATTGATGTTATTTCCAAAATCGGAGGGCATCTTGGAGCATCTCTCGGAGTTGTTGAATTAACTTTAGCACTTCATTATGTTTATAATACTCCTGACGATAAAATTCTTTGGGATGTCGGACATCAAGGTTATATTCATAAAATTTTAACAGGCAGAAGAGATTCATTAAAAACCATCAGACAAAAAGGTGGTATAAGCGGATTTTTAAAAAGAGATGAATCTGAATACGACGTTTTCGGTGCAGGACATGCTACCACTTCAATATCCGCAGCATTAGGTATTGCGGCTGCCCGTGATTTTCAAAAAAGAAATTATAAAGTTGTTGCTGTAATAGGTGATGGTTCAATGACCGGTGGAATGGCTTATGAAGCGATGAATAACATTGGACTCTTAAAAAAAGATATAGTTGTTATTCTGAATGATAATAAAATGTCTATCGCTCCTAATGTATGGGCAATTCAAAATTATTTTAATGAACTTCTCACTAACGATACATATAACAGATTCAGAAGTAAAGTCTGGGAACTGACAGGTTCTTTTGATAAAAATACAAGTGATCGTATAAGAAAAGTAGCGGCGAAAATTGAAGGCGGATTGAAAGGTGTTATAACTCCGGGTATGTTGTTTGAATCTCTCGGCTTCAGATATTTCGGACCGGTTAACGGACATAATGTTGTCAATCTTGTAAAAATTCTTGAAGATATAAATAAAATTTCAGGTCCAATTCTTCTACACGTTGTCACAGAAAAAGGAAAAGGTCCTTCTTATGCGGATGCTCATCCACAAAAAATTCACGCATTAACACCATTTGATAAAACAACAGGTGTTGAGTTAAAAAAATCAAGTGTTCCGACTTATACAAAAATATTTGGTGAAGCGTTAACAGACTTGGCAAAAAAAGATGATAAAATAATCGGAGTTACCGCTGCAATGCCGGACGGAACAGGATTAAACATTTTACAAAAAGAACTTCCTCAAAAATATTTTGATGTCGGAATAGCAGAACAGCATGGAGTTACTTTCTGTGCGGGATTAGCAACCGAAGGGTTCACTCCTGTTGCCGCGATTTATTCAACATTTCTTCAGAGAGCATTTGACCAGATAATTCATGATGTTGCAATTCAAAAATTACCTGTTGTATTTGTGCTTGACAGAGGAGGACTTGTAGGGGCTGACGGACCAACGCATCATGGAACTTTTGATTTAACTTATTTGAGATTAATTCCTAATATGGTTGTGATGGCACCAAAAGATGAACAGGAACTACGGGATATGTTATACACTGCAACTTTATATAAAAGAGGTCCAATTGCTCTGAGATATCCGAGAGGAAATGCTTTAGGCGTTGAGATTAAAGATTATACAAAGTTAGAAATTGGAAAAGGTGAAGTTGTGAAATCAGGTAAAGATGTTGCTATACTTGCAATTGGTAATATGGTTCATAATTCAATGCAAGCATCTGAATTGCTCGCTAAAGAAGGTATAGACGCTGAAGTTGTGAATATGAGATTTGTAAAACCATTAGATACCGCTTTGTTAAATGACGTATTTAGTAAATTCAAAAAAGTAATTACTGTTGAAGATAATACTGTAATCGGTGGCATTGGAAGTGCTGTCGCTGAATATGCTGAAAACTTAGGATATAAAAATGATTTATTAATTCACGGAATACCTGATAAATTTATAGAACATGGCAAACCTGAAGAACTTCATCAGGAATTGCATCTTGATGCAGAAGGTATTGCATTCACAGTTAAGAATTTTTTAATGAATTCAGTTGAAGTAAAAATTTAATGAAATTATTTTTTATCATATTAACTTCGTTTTTATTTTTCAGCGGATGTGCGGATAAAATTACAGCCCCCGAAGAAGTTGTTTATTCTGATATTCTTGAGATAAACGGTTTGATTGATAGTTTAGGGGGAGATTGTTCAGGCGTAATAATAAGAACAAGAGATTTGGGAAATTTTAATTTGAGTCAATATGAGAAATTAAAATTTGAATTGAACAATTCATCCGATGCAGATCTTGCGGCTTTTCAAATATATTATACTGAATCAGGTAATAATGTTTTTTTAGTAAATATAGAGGGTGAAAATATAACCGGAACTCGTTCTGTTGAAATTAATTCTCCAAAATCAAATGTTCAGTTGAATTTGAGAATTATGTTAAAGTCATCTGTTTGCACAGGTCACATATATCATTTAACAGTTAAAGATTTAAAAATTAAAGCAAAATAATTTTTGATAGATTTAAATAATTTAATATTAGATAACAAAACAAAAAATCAGACCGGAAGTTTTAATAAATCCGGCAATGATAAAAAAGTTTATATTGAAACTTACGGGTGTCAGATGAATTATTCTGATACGGAAATTGTATTGAGTGTATTGAGTAAATCAGGATATAATGAAACAACCGATATAAATAATGCTGATGCGATTTTGCTGAATACTTGTTCCATAAGAGAAAATGCGGAGAAAAAAATATTTTACAGACTTGATGCATTGAAATATTTTAAAAGGAGAAATCCAAATTTAGTAGTCGGTATTCTTGGTTGCATGGCAGAGAGGTTAAGAAAAGATTTAATTGAAAATAAAAAAATTGTTGATATTATTGTTGGACCGGATGAATACAGAAAAGTGCCTGAACTTATTGATAAAGTTTTTGAAACCGGAGAAAAAGGTATTGCCGTTAAACTTTCTAAAGTTGAAACTTATGATGATATAGTTCCGGTAAGGAGAGAAGGCGTCTCTGCATGGATTACTATTATGAGAGGTTGTGATAAATTCTGTACTTATTGTGTGGTTCCGTTTACAAGGGGAAGGGAAAGAAGCAGAAAACTTTCATCAATTGTGGATGAAGCAAAAAGATTGTATGATGAAGGAGTCAAAGATATTTGGTTATTGGGACAAAATGTAAATTCTTACAGATATGATAATTATGATTTTTCGGATTTATTAAAAACCGTTGCCATTGCTGTTCCTGAAATGAGAGTGAGATATACAACTTCACACCCATATGATTTGAATATGAAATTACTTGAAACAATGGCTGAATATGATAATATATGTAAATATATTCATTTGCCTATTCAGTCAGGATCTGACAGGATTTTAAAATTGATGAACAGAGAATATTCGGTTGAAGATTATATGAAGGTTATGTTAAAAGCGAGAGAGATGATGCCGGATGTCGGTCTTTCTACTGATATTATTTCAGGATTTCCTACCGAAACTGAAGAAGACCATCAAATGACTTTGAACGTTATAAAAGAAGTTATGTATGATTATGCTTATATGTTCACATATTCAAGAAGACCTAATACTAAAGCATTCAGAATGGAAGATGATATACCAAATGAAACTAAAACAAGAAGACTTGATGAAATTATCGAATTGCAGAGAGAAATGTCTTATGAAAGCCATAAAAAATTAATCGGGAAAAAGATTAAAGTTTTATTGGAAACTGTAAGTAAAAAATCCGAAAACAATCTGATGGGAAGGACAGATTGTAATAAATCGGTTATAATACCTGCGATTTCAAAAAATTCTTATGTTGATAATTCAGGTGATTTAATTTCCGGAAAAGAATATAACATTGGTGATTATGTGAATGTAAAAATTAATAAATGTAACTCTGCCACACTCTTTGGGGAAACTGAAGAATAAATCTTTTGACAGATTTTTTAAGTAAAATATTATTTTACTTTTTTAGTTTCTTATCACAAATTATTCCTATAAACTTTTCACGTCGTTTAGCCGTATTAACCGGAATTTTGTTTTATTATATTTTCCCTGTCAGAAAAAATATTGCTTTTGAAAATATCAAAAAATGTTTTCCGAGAATTGAATATAAAGAAATAAAAAAGTTGCTGAAAAAAGCATATATTAATCTTTTTATAAACTTGTTTGAATTTTTTTATTTCCATAAAATTAATTCAGAGAATATTCGAAAATTTGTAAGTGTTAAAAATCCTGAAGTTATGGCGGAGGTTATAAATTCAGGCAAAACTGTTTTGCTCGCGAGCGGACATTTTTCAAATTGGGAATTGAATGCTTATTCATTCCCTTTGCTTTATAAAAAATCACTTGATATTATAGCAAAAACTCAGGCAAACGATAAACTGAATGAATTGATAAATAAAAACCGTGAAAGAAGCGGTAATAAAATAATTCAAACAGGATTTTCTCTCAGAAAACTGTATGAATTAATCAATGAAAACAGAGTGATTGCTTTCTTAATAGATCAATCGGCTCATTCAAATTCGGCAGATTATGTAAATTTTTTTGGAATGAAGGTGGCAACTTTTAATGGTATTTCGAAACTTGCTTTAAAATATAACTCTGAATTAATTTTTGCTTATTCAGTCAGAAATGATGATTATACTTACACACAGTTTATAAAAAAAATCAATTACAGTAATTTAACACAAGAAGAATTAACACAGTTATTGCAATCTGAACTACAAAAAGTTATCGAAGAGAATCCTTCGCAATGGGTTTGGTTTCACAGAAGATTTAAAAATCTGAAGAAATGATAGATATAAAAAATGTTAAAAATATATTGATTGTTCAGACGGCATTTTTAGGAGATTTGATTTTAACTCTTCCTGTTATTCAGGTTTTAAAAGAAAAAATCCCCGGTTGTAAAATAACTCTTATGTGCATTCCCGGTGTATCTAACTTGGTTTCTTATAATCCGTTAATTGAAGACTTGATTATATATGATAAGCATAACAATAAATCTTCAAAATATTTTTTTTCAATTCTAAAAGATATAAAATCTAAAAACTTTGATTTATTAATATCACCTCACAGATCATTTAGAACAACTTTTTTATCCGTCTTATCAAGAATAAAAAACCGCATCACATTCGATAAATCTGATTTTTCTTTTTTATATAACTACATAGTTAAATATGAAAAGAATAAGCATGAAATATTAAGAAATCTTGATTTATTAAAACCATTGGATATTGAAGCAAATGAAATTATCAAACCTGAGTTATATATACCTGAATCATCAGTTAAAAAAATAGATGAATTATTAGTGCATAATAATATAAACGGAAAGTTCATTTGTGTTGCACCTGGTTCGGTTTGGTTCACAAAACAATTTCCGAAGGAAAAATTCGTTTCTTTAATAAACGGAATCCGGAGTTCAGTGAATATATTTCTGATTGGTGGTAATAAAGATGTTGAATCCGGTGAATTTATTATCTCAAATAGTAAAAATAAAAATATAATTAATACGATAGGGAAGTTAAGTATTCTTGAATCTGCTGAATTAATCAGAAGAAGTGAATTATTATTAACTAACGATTCTGCTCCATTGCATTTGGGAAATGCAGTTGATACTAAAGTGATTGCAATTTTTGGTTCTACAATTCCGGCATTCGGATTTTATCCGTTTGGAAAAAATGATGAAGTAATTGAAATTAAAAATTTATATTGCCGTCCGTGTGGAATTCACGGTCACAGGGAATGTCCTGAAAAACATTTCAGATGTATGATGGATATTAATGAAGTTGAAATAACTGAAAAAATTAATTCTGAATTTTAAACTAAAAATTCTTTCAATCTGTTTTCAATTTCTTCTTTTGAAAAAATTTTACCTGAATTATTCATTTCAGACACAATTTCCGTTAAAATTTTTTTACCGTCATTTTTTGTTAAATCTTTAAGAAATCCGTCATATATAGATTCTCCATCCATCGCTCTGTTTATCTCTGTATGTTTATTGTGTTCATTTAATTCAGTATAAATTATTAATCTGAATTTTTTATTGAAATCTCTTTCTCTGTAGATTTCAAACATTGTTTTGTCTGATTCAAATGCCATAAAATTATTTATTTAATATATATTTACCCACAATATCAAATTCAAGATTAACTAAATCTCCGGTTTTATTAAACCTGAAAATAGTCTCTTTAAATGTATGTGGAATTATTGCAATTTTAATTAACTGATTATTATTCTTTGATTTAAAAATTTCTGCAATCGTAAGACTGACTCCGTTTATACAAATAGAGCCTTTCTCAATTACATATTTTTTGAATTTTTTATTGAACTCAAAATAAAATTCCCAACTCTGTTTAAGATTTTCAATTTTTTTTATAATACCTATGGTATCTATATGTCCGGATACAATATGACCATGTAATAATGAATTTAATTTGATTGGCTTTTCAAGATTTACATATTCACCGGTTTTAAAATTTTGCAGATTAGTTTTTTTTAATGTTTCTTTAACTGCTGTAAATGAAAATTTGTTAACGGTTTTTTTTTCGATAGTCATACAGGCACCATTAACTGAAATACTTGCACCGACAGGTAAATTTTTTAAATAGTTTTTTTTGTTTGTGATAACTTCAAAATTTAAACCTGATCCGGATTTATTTATTTTTTTTATAATTCCTGTAGTTTCTATTATTCCTGAAAACATTTATTTATTATAAATTATCAAAACATCATCACCCATTTGCTTAACCGATGATATTTTTAGTTTATTGCTTTTGTTTAATGTATCAAACGCATAATTATCAAAAGTTTTTATTCCGTCGCCTAAAATTTTAGATGAAATAAAATAATAAATATCATCAAATAATCCTGACTTTAAAAAATTTTTAAATGTAACGGATCCACCTTCCACCATTATACTGTTAAAATCCATTTCATAAATTTTCTTTAACAAGTTAGAAATATTAAAATTACCATTCGATGAACTTAGCCGGACATCATATTCATATTTCGCAAGATTTGAAGTTATTCTGATGGATTTTCCGTCATCATTATTAAATACTTTATATTTATTATTTAGTTTTGAATTTGCGTCAATTATAATTCTGAACGGATCACGATATTTTTTATTGTTAACTCTTAAACCGGGATTATCTTTTACTACTGTATTTCTTCCTACTAAAACACAATCATAAATTGATCTCATGCCATGAACAAACATACGCGATTCATAACCGGTTATCCATTTTGATTTGTAATTTTTAAGTGCAATATTACCGTCTATTGATTGAGCAATTTTTAATGTTACATATGGTCTTTTCTTTGTAATATATGAAATAAAAAATTTATTTAATTTTTCGCATTCACTTTTTAAAATATTATATTTAACTTCAACACCATTATTAATTAATTTTTTAATACCATTGCCATTTACTTTTTTATTCGGATCTTTTATACCTATATAAACTTTTTTAATTTTTTCTTTAATAATCATATCTACACAAGGAGGTGTTTTTCCATAATGAGAACACGGCTCTAAATTTACATATAAACTTGCACCTTTAACTGAAATATTTTTTCTTTTGGCATTATTAAAAGCATCAATTTCCGCATGATTTCCGCCAAATATTTTATGCCAACCTTCGGAAATGATTTCTCCATTTTTAACAATTACACATCCTACTAAAGGATTAGGAGAAACATATCCTGCACCTTTAGTCGCAAGATACAAACATCGTTCCATAAATTTATCTTCTTCGGTTCGTTTCATTTTTTAATCTTGTCTCGAAAATTATTAATTACAGAATCAGCATTATCTCTATGATAAATATAAGTTGGCAAATCTAATTTTTTTACTTTTATATTATTTTGAATAGCCCTTTCAAAAAATTCAGAATCATAAGAATACATATCTTTAAACCCGTTTAATTTTTTGAAAACTTCATTTTTGCCAAACAATGTTGCTCCAATTATACAATCATTTATATGTATTGATTCATTTACATCATTAACATCAGGCACAAAAAAATCTTTTTCATCACCGATAAGCGTAGCAGTTGAACAAATTAAATCAATATCTTTATTGGAATTAAAAAACTCAATTCTTTTTTCAAGATGATCAGGTTTATATTCATCATCTGAATCTAAAAAAGTAATGAATTCCCCTGACGAGATTATCATACCTGAATTCAATGAGTAAGCAGGTTTCCGGTTTGAATGCCTAAGATATTTAAAATTATTCTTATCCTTAACATAAGGAATAAGTTTTTTTTCTATATCGTCTGTACTGCCATCATCTACTATTATGACCTCAAAATTTTTATAAGTTTGTTTTTCAATTGATTCAATTGCTCTGAAAATTAATTCTTTCCGGTTGTAAACAGTTAACACAATTGAAATCAAATATTCATCTAATCCAATTTTCATATAAAATTTTTAATTTAGTCTTAACCAAATTTTTGGGTCAGTTGCAGTTTTACCTTCCCAAATTTCAAAATGAAAACACTGACCTCTGAAATTTTGAGATGTCTTTGCAAAAATTTGACCTGCTTTTATTTCATCTCCTGTTGAGACTTTAATATCTTTAATATTTGAATAAACCGAATTAATCCCAAATCCATGATCAATAATAACGGTATTACCAAGTGCCGGTACAAAATAAATATCTGCAACCCTACCGTCATAAATATTTTTTACATCAGACCCTTCCGCTATAGAAACATCAATTCCGTAATTGACAGTCGAAGTGTTTGTTTCAGGATTAATTTTTATTCCAAAATCTTCTATTATATTCGGACTCTGAACGGGAAAAATTAATCTGCCTTTAAGTTCCGGAATTGGTATTCCCTGATAATCAACGGTTTGAAAAATATTAAAAACAGGATTTACAATTCTTTCATTTAAACTTTTGGTAATTTCGTTTATAAAATTATTTAATTTTAAAATGTTTAAATCTATAATTTTATTTTCTTCTTCTATGTCAATAATATTATTTTCAAGCAACACTTTTTTTTCTGTAAATGTTCTCTGATCATCTTTTTTCTCACTGATATATAATAATTTTTCCCGGCTTCTTAACTTTGATAATTTTTTCTTTTCTTCAAGCAGATTATATAAATCTTTTACTTTGTCGTATTCTTTTTTTCGGGATTCTGAAAATTTATTGAGATAAGTCATTCGTTGTTGAACTTCATTTAATGATTTTGATGAATAAATCATTTGATCTTCGTAGAACTTTCCTGACTTGTATAAATTCACAACTTTTTTTGCAAGATTTAATTTCTGAACTTCAAGTTTATCCTTTATTTCCTGCAATTCAATTTCAGACATTGCGGTCTGTATTTCTTCATCCTCTGAATTATTAACGAGATCCATAAACTTAATCAGATATGAAAGTTCATTATTAATAGTTGAAATTTCTTTTTTGTAAGTATTTATATTATTAATGTTGGATTTTTTTAACTCTTCAAGTTTAGAAATATCCTTTTTGTAATTTTCTATCTGTTTAGTTTTATCAGATATATAATCATACTGGGCATTAAGAAATAATGCCGGTGTTAGTAAAACAATTAATAAATATTTAATAATTTTTAATTCCATTCTATAAGTCTCGCACTCATTGGATATTTAACTTCGTGGTATTTAAAAACTGTGTTTAATTTAATAGTTGATAAATCAAGATAGATAGTTTGTTTCAATGTTTTGTTATTAATAACTATGTTTTTTGGAAATGAAATATTTCCAAATCTCTTATAATTACTGTAATCAATTTCTAAATGATTTTCCCCATCAATTGAAACAACTCTCGACATAGTCCCATCTTCTTTATTAATAAAATATTTTACGATTTTTCCGGAATTTTCGAATGTTTGAATTTCCAATATCAAGGATAAATCATTAATCGCCACCGAATCAAAACTATCTTTGTTTATTTTAAAAGAATTTGTAAATCCTTTCATTATTTCATCGTAAGAAATATTCACTTGCAAAACTGCTCCAAGATTTCCCGCTGATGAAGAACCTTTAATCACATAATTTTCCTGAACGTTATAATAAATAAATTTATCGGAATTTATATTTAATCTCGCAATTGAAATTCCAAATGGACCGCTAATTTTTATATAAATACTATCAGGTTTAATAATTCCAAATTCAATATCACCTGTGTTATACATATCAGGTGCATCAACGGTAACAGTGCCTTCAGCAAACAATGAATTTATTTTATCTGAATTATCATTCACCTTGTCTATAAGTTCATCAGCAGTTCTGTTATAACTCGTAACTGCCTCGTTAGGAACCCCTGTGCAAGAATATATAGCAGTTAAAAATAAAAATGCCGATAAAACAAAAAAATTATTATATTTTCTTACACTCATCATAAAATTTCATTAATATATTTTTCGAAACCGGAACTTCAGTATCTAAAAATCTTTCAGGATGCCATTGGACAGCAAGAAAAAAATTCTTTCCTGATTTATCAGCATATTCAATTCCTTCTATAATCCCATCCGGTGCTTTAGCATTTACTATCAGACCTTCTCCAAGTCTGTCAATTGACTGGTGATGAGAACTGGTTACTTCTGTCTCTTCAAGATTTACAATTTCTGATAACAAAGTATTTTGATAAATATTTATTTTATGCATCCTGTCCTGTGTATCACTAATTTTCCTGTGATTTGTTCCTCTTATCTCTTCAATATCAAATATCAAACTTCCTCTGAAATAAACATTGATTAACTGGCAACCTCTGCAAATACCTAAAACAGGAATATTTCTTGATATAGCATTTTCAAGAAGTTTCAATTCGAATCCATCACGTTCAGGTTTATAACTTCCTCTTGTTTCAACAGTATCCCAATCGCAATAAATTTCCGGATAAATATCTACTCCACCGGATAAAATTAATCCGTTGCAATCTTTGAATAGTTCGTGTCCCTTGTCCGGATTTGTATAATCAAGGATATGATATTCTATACCATATTTATCCAGCCAATTTAAATACTTATCAAATTTTGAATCGCATTTTGATATTCCAATTTTCATATATTAACAAATTTATTTAAATGATTTAACAAAATATCTTCATTAATTAACACCTTTACATCAATTTTTAGATAAGTGAATAATTTAAGAATATCATCTTTTACAATATTATTAATTTTTACCATATCTTTTTCAGTAGTAATAATGTAATCAAATTTATTTGTTTCAATTATTGAATTTAATTCACTTAAATTATAATTATGATGATCTTTAAAATTTATAAATTTTATTTGATTAATGCCTGCTTTTTTTAAACTGTTTAAAAATGAAAAAGGTTTTGCAATTCCTGAAACTGCTAGAAAATTATGATTTCTGATATCAATTAATTCATTCTGATAATTATATACTCCATTGATTTCATATTTTACCAAAACATATTTATTGTTTAATAATCCAAAATCATTAGTTTTATTATTTTGAATAATTACAGAAGCATTTTTTAAAAATGATTTTGGAACTCTGAGATTTCCGGCAGGTAATAATAACTGATTTTGAATTGAACTGCTGAATTCTTCCTCAGCATCGATTATAACAATATCTGAATTTTTATTTATATAATCAGATTGGAAACCATCATCAAGTAAAATTAAATCTACTTTATTTTCCTCTAAAAATTTGATTCCGTTTATTTTATCTTCATCAGCAACTGCTATAAAATTTATAAAATTATTTTT
>ERZ761607.2382-NODE-2382-length-20513-cov-6.403363_pt1 | contig 20513 bp, 13 predicted proteins | sample MGYA00511164_ERZ761607 | MGnify/ENA primary metagenome ERZ761607 (study PRJEB28899, sample SAMN02445080) | bioreactor sludge metagenome | biome: EBPR sludge | place: Australia: Brisbane, Thorneside Wastewater Treatment Plant | collected 2011-06-22 ... | reverse complement strand
CACGAGCTGCGCCAGCTCGAGCGGCGCATCCACATCCTCGAGGGCTTCGCCAAGATCTTCGATGCGCTCGACGAGACCATCAAGATCATCCGCGCCTCGGACGGCAAGGCCGACGCCGCGCAGAAGCTGATGAAGCGCTTCGGCCTCGACGAGATCCAGGTCGACGCGATCCTCGAGCTCAAGCTCTACAAGCTGGCCAAGCTGGAGATCAAGATCATCCGCGAGGAGCTGGCCGAGAAGGAGGCGCAGGCCAAGAAGATCCGCGCCATCCTGAAGAGCGAGGCCAAGCTCTGGGACGTGGTGAAGGGCGATCTCGAGGAGATCAAGACCGCCCACGGCAGCAAGCGCAGGACCAAGACCGGCGCGACCGCCGAGGAGATCGAGGTCAGCGAGGACGCGTTCATCATCGACGAGGACGCCAACGTGGTCGTCACGCGCGACGGCTGGATCAAGCGCGTGCGCGAGCTCAAGGACCCGACGTCGACGCGCACGCGCGAGGGCGACGAGGTCATGGCGGTCCTGCCCGGCTCGACCAAGGAGAAGGTCATCTTCTTCACCAGCCGCGGCTCGGCGTACGTCGTGAAGATCAACGACATCGCGGCGACCACCGGCTACGGCGACCCGGCGCAGAAGTACTTCAAGTTCGGCGACGGCGAGCGGATCGTGGCGGCGATGTCGCTCGATCCACGCCTGGTCGTGCCGGAGACGATGCTGGCGGTGAGCAAGAACGGGTACGGCCTGCGCTTCGCGACGGCCGGCCACACCGAGGTCACGACCAAGGCCGGCCGGCGCTTCGCCAAGCCGAGCGAGGGCGACGAGATCATCGGCGTCGTCGGCGTGAAGGACACCGACTTCGTGATCGCGGCGACGCACAAGGGCCACGTGCTCCAGTGCAAGGCCGAGGAGATCTCCAGGCTCGAGGGCCCGGGCCGCGGCGTCACCGTGGTCAAGACCGCCGACGACGACCACGTGATCGGGTTCGTCGCCGGCGAGAAGGGCACGGTCCTGCGGCTCGAGAACGCCGCGGGCAAGGACTTCACGCAGACCGCGCTGGTCAAGGAGCTGACCTCGCGCGGCGGCAAGGGCCACCAGCTCCAGAAGCGCACGACCTTCTCGGTGCCGAAGCCGCCGGTGACGATCCCGTCGCTGGGCACGCCGGCGCCGTCGACGGAGGGCAAGTAGCCATGGCCTCGGCCAAGAAGTACTCGGGCAACGAGATCCAGGTCCTCGAGGGCCTCGAGCCGGTGCGCAAGCGCCCCGGCATGTACATCGGCGGCACCGGCAAGGACGGCTACCACCACCTGCTCTGGGAGCTGGTCGACAACTCGATCGACGAGGCGATCAACGGCCACGCCACCAAGGTGGAGGTCACGCTCCACAAGGACGGCAAGAGCGCGACGGTCGAGGACAACGGCCGCGGCATCCCCGTCGACATGATGCCCAAGTTCAAGAAGACCGCGCTCGAGGTGGTCTTCAGCACGCTGCACTCGGGCGGCAAGTTCGACCGCGGCAAGAGCTACGCCGTGTCGGGCGGTCTGCACGGCGTCGGCTCGGCGGTGGTGAACGCGCTGTCGGCGGAGCTGGTCGTGCAGGTGAAGCGCGACGGCGAGCGCCACGAGATGAAGTTCGCGCGCGGCGAGGTCACGTCCAGGTTCAAGACGCTGGGCAACGCGCGCGGCTCGGGCACGCTGGTGAAGTTCCGCCCCGACGACGAGGTCTTCGGCGGCAAGCTCGCGTTCGATCCCGAGCTCATCGCCGAGCGGCTCGAGACCAAGAGCTACCTGCACCACGGCCTCGAGATGATCTTCATCGACGAGACCGCCGAGGGCGGGCCGGTGACGCACCGGTACCACCACGAGAAGGGCATCGCCGAGTGGCTGCCCACGCTCATCACCCAGCGGGGCAAGGCGCAGGTGCCGCAGGGCGGCGCGGTCTTCTACCTCGAGAAGCGCGACGACGACGCCAAGCTGGGCGTCGAGCTGGCGCTGGCGTGGACCGAGGCGACCGACGAGCTCATCAAGAGCCACGTCAACAGCGTGCCGACGCCCGACGGCGGCACCCACGACAAGGGCCTGCGCGACGCCGTCCTGAAGGCGGTGCGCAACTACATCTCGACCCACAACCTGGATCCCAAGGGCGTGACGCTCACGGCCGAGGACATCCGCGAGGGCGTGGTCGCGATCCTGTCGACGTACGTGCACGACCCGCAGTTCCAGAGCCAGACCAAGAACCGGCTCAACAACCCCGAGGTCGCGGCCCAGGTCGAGGCGCTGGTGCGGCCGGCGCTCGAGAACTACCTGAACGGCAACCCCAACTGGGCGCAGGCGGTGGTCGCGCGCGCCATCATCGCGGCGCGGGCGCGCGAGGCCTCGCGCGCGGCGGCGCAGCAGGTGACGCGCAAGAGCGCGGTCTCGCACCGGCTCAACCTGCCGGGCAAGCTCGCCGACTGCGCGTCGACGGACCCCGAGGAGAGCGAGCTGTTCATCGTCGAGGGTGACTCCGCCGGCGGCTCGGCCAAGCAGGGCCGCGACCGGCGCACGCAGGCGATCCTGCCGTTGCGCGGCAAGGTGCTGAACGCCGAGCAGGCGAACACCCAGAAGCTCCTGTCGAACAAGGAGCTCCAGGACATCGTCAGCGCCCTCGGCTGTGGCATGGGCGACCAGCTCGACCTCGGCAAGCTGCGCTACGGCAAGATCTTCCTCCTGATGGACGCCGACGCCGACGGCCACCACATCTCGACGTTGCTCCTCACCTTCTTCTTCCGCCACATGAAGAAGCTGATCGACGCGGGCCACATCTACCTGGCGCAGCCGCCGCTGTACCGCATCGATCTCGGCAAGGAGACCTACTGGGCGCTCGACGACCTCCACAAGGAGCGGCTCATCAAGCAGCACCAGAAGGGCAACGCCCGGCCGAGCATCACGCGGTTCAAGGGCCTCGGCGAGATGAACCCGGAGACCTTGAAGATGACGACGCTCGAGCCCAAGACGCGCGCCGCCCTGCGCGTGCGCGTGCCGCCGGGCGAGGAGCTCGCCACCGACAACGTCATCTCCGAGCTCATGGGCAAGGACGTCGCCGCCCGCTTCAAGCTCATCACCGACAACGCCCACGAGATCGACGAGCTGGATGTGTGAGCGCCGGGGGCGCTCACACGTCAGCTCGTCGGGCCTCGGGCGTCGGGCCTCGGGCCTCGGGAAGAGGGAAGAGTGCCTCGGGCGTATCGGGCGTCAGGGGCGAAGCCGGGTCATTCCGTTCGCCCTGCCGTTCGTTAGGAGCGAGGCCGAGCGCCAGCGAGGACGAGTCGAAGGGGCGCGCTTCGACAGCGAGCGCCCGGCCGCGGTAGGCTGCGGCCGACGTGGCCAGTCCCAAGAAGCGGGTGACGCGCAAGGCGCCGGCGAAGAAGCCGGCGCGCGTCGCGCCGCCCAAGGCGGCGGAGAAGCCGAAGGCGGCGGCGAAGAAACCGGCGGCGAAGCCGGCACCGGCGAAGAAACCGGCGGCGAAGAAGACGCCGCCGGCGGCCGTCGTTGCGCCGCCGCCGCCGCCGCCGCGGCCGCCGGCGGTGTTCGTCGGGCGCGAGCGCGAGCTGGCGCAGCTCGAGCGGGGGCTCGCGCGCGTGCCGGTCGCGGTCGTGTGCGGGCTGGCGGGGGTGGGCAAGTCGAGCCTCGCGTACGCGGCGGCGGCGGCGTGGGAGGGGCCGGCCGTGCACGCGCGCGCGACGGCGACGGGGCTGAGCGCGCTCCTCGACGAGCTGCGGCGCGCGCTCGGCGCGGTCACCGAGCTGCGCACCGACGAGGAGCGCGCGGTCGCGCTCGCCGCCGCGCTCGATCAGGCCGGCGCGCTCGCCGTCGTCGACGACCTGCACCTGCTCTCGGCGGCCGAGCAGGCGTGGCTCATGGGCGAGCTGGGCGCCCACCTCGGCCGCGGGCGCCTCATCGCCACGTCGCGCGAGCGGCCGGCGTCGGCGCAGGGCTACGACCGCGTCGAGATCCATCTCGGCGGCCTGCCGGCGCGCGCGGCGCGCGAGCTGTGGACCGCGCTCGACGAGCTGCGCGGCGCGACCGGCGGGTTCCAGCGCGCGTTCGACGCCACCGGCGGCAACCCGTTCCTCCTGCGGCGGCGTCACGCCGGCGACCCCGGCGGCCCCGATCCGCTGGCCGCGGCGGTGGCGCAGCTGGCGCCCGATCGCGCGCGGCTCCTCGGCGCGATCGCGCTGGCCAGGGTGCCGCTGCCGACGGAGGCGCTCACCGCCGTCGGCGGCGCCGACCCGCGCGCCGCGCTCACCGACCTGCGCCGCGCGCTCCTGGTCGACCTCGACGGCGAGGGCCGCCCGCTCGTCCACGAGCTCGTGCGCGACGCGGCGCTGGCCACGCTCTCGCCGGCGACCCGCGCCGAGCTGGCGGCGGCGCTCGCGGCGGCCCTGTCCGGCGAGCGGACGGTCGCGGCGATCACCGCCGTCGCGCAGCACTGGCTGGACGCCGGCCTCCCGCGCGACGCGCGCGATCACCTCGTGGCGCGCGCGAACGACCTGCTCAACCAGGGCGCGTCGCGCGAGCTGGCCGCGATCGCCAGCGCGCTGCCGCCGTCCTTGCGTGATCCCGAGGTCGCCTCGCTCCACGCGCGCGCGCTGGTGCGCCTCGTCGACGTCGAGGCCGGCGAGCGCGCCCTGCGCGACGCCCTCGCCGCACGCCCGCCGTCGGGCGCCGTGCTCCTGCCGCTGGCGACGCTGGCGCTCCTCGCCGGCCGCTTCGCCGACGCGCGCATGGCGCTGGCCCGCGCCGCCGCCGACCCCAACCTGGCGCCGCTGGGCAAGGCCAACGTCACCGCCCTCGACGCGGCCGTCCGCTTCCACACCGAGGCGCCGGCCGCCGCGCTCGAGCAGATGAACGCCGCCACCACCGCCGCCCACGGCGCCGGCCGCGCGCTCCTGTGGGCGACGGCGACCTACTTCGCGTGGCTGGATCGCTACGCCGTCGGCGGCGAGCGCCGCGGCGCGCCGACCTCCGACAACCGCGCGCCGGCGGCGCACGGCTACCGCGCCGCGGCGCTCGGCGCCCTCGCCTTCGGCGCCTACGACGTCGCGACCACGCCCGCCGACAGCGCGCGCGCGCTGTCGGTCATGGAGCAGGCGCTCGCCGGCCACGTCGATCCGCTCTCGCAGATTCACGCCGAGGCCCTGCGCGGCCTGCGCCAGTGGGAGGCGGGTGATCGCCTCGCGGCGCTCGAGGCCCTGCGCGCGCTCACGGCGCGCAGCGAGGAGGCCGGCTACGTCCTCGGCGTCCTCTGGACGTCGGTGTTCACCGGCCGGATCCTCCACGTGCTCGGCCGCCGCGTCGAGGCGCGCGCGCTCCTCGCCTCGGTCGCCGACCGCGCCCGCGCCCTGGGCGCGCCGGTCCTCGCGCGCGCCGCGCACAACGCCGCCAACGACGACCCGGTGACGCGGCTCGCGATGGCCGTGCGCGACGAGGCTGGCCCGCCGTCGCCGTCGGTGCGCACGCGCGCGTTCCAGGCGATCGCGGCGGCCCTCCGCGGCGACGACACGGGCGTCACCCGCGCCCTCGGCGACGACCCCTCCGAGGAGCGCCACGGCTACCACGTCGAGCTCGCGCTCGCGCACCTCGCGCGCGGCCTGGTCGCGCGCCGCGCCGGCAACGCCAGCGCCTGGACGAGCGCGCGCACGGCCGCCGCCCGCGTCCTCGCCTCCGCCGACAGCGACCTCCTCGACGCGCTCCTCGCCGTGATCGACGTCGAGCCCGGCCGCGCGGCACCGCCGGTGGTGATCGACACGGCGCGCCACGAGGTGGTCGCCGGTGCGCGTGTGCTCTCGCTCACCACCCGCCCCGTCCTCCGCAAGCTCCTCTACGCCCTGGCCGAGCGCCCGGCGGAGACCCTGTCCAAGGACGACCTGACCCGTGCCGCCTGGGGCCAGGAGTACGACCCCCTCCGCCACGACAACCCGCTGTTCGTCAACGTCTCGCGCCTCCGCCAGCTCCTCAAGGACACGGGGCTCTCCCTCGACGCCGACAACGATCGGGGCGGCTACCGCCTGACGAGCCGCGACCAGCTGGTCCTCCGCCGCCCCCGCTGAGTCGCCCCCACCGGCACCCACCACGGGCCAGGGATCACATTATCCGGCGCGGGTTTGGCAATCCGCCCCCGACCTGGCGTAGAGTGGCCTCAGGAATGGTTAGGGGCCGTATCCGTCCCGGATCTGGGCTCGGCACACCCCGGTACTCCCTGGAGGAACTGATCATGAAGCGCTTGGTCTCGCTTGTCTGCGTCCTCGGCGGCGCAGCGGCCTGCGGTGACAACCTTACGAATGGCGGCGGTGACGACGACACGGACGCCATCCAGATCGACGCCCCGAACCCGGACGCCCCGACGGACGCACCTCCGATCGACGCTCCGACGGCCACGCACGCCGGCACGATCAGCGTGTTCGACGTGCGCCTGCGCAATCAGGGCGGCGCCGGCGTCGACGGGCACGGCATCCAGGTCGGCATCTCGTTCACCGACCTCGCATCGGCCCAGCAGCCGATCATGGAGGAGTCGCCCGGCAACCCGACCGACGGCTGCAAGCTCTGGGAGTACACCCCGGCCCAGCTCGTCGCCAGCTTCGGTGCTGATCAGGGCCCCGTCCAGGTCTGCGGATCGGGCCCGGGCCCTCAGTTCACCTGTGCGCAAGCAGGCAACGCTTTCCCGCCGTGTGTTTTCCAGGCGGGCGTTGGTTACATCTGCCCCGACACCGCCAGCAGCGGCTCGGCCAACGGCGTGACGATCGCGTCCGCCGGCACGAGCCTCACCTCCATGGCCACGACCACGCTGAACAAGTTCGACGGGCTCGACGTCGGCCGCTACATTCGTTTCAGCGGCACCGGCAACGCCATCCTGGACAACGCGGGACCGCTGCCGATCGTGATGGTTCCCGCGGCGGGCATGGGCGCAGCCGTCGTCTTCGCTGGCGTCGAAGTGACAGCGATGCCCACTGCGGGCACGTACACCGTCCTCGCCGGTGTCGGGCCGATCCCCGGCGCTCCGGCCTCGGGCTTCCTCGCGGACAACGAGATGATCACCTTCCAGAAGGCGGCGAGCGCCAACTTCGAGGCGTTCCCCGCCAACCTCGGCTTCAGCGGCGCGAATGGCATCGGCGATGCGTTCACGCTCGGCACGGCGCCTGTGGGTGGTGTCGCGAAGGTGCTTCCGACGACCATCCCGACGGATGGCTCGGCCTTCACCGTCGGCTGTGACAACGCGGCTGCCTGTGGCACGTCGCTCGGCAGCATCCTCAACATCATCACGACCGACGCCACGGTCCTACCGTCGCCGTTCTCGTTCCCGCCGCCGGTGACCAAGCGCGTCCAGATCCGCTGCATCGAGGTCGGCGCGACGACCATCACGGTGCCCGCGGCCTACTCGGCGCGCCTCACGCGCGCGATGTCCGGCGGCACGCGCATCCAGACGTCGTTCATCCGCTCGAACCAGGCGGGTGCGACGAACATGTCGGGTCCGCCGAACACGGTGCTGATCGCGGGTGGTCACGCCGAGGTCGGCTTCACCAACATCCCGCAGAACTGAGCCGGGAGTCCGGAAGCACGAAGGCCGGCGGCGACACCGGCCTTCTTCATTTTCGGCGCGAACCGACGCCGTTCATCGGCGCCGCGCCGCCCGCTCAGGTGAACGGGAACGGGGGCATCCCGGTGAACACGGGGCCCGTCATCCCCGCCGGGTTATTGACCGGCACGACGAAGCGCGCGGTCCGGCGAACCGTCGACGCCGCCATCGTGACCGGCCGCGAGATCGTGGTCAGGACCGTCTCGACCTGCGTCGCGCTCACGAGCGCCACGCCGAAGCCCTGGGCGTTGGTGTCGGCGTACTTGAGGTGCGGGTTCGCCGTCGGATCGGAGGCCGCCAGCGCCATCGCCCGATCGTTGGTCCGCCGCATGGTGTCGGCGGCGTCCGTCCCGTGGATGAGGAGGAGGTTCATGTTCTCGACGAACGCCGAGCCGCCGGAGGCCGACGCGTCGAACGTGACCAGGGCCCGGACGTCGGGCGGCGCGGCCGGCGCCCGCGAGGCATCCTCGAAGAAGGAGAACACCGAGTTCGACGCGATGCCCGCCGCGCAGAACTCGACCCCGACCGGCATCGGGCTCGCCGCCGTGTAGTTGTCGTTCACGATGCCCGCGAAGTGGGCGTGGATGTCGCCGGTGAGCACGAGGAGATTGTCGACGTTCTGGTCGCGCAAGTACGTCATGAGCTCGTTGCGCTCCGTCGCGTACCCGTCCCACGCGTCGCCGTTCATGATGCGGTCGACGATGAGTCCGCCAACCGGCCCCTGCTTGATCTGGAAGCGCATGAGCGGCACCTGGTTGCCCCAGACCTTCCAGGTCGCGTTCGAGAGACGCATGGTGTCCTTCCACCACTGCTTCTGCTGGACGCCCAGCATCGTTCCCGGAGGACTCCCCACGCGTGGATTCGGAAGCCCCTGGAGCCCCACCGTGGCCGGGGGACTGTTGCCGTTGTGCGTCCGCCCCGCGTCCATCACCTCCAGATCGACGCGCGGCAGCACGTTCCGGTGGTCGAGGTACTCGATGCTCATCTCGGCGAACTCTTCCGGGATGGCGTGATCGCTCCGGTAGCTCCGCTCGTCGGTGACGACCAGCTCGACGTGCCGACCGAACCGGAAGCTCCGGTAGATCGTGATCGACCCGACGGCCGCGACGTTGTTGGGCTCGTCGACGAAGTTCGAGGTGTCGTCGGCAGGCGTGAACGCCGCGTCCGTGACATTGGCCGGCATGACGAAATCCGCCGCGCGCTGGGTGACCCCCGCGACGCCTGGCGCGCCGGTCAGCTGCGCCGGCATGTACTCGAACCACGCCTGGTTGGCGGCCACCTTCTTGCGCTGCGACGGCTCGTCGGTGCTGTTGGCGTTGGTGAAGTTGCTCTGGCTCTGCCAGCAGTCGTTCGAGAACTCGTGATCGTCCCACGTGTGGATGAACGGCCACCGGGCGCGGGCCGCCATCAGGTCGGGGTCCGAAGCGAAGGTCTTGTAGAGGTGCCGGAAGTCATCGACCGTCTGGGCGAAGTTCTCGCCGCCGGCGTTGCCGCCGCCGGAGGGAAACGGCCCGACCAGGCGCGGCGTGCCGTCGGCGTTGTTCAACGTGATCGGCTGGAAGTCGTCTCCCAGCGGCACCTGGAAGCCGCCGCCCCGGGTCTCGTAGATGAAGTCGCCGAGGTGCAGGACGAAGCGGATCTGGTCCGCCTCCGCCCGCGCCATGTCCTCCGCGATCATCACGCGATACGCGCCGTAGTGGCCGGCGCCGTAGTCCTGGCAGCTCGCCCAGGCCATGCGGACCGGCACGTCCGCGTCCGCGGCCGGCGCCGTGCGCGTGCGGCCCGTGATCGCGTCGCCGCCGTTCTTGAAGCGGTAGTAGTAGATCGTGTCCGCCGCGAGCCCGGTCACGACGACCCGCACGGTGTGATCGACCGCGGCCATCGCCGACACCGACTGCATGGCGACGATCGTCGCGAAGCCGGCGTCGCTCGCCACCTCGAGCGTCAGGTCGACCGCCTCGGCGCCGCCCGCCGCGCGCACGGCGCGGGTCCAGAGGACGACCGACGACTCACGTGGGTCGCCCGACGCGACGCCTTGCGGGAACAGCACCAGCCCCGTTGGCGCGGCGTCGGGATCGCCCCCGTCGCCGTCGTCCCCGCCGCACCCGGGCACGCCGCCCAGGCTCGCCGCCGCGAAGAAGGTCCCCGTCAGTCTAAAGAAGTCACGACGCTTCATGCCCTCGGCCATGGAACCATCGTCAGCCCCTGCCCGACCCGACGTCAACGGCGGGGATCACATGTCGCCCGGGCCGAGCCAACCGCGGAATCCGACATGGATGGCACACGATCACGCTCGAAGGCGAGACAGCTCGTCGACGAGCACGTCGAAGCCCACCGGGCTGGAGTCGAACAGTGCATGCTCGAGCACCCGCCCGATCGTCGGCGGACCGGTCCACGGTTGCCTCCGCCGTCGCTGGTGACGGAACTCGTTCCAGCTCGGGTCCCATCGACAGTCGTCCGGAGCCAGGAACGGATGGGTTCCGGTGAGCGTAAACCAGACCAGCTGCGCGAGGCCTCGCGCGTCGTCGGAGCTCGAGAAGTCGGCGGCGAAGATGGGCGGCCAGCGGATCTGCTCACCCGAGTAGGTCGTGGACAGCACCGCTGGCCCCCGATGAGCGATGCCAACCAGCGACACCTCGCCGTCCCGTTCGCGCACGCAGATGAGCTCCGGGCGGATGCCGCCGAGCGGATGGCCTGCCTCGTGTGCACGACGCGCCACCACGGCGACGTCGAGCGCAAGCGCGAGCGCCCCATGCAGGCTGAGCGGTTCCCGGCGAACGCGCTCTTCCAGCGTTTCGCCATCTGGAAACGCCTCGACGACGCCGAAGAACGGATAGCCCGCCCGCCGCGGGTGGACCAACTCGCCCACCTCGACGAGCGGGGCAATACCGTTACCTGAGAAGTCGAGGATGGGGCTGAGCTCTGCCGGCCACGCGCGCTTGCTCGTCGCGATCGTGGCGAGGCCGCGCTTCCATATCGGCCCTTCTCGATAGACCGCCCAATAGCGCCCCTGGTAGCTGTTCTGCTGGATCGGCGCGACGAGCCTCGGTCCGTCGCGTCCGATCGCGCCGCCGCACGGAAATGGCTCGCCCGCCAGCGCCGGTGCTGGAAACGCGATCGGTCGCTGCAGGACGACGGGATCACCACCTGGTCGAAGTTCGGTGGCGGCGAACGGTACTCCGTTGTTCGTGCACTCGTACGTACGCGTCCACAGAAGCGACCCGTCGGCCGCACGCCCTTCGTCGCGAAGCGGCATGAGATTCGTGTCGAACTCCCAGCGTCGGCGCGCGATCACGTATCCACGCGCATCACACTCATGCACGACGATGTTCCTTCCTCCTCGCGGGTCGGTCCGATCAACGACCCAGAACGGCTCCTCGCCGTAGCGCTCCATGTGCGCGGCCGCAAGTTCTTCGGTGAGCTGAGCGGAGTACCAGCAGACGCAGCGATCTCCCTCGGCGGAGCGCCACACCCCGGTCACCGGCCGATCGCCTTCGAACTCGACCGTGATGGCGCGGGGGATCCAGCCGAGCGTCTCGCCAGCGACCTGTTCGTGTGAACGGAGGGCGGCGCTCGTGAAGAAGCGAACCGAGTTCTGGGGGTGTCCGCCGAGTCGCATGATCAACCCGAATCCATGGATACGTGGAGACCGCGTGCCTGCGCCTCCAGAAGGATGGCACGCAACGCCGGAACGCACGCAAGGGCCTCGAGACCGGCATGGGCTGCAAGCTCGCCGCGGCCTTCATCGAGCTCGAGGTAGCGCGATCGAGCGCGCAAGGCGGGCACGTCCTTCATCGGAATCAGCCCATCTGGTCCCAGCAGGCGGATTCTTTCCATCTCAGCCAGGCCCTCGAGGGCGCGCAGCACATCGCGGATGTCTTCTGCGTGCTTCATGAGTCATGGGGGCGTCCGTTCGAACGCGTCATCGGGCGCGCGAAACCCGGGCGGAAGGCCCTGCGCAACGTTCCCGTCTTCCTCGGCGACCAGCGCCTGGATGGCAATCCGCGCGTCGATGGACATCGTCGTAACCCCGAGCGCTCGTTGCCACTCCTCCTGGGAAGTTGGACGGGGCCGCCCACGCATCTCCCAGGCAATCCGCGACGCAAGCCAGCGACGGAACGCGTTCTCCAGGTCCTCGACCGGCTCCAGACGCTCGGAAGCCGCGTCGATGCATGTCAGCGGCTGGTCACACACCCACCAGTACGGGGCTGCGGCCACGACCTTGCCCGGCGCGCCGCAGAACGAGGTGCCATCCCACGTGCTCACGTCCGGCGTCACGCGAAGCCATCCACGATCCCCAACGGGAGCGAGTGCGGCCGCAAAGTCGTGCAGCGACAGCCTCAGCAAGGAAGCGATCTCCAATTCGATCGTGCAGAACTGATCCCTGCGGCCCCATGAAGCGATATCTGCGCCGCCTACCACCACTTGATCCAGGAAGTCCGCGACATGATCCAGATGACTGTGCCGAACGAGCATCTGCAAGTATTGAACGGCGGGAACCCGGCCGACCCGGACAAGTGCCGAGACCTCGGCGAGCTGTTCGGGGCGAAGATCGTAGAGCGCGTCCACGCTCTGCCGTTCTGCGGGTTCGATCACGCGACCCAGCAACTCCTCGATTCGGCTCATGGCACACCACCCGTGCGGTAGGCGATCACCTCGATGTCACGCGGAACGCGCTGCTTGCCGATGCCAGGACCCAGATCTACGAGCTCCTTCATCTTCATGTTCACCACGAACTGATCGTAGCCGGCCGCAACACGGTGCCGGCCGAAGGAGATGCGCCGGATCGCCTGCTGCGCCGCATCGTACTCAGCTAGTCCGTCACGAGTCTTGGCCAGATAGAACTCTCGCTGGAAATTGAGTTTGTTCGACCATGCGAGGCGGCCCTCGAGCGTCGTCGGCGGCGTGCCGAACCGGCTCGCGTGCCGATCGACGTACCTGGCGATCGCGTGCTGGGTCAACGGGATACGGTCACCGATACCTGTCGGCATTGCGCCGGAAGAGGCGTCGACGTCGTCGAAGATCTGCACGCTGTGATCCGCGTTCCTGACGGTCATCGTTGCGACCAGCGTGAAGCTCGGCGCCCCCTTCGGCTGCCCTTGGTCATCGAGCCTGACCGCTCCCTTTCCGAGCGACACCTCGTTGCTATCCGGATCCTTCGCCACGAACTCGAGCTCGAAGGACTCGGGCGTCTCGCGCACTCTCTCCTGCACGTCAGACTTGCGTACGGGGAACGCCGGTAGCCCCCGGCCTGTCGCCACAGCCGGAGCCGCCACGTGTCCGTCGTTGCCAGTCGAGTCCGGTGAATGACCTACGGCATTCGCATCGCCCGGGGGTGACCTCCCCGGCCGTTGGTCGCGTTCTCCACCGCTCTTCGTTCTGCTCCCGCCGGGCGATGGGAGCTCGACGCGCGCGCCGGCTCGAGAAGATGCGTCGAACTCGAGGTGAGGTTCAGCCCCCGTCGGATAAACGGCGTCGATCGTGCCTTGCCAGATCACCTCGTCGCCGGCCTGCATCGTCGCTCGCGACTGGAACCTCATGGCGCCACCGTCGTCGGTTCCCAGGTACGTCGCGCGCTCCAGGACGAGCAGGACTTGTGGCCGGCCCGACGGCTCCTTCGAGGCGAGCATGATCTCGCTGCCACCGAGGTGCTCGTAAGGCAGCGCGAGCGCGTGCCGAGACAATCCGCGGAGAGCCGCGAACTGGATGTCGCTCGGTGAGGCGAACACCAGGGCAGCGTCGAGGTTCTGGGCATCCGACCGAGCAACCAGCTTCCGGACGTCGAGGCGCTGTCCGGCCTGACGTTGCACGCGATCACCATCGATCGGGTGGGAATGCCCGACGGGCTCGACGCCATCGAGCGTGCTCCAGTCGACCGCGCCGTGCTCGCCGGCGACGATGACGTACTTCTTGCCGAGCTTGCCCAGACCCCACTCGCGTGAGCTGGGGTCGAAGTCACCCTTCTGCTTCCAGCCGAGCTCCGCGAGCGCCGTGACGTCGCCGCGCATGAGGCGCTGCATGAGTGCGATGCCGTCCGCCTCGCTGGCGGCGTGCCCGACGACCGAGTTGTAGCCGGGCTCGCCCGCCTTGATGGCGGCCGCGTTGTCGCGCAGCCCTCCGGCGAGCGAGGATCCCGGTCAGGCTCCGTGCGAGGGAGGCGCTCGGGCTCGTCCGCGTCTTCGCCGGCCTCACGTCGCGGGCGCGGCGACGCGTCCTCCAGCGTGTCCTCCGCGAGGCGCCGGTTCGGGTGGGCCGCCTCGAGCTCGTTCGCGATCATGGCGCGCTCGATCGCCAGGAGCGTCTCGTACTGGGCAAGGACGGCCTGCGCGTGGGCGATGTCGCCGGTACGCATGACGCCGGCCGCCCGCACGTCGAGGTCCATCGCCAGCACGCGCGCGTGCGCGTACGTCCGGGCGCCTCCCTGCAGCCGAGCCGAGAGCGTCTTGAACGCCTGGCTGTGGGCCGCGACGTGGCGACCGATGGCGATGGCCGCGCCCTGGGCCATCCACTCCGACACCATCGCGTCGGGATCCGCCGGCGGCGTCTCGTAGCCGCGGGCCTTGGTGTAGGCGTGGTCGGTCGCGGCGCCGACGATCATGCCCATCGAGAGCTCGGGCAAGCTGGCCGCGAGCTTCTTGCCGTGGGTCGCGAGCTTCTGCCAGGCGCTGGCGGTCGCCGCGACGTCGTCGACCAGGTGCTCGATCTTGACGAAGTGAACCTGCACCGCGTGGACCGCCAGGCCGGTGAGCGCGTTCGCGGCCATCACGTCGAGGAACGAGCGCTTGTCGCCGAGCGCGAGCTTCTGTCCCACGCTGTTGACGCCCACGTCGACGGCGGCGCCAGCGACCGTGCCCACGATCTTCGCCGTGCGACCGACGGCGATCGCGTCTCCGCCAGCCGCGCCGGCGCGCGCCAGCCACGCGCCCTCGGCCACACCGCGGGCGGCGGACGCGGCCAGGTTTCCGGCGAGCGTCATGGCGATCGTGGTGAGCAGGTTCGCGATGAAGAGCCGCGTCTGCGCGCGCTCGGCGGCGGCCATGGCGTCCTTGAGGCGCTTCTCGAGCCGCGCGTTCTGCACGTGGTCGGCGATGAACTGCGCCATCCAGTCCAGCGCGGCGAGCTTGTCGCGCGCGATCTCCCCCCGGCGTTGCGCGTCGTCGTCGATCTCGCTCGCCGCCGCCTCGATGAGCGCGACGCGCTCCTGGTAGCCGCGGATCGCGGCCGCCGCGACGCGCGCCATGCCGCGCAGGTCGCTCACCAGCTCGGGGATCTCGTTGCTGTAGCGGTTCACGCCGCCGGTGAAGCCGTCGTCGAGCTGGTCGAGCCCGCTGGCGGTGTCGCGGAGCTGGAGCTCGAGGACGCGGACGTGGGTGCGATAGTCGTGCTCGCGCGCTTCCACCAGGAGCTCGTCGCGTTCGACGCCCGAGACCGTGCCCCCCGTGGCGACACGCTTCTCGAGCTGCGCGACCCGGCCCTCGAGTCGGTCTTGCTCGCGCTGGGCCCGGCGTCCCTCCCGCTTGTCGAACTGCCCGAGCTCGGCGACGCGGTCGTCGCTGCCCTCGATCACCGAGCGCGGTGCGTCGAACCGTTGCTTGCGCCGGGTCCGCTTCGCGAGCTCGGCGGTGCGTCGGGCCTTGTCGGAGCGCTTCGTCGAGTGCGCGAGCGCGAGCACCAGCGCGTGCACGACCGCGTCGCTCGACTCGGTGAGCGGCTGCGCGAGGAAGCCCTCCAGCTCGGGGATGACCTGCGCGAGCACGGAGGCCTGATCGGTCACCGCGCGCGAGAGCCGCTGCGCCGATCGCGTGCCGCCCGCGCCGGAGAGCGTGGTGACCCAACCGGAGGTCTCGGTGATCGCCTGGTCGAGCGCGTGCAGGTCCGCCGACGGATAGTCGAGGATGCGCTCGGCGACATGGACGCGCGCCACCCTGAGCTTGGCGAGGCTGTCCGCCGCGACGGGGATGAGCTCGGCCGGCGTGCGTGAGGGCTCGTCGTTCCGGGGATCGTCGACGAGCCGCTGCAGCCCGGCGAGGGTCTCGCGGAGCTCGTGGCCCAGCTTGGGCCGCGCGTGCTCGCCGATCGTGAGCGCGTTCGCGAGCGCGTAGGCCGCCGACATCGCCTGGTCGAGCGCCTTGTCGTCCGTCTTGGCCAGCTTCCCGCCGTGCGTGTGGAGCGCGTCGGCGAGCGCCTTCACCGCTGCGTTCACGCGGACGACGTCGGCGTCGGGGAAGGTCCGCCGCCGCGCCAGTCCGAGCTCCGCGAGCTCGACGGCCTCACGCAACGCGGTCGCGGCTGTCCCGACGTCCGACGAGCGAGCGGCACCGGCACCCGAACGCTGGCCTCCCTCCTGCCGCTGGACCGCCGGAGCAGCCACCCCGGCGCCGGCCATCTGATCGAGGAGCGGCTCGGCGGATTCCCCGCGGACGACCGCGTCGGCGACGGCGTCCGCGTGTTGCTCGTACCGATCGCCGGCCTGACCGACACCGCCATAGAGCTGGACGCCGGCGCGCTGCTGGACGAAGTGCGCCGCCTCGTGGGCCGCGGTGTGGAGATCGGGCGGCTCCGCGAACGCGATGTCGCTGCCCGTGGCGTAGGCACGCGCGCCGATCTGCCCCGCGGCGTCCGCGGCTGCGCCGCCCACGTGAGCTCGCACGCCGGACAGGTCGTGCCGGCCGAAGCTCGCCTGGAGCTGGTCGCCGTGCGGAAGCGTCGATCCTGGCCCTTGTGTCCCGGCGGCCGCCACGCGCGCGACGTCCTCCGCCGGTAGCAAATGCAGGGCGAACGGATCGTCGGCCTGGAGCTGCACGCTGGCGGCCGACTCACCGTCGGCTCCGGCCGCAGACACGGACGGCGCCGGCGCGCCGCCATCGCGACGTCCGGCCGGCAGGCGCTGCGTGGCCGTCACCTTGCCGGGTGCGACGCGTCGCGAGGTTCCCGGGGCCGCCGGCGCCGCACCTTCCCCGGAGCCCTCACGTCGAGACGACCGCGTCACGGACAGCCCATCCTACGCGAGGATCGGGAGACTTCTGTAGTCGGTCGCACCATGGCGACGGCCTCGTTCGCGAGCACGCTGACCGTATCGGCAGCGCCCGCCGGGGTTGCGTCTTTTCTTCTCGATGCAAATCCACCTCTTGCGCGGGCGGCGGCCCGGATCCACGTTAGCGCCCATGCATTGACGCCGGCCCGGGTAGCGACCGCCCTTCCGAGGTGGCCTACCACTACGTGATCGTCAGGCGCGACGCCCCGGTGGGCGTCCAGGCCGCGATGATCGTGCATGCGGCCGGCGAGTCGGCGCAGCTCCGCGGTGCCGCCGCGGCGAGCCCGCCGACCCACGCCGTCGCGCTGTCCGCCTCGGAGGCGGAGCTGCGCGCGCTCGCGCGCGCGCTCGCGGTGGCCGGCGTGCGCCACGTCTTCGTCCGGGAACCGGACGAGCCCTGGTGCGGCGCGCCGATGGCGATCGGACTGGCTCCGATGCCACGCGCGCGCGTGCGCCGCTTGCTCGCGCACCTGCCCCTGGTGCGCGGAAAGGACGACCGAGGATGACCACGGATGTGTTGCATCGAATCAACCGACTGATCGTCGGCCTCCGGCGCGCGCTGGCCCACGACCACGGCGACGACGCGTGGTGGGCGCTCCGCGAGATCACCGCGCCCGAGGCGCAGGCGCTGCGCGCGAAGCTCCGCGGGTACGCGGACGTGCTGCACGTCGAGCGCGCCGCGGCGCACGGGCGACTTCACGGCGGCACGCGCCGGTTCGCGTCGCTCGAGGTGCAGCGCGCGTGGCTCGCCGACCACGAGCGACGGCGCGCCCACGCGGAAGAATTCCTCGGGGAGGTCCGGTTGACGGCGTTATCGTAGCGACCGGGCCGCGAGGCCCACGCGCAGGTGGCTCGTCTGGAAGAGCGCCGAGAGTAATGACCTCGGAGGCAGCGGGTTCGACTCCTGTCCTGCGCACGACGCTGGCGGGATCAGCCCCGTCTGGCATCCTGCGTCGTTCCCATGGCGACGGCGCGCCCCACGACTCGACCCGACGAGCAGCGGCTCGCGCTCGCGGTGACGCCGGCCGGGCATCTCGTCTTGCGCGCCGGCGAGGCGACGGACGTCGTCACGGCGGACGTGGCCGCGCGGCTCGAGGCGGCGTTCGCGCGCGGCGGCGGCGCCGGGCTCGTGCAGCTGGGCGCGGCCGAGGTGACGACGGAGCTGCCGCCGTCCATCGGCTTCTGGCGCGACCTGGCCAGGCGCTACGTCGCCGGCATCTGCGCGCGCGGCGAGGAGGACGCCGACGGCACGCGCGACACGCTGCGCCCACCCGACGGCGAGGTGCTGGCGGCGCTGGCGGCGAGCGCGCCGCCGATGCTGGGCGGCGAGTACGTGACCGGCGAGCTGCTCGCCGCCCAGTGGCGCGCGCTCGACGCGGCGTTCCGCGAGGCCGTCGCCGCGGCCGGAGGGAAGCTGGGCGCGTTCCTGCGCGCGCAGCACGGGGCGTGGCACCTGGTCGGGCGCGTGCACTTCAACCTCGCCGAGAACAGGGGCGACGACGAGGCGCCGTTCGCCTTCCTCGCCACGTACACGACGCGCATCGCCAAGGGCGGACGCGCGCAGCACGTCCCGCTCGGGCAGGCGCTGCGCGAGTACGCCGGCGCGCGCGCGACCGCGGAGCTGCAGGCGCTGCTCACGCCGGTGCGCCGCGCCGCCGAGGCGTGCCCGTGGCTCGCCGACCTGGTCGAGAGCCAGGAGATCTTCCATCCGCTGCGCTGGACGCCACACGACGCGCTCCAGCTCCTCGGCGACGTCGGCAAGCTCGAGCAGGCGGGCGTCGTGGTGCGGATGCCGGCGCAGTGGAGCGGCGGACGCCCCGCGCGCGTGCAGGCGGGCGCCACCGTGGGCGCGCGCAAGGCGGCGGGGCTCGGGCGCGACGCGCTCCTCGACTTCCGCGCGAGCGCGACGATCGACGGCGAGCCGCTCACCGACGACGAGGTCGCGGCGCTCCTCGCCGGCACCGACGGGCTGCGCCTCCTGCGCGGGCGCTGGGTCGAGATCGATCGCGAGCGCCTGCGCGCGACGATCGACAGGCTGCGCGCGGTCGAGCGCATGGCGAAGGGCGGCCTCGGGTTCGGCGAGGCGATGCGGCTGGTCGCGGGCGCCGCGATCGGCGGCGACGCGGCGACGGCGGCGGTCGCGGGCGACGCGCGCATCGTCGCGGGCCCGTGGCTCGCCGAGCGGCTGGCAGCGCTGCGTCACCCGGACGGGCTGGCGGCGGTCGATCCGGGCCCGGCCCTGCGCGCCGAGCTGCGGCCGTACCAGGAGGTCGGGCTGCGCTGGCTGCACCTCATGTCGGAGCTCGGGCTCGGCGCGTGCCTCGCCGACGACATGGGCCTCGGCAAGACGATGCAGGTCATCGCGCTGTTGCTCGTCACGCCGCGCCCCGAGCGGCGATCGCTCCTCGTCGCGCCGGCGTCGCTCGTCGGCAACTGGGCGGCGGAGCTCGAGCGCTTCGCCCCCAGCCTGCGCGTGATGATCGCGCACCCGTCGGCGATGCCGGCGGCGACGCTCGCGTCGGCGGAGGCGCCGGCGCTCGACGGCGTCGACCTGGTGATCACGACCTACGGCACGCTCGGGCGCGCGCCGTGGCTGACGACCACGCCGTGGCGGCTCGCCATCATCGACGAGGCGCAGGCGATCAAGAACCCGGGGGCGAAGCAGACCCGGGTGGTGAAGTCGCTCGACGCGCAGGCGCGGATCGCGCTCACCGGCACGCCGGTCGAGAACCGGCTCGGCGACCTGTGGTCGATCTTCGACTTCCTCAACCCGGGGCTGCTCGGCACGGCCAAGGAGTTCACCCGGTTCACGAAGGGGCTCGACACGCGCGGCTATGGCCCCTTGCGCGAGCTCATCCGGCCGTACGTCCTGCGCCGGCTCAAGACCGATCGCAACGTCATCAGCGATCTGCCGGACAAGACCGAGGTCACCGCGTACTGCGGCTTGTCGCGCAAGCAGGCGGCGCTCTACCAGCAGGCCGTCGACGATCTGGCCGGGCAGCTCGGCAAGTCGGCGGGGATCGAGCGGCGCGGCATGGTGCTGGCGTCGCTCCTGCGGCTCAAGCAGATCTGCAACCACCCGTCGCAGTGGCTGGGCGACGGGGCGTGGGACGAGGCCGACAGCGGCAAGCTCGCGCGCGTCCGCGAGCTCGCCGAGATCATCGCCGCCAAGCAGGAGAAGGTGATCGTGTTCACGCAGTTCCGCGAGACCACGACGCCGCTCGCCGCGTTCCTCGCCGACGTGTTCGGACGGCCGGGGCTCGTCCTCCACGGCAACACGTCGGTGAAGGAGCGGAGCGCGCTGGTGAAGCGCTTCCAGGAGGACGAGGACGTGCCGTTCTTCGTCCTGTCGCTCAAGGCGGGTGGCACCGGGCTCAACCTGACGGCGGCGTCGCACGTCGTGCACTTCGACCGCTGGTGGAACCCCGCCGTCGAGGATCAGGCGACCGACCGCGCATTCCGCATCGGGCAGAAGCGGAACGTGCTGGTGCACAAGCTCGTGTGCCGCGGCACCGTCGAGGAGAAGATCGACGCGATGATCACCGAGAAGCGCGGGCTCTCGCGCCAGCTGCTCGAGGGGACGGACGAGGTCAAGCTGACCGAGCTCTCGGACGCGGAGCTGATGAACCTGGTGGCGCTCGATCTGAAGAGCGCCGTGGCGGACGGATAGCGGCGAGCAGGAGCCGGCAGGAACGGAGAGGAGACGGTATGGCCTTCGATCGCTACTGGATGAGCTGGGCGCCGCGCAAGACGGTGGGGCAGCGCAAGGACGAGGCGGCCAGGATGGTGCGCGACGCGAGCCGGCGCGGGCAGCCGCTGGCGCCGATCGTGATCGAGGGCCGGCAGATCGCGACGACGTTCTGGGGCAAGG
>ERZ761607.2381-NODE-2381-length-20518-cov-6.907101_pt1 | contig 20518 bp, 20 predicted proteins | sample MGYA00511164_ERZ761607 | MGnify/ENA primary metagenome ERZ761607 (study PRJEB28899, sample SAMN02445080) | bioreactor sludge metagenome | biome: EBPR sludge | place: Australia: Brisbane, Thorneside Wastewater Treatment Plant | collected 2011-06-22 ... | reverse complement strand
CGGCGCTCCGGCCGGCCTAAAGCCGATCATGTTGAGGTGGATGGCCCGCGCATGAGCGCCGTGGTCATGGCCCAGCCAGGACGTCACCAGCGCGCCCCAGTCGCCGCCCTGGGCCAGGTAGCTTCCATAGCCCAGCACCTTGGTCATCAGCGTGTTCCACAGGCGCGCCGTGGTCCGCTGGCCGATCGGCCGCCTCGGCTTCGACGAGAAGCCGAAACCGGGCAGGCTCGGTATCACCAGGTCGAAGGCGTCGGCTGGATCGCCGCCGAACTTCGACGGGAAGGCCAGCTTGTCGATCGAGGCCCAGAACTCGTAGTGGCTGCCCGGCCAGCCGTGGGTCAGCAGCAGCGGTCGCTTGCCGCCCGCCTCGCCGACCACATGGACGAAGTGGATGTCGTAGTCCTCGACCCGGGCCGTGAACTGCGGAAAGCGGTTCAGCTCCGCCTGCGCCGCGCGCCAGTCGTAGTGGTCGGCCCAGTGGGCGCAGATGTCTTCGAGGAAGGCCGCGTCGCAGCCGTAGAGCCAACCGTCCTCGACCGCCGGCGCCGGCGGCCAGGGATAGTGGCGCACCTGGTCCAGCACCCGCCGCACGTCGGCCTCGGCCCAGTCGACGATGAAGGGCTTCACGTCTGACATCGAGGTCTCCTGCATCTGCGCCCTGCGTCCTTCGTGACGCCCTTCGGGCTACTCAGGATGACGAAGGGGAGTGGGCTGCAACAACGGTCGTCATGGTGAGGAGCGAGCCTCAAGCGAGCGTCTCGAACCACGCAACGACCATCGGCACGCCTTCCCCAGCGACCGTCAAGCCTTCGGCTTCAGCCCGCGCAGGATCGTGGCGAAGGCCTCGCGCCGCATCGCCGAGGGATCGACCCGCGGCGAGACCTTGCCGGCCATCTGCAGCACCAGCCCGCCGTGCAGGGAGGCCCAGAGGATATGGGCGATCATTTCCGGGTCGCCCTCGGCCTCGCCGGTCGCGACCAGCCCCTCGGCATGGCGGATCAGCATGGCGCGCGCCCGGCCCGACGCCTCGACCAGCTCGGGATACTCAGCCTCGTTGGGCTGGGCGAAGTCGAACATCAGCCGGTAGGCGTCGGGATTCTCCAACGCGAACTTCACATAGGCGCGGCCCGTTGCTTCGGAGCGCTTGATCCCGTCGACGCTGGCCCTCGTAGCGGTCTCGAGCGCGGATGCGAAGCGCGCGAAGCCGCTGGCGCGCACCGCGGCCAGGATGGCGTCCTTGTCCTTGAAGTAGCGGTAAGGCGTCATCGGCGAGACGCTCAGGGCCGAGGCCAGCTGGCGCATGGTCACCCCGTCCGGACCATGCTCGGCGAACAGCCGCTCGGCGGCGGCGATCAGCCGCTCACGGAACTCGGCGACGTCGGACTCGGAAAGTAGACGGGGCATGACTGGGAAAACTGTCGCCTGGGCTTGCTAACTGGCGCTTAGGTTTACAGTGTACGCGCTTCGTCGCCAAGGGAGACCGCCATGACCACGCCAGCCTGGGACCTTCTCGTCGCCCGCGACGACCTGCACCGCACCCGGATCGCGCCTGTGACGCTGGCCGATCCCGCCGAGGGCGAGGTGCTGTTCCGGGTCGAGTCCTTCTCGCTCACGGCCAACAACATCACCTATGCGGTGGCGGGGGACCAGATCGGCTACTGGAAGTTCTTCCCGCGACCGGACGGCTGGGGCTGCATCCCGACGTGGGGTTACGGCGTGGTGGAGAAGACGGCCCATCCGGATTTCAGGGTCGGCGAGCGCTTCTACGGCTACTGGCCGATGGGCAGCCACATGCCGGCGCGGCCCAAGCGCTCGCGGACCGGCTTCGTCGACACCGTCGAACACCGGGCCGCCCTGCCGCCGACCTACAATCAGTATGTCGCGGCGCCGGCGGACGCTCCGCGCCAGGACGAGCGGTCGCTGCTCAATCCGCTGTTCATGACCTCGTTCCTCATCGACGACCTTCTGGTCGACAACGGCGACTTCGGGGCCTCGACCGTGCTCCTGTCCAGCGCCTCCAGCCGCACGGCCCTGGGCCTGGCCTGGCTGCTCAAGCGGGCCGGCCGCACGCGGGTCGCGGGCCTGACCTCGACCCGCAACAAGGCCTTCGTCGAGGGGCTCGGGATGTACGATGACGTCATCCTCTACGACGCCCTGACCGAGGCGCCGGTCGAGACGCCGGTGGTGTTCGTAGACTTCGCCGGCGATCCGAAGGTGCTGGCCGCCGTGCACAACCGCTTCGCCGACGGACTTGTCTACAGTTGCCTGGTCGGGCTGACGCACTGGGAAGCCGGGCGCGGCGCCGAGGTTCTGCCCGGTCCGAAGCCGACCTTCTTCTTCGCGCCCGACCGCGTGGTGAAACGCCGCCAGGACTGGGGTCCCGGCGGCCTCGAGACACGCTACGGCGAGGCCTGGGACGCCTTCGTCGCCGATACGCCGCGCTGGCTGACGCTGCAGGTTCACAGCGGGGCGGAGGGGGTGCAGGCGGCGTTCCTGTCGGTGCTCGACGGCAAGACGCCGCCCAGCGTCGGGGTGATCTGCCGGCCTTAGCGCCGGCGTTCCCACGCGACGTGCGGGGAAGCGGAACCGCTTGACACCTCCAATATTTTACGTCGTAAATATACACCGTTCAGATCGGGCCCGCAGAGGCCTCAATGGAGGAACGGCCATGGACGGCGACGCGCGCATCAGCCCCTACCTGTCGGGCAACTTCGCCCCGGTCCGCAGCGAGGATGACTTCGTTCTCGAGGTGAAGGGCGAGATCCCGCGCGAGCTGCGCGGCGCCCTGTTCCGCAACGGGCCGAACCCGCAGTTCGAGCCGCGCGACCCGAACTACCACTGGTTCACCGGCGACGGCATGTTCCACGGCTTCTGGGTCGAGGACGGCAAGGTCCGCTACGCCAATCGCTGGGTCAGAACCCACAAGTGGAACATCGAGCACGCCGCCGGCCGCTCGCTGTTCGGCACCTTCGGCAACCCGATGACCACCGATCCGGAGTATTTCGGCCAGGACAGCGGCGTGGCCAACACGGCCATCATCTGGCACGGCGGCCGCCTGCTGGCGCTGGAGGAAGCCCATCCGCCGACCGCGATGGACCCGAAAACGTTGGCGACCCTCGGCTACCACGACCTCGGCGGCAAGGTGACCGCCCACCCGAAGATCGACCCGGTGACCGGCGAGATGATCTTCTTCGGATACAACGACGCGCCGATGCCCTTCACGACCAAGGTCAGCTACGGCGTGGCCAACAAGGACGGCTCGCTGCAACGACGCGAGACCTTCGACGCGCCCTACAGCTCGATGATCCACGACTTCATGGTCACCCGGAACCACGTGCTGTTCCCGATCCTGCCGCTGTCGGGCAGCCTGGAGCGGGCGATGAGCGGCAAGCCGCCGTTCGCCTGGGAGCCCGAGAAGCCCGCCCTCGTCGGCGTCATGCGCCGGGATGAAGACACCAGCAAGATCCGCTGGTTCTCGACCGACGCCTGCTACGTCTTCCACGTGATGAACAGCTGGGAAGAGGGCCAGAAGATCATCTGCGACGTGATGAAGTACCGCGTCGCGCCGCTGTTCCCGAACGCCGACGGCAGCCGCGGCGAGCAGTGCGGGGCCTATCTGGTCCGCTGGACCTTCGACCTGGCCGACAGCAGCGACACCATCCGCGAGGAGCCGCTTGACGACCTGGCCGGCGAATTCCCGCGCTACGACGAGCGCTTTGGCATGGCGGCCAACCGGCATGGCTGGTTCGCGGGTCAGAGCGGCAAGCCGGGCGACGTCCGCACCGACATGCTGGCGCATATCGACCTCGCCACCGGCAAGCGGACCGACTGGTTCACCGGCAAGGGCGACGCCCTCTCAGAGCCGGTCTTCGTCGAACGCTCGGCCGACGCGCCCGAGGGCGACGGCTGGATTGTCGCGGTCGCCTACCGCGCGGCCGAGGACACCAGCGAGTTCCTGGTCTTCGAGGCCCAGGACGTCGCCGCCGGTCCGATCGCCACGGCGAAGATGCCCCGCCGCGTGCCGTTCGGCTTCCATGGGGCCTGGGTGAACGGGGTGTAGGGGTTGCGGGGTTCGAGACGCCGGCCCGAGGGCCGGCTCCCCACCATGACGCACTCAGTGGCCCACCCACATTCGTCATCCTGAGCTGCGAGCCTCAAGCGAACGGCGCAACCTAGCCGTCTCGACTCCCGCCCCCTCCGCATGACACGCTCGGCTCCCATACGTGGGGAGAGCGTCATGCGGAACTGGATCCTGGCAAGCGCGATGGCGATGGCGATGGGGGCGTCCGCCTCGGCCCAGCCGGCCCCGGCCCCCTCGCCACAACGGAAGCTGTCGGTCACCGTCTACAACTCCGACCTGGCCCTGGTGGAGGACGTCCGCACGCTGGACATCGCCTCGGGCCGCCAACGGATCGAGTTCAAGGACGTCTCGCCGCGCATCCGGTCGGAGACGGTGACCCTGTCCGCGCCGGGCGTCGGCATCGTCGAGCAGAACTTCGACTACGACCTGCTCAGCCCCGAGACCCTGATGGAGAAGGCGGTCGGCCAGACGGTGCGGATCGTCAGGACCAACCCCGGCAATGGACAGCAGATCACCGAGACGGCCACGGTCCTCGCGGTGAACGACGGCGTCGTGCTGCAGATTGGCGACCGCATCGAGGTGCTGCGCGACGATGGCGTGCCCACGCGGGTGATCTTCGACCGGGTGCCGCCGAATCTCCGCGCCCGGCCGACGCTGTCGGTGACGGTGGACTCGGCCAGCGCCGGCCGGCGTGACGCGCGGTTGAGCTATCTGACCAACGGCCTGAGCTGGAAGGCTGACTATGTCGCGCTGTTCGACGAGAAGGCCGGAAAGCTCGACCTGCAGGGCTGGGTGACGCTGACCAATACCTCCGGCGCGACCTTCGACGATGCCGAGCTGCAGCTGGTGGCCGGGACCATCAACCTGGTGCGCAGCCAGCAGGAGTACTGGCAGCGCGAGCAGTATGCGCGCCAGTCGCGGGGCCGGACCGCGCAGGCGGGCGTCGAGGCCGGCGAGGGCGGCGGCGCCCGGTCGGCGGCCGACTACTATCTCTACCCGATGCCCGAACGGACGACGATCGCCCAGAACCAGACCAAGCAGATCGGCTTCCTGGACAGCAAGGGCGTGGCGGCGAAGAAGGCCTATCAGTATCGCGCCTGGGGTTTCCAGAGTCAGGACGAGCCGACCAGCGCCGACGTGGTGCTGAAATTCGTCAACAGCTCCAGCGGCGGCCTGGGCGCCCAGCTGCCGTCGGGCATCCTGCGGGTCTACATGCGCGACGCGGCCGGCGAGCCGAAGTTCGTCGGCGAGAGCTCTATCCCGCACACGCCGCGCGGCTCGGACCTGGCGGTCAAGACCGGCGAGGCGTTCGATGTCACCGTCCAGCCGACCCTGGTGAAGTCCGAGAAGGTCAGCACCTGGCGGACGCGCTACACGATGAAGTACGTCGTCCGGAACGCCCGGCCCGAAGGGGTCACTGTCGAGGTGGTGCAGCCCGGCCTGTGGCGGGACGGCAAGGTGCTTGACGAGAGCCTGGCCAGTCGCCGTGTCAACGCCTCGACCCTGGCCTGGGACGTGGCCGTGCCGGCCAACGGCGAGACCGAGCTGACCTTCACCGTCGAGACCGGCTGGTAGCGTCATGCCCTCGCGCGGGATCCTCGGCGCCGCCTTGGCGCTTGTCCTGGTCCAGCCTGCCCGGGCCCAGACGGTTTCGCCGGCGCCCGACGCGGTTTCGATCACCGTCTACCGGGACGGCCGCGTCGACACCGCCGACCTCTATGACCCGGACAGCGCGCCCGAAGGGCTGGTCCTGGTCACCGAGACGCGAACCATCGACCTGCCCGCCGGCCGCGCCCGGATCAGTTTCAGGGGCGTCGCCGAGGGCATCGTCCCACAGACGGCGGCGATCGAGGGACTGCCCGGCGAGATGGTCGAGCGGAATCAGGACTACGATCTGCTCAGCCCCGGCGCCCTGATCGCCAAGTCGATCGGCAAGACCGTGCGGCTGGTCCGCACCGACAGGGCCACGGGCGAGACGGTCGAGCAGCGGGCCATCGTGCGGTCCGGACCCGACGGGGTCATGCTGGAGATCGACGGCGAGCTGGAGGCCTTGCGCTGCAGCGGCCTGCCGGAACGGCTGGTCTTCGACGAGGCGCCGGAGGGACTGACCGACAAGCCCACCCTGTCGCTCGTCACCCGCTCGCCCGAGGCTGGACGGTACAAGGTTCGGCTGACCTATCTGGCGGTCGGGGTGAACTGGTCGGCGGACTATGTCGCCCGCATCCGGCCGGACGGCAGGACGCTGGACCTGACGGGCTGGATCACCCTGGCCAACCGCGGGAACACCACCTTCACCAACGCGCCGACTCAGGTTCTGGCCGGCCGTGTCCAGCGCGACGACGACACCCGCCCGACCGAGGTCGAGGCCATCGCCCTGGCCGCCCGGTGCTGGCCGCTGCCGGGGAACGGCTTTGCCCGCCTGCCGCTGCTAATGGATGCGCCGCCCCCGCCGCCCCCGCCGCCGCGGATGGCCACGCCGGTTGCCGAAGCCCGCGTCGAAGATATCGTCGTCACCGGCTCGCGCATCGCGCGGCAGGAGGAGCTGGGCGACTACAAGCTCTACGTCCTGCCCGATCCGACCACGGTCGCCGCCAACCAGACCAAGCAGGTGCTGATGCTGCATGAGGCGGCCGTGCCCTTCGAGCGGGTCTACGGCTTTCGGGTGCAGCAGGACGAACTCGACGATGGCGCGGCGGGGGACGACCACCCCGCTTCGGTCCTGCTGCGGCTGCAGAACCGCAAGGAGCGCGGATTGGGCAAGCCGCTGCCAGCGGGGGCGGTGTCGGTGATGGAGCCCGACGGCGGCCGGCTGGTGCTGGCGGGAGAGGACACCATCGAGGACGCGCCCGTCGGCCTGCCGGTCGAGATCGAGATGGGCGAGGCCATGGATGTGGCCGTCCGCCCGACCGTCGTGCGCGCCTGGACCGTCCGCAAGAAGCAGCGCGGCGCGATCGAGGTCGCCATCGCCAACGACAAGACCGTCCCGATCCGCTTCGAGCTCGCCCACGACAGCGGCGGCTGGCGGCGAGGCTTCCGGATCGTGTCGTCGTCGGACCGCTATGCCGAGGTCAAGGGGCGTCCGACCTGGAGCCTGACGCTGGCGCCGGGCGAGCGGCGGCTGGTCCGCTACACGATCGAGGCGGAAGACGAATAGTCTGGGCGCGACCGGCGGGAAGTCCCCGCCGGTCGATCCCGGTCCTACACCAGCGCGCCGTGGCAGTGCTTGAACTTGCGGCCGGAGCCGCAGGGACAGTTGGCGTTGCGGCTGGTGCGCTGCCAACCCTCGGGCAGGGCGCTGATCGGCAGGGCGGCCCGCTGCTCGCCCGACAGGTCCGCGCCGGCTCCGGCCAGGGACAGGGCCCGCTCGTTCTCGCCGGTCATCGGGTCCATATGGACCTCGGTGAACTGCAGCGGATTGGGCTCGGGCTCCGGTTCAGCGAACTGGAACTCGATGGTCATCAGATAGCGGGTGACGTTGCTGCGCAGGTCGCCGAGCAGCTTCTCGAACAGGCTGAAGGCCTCGGTCTTGTACTCGTTCAGCGGGTCGCGCTGGCCGTAACCGCGCAGACCGATGACGTTGCGCAGGTGGTCCAGATGGACCAGGTGCTCGCGCCACTGCAGGTCGATGGTCTGCAGCAGGATGTTCTTCTCGAACGACCGCATCTGCTCGGCGCCCAGCAGGGCCTCGCGCTCCGCGGCGCGGGCGTTGGCGGCCGACAGCACGCGCTCGTGGATCTCCTCGTTGGCCATGCCCTCTTCGGCCGCCCATTCAGCCAGCGGCAGCTCCAGGCCCAGGATGGCGCGGACGCGTTCGTCCAGGCCCTGGATGTCCCACTGCTCGGCGTAGGCCTTGGGCGGCAGGTGGCGAGCGATCAGGTCCTCGACCACGTCCTCGCGCATTTCGACCGCGTATTGCGACAGGTCGGAGGCCTCGAGGAACTCCTGGCGCTGCTCGAAGACGGCCTTGCGCTGGTCGTTCACGACGTCGTCGTACTTGAGCAGGTTCTTGCGGATCTCGTAGTTGCGCTGCTCGACCCGCTTCTGGGCGGTGGCGATGGCCTTGTTCAGCCACTTGTGGGTGATCGCCTCGCCTTCCTGGACGCCGAACGAGCGCATGATGGCGTCGAGCCGGTCGCCGGCGAAGATGCGCAGCAGGTCATCCTCGCAGCAGAGGAAGAACTTGCTGCGGCCCGGGTCGCCCTGGCGGCCCGTCCGGCCGCGCAGCTGGTTGTCGATCCGCCGGCTTTCGTGACGCTCGGTGCCGAGCACATAGAGGCCGCCCTCGGCGAGGGCCTTGGCCCTGGCGTCGGCGATCTCGGCCTCGAAGCGCGCCTTTTCGGCGAATTCCTGGTCGTGGGTGAAGGCGATGCCCAGCGCCGACTGCTCCTGGCGCCACTTGGCCATGTGCATGTCGATGTTGCCGCCGAGCTGGATGTCGGTGCCGCGGCCGGCCATGTTGGTGGCGATGGTCACCGCCCCCGGCACGCCGGCGTCGGCGACGATGCCGGCTTCCTGCTCGTGGTAACGGGCGTTCAGCACGTTGTGCGGGATGCCCTTGCGCTTTTTCCCGTCGATCTCGAACTCGTGCTTGTTGAGCAGCTCCGAAAGCTGCTCGGACTTTTCGATCGAGACCGTGCCGACCAGGATCGGCTGGCCGCGGCGATAGCAGTCCTCGATCTGCCGGATGATGGCGACGTTCTTCTCGTCGGCGGTGCGGTAGACCTCGTCGTCCTCGTCGATCCGCTTGACCTGGCGGTTCGTCGGAATCTCGATGACGTCCATCTTGTAGATGTCGCCGAATTCCTGGGCCTCGGTGGAGGCCGTGCCGGTCATCCCCGACAGTTTCTTGTAGAGGCGGAAGTAGTTCTGGATGGTGACCGAGGCGAGGGTCTGGTTCTCGGGCTGGATCTCGGCGCCTTCCTTGGCCTCGATCGCCTGGTGAAGGCCTTCCGACAGACGACGACCGCTCATCATGCGGCCCGTGAACTCATCGATCAGGACCACCTCGCCAGCCTTGACGATGTAGTCCTTGTCCCGCGTGTAGAGGACGTTGGCCCGCAAGGCCTGGTTGACGTGGTGGACCACCGAGACGTTGGCGGCGTCGTAGAGGCCCGCCGAGTCCTCGGCCAGGTGGCCGCCGCTCATCAGGATGTCCTCGACCCGCTCGGTGCCGAGCTCGGTCAGCAGCACCTGTCGCTGCTTCTCGTCGTGCTCGTAGATGCCCTCTTCCTTGATGAGGTCCTTCACGATGGTGTCGATCACCCGGTAGAACTCCGAGCGGTCTTCCGTCGGCCCCGAGATGATCAGCGGCGTGCGCGCCTCGTCGATCAGGATCGAGTCCACCTCGTCGACGATCGCGTAGTTGAGGCTGCGCTGGTAGCGGTCTTCCTTCGACAGCGCCATGTTGTCGCGCAGGTAGTCGAAGCCGAACTCGTTGTTGGTGCCGTAGGTGATGTCGCTGCGGTACGCCGCCTGGCGCTGGTTCTGCGACAGGCCGTTGACGATCACGCCGACCGACAGGCCGAGGAAGCGGTAGACCTGGCCCATCCATTCGGCGTCGCGGCGGGCGAGGTAGTCGTTGACGGTGATGACGTGGACGCCCTTGCCTTCAAGGGCGTTGAGATAGGTCGGCAGCGTGCCGACCAGCGTCTTGCCTTCGCCGGTCCGCATCTCGGCGATGCCGCCCTTGTGCAGCACCATGCCGCCGATCAGCTGCACGTCGTAGTGGCGCTGGCCGAGCGTCCGCTTGGAGGCCTCGCGGACCACGGCGAAGGCCTCGACCATCAGGTCGTCGAGCGTCTCGCCCTTGGCGATGCGGGCCTTGAACTCGTCGGTCTTGGCGCGCAGCTGATCGTCGGTCAGGGCCGACATCGCCGGTTCCAGCGCATTGACCTTGGCGACCCGCGCGCGCATCGCGGCGACCTTGCGGTCGTTGGAAGAGCCGAAGAGATTTTTGGCGAAGCCGAACATCAGAGAGAGGTATCCCGTGAAAGCGGAGCGCGGCGGCGGCGTCGGGGTTGCCAGAGACCGTCTCGGCCCTTGAAAATCCGCCCGTTTCAGCGCGCCGGAGACTTAAGCAGCGGCCATCTTGGTGTCAACGCGACGCCCCGGCGCGGCGACGCGTTGTGGCGGCGGAGCAACGGCTGTGGGACTCCGAGCTGGGACTGCATAAGGCGGCCCGCAGGGACGCCGTTTGCTGTCCCTCAGCAGTCATTGAAGCGAAACGGGACGCCACCTATAATTGCAAGATGGCGCGAGTGTCTCGAATGGTTGTTCCCGGCCTGCCTCACCATGTGACTCAGCGCGGCAATCGGCGTGAGCCCATCTTCTTCAAGGCCGAGGACCACGAAGTCTATCTCCGGATACTGGCCAAGCAGGCCAGACAGCATGGCGTCGAAATCTGGGCCTACTGCCTGATGCCCAACCATGTGCATCTCATAATGGTCCCTGGCGACGAGAGAGGCCTTTCCCGCGCCGTGGGCGAAGCCCATCGTCTGTACGCGCTGTACATAAACAGGCGCTCGTCTTGGGCCGGACACCTGTTCCAGGCCCGGTTTTCCTCCGTCGTCATGGATGAGCGGCACCTGCTGGTCGCGGCGCGTTACGTATCTCTCAATCCGGTTCGTGCCCGGCTGGTCGAGCGGGCCCAGGACTGGCTCTGGTCAAGCGTCAGAGCTCACCTGTCGGGCTGCGACGATGGCGTGGTGCGGGTCGCGCCTTTGCTGTCCAGGATCGGTAGATTCGCCGACATCCTGGAGATGCCGGCGGACGATCGGTCCTTCAGGATTCTCAGGGCGGCCGAAAGCACCGGAAGACCTGTCGGCGACGCCGCCTTTCTGGCGACGATTCAATCGACAATCGGCCCGCGCTGTTGAGGGACAGGAAATCGCGCCTCACGAGGCGCGCTATCCAGTCCCCGATCGTCGCACCCTGCTTCGCCTCTCGCGCGCGACTGCATTCCGTTGCGGCGGAAACCGCGCTACGGAACCCTTGCACCTTCCGCGGAGAAGAAGTCCGACATGAAGACCACGAGATCCGGACTCTGGAGCATACTGGCGGCCGCCACGCTGGCGCTGACACTGGCCGGCTGCAACCAGAAGGCCGGTTCGGAGAAGCCGCCCGAGCCCGGCGACGCCGCCGTGGCCCGCGTCGACGGCGACACCGTCTGGGCTTCCGACGTCAAACGCGAGGCCGTGGCCCAGGGCCTGATCGGCGAGGGCGAGCCGCTGGACGTGTCCTCGGACCTGTTCCGTCGCGTGCTGGACGAGGTGGTCGACCAACGCCTGCTGGCCGCCGAGGCCCTGCGCATGAAGCTGGACAAGAACCCGGTCGCCCAGCAGCGGCTTGAGGCCGCCCGTCAGCGCATCCTGGCCCACATGGTCGTCGAGGGCGTGGTCGAGAAGAAGGTCACCGAAAACGCCATCCGCGAACTCTACCAGGAACAGCTGCGCCTTTCCCGCCAATCCGACGAGATGAAGGCGCGCCAGATCGTGGCGCCGACCCAGGCCCAGGCCGATGAGATCAAGAAGCTCCTCGCCGCCGGCGCCTCGTTCGAGGCCCTGGCCATGGAGCGCTCCATCGACGCCGCCACCCGTTTCAGCGGCGGTGACTTCGGCGGCTACTTCACGCTCGACCTCATGCCGGAAGGCTATGTCGCCGCGCTGAAGGAGGCCAAGGCCGGCGACCTGGTCGGGCCCTTCCCGGTCGAGGGCGGCTGGGCGCTGGTCCGCGTCGAGGACAAGCGCCAGGAGGCGCCGATCACGCTTGAGGCCGCGCGGCCCCAGATCGTGCGGTTCCTGACCTATGACGAGGTCCGCGAGCTGCTCGAGACCCTGCGCGGCAAGGCCCGGATCGAACCGTTGCTCGGCAAGGCCCAGGAGGTGCCCGGCGCGCCGCGTGAGCCGGCCTCGGCTCCCCCCGCCGCGCCCAAGGCCCAGCCGCCGGTCGCGCCGCCTGCCGGTCCGCAAGCGACCAACCCCGCCGCCTCCGCGACGACCGCGCCGGCCCCCTCGACGCCCGCTCCCTCGACGCCCGCCAAGAAATGACCAAACCGCCCGCCAAGCTGACGCCCGCCAGGGCTCTCGAAGCCGCCGCCAAGCCGGTGGAAGCCGCCGCGCACGCCGTGCTCGATCCGCTGACCTCCGCCCTGAAGCGCGCCGGCATCGGCCGGGCCGAGAAGGACGGCAAGTCGACCGAACCGGCCGCCGCCGCCGAGCCGTCCGCGGACGGTCCGGGCAAGCCCGGGCTGAAGGTCTCGCCGCTGGCCGTCTCGATGCCCAAGATGCCGCCGATCGCCGGCGTGCAGATGGCGATCGGCCGGGCCGGCTTCTACAAGCACGAACGCCCGGACCTGCTGCTGATGCGGTTCGCGCGCGGCACCAGCTGCGCCGGCGTGTTCACCCGCCACGGGGTCGGCTCGGCGCCCGTCGACTGGTGCAAGAAGCAGCTGGAAAGCTCCGGCGGGGCCGACGTCCAGGCGCTGGTCGTCAATGCCGGCTGCGCCAACAGCTTCACCGGCAAGCCCGGCGCCGACGCGGTCCGCCGCGTGGCCGGCGCGGTGGCCAAGCGCTTCGACTGCCGCCAGCGCGACGTGATGATGGCCTCGACCGGCGTCATCGGCGTGGTGCTCGACGACGCCAAGATCACGACGAAGCTGCCCGAGGTCGAACCGCGCCTTACCGACAACGCCTGGCAGGACGCCGCTCGGGCGATCATGACCACCGACACCTTCCCCAAGGCCGCCACGGCCACGGCGAAGATCGACGGCCACACGGTGCGCATCAACGGCATCGCCAAGGGCTCGGGCATGATCGCGCCCGACATGGCGACCATGCTGGCCTTCGTGGCCACCGACGCCGACATCGCGCCCAAGGCCCTGCAGACCCTGGTCAGCCTCTACACGCGCACGACCTTCAACTGCGTGACTGTCGACGGCGACCGCTCGACCAACGACACCCTGCTGCTGTTCGCCACAGGCCTGTCGAGCGCGCCGCGCATCAGCCGGGCCGGCGACCACCGCCTGGCCGACTTCCGCGACAAGCTGGAGAAGGTGCTTCTGGACCTGGCGCTGCAGCTCGTCCGCGACGGCGAGGGCGCGACCAAGTTCGTGAAGATCAACGTCACCGGGGCCGAGAACGCGGCCAGCGCCCGCAAGATCGCCCGCACGGTGGCAGAGAGCCCGCTGGTCAAGACCGCCTTCGCCGGCGAGGACGCCAACTGGGGCCGCATCGTCATGGCCGTCGGCCGCGCCGACGAGCCGGTCAACCGCGAGCGGATGAAGATCATGTTCGGCAAGCTGGTCGCCGCCCAGGACGGCCTGGTCTCCCCGACCTACTCCGAGGCGAAGATGAGCGCCTACATGAAGAAGCCGGAGCTCGAGGTCAGCGTCGATGTCGGCGTCGGCCGCGGCGCCGCGAGTGTCTGGACCTGTGATCTGACCAAGGAATACGTGGCGATCAACGGGGACTACCGGAGCTAGGGGAGAGGAGCCTTATGGCTGATGAAGACCTCCAGCCCTCCCGGGCGACGCACTGGGACGACGATATCGGGAGCCTTTCCCTTTCCGACGTAGAGAAGAACGGGCTCCAAGTCTTTCGCAACTACACGAACGCTTTTCAGAAGCAGGCCGCCAAAGACGTGGCCGCTGCGGCTGGGGAAGTGCTGTTCGATACGGACCAACTTTCGGACGATCTTGCCGAGATCGCCTTATCCGAACCGATCATCGCCGTTCTTCAAGCGGCCGCTGTCGCTGACGAACTTCTGAAGGACATGTTCCAACGCGAGGGTCGGAAGAACCTGAAGCCAGAGCCGTTGTTAGGGCCCCTTGGGCCTCTCGGTGACTTCAATAAGAGACTGAAGATCGCAGCGCTCGCGGGCTTTATAGACGACAACGATCTGACCTTCTTCGACGAACTCCGGCAGGTGAGAAATCGCATCGCGCATTCCCGTCGCGCCCGGGCTCCGACGAAAGAACAGGTCCGACGCATTATCGATGCTACCCCTTGTTGGCTCGACGCCTTTGAGAGGGAGCGAGGCGTAAAGATCGAAGGCCCGTTGCGATATTCAGAAGCGATCTTCAAGGCCGCGATAGTTATGCACCTAGCCAAGCTCGCGTGGGGCTCAGTGCTAACGCCGCTTGCGCGCAAGGCCAACCTGCCAGTCACGGCGCTGATCAATCAGTCGCCACTCTTTGCCGACATCTCACGACTGGGCGTTACCACGGCACTTGCGTTGATAGAGACTGAGCGGGCCAAGGCCTAATGCAGAACGGTTCGGTGACTGACTCGAGCTCCTGCTTTGTTGCTGGACCGATGTACCTGAGAACCTAAAACTACAAGACGAGACCCCGGCATCGACCGCGGTCCACCGCCCTGGGGAGGGCACGCATCATGGGACTGGTCGCGCGTATCGTGCGCTGGGCGTTGTCGACCTGGTTCGACCTGACGGGATGGACCGTCGAGGGCGAGGTCCCGGCGACGCGCAAGTTCGTCATCATCGCCGCGCCGCACACCAGCAACTGGGACTTCGTCCATTTCGTCGGCGGCGCGGACCGGCTGAATCTGAACCTCAGCTTCATGGGCAAGGCCTCGCTGTTCCGCTGGCCGTTCGGAGGGATGATGCGGGACATGGGCGGCGTGCCGGTCGACCGCGCCAAGTCCAAGGACATGGTCGGCGCCATGGTCGAGGAGTTCGCTCGTCGCGACGAGTTCATGCTGACCATCGCGCCGGAGGGCACGCGCGGCCGGGCGCGGGAGTGGAAGACGGGCTTCTACTATATCGCCCTTGGGGCCGGAGTGCCGATGGTCTGCGGAATGATGGACTACGGCCGCAAGGTCGTGGGCCTCGGCCGCGCGATCATGCCGACCGGCGACTACGAGGCCGACATGGCGGTGCTGCGCGAGATCTACAGCGGCTGCACGCCCAAGCACCCGCAGGGCTCGACGTATTGAGCATTGCTGTCATCCCGGACGGCCGAAGGCCGACCCGGGACCCAGAGCAAGTCCCGGCCGCTGTGCATGAAGCCAAATCTGGGTCCCGGCTCTCCGCTTCGCTTCGGCCGGGATGACAGTGGGGGTTCAGCCCACCGCGTCCCGGACCGCCTTCAGCGTCGTCAGCAGCTTGCGCGCGCCGTCCAGCGGCAGGCAGCTGAGCGGGTCGCAGAGCGCCTTGTCGGGGTCGGGGTGGAACTCCAGGAACACGCCGTCCGCGCCGGCCGCGACCGCCGACTTGGCGATGATCGAGACGCCGTCGCGACGGCCGCCGGTCGAGGCGCCGCCGGTGCGCGGGTCGGCGCCGGGCAGCTGCACCGCGTGGGTGGCGTCGATGGTCACCGGCGCGCCGAGCTTCTGCATCTCGCCGATGCCCAGCATGTCGACGATCAGGTTGTTGTAGCCGAACGAGACGCCCCGCTCGCACATGATGGTCAGGTCGACGCCGCCGGTCGCCTCCTTGACCTTGTCGATGATGTTCTTGCTGTCCCACGGCGCCAGGAACTGGCCCTTCTTGACGTGCAGCAGCCCGCCGGCGGCCTGGGTCGCGCGGGCGGCGGCGACCACCAGGTCGGTCTGGCGGCACAGGAAGGCGGGGATCTGAACCAGGTCGGCGACGGCGGCGACCGGCTCGCATTCCTCCGGCGTATGGATGTCGGTGCAGATCGGCACGTTCAGCTGCGACTTCACCTCGGCCAGGATCTCCAGTCCCTTTTTCAGGCCAGGACCGCGGAAGCTCTTCAGCGAGGAGCGGTTGGCCTTGTCGTAGCTGGCCTTGAACACATAGGGCAGGCCGAGATCGGCGCAGATCGCCTTCAGCTCGCGGCCGCAGGTCAGCGCCAGGTCGAGATCCTCGATGACGTTGATGCCGGCGATGACCGCCAGCGGGGAGCCGCCGCCGAAGGCGACGTTCCACCGGTCGAGTTTCAGCTGGCCCATGTCGCGGCTCCGTCGGAGGGGAATGGCGCTCCATAGCAGAGGATCACGCCCTGTCGCCCCCCTCTCCTTGGCTGGCGTGGCGGTTGTGTGGCTGCTAGGTCGGGCCCATGACCGAGACCGCCGGCAAGAAGATCGTCCTCGTCGCCGCCGCCGCGCTGATCGACAGTGACGGACGGGTGCTGATCTGCCGGCGGCCACAGGGCAAGCAGCTGGCCGGTCTGTGGGAGTTTCCGGGCGGCAAGGTCGAGCCCGGCGAGACGCCGGAAGCCTGCCTGATCCGCGAGCTGAAGGAAGAGCTCGGCATCAACGTGACGCAGGCCTGCCTCGCGCCGTTCGTCTTCGCTTCCCACGGTTATGATTCGTTTCACCTGCTCATGCCACTCTACCTGTGCAGACGCTGGGACGGCTTCGTCACGGCGCATGAGCACGAGGCGTTGGCGTGGGTAAAGCCCGACAAACTCGCGGACTACCCGATGCCGCCGGCCGACGAGCCGCTGGTCGCCTGGCTGCGCGACCTCATCTGAGCCTGAGAGTCTTCTGGCGCGACGAGCGCGGCGCGACGGCGATCGAATACGGCATGATCGCGGCCTTGGTCTTCCTCGTCGTCGTCACCTCGATGACCGCCTTCGGGAACAAGACCACCGCGATCATCGGCGACGTCAGCGCGGCCGTGGACGGCGCCATCGGCGGCGGCGGGTAGGTCAAAGCCTGATCCTCCCCCACAGGGGGAGGATGAAGAGTCACCCCGCCTTGTCGCCCGTCGGCACTTCCACCGTCCCCAGCGCGTCCGCCAGCCGCATCTTCGCCGAGCCGGGTTTGAGCGGCTTTTGCTGGCTTTCGTGCGGCGCCCAGCCGGTGACGGTGACGATCTCGAAGGTGGCCGGAACCTTGCCGTCGGGCTGGGCGAAGCGATCAAGGTAGAGCGCCATCGCCCGCATTAACACCGCGCGCGACAGCGGCTTGCGCGGCCGGTCCAGCAGGACGTTGGTCTCGCCCATGGACCGCAGGTCGCGCAGCAGGTCGAAGGGATGGCCGTAGCGCACCGTAACCTGGTCCACGTCCGCCACTGGCAGCGCGAAACCGGCCCGCTGCAGAAGGGCGGCGGCGTCGAAGGCGTCGGCGAAGGGCGACACCCGCAAGCCCGCTCCGCCGCTGAGCTCGGACTCCGCCGCGAGCAGGCACTGGCGCAGCTCGGTCAGGGTCGCCCCGCCCAGAATCGAACCGATGAACAGTCCGTCCGGCTTCAACGCGCGCCGGATCTGGATCAGCGAGCCGACCAGGTCGTTGGTCCAATGCAGGGCCAGGGTCGACACCACCAGATCGAGACTCGCCTCGGCGAACGGCAGACGCTCCTCGTCGACGACCAGTCGCGGGCCCGTCCGGTCGGCCAGCATGGCCTCGGAGAGGTCCGTCTCAACCAGCAGATCCAGCTTGTCCCGCGCATCGCTCGCCGCCAGCGCCCGGGCGAAGGCTCCGTCGCGGGCGCCCAGGTCGACCGCCAGCGGAAACCGTCGCATGATCGCCTCCAGCCGGACGACGGCGTCCTCGGCGGCGCGGCCTTTCAAGAAGGCGGCGCGGTCGAAGCCGGGCGCGGCGCGGTCCAGGCGTCGCCGGTGCAGGGCGCGATCGAAGAGGGCAGGGGGTGTTGCGGACATGCGGGCGGAACATGGCCCTTCACGCGCCCGATTGAAACCGTCCGCCGGCGTGATCGCCGCCGCCACGGGTCTGCTCGGCCTGCTGTTGCCGATTCGCGACTTCGACGGCGCGCCGGCCCAGACCGCCGGCTTGCCCGTCGATCGGTGGTCCCGCATCACCTTCCTCGAGGACCCGGTGTGCGACGGCTGCGGCTCACCCTGGGAGTTCGACCCGGGCCCGGGCGTCCGCTGCGCCGCCTGCGAGGCCCGCCCCCTCGCCTTCGACCGGGCGCGCGCCGCCTGTCTCTACGACGAGACCTCGCGCGACCTGATCCTCAAGCTCAAACACGCCGATCGCACCGACCTGTCGTTGCTGATGGCGCGCTGGCTGTCCCGCGCCGCCCGACCGCTCCTGGAGGAGGCGGACCTCGTCGCGCCCGTGCCGCTGCATCGATTGCGGCTGCTACGCCGCCGCTACAACCAGGCCGCCGAGATCGCGCGGCCGCTGGCGGCGATGTACGGCCTCGCCTGCCTGCCCGACCTGCTCGAGCGGGTGCGCGACACGGCGACGCAGGGGGGCAGGTCCGCCGCCGGTCGCCGCCGCAACGTGGCCGGCGCCTTCACCGTTCCGGCCGCGCGGCGCGACCGGCTGGCCGGCTTGCGCGTTCTGCTGATCGACGACGTCCTGACCACGGGGGCCACGGCGCACGCCTGCGCCAGGGCGCTGAAGGCCGCGGGCGCCGCCGCCGTGGACCTCGCGGTCATCGCCAAGGTGCGCGCGGGCGCGGACACCACTATATGACGCTTCAGGAACAGTCTTCGTTACAGGTCATGGCCAAGGTCACCATCTACACCCGTCCCTTCTGCGGCTACTGCGCGCGCGCCCTGGCGCTGCTCGCCAACAAGGGCGCCGACTTCGAGGAGATCGAAGCCGGCATGGATCCCGAACTGCGCCGCGAGATGATGGATCGCTCCGGCCGCACCACCTTCCCGCAGATCTTTGTCGGCGATCAGCACATCGGCGGTTGCGACGACATGCTGGCGCTGGATCGGGCCGGCAAGCTGGACCCGCTGCTGGCCGCATGACGCTGCGCGTCGGTCTCGTCCAGACCCGTACGCCGGCCGCGCACGCCGCGGCGCTGGCGCATGTCGAACCACTGGTGCGGCAGGCGGCCGAGGAGGGCGCTCGGCTGATCCTGACGCCGGAGGGCACGAACGTCCTGCAGAAGGACCGTGAGCGGCTGCTGCCGATGCTGGCCTCGGCGGACACGGACCCGGTCGTCCTTGGCCTGCGCGCCCTGGCGAAGGACCTGGCCATCTGGCTCGACATCGGCTCGGCGCTCCTGATGCGCGAGGACGGCAAGGCGGCCAATCGCCAGCTGCTGATCGCGCCGGATGGCGAGGTCGTCGCCTGGTACGACAAGCTGCACATGTTCGACGTCGACCTGCCGACCGGCGAGACGGCGCGGGAGTCAGCCGTCTATGAGCCCGGCGACCGGGCCGTGGTCGTCGATGCGGCCGGCGCGCGGCTGGGCCTGACCATTTGCTACGACATGCGGTTTCCCGCCCTGTACCGCGCCCTGGCGCTGGCGGGCGCCAACGTCATCACCCTGCCCGCCGCCTTCACCCGACCGACCGGCGAAGCGCACTGGGAGACCCTGATCCGGGCTCGCGCCATCGAGACCGGAAGTTTCGTGCTGGCCGCGGCCCAGGGCGGCTTCCACGAGGACGGCCGCGGCACCTGGGGCCGCTCGACCATCGTCGCGCCCTGGGGCGAGATCGTCGGCAAGCTGGATCACGACGAGCCCGGCGTGCTGATCGCCGATCTCGACCTGACCGCCTCCGACAAGGCCCGCGCGGCGATCCCGAACCTCAGGAACGCGCGGGCGTTCACGGGGCCCTAGATGATAAAGTACGCCCTCGTCTGCGAGCACGATCACGGCTTCGAAGGCTGGTTCGGCGCCTCGGCCGACTATGACGACCAGCAAGCGCGCGACCTGCTCGAATGCCCGGTTTGCGGGAGCCGGGCGGTGCGCAAGCAGATCATGGCCCCCGCCGTCGCCGGCACCAAGGCGCAGAAGATCGGCGCGGACCTCAAGCCCGGCATGCGCGAGATGGTCATGGAGGCGATGGGAAAGGTCCGCGACCACGTCGAGCAGAACTTCGACTACGTCGGCGACGCCTTCGCGAGAGAGGCCCGCGACATCCACGAGGGCAAGTCCGAGGCGCGCGGCATCTATGGCGAAGCCTCGCCGGTCGAGGTCAGGAAGCTGGTCGAGGACGGGGTCAACGTCGCCCCGCTGCCGCCAAAGCCGCCGAAGAAGACGGACGTGAACTGACTTAGTCCCTCTCCCGGTGGGAGAGGTGGCCCGGCGGAGCCGGGTCCACGGCGCCCCTGGGTTTTTCGCTGCTTCGTTCGAGCTTGATTCATGAACTCTTCGCTGGTTGTTCCTGCTTTCGTGATTTCCGCCGAGGCAGCTTCGGTGGCCTGTCAGGCCGCCGTGGCGCGGGCGGAGGCATTGGGGATTCGCATCAACGTGGCCGTGACCGATGCCTCGGGCACGCTGGCCGCGTTCCTGCGCATGCCCAATGCGTTTCTGCACTCGATCGACATCGCCATCGACAAGGCCTACACCGCGGCCAGTTTCGGCTTCCCGACCAGCCAATGGGCGCAGATCCTCGCCGAGGACGAGGCGTTGCGCATCGGCATGCCGCACCGGCCGCGCCTGGTGGTATTCGGCGGCGGCCTGCCCATCGCCGTGGACGGCCAGCGCCTGGGCGGCATCGGCGTGTCGGGCGGCTCGGCCGAGCAGGACGCCGAGTGCGCGCAGGCCGGCATCGACGCCCTGCTGGCCCTGGCCTGACCGCCCCACACC
>ERZ761607.2377-NODE-2377-length-20543-cov-455.400478_pt1 | contig 20543 bp, 9 predicted proteins | sample MGYA00511164_ERZ761607 | MGnify/ENA primary metagenome ERZ761607 (study PRJEB28899, sample SAMN02445080) | bioreactor sludge metagenome | biome: EBPR sludge | place: Australia: Brisbane, Thorneside Wastewater Treatment Plant | collected 2011-06-22 ... | reverse complement strand
GGCGGCATCGCGCCGATCGCCAACAACCGCGTCTACTACCGCGTCACGACGCGCATCGCCGGACCGCGGCGCACGGTCGCCTACATCCAGACCATCGTTGCCCTGTAGTCCGCAGCCGGTTTCAAGAGGAGCTTGCCATGACCACCAACATCCGCACCATCCGCTCGATCGCCCTGCTGAGCCTGCTGATGCTTGGCGGCAGTGCCCTGGCAGCGCCGACGCAACTCGCCAGTTCACCGATCTCGGGTGCCTCGTCGGTCGAGATCGCGCCGAACATCCTCTTCGTCCTCGACGACTCGGGCAGCATGGACTGGGACTACCTGCCCGACTGGGCCGGCCTCTCGGCCGGCCTCCACCAGTCCAAGAATTCCGGCTTCAACGGCCTCGCCTACAACCCGGGAGTCACCTATCTCGCGCCGAAGTACTTCGACGCCAGCGGGGCGCCCGACACGACGACCTACCCCAGCCAGACCTCGGCCACCACCACCGCCTGGACCTCGGTCAAGGACGACGGCTACGGCGTCCAGAGCACCGGGCGCAGCAACCTGATCGGCAACGCCTACTACTACACGACGGTTGCCGGTGAGTACTGCACCAACCAGAGCATGAAGACCTGCGTTGCGGCGACGGCGCCGAGCGCCACCTATCCGGTCGCCGCCCGCTTGCGCTGGTGCCGCACGGCCGCCGACGCCACCGCTGCGGTAGCCAACTCCGGCGCCTGCCAGGCGACGCAGATCGACCCCAACCCGGGGCCACCGGCGACGCCGACGAACATCCCGTTCAACTACCCGCGCATGCCGGCACCACGCGCCAGCGTCCTGACGATCAGCGGCAGCAGCAGTACCTCGGTCAGCAGCATCACCGTCGGCGGCCAGCAGATCCTGTCGGCAGCGACGCCGGCGACCAGCAGCCCGGTGGTGCTCGCCGGCTACATCGAGAGTGCCATCAACGCCTGCAGCTTCACCCTCGTGTCTCCGTGCCAGGTCGTCGGCTACCGCGCCGTTGCCGCCGGCAACACGGTGACGATCAGCGCACCGGGCGTCACCACCGCGACCCCGGTGCTGACCCAAACGGCGACGATGACGCTGACGGCGACCGCCTTCGACCGCCCGGCGAACAATCTCGCTCCCGGCGAGAACCTGCTGACGGTCATCACCCCCAGCGTCACCCTGCCGGCCAAGGCGGCGACGCGCAGCGACTGCGCCGCCGACCCGTGCACCAATGCCGAGGAGATGACCAACTACGCCAACTGGTGGGCCTACTACCGCACCCGCATGCAGTCGATGAAGACCGCCACCAGCCTCTCCTTCCAGCCGATCGGCAGCTCGTACCGCATCGGCTACATGAGCATCAACAACAACACGACGCAGGACTTCCAGAACATCGCCAGCTTCAGCGCGGCGCAGAAGAAGGCCTGGTACGACAAGGTCTTCGCCGCCGTCCCGAACCAGAACACGCCGCTGCGCGTGGCGCTGTCCAACGCCGGCCGCCTCTACGCCGGCCGCCTCAACGGCGGTACCCTGAACGGCGTCAACGTCGTCGATCCGGTGCAGTTCTACTGCCAGCCGAACGTCACGCTGCTGTCTACCGACGGCTACTGGAACCAGGGCGCCGGTTTCCAGTGGGACGGCACGACCGCCGTCGGCGACCAGGACGGCCCGGGGCTCGAGGTGCGCCCGCAGCTCGACGGCGGCCCGTGGAAGCAGCAGAAGATCACTACCCAGATCACCGAGACGCAGACGCCGACGCAGGCGACACAGGCGCAGATCACGACGGACCAGTTGCAGAGCCAGGACGCGCTCGTCGAGCAGCGGACCTTCACGCAGCGCCAGGAAAGAACCTCCCGGCTGCAACGCCGCGACGGGCAATGGCAGGCCAGCACCTCGCAGCTTCTTGGCAGCAGCTTCACGCAGATGCAGACCAGCACGCTGACGCAACTGCAGCGGCGACGGAATTTGCTGCAGAGCCGCAGCGGCCCGTTGCAGCAACAAACGGGGACGCTGCAGACGCGATCGCAGACGCTGACGCAGACGCGGACCTCGCAACTGCAGAGCATGACGGCACAGGTGCAAAGCAAGACCTACCAGTTGCAGCAGCGCCTGACGCAGGTGCAGCAGCGTACGTCGACCAACGCCGGCACGACCTGGAGTGCGTGGAGCGACACGACATCGTGTTCCCAGCTCACCAAGGGCGCCACCGGCACCAATCGCACCGAGTGTCGGGTACTGCCGCAGACCGCGTGGACCAACGTTTCGAGCTGTTCCGTCGCGGCCGGCGGATCGCTGCTCATCAATCCCGGTCTCGACAGCGAAGCGACGCTCTACACCACCGACTCGCAGTGCCAGTACAGCTCGGCGGCCTGGGTCAACACCTCGAGTTGCACGGCAGTCGCCAAATCGCCGGGACCGACCAGCTACACCGTCGGAACGGCTGTCGAGTGCCAGACAACCTGGCCGAATCCGTGGGTGAATGCATCCTCCTGCACCCGCTCGCCGACGGTCGATTGCCGCTACGACAGTTGGACGGGGTACAGCAACGTCAGCTCGTGCACCGCAGCGCCGCAGTCAACCGGGCCCAATTACACCGTCGGTGTCGCCCGCGAATGCCTGAGCAACCAATGGACGCCGTGGACGAACGCCAGCGGAACCTGCACCAGCTCGGCGACCGTCGAGTGCCAGTACGTCTGGAACAACTGGAGCAACGTCAGCAGTTGTACCGCGAATCCTGCCTCGCCGGCGTCACCTTACAGCGTCACGAGCCCGGTCGAATGTCAGGTCAATTACTCCGGCTGGAACAATCTTTCCGCCAGTGCAACCTGCACCGAGGTCAGCACCGGCGGCACGCGGACGCAGTGTCAGTACGCCGGCTGGAGTACCTGGTCGACCGCTGGAAACTGCAGCGCAGTGCCTCTGTCAACGGGTCCCCTCTACACGACTGCCGAGGAGTGCCAGACGGTGTGGACGGGCTGGAGCCCCACCGGCAGTTGCACGGCGGGGCCGACGACACAGTGTCAGACGGTTTGGACTGCATTTAACCCGGTCGCTTCCTGCACCGTTTCGCCGACCCAGCAATGCATGTACTCATCGTGGTCCCCATACAGCAATGTCGCTTCGTGTACCACCGTCGCTCAATCGGCCGGCCCGACGACGTACACGGTGCCACTGGCCACACAATGCCAGATGACCTGGCCAAATGCCTGGGTTGATTCCGCTACATGCAGCGTGTCCGCGAGTCAGGAGTGCCGGTACAATCCCGACCCCTGGAGCGGCTGGAGCAACGTGGCGTCGTGTACCATCAGGACAAAGTCGACAGCACCGAACTACACCGTCGACGTCGCCCGGAATTGCCGCACCGTCTGGACCGGCTGGTCGCCGGTCGCTTCCTGTACGCCGGCGAGCGGCTCGCGGGAATGCCGAACGACCTGGCCCAATCCATGGGTGAATGCGAGCACTTGTACCGCCAGCGCCACCCGGAACTGCCGCTCGCAGCCAGTCATTGGCGCATGGACCAACGTCGCTTCCTGCACCCCCGGCACCGTCGCCGGGCTGACGACCAACTGCCAGAACGTGGTGCCACCGCCGACCTCGCAGTTCGTTGCCAGTTGCACGCCGGGAACCTCCGGCACCGGTGTCATCACGAGCTGCAGCACCGACACGCAGGGCCCGGTCGATGTCGCCTCGTGCACCGACGAACGCGCCAGCGCGGCGAACAACTATGTCGACACCACCTGTCCGATCGTCTCGCTCGGCGCCACTCCGGATACCCTCGCCGACGTCGCCCAATACTACTGGAAGACCGACCTGCGCGACCCGTCGCAGACCCCCGATCGCTGCACCGGCGGCCCGGTCGTCAGTGGTTCCGTGACGACGCAGAACAACGTCTGCACCAATGACACGAAATACCCGCGGCAGTACATGAGCACCTATACCCTCGGCCTCGGTGCCTCCGGGCTGATGCAGTACCAGCCGGATTATCTGACCGCGACCAGCGGCGACTTCTTCAGTGTCAAGCAGGGTCTCGTCGCCAACCCAGGCACCGGCGTCTGTCCGTGGCAGACCATCGGCGACTGCAACTGGCCAAAGCCGGAGAGCAACACGCAGAGCAACATCGACGACCTCTGGCATGCGGCGGTCAATGGCCGTGGCACCTACTTCAGCGCGACCGACCCGTCGTCGCTCGCCGCCGGCATCAGTGGCGCGCTGTCGACGGTCACCGTCCGCGACGGCGCCCTGGCGGCAGTGACGGTCACCAGCCCGAATCTGGCGGCTGGCAGCAACGAGATCTTCGAGGTGTCGTTCCGCGTCGGCGAATGGTCAGGCGACATCGTCAAGCGCACCATCAACGGCACGACAGGCGTGATCTCGGCGACCACGGCCTGGTCGGCACAGGCACAGCTCGACGCCAAGGTCTCGTCGGGAACCCACACCGCACGCAAGATCTACCTGTTCCAGTCCGGCGGCAACAGTTCCGGCAGCGGCGTGGACAACCTCAAGTTCTTCCTCTGGGCGAACCTCAGCACCAGCGAGCAGAGCAATTTCCTGTCGCCGCAGATCGATACGCTGACCCAGCTCTGCACCATCGGCACCACCTGCCTGACGAGCGCCTCGAAAACCAGTGCCGCCGGCGAGAACCTGCTCAACTTCATCCGTGGCGACAAGAGCAACGAGGGGCCTCTCGCCGACCTCGGCAAGTACTACCGGCAGCGTGTGCACATCCTCGGCGACATCGTCGGCTCGGAGGCCGTGTACGTCAAGGGCTCACCGTGGAACTACGCCGACTACAACTACGCCGGCTTCAAGACCGCCAACCAGACGCGTACGGCGATGGTCTATGCCGGAGCCAACGACGGCATGCTGCACGCCTTCGACGCCAGCACCGGCGAAGAGGCGTGGGCCTACGTCCCGGGCGCGGTCCTCTCGCGCCTGTTCAAGCTCGCCGACAAGAACTATGGTGCGCAGAACATGCATCAGTTCACCGTCGATGGCACGCCGGTGGCCGGCGACATCTGCGTCAGCGATTGCCTCGCTCCGGCATCCGGATCGCTGCCAACGGTATGGAAGACGATTCTCGTCGGCGGCCTCAACAACGGTGGCCGCGGCTACTACGCGCTCGACATCACCAACCCGGCAGCGCCGAAGGGCCTCTGGGAATTCACCCACAACGACCTCGGCTACAGCTACGGCAACCCGGTGATCACCAAGCTCAAGGACGGCACCTGGGTGGTCATCGTCACCTCGGGATACAACAACGTCTCGCCGGGTGACGGCGGCGGTCACCTGTTCATCCTCCGGGCGAGCGACGGTACGCTGCTGCGCACGATCGCGACCGGTGCCGGCGACACCACGACGCCCAGCGGCCTGGCACGCATTTCGGCCTGGGCGAACTTCCCCGACGCCAACAACACCGCGCAGCGCATCTACGGCGGTGACCAGCTCGGCAACCTCTGGCGCTTCGACGTCAACGGCGACATCCCGCAGCCCGCCACCCCGCCGGCGACGCCGGTATACGACGCACAGCGCCTCGCCACCCTGAAGGACGCGGGCGGCGTTGCGCAGCCGATCACCACCCGGCCGGAACTCGGCAGGGTCGGTCAGCACGCCGTCGTGTACGTGGGCACGGGGCAACTGCTCGGCACCGACGATCTCGTGAACAGCCAGACGCAAACGGTCTACGCGATCAAGGACCGCCTGCTCGATGCCGACTACGGCAGCCCGCGGCCGCTCAGCCCACCACAGACGACGCCGACGCCCGGAGACTTCGTCGCGCAGACGCTGACCTCGGGGACCTGCCCGGCGGGCAGCGCCTTCTGCACCACCGGCACGCCAATCGTCCTCGGCACCAACAACCCGGTGGACTTCGACGTCAACGACGGCTGGTACGCCGACTTCCCGGTCGCTGGCGAGCGCGTCAACACCGACCTGCGCCTGCAACTCGGTACGCTGGCGCTGAACACCAACACGCCGACGCTCGGCGCCTGCGTTCCGGTCGGTGTCAGCTTTGCCTACTTCTTCAACTACGGCACGGGTGGCTATGTAGACGGAACCAACGGCCTCTCCGGCCTGCGGCTTGGCGACTACCTGAGCAGTGCGCCGAGTGTCATTCGCCTGACAGACGGGACGATCAAGGAGCTGATCCGGACCGACGCCCCCGGCACCATCAGCACGCCGGTGCCGACGGCGCCGTCGCCGCTCGACACGCGCCGTGTCTCGTGGCGTGAGCTGGTCACCGAGTAACCGGGCACTCCTGCAGGACAAAAGGAAAGCCGCGCAAGCGGCTTTCCTTTTGTCCTCGACCCTCGCGCAGGGCGACAGCCACGGCGCCCGCGGGCTGCGACGGCCGCGGCAGGTGTCGAAAATTTTTACACCCCCCGTCGCAGGCAGCCCGCAAGGACCATGAACAGGAGCTTGTGGACTCATTAAATCAAGATGTTGTTTCTTTTCACAAGAACCTGGCACGGTTTCTGCTCTATGCTTCGTGCGGGACGAATCGTTCTTCCCGAACTGACTAACTGAAGAGAGGACAACATGAAAAAATTTAGCAAGGCACTGGCCGTCGCCGCCGTTGCCGTCAGCGCCGCCTACATGCCCGCCGCCAACGCCACCGACGTGGCCCTCGAACTGGCTCTCCTGATCGATGTCTCGGGGAGCGTTGACGCCAGCGAGTACAACCTGCAGAAGGGCGGCTACGTTTCGGCTTTCCAGAGCGCCGGCATTCAGAACCTGATCGAGAACTTCACCGGTGGCAAGGGTATCGCCGTCACCTACATCGAATGGTCGAGCGCCACCGAGCAGTCGCAACTGGTCGGCTGGCAGCATCTGCAGACCGCTGCCGATGCGAACGCCTTCGCCGCCGCCATCAACGGCACCTCGCGCGCCTTCAGCGGTCTGACCGCCCCTGGCAGCGCGATCAACTTCGCAGTCCCGCTGTTCAACAACGGCTTTGATGGCCGCTCGGTCATCGACGTCTCGGGTGACGGCGAGGAAAATGACGGTGCCAATACCGCGACGGCGCGCAACAACGCCATCGCTGGCGACATCGACGCCATCAACGGCCTGGCGATCGGCGGCGCCGGCCTCGTAGCCTGGTATAACGCCAACATCAAAGGCGGCAGCCCGTCCTTCGTGATCGGGGTCTCCAACTTCGCCGACTTCGCCGGCGCTGTCGAGACGAAGATCGGTCGCGAAATCACTGGCGCTCCCGAGCCGGGTTCGCTGGCTCTGGCCGGCCTCGCGCTGGCTGGTGTTGCCGGCCTGCGCCGCAAGCAGCGTTCCTGATCGTCGTTCCCGTCAGAAAGGCCGGCACCCTCGGGCTGCCGGCCTTTTTTTTGTGCGCCCCGCGCAGCCCTCCCCTGCCCGTGCGACGCGCTCGCTTGCCGCGTCATCGCACCCCACGCGGGGCGTGCAGGTTCGCAATTCCACTACCGCTTGCGCTGTCCCGGCAACGCGCACCGTTACCTCATGCAGGACCGTCTCAAGCGGGCCGGCGCTTGGTGGCGGCCGCTGGCCGGCGACGGCAGCCGCGACCAGGCGAACGTGAAATCGACCACGGATCCCTTGCGATTCTTCGTCAAGCCCTCTTTACTTTCTCCCGCCACTGAATTAGAGTCGTAGCGTTTTTCGGTGGGTGTGAATCAGGCTAGTTCCTTAGGCCAAGAGTTGCACCCTGTCAATGGCAAACGGAGGGAAACCTCCGGACGCAAAGCCACGGACCCTACCCCGAGTTGCCTCATCGGCTCGGAAGGGTGGCCGGGTTGCCCGAATCACGCGCGCCCCTTGCGCTGATCGAGTGCCTCCTCCAGCTTTGCGTCCACGCGGCAGAAGGAGTCGATATGGCACTCGCATCGTGGACCCAGCAACAGATTCTCGACCAGCTGATTTCCGGATACAGTTGGAGTGGGTCGACCATCACCTACGCTTTTCCGACGGCATCCTCCGGCATGTACGGCGGCAACAACGAGCTGCCCGGTTTCGTCGGCCTCAATGCTGTGCAGCAGGCAGCCTCCGAGCGGGCCCTGCAAACCTGGGACGACCTGATCGCTCCCGACCTCGTACGCACCACCGCCGGCAACTCGAACATCGAGATCGGCACCTCGAGTACCGGCGTCAGCTACGCCCATGCCTACTATCCGTCGGTCGGCAGCGTCTGGTTCAACCGCGCCTATGCCGATCTGATGTCGCCGCAGATTGGCCAGTACTCCTTCCAGGTCTACGTTCACGAACTCGGACACGCCTTCGGACTCGACCACATGGGCGCCTACAACGGCAGCGGCAACTGGACGCCGTCGTCGTTCGAGGACAGCCAGGTCTACTCGGTGATGTCGTACTTCGGGCCGAATACCGGCCGCGGCAGCAGCAGCCAGATTGCCTGGGCCGACTGGGTCGGCCGCGACGGCCGCACCTACTCGCCGCAGACGCCGATGCTCAACGACGTTCTCGCCATCCAGACGATCTACGGCGCTGAAACGACGACGCGCACCGGCGACACGGTGTACGGGTTCGGCAGCAACGTCAGCGGCTCGATGGCAGCGATCTTCGACTTCGCGCTGAACGCCAATCCGATCCTGACCATCTACGACGCCGGCGGCATCGATACGCTCAACCTCAGTGGCTGGGACACGAACTGCACGATCAACCTGGCGCCGGGCTCGTTCTCCTCCGGCAACAGCATGACCAACAACATCGCCATCGCCTACTCGTGCTCAATCGAGAACGCAGTCGGCGGTTCGGCGGCAGACCAGATCACCGGCAATGCGCTGGCCAACCGGCTCGATGGCGGCGCCGGCAACGACAGCCTGTTCGGCGGCGTCGGTGACGATGTCCTGATCGCCAGCCTCGGCGACGATCTGCTGGACGGCGGCGACGGCAGCGACAGCGTCGTCTTCGCCGGCGCCTACGGCAGCTACACCTATACCTATTCGGAGAACGTCGGCTTCAACTTCTACAGCACCGTCAGCGGCTCCGATACCGTCCGCGAGATGGAGATCTTCGTTTTTGCCGACGGCAGCAAATCGGTCAGCGAACTCCTCGGCGGCGCGTCGATGCGCTCGTTGGTGTCGATCAGCAGCAACGTCGCCCAGCAGCTCGAAGCTCACAGCGGCTCGACGGTGTTCACCTACAGGCTGAGCCTGAACACCGCCAGCTCGTCGGAGCAGACGCTCAACTGGAGCCTGCAGGGCACGGGTACGTCGGCGGCCGATGTGGCGACCGATTTCGTCGGTCCGACCTCGGGCAGCATCACTTTCGCGATCGGTGAGACCGAAAAAACCATCGCGATCGCCGTCAAGGGAGACCGCGTCGTCGAGGCCAACGAATCCTTCGTCGTGACCCTGTCGAACCCGTCTTCCGGCCTCGGCTTCAGGACATCGAGCGCAACCGGCATCATCCTCAACGACGACGCGGCGAACAGCGACGACTACGGCGCCACGCCTGCCACTGCCGGCGCAATGACCGTCGGCGGCGGCCCGCTGACCGGCTGGCTCGAACGTTCCACCGACAGCGACCTCTTTGCCGTCAGCCTCAGCGCCGGAACGACCTACGTCTTCGATCTCCAGGCCCCGGGATCGGCGGTCGACGCCTACCTGTCGCTGCATGGCCCGACCACGACGACCAGCCTGTCGTCGTCGATCGCCAGCAACGACAACGCCACCGCCGGCACCAGCAGCGCGCAGATCATCCATGCCGTGACCACGACGGGCACCTACTACCTGCTCGCCCGCGATGCACGCGGCGGTAGCGGCAGCTACACGCTGCAGGCTGCCACCTTCGCCGGCAGGACGCTGACCGGCGACGCCAGCGGCAACCAGCTCACCGGAACACCGGGCAATGACGAACTCTACGGACTGGGCGGCGCCGACAGCCTGGCCGGCGATGCCGGCAACGACCATCTCGATGGCGGCACCGGCGCCGACGTCATGAGCGGCGGCGCCGGCAACGACAGCTACGTCGTCGACAACATCGCCGACGTGGTCAGCGAAGGCAGTGCCAGCGGGGGCAACGATCGCGTCTACTCGTCGGTGAGCTTCGCCCTCGGCAACCACCTCGAAGAGCTCGTGCTGACCGGCGAGGCGAGCATCAACGCCACCGGCAACATCCTGGCCAACCGCCTGACCGGCAACAGCGGCAGCAACGTCCTCGACGGCCAGGCCGGAATCGACACCTTCGCCGGCGGCCTCGGCGACGACACCTATGTCCTCGACGCCGCGGCCGAGCTGGCGAATGTCAGCGAAGGTGCCAACGGTGGCAACGACACGCTGCGGCTCGTCTTCGCCAGCTCGGCGCCGCAAACCATCAGCCTGACTGGTGCCCTCGCCGATTTCGAGAACGTCGAGCTGCGCGGCAACGGACCGTTCAGCGTGATCGGCAACGGCGCCGCCAACCTGCTCAGCGGCAACGCCCAGAGCAACCGGCTCGAGGGCGCCGCCGGCAACGACACGCTCGACGGTCAGGGCGGCGCTGACCAGCTCGTCGGCGGCGATGGCGACGACCTCTATCTCGTCGACCACATCGGCGACGTCCTGAGCGAGGCAGCCAACGCGGGTACCGACAGCGTCCGGGTGGCGATCAATACCAACGGCGCCACTTTCGTCCTCGCTGCCAACATCGAGAACGCGACTGTCGTTGGCAGTGCCGCCAACAACCTGAGCGGCAACGATCTGGCCAACGTGCTGACCGGCAACGCCCTCGCCAACCGTCTCGACGGCGGCGCCGGCGGCGACACGCTGACTGGCGGCAGCGGTGGCGACACCTACGTCGTCGATCACGCCGCCGACACGATCATCGAGACCTCGACGCTGGCGAGCGAGATCGACACGGTCGTCAGCAGCGTCAACTGGACGCTCGCCGCCAACCTCGAGAATCTCTCGCTCCTCGGCAGCGCCGACCTGGTCGCCGGCGGCAACTCGTTGAACAACCTGCTGACCGGCAACAGCGGCGCCAACCGCCTCGACGGCGGCGCTGGCGCTGACACGATGTTCGGTGGCGCAGGCAACGATACCTACGTCGTCGGTAGCGCCGCCGACGTGGTTTACGAAACCGCGAGCGCCAGCAGCCGGGTCGATGCCGGCGGCACCGATACGGTCGAGAGCAGCGTCAGCTGGACCCTCGGCAACTTCGTCGAGAACCTTCTGCTCGGCGGCAGCGGCAACCTCGGCGCCACCGGCAACGCACTCGCCAACACGCTGCGCGGCAACGCCGGCAACAACCTGCTCGACGGCAAGGCGGGTATCGACGTGCTCGACGGCGGCGAGGGCTCGGACCTCTATCTGATCGCCGCGGCGAGCGATCATCCGGCGGCCGAGATCGCCGACAGCGGCACGAGCGGCATTGACGAAGTCCGTTTCGCGGCGACCGCCGCCAGCACGCTGACGCTCTTTGCCGGCGACGTCGGCATCGAGCGCGTGGTCATCGGCAGCGGGCTCGGCGAAGTCGCGAACAGCAGCGGCACGGGCGCGCTGAACATCGACGCCTCGCTCGTCGGCAATTCGCTGTCGATCGTCGGCAACGCCGGCGCCAACGTCCTCACCGGCACCGCCTTCGCCGACCGCATCGACGGCGGCGCCGGCGCCGACCGGCTGATCGGCGGTGGCGGCAGCGACACCCTGATCGGCGGCGCAGGCAACGACGTCTACGTCGCCGATGCGAGCGATTCGGTCATCGAGACGTCCACCCTGGCGAGCGAGATCGACACGATCGAAACGAGTTCCTCCTGGACGCTGGGAGCCAACCTCGAAAACCTCAGGCTGCTCGGATCCGCGAACCTCGCCGGCACCGGCAACGCCCTGAACAACGTCCTGACCGGCAACGGCGGCGCCAATCTCCTCGACGGTGGTCTCGGCGCCGACACGATGTTCGGCGGCGCCGGCGATGACATCTACGTCGTCGACAACCTCGCCGACAAGGTCTTCGAAACGGCGACAGCCAGCAGCCCGGTCGACAGCGGCGGCAGCGACACCGTGCGCAGCAGCGTCAGCTGGACCCTCGGCAACTTCGTCGAGAACCTCGTGCTCGAGGGCAGCGGCAATCTCGGCGCCACCGGCAACGCCCTCGCCAACACGCTGCGCGGCAACGCCGGCAACAACCTGCTCGACGGCAAGGCGGGTATCGACGTGCTCGACGGCGGCGAGGGCTCGGACCTCTATCTGATCGCCGCGGCGAGCGATCATCCGGCGGCCGAGATCGCCGACAGCGGCACGAGCGGCATTGACGAAGTCCGTTTCGCGGCGACCGCCGCCAGCACGCTGACGCTCTTTGCCGGCGACAGCGGCATCGAGCGGGTGGTGATCGGCAGCGGACTCGGCGAGGTCGCAGCCAGCAGCGGCACCGTCGCGCTGAACGTCGACGCCGCGCTGGTCGGCAATTCGCTGTCGATCGTCGGCAACGCCGGCGCCAATGTGCTCACCGGAACCACCAACGCCGACACGATCAGCGGCAGTGGCGGCGCTGACCGGCTGATCGGCGGTGGCGGCAATGACCGGCTGATCGGAGGTACCGGCAACGACAGCCTGACCGGTGGCGCCGGCGCAGACCGGTTCGTCCTCGACCAGGCACCCAGCGCGACAGCCAACCGCGATCTGCTGACCGACTTCATGCCGAACAGCGACACCATCGAGTTGAGTCTGGCCGTCTTCCGTGCCCTCGGCACCATCCCGGGCAGCCTGGGAGCCAACCAGTTCTGGTCGGGCGCCGGCGTCACGCGGGCGCATGACGCCGACGACCGGATCATCTACAACACGACGACCGGGGATCTCTACTACGACGCCGACGGCAGCGGCAGCGCGGCCGCCGTCGCCATCGCGTTGGTCGGTGTCGACGCGCACCCGCAACTCGGCCACGCCGACTTCGCGCTGATCGCCTGATCTGCGCCTCTGCGCCGGTGTGCTGCGGGCAAGCCGCGGCACGCCGGCAGCGTCTCCTTCGCAACCCATACCCGGCCCGGAACAGAAGCCGCCCGCGGCTGCCTGCTGCGGCCGCGATCGGCATCGCCAGAGCGCGTTGCGACGCCGCCGGCGTGGGCGATCTTCTCGCCGAACGGTCGAACGCCCTCAAGTTCCTGCACGTCGCGCCGATGGAAAACTCATACGCCCGGCTGCCGGAAAAAACCTAAAGTTCCTTCGCGGCAGGTCGTTACAGGAAGTGTCAGCGAGCAAAACTCGCTACCAGGGATGGACCGGGAGACGCAGGGGTCGCCGGAAACCGAAGTCAATCTGATCTCGATAGGAGAAGGACAATGCCACAAATCATCAATACCAACGTCGCGTCGCTCAACTCGCAACGCAGCCTCAACGTTTCGCAGAACTCGCTGACGACCTCGCTGCAGCGCCTGTCGTCGGGCCTGCGCATCAACAGCGCCAAGGACGATGCCGCCGGCCTCGCCATCTCCGCCCGCATGACCTCGCAGATCAACGGCCTCAACCAGGCCTCGCGCAACGCCAACGACGGCATCTCGCTGGCGCAGACGGCCGAAGGCGGCCTGCAGAGCGTCACCGAGTCGCTGCAGCGGATGCGTGAGCTGTCGGTGCAGGCGTCCAACGCCACCAACACCGCCACCGACCGGGCCGCGCTGCAGCAGGAAGTCGACCAGCTGGTGCAGCAGATCAACACAGTCGCCAGCCAGACCGCTTTCAACGGCGTCAAGCTGCTCGACGGCACCTTCAACTCGCAGTCCTTCCAGATCGGCGCCAACACCGGCGAGCAGATCTCGATCAACACCATCGCCAGCGCCAAGGCCGATTCGCTGGGCGTCGGCACCAACTCGTCCTTTGTCACCTCGCTTTCGGCGACGGTCAGCAATGGCGCCATCTCGACCGGCGGCATCACGGTCAACGGTTACGGCGTCGGTCCGTCGGTGAGCGACGCCGTGTCGAGCTCGGTGAGCATCAATAGTGCCGCGGTCACTGCCACCGGCGGTCTGGCGGACGGCGACCTCAAGATCAACGGCGTCTCGGTCGGCACGGTCACGGCCGGCGCGGATACCACCGCACAAGCCACCGCCGTCGCCACGGCAATCAACACCCAGTCGACGACGACCGGCGTCGTTGCCACGAGCAGTGGCGGTGTGCTCACACTCGCTTCGATAAATGGCCGCGACATCAAGGTCGAGCTCGCGGGCACCGCCACTGACACGGAAACCGGCCTGACCGCCGGAACGACCAAGGTCGGCTCCGACAGCGCGATCGCCAAGGCTGCCGCCTTCAATACCGTCACCGGACAGACCGGCGTTTCCGCGATGGCCACGGCAAGTACTGTCTCCGGTGCCGGAATCACGGCCAACGCCGGCATCGACGGCGGTGCGACGAACTACATCAGGATCAACGGCGTCAAGCTCGGAGCGATCGCCGCCGGCACCGCGGGCGACTTTACCGACCAAGGGAACAACGTCGTCGCCGCGATCAATGCCGTGTCGAACCAGACCGGGGTCACCGCATCCTTCGACAGCAGCAGCATGAAGGTCAGCATGACGGCTGCCGACGGGCGCACGATCACCGTCGAGGCGGCGGGTACGGCGGACGCCAGCAACTTCGGCTTCGCCACCGGTACGGTCAGCAACACCTACGGCGGCATCAAGCTGTCGTCGACGAGCAGCACCGGCATCAACCTCGGTGGCGCCAACATCGCATCGACCAACCTGACCTCCGGCTACACCGCGGCGACGGCGACCTTCGGCTCCGGCATCGCGAGCGTCGATCTGCGCACCGCCAGCGGCGCCCAGAACGCGATTTCGACGATCGACTCGGCGTTGGCCAACATCAACTCGAGCCGGGCGAACCTGGGTGCGGTACAGAACCGCTTCAGCAGCGTCGTCAGCAACCTCGCGGCGACGTCCGAGAACCTGTCGGCATCGCGCAGCCGGATTCTCGACGCCGACTTCGCCACCGAAACCGCCAACCTGTCGCGGGCGCAGATCCTGCAGCAGGCCGGCACGGCGATGCTGGCACAGGCGAATGCCCTGCCGCAGAACGTTCTCTCGCTGCTGCGCGGCTAAACATCGACTGCCAATTGGAGGTAAGATCGGGGGCGTGGACGTGGCGACACGAAGACGCCCCCGAAGTCACTTGCCGAAGGAGTGAAAGATGAACATCCAGCCTACCGGCGCTTCGCTGCCCACCCAGGCACAACCGATGGTCAACCTGGCAGAACGTGAAACGAGGAGGACCGGCGAGAGCGCCGGCGTCGCAGCCGCCCGCGCGCAGTTGCCGGCGGAGAAACTGCAGCCGACGACACGCGAGCAGCTCGAGGCGGCAACCGCGAGCGTGCGCAGCTTTGTCCAGCCGATCAACAACAACATCGAGTTCAGCGTCAACGAAGACACCGGCCAACTGGTGGTGAAGATCATCGACCGCAACACCAAGGAAGTGATTCGACAGATGCCGTCGGACGAAATGATCGCCATCGCCAGGACGCTCGACAGCATCAAGGGGCTCTTCGTCAAGCAATCGGCCTGAACACGGCGGTCCGGACGCGAACTGAGTAGCACGGGAGAAAGCGATGGCGATTTCATCACCGGGCCTGGGCTCGAATCTCGATGTGAACAGCATCGTCAGTCAGTTGATGGCGCTCGAGCAGCGTCCGCTGACCGCGCTGGCGAAGAAGGAAGCGGGATTCCAGGCCAAGATCTCGGCCCTCGGATCACTGCAGAGCGCCGTCTCGGCGCTGCAGACGGCAGCTGGCAACCTCGTCCCGGCGACCGGATCGACGCCGCTGCAAAAGTTCTCGGTCTTCCGGACGGCACTCAGCGACGCGACGATCGCTTCGGCGAGCGCTTCGTCGGGCGCCGTCGCCGGCAGCTACCGGCTTGAGGTGACGCGCCTCGCCAGCCCGCACGTCATCGCCAGCGCGACCGGAGCCGCCAGTCCCTTCTCCGGCGCCGGCACGACGCTGCCGACCGGCGGCACGCTGACGCTATCGCTCGACAGCGCTGGCGGCAGCAGCCCGCACAAGAGCACGGCGATCACGATTGCCGACGGCGCCACGCCGGAGAATGTCCGTGATGCCATCAACTCTGCCAGTGCCGGCGTTTCGGCAGTGGTGATCAACGGCACGGCCGGCAAGCAACTGGTACTGACCAGCGATGCCCCGGGCAGCAACCAGATCGTCACGCTGGCAGGGATTCCCGGCCTCGCCTACGACCCGAATGCGACGCCGGTACCGGCCACCGATCCTTTCGCCCAGACGCAGGCCGCACAGGGTTCCGCCTTCAAGCTAAACGGCATCGCCGTCGAAGCCAGCAGCAACAGCGTGACGACGGCAATCGACGGGGTGACCCTCAACCTGCTCAAGGGTCCCGAGCTACCGGCGACCTCAGTCAGCACGACGCTGACGATCAGCCGTGACACCGCCAGCCTGAACGGTGGCGTCAACGCGCTCGTCAAGGCCTTCAACGAGTTCCACACCACCGCCAGCAGCCTCGGCAGCTACGACGCGGCAAGCAAGCGAGCTGGCGCGCTCAACGGTGACGGTACGCTGCGCACGGCGCAGGAGAACGTCCGTGCGGCACTCGGCAAGGTGCCGACGGAACTGGCGGGCGCCAGCCTGCAACGTCTGACGGACATCGGCGTCACGCTGCAGAAGGACGGCAAGCTGAACATCGACTCGGCGAAGCTGAGCAAGGCAATTGGCGACGACCTCGCCGGCGTTGCCAACCTCGTCTCTGCCTATGGCAAGGCGTTTCGTACCGCCACCGAGGGACTGACCGGCAGTAGTGGCCTGATCGCCGCGCGCAGCGAGGGACTGAGCACGTCGATCAAGGGTCTCGGTCAGCAATCCGAAGTCATCTCGGCCCGCCTGACACAGATCGAGGCCCGCTATCGCAAACAGTTTACTGCGCTCGACACGCTGATGGCCGGCATGACGAAGACCAGCAGCTTCCTGCAGCAGCAACTCGCCAACCTGCCCACCTACAACCAGGGGTCCTGAATGTTCGCCAATGCCCGCAATGCGATTTCAGCCTATCGCAAGGTCGGCGTGGACGCCGCCATCGAGGTGGCTGATCCGCACCGCCTGATCCTGCTGCTCTTCGCCGGCGCCCAGGCCGCGATCGGCAACGCGCGCGCCGCGATGCAGCAGCAACAGATCGCCGCCAAGGGCGAGGCCATCTCCAAGGCCATCGACATCATCGGCAACGGCCTCAAGGTCAGTCTCGACCTGGAAAAGGGGGGCGAGATCGCCGAGCGGCTGGACGCCCTCTACGACTATCTGGTGCTGCGCCTGCTGCGCGCCAACCTGGACAACGACCTGCCGGCGCTCGAAGAGGTCGCCAGCCTGCTCGAGGAGATTCACGGCGCCTGGCGCGAGATCGCTCCCGAGCGCCTGCAGCAATCCGTCGCATGAACCCTGTACTGGGCGCACTCGAACAACTGCTGGCACTCTCCGAGGCAATGCTGACCGCTGCCCGCAACAGCGACTGGGCATCCTTGGCGGACCACGAGGCGCAGCGGCGTGCGCTGGCGGAGACCCTGCCCGCCGACCTGAGCAGCAGCCTGACGCCGAGTACCCTGACGCCGGCGCGCGCAATCATCGAGAGCTGCCGGCAATGTGACGCCGGCGTCCGGGAGCTTGTCACCCGCCGGCAGGCAGAACTGCGCGTCGTGCTGCGCAGCCCGCCGATGGACGGCGACATGGCGCCGGCGAGCGTCCGCGCCGCCCTGCCTGTAGCCCACCGGCGAGCGGGTGGGTGACGATCGCCGTCCCCTCCTCATCCCTGCCGGCCAACGGTCATGACTTTCGACACCCCCCCGATGATGAAAGTCATGACCGTTTCGCTCATCCCCGGCCCTTCTCCCGCGCACGGGAGAAGGGAGATTGAAAGTCGCTGACGCGACTTTCACATTAAGAACCATGACTGCAGACGTCGATGATTCGCACTGATTTCGCCAACCGGCTGCAGCCTGCAGCCGACCTGGCGCTGCGGCCGACACCGCCAGCGCAGGAAATCACCGACCGACTCGCCGGACTGGTCGTCGGCCAGCGACTGCTGGCCGAGATTCAGGCGCTGCTGCCGAACGGCAGCTACCGGGCCGTGATCAACCAGCGCAGCGTGACGCTCGCGCTGCCGTTCACTGCTCAGACCGGCGACGCGATCGAGCTCGAAGTCGCCGAAAGCGATGGCCGGCTGACGCTGGCGGTGGTTGCCGGCGGCAAGCCGCCGGTGGCCGACGGTGAATCAGCCGCGACCAGCCTGAGTCGTACCGGGCAACTGATCGGCAGCCTGCTGCTCGACAGTGCGCGCAGCGGCAGGGCTGGGCCGCAGCCTCTGCCGCTGAACGAGAACCAGCCGCTGGCTGCCAGCCCGCCGCGCCAGGGCAGCGAGTTGCTGCCGCTGCTGCAGCAGGCGATCAGCCGCAGCGGCATGTTCTACGAAGCACACCAGGCGCAATGGGTTGACGGGCGCTATGCCAAGGCGCAGTTGCTCGAAGAACCGCAGGGCAGGCTCAGCCCACAACAGCCCGTGCCGACGGCGCAAGCGCCGACTCCGGCTGGCGAGGAAAACGCCGCCCGAGTCGCCGGTGCAGTGGCGGCGCAACCGGGCAGGGAGAGTGGCAGCGCTGCCGCCAGTGGCGCGTCGCCGCCGTCGCCGCCGTCGCCGCCGGTGGCGCCGCAGGCACAGGCAGTCGTGCAGCAGCAACTCGAGGCGTTTGCGACGCAGGTCTATTCGTGGCAGGGACAGGTCTGGCCGGGGCAGGACATCCGCTGGGAGATCGAGAGCCCACCCGAGCGGGCGGCGGCCGCCGACGCAGACGATCAGGCGAGGTGGCAGACCCGCCTGCTGTTGCGCCTGCCTCTGCTGGGCGAAGTCGACGCCCGACTGTCTCTCGTCGGCAAGCAGCTCAGCGTCGCGGTCACCGCCGAAAAGCAGGAGGCGATCGCTCTCCTGCGCAACGGGTCGGCCGTGCTCCGGCAGCAACTCGAGGAGGCGGGGGTCGTCCTCAGCGCGGTTTCCTTCGCCGAGCGGACGGCGACAGGCGAAGATGGGCAGCTCGCCGGCTGACCTGGGCGCAACCGCGCCCGCTGCCGCCGGACCGCCTGCCGCCGCGCTGGAAGAAGCTCTGGCACAGGCGCTGGCGAAGGCCCGCCAATGCCATCAGGCGGGCCAGGTCCGCCAAGCCGAAGAGCTCTACCGCGCCATCCTGCAGGCGCAACCGGATCAGGCGGCCGCCAACCATGGTCTCGGCGTCCTCGAGGTCGAGCGTGCGCAACCGGCTGCCGGGCTGCCGCACTTCATCGCCGCGCTGGAAGCAGACCCGCAGTCTTCCCAACACTGGCTGAGTTACATCGACGCGCTGCTGCTCAGCGGTCAGGCTGCCGCAGCGCGCGAAGTGCTCGCGCTCGGGGAACAGCATGGTCTCTCCGGTGAGGAAGTGGAGCGGATCAAGCGCCAACTGGCGGCGCAGCCGCTGCCTCGCAACCAGGCGCAAGAGGCGCCGCGCGGGCGCAGCGGGCGGCGAGCACCGCGCGATGCCGAACCGCCGGCAGCGAGGCCGAGCGCGACGGACGTCGATGCGGTGATTGCTCTCTACCAGCGCGGCGAATACGCCGCCGGCGAAAGCGCCGCACGCAGGCTGACGGAACGTCATCCGCAGGATGGTCTCGGCTGGAAGGTCCTCGGCGCACTGCTCAAGGCGCAGGGCCGCGATGCTGCAGCGGTGCCCGCGATGCGGCGCGCGGCAGAACTGCTGCCGGACGACGAACAGGTCCTCAGCAATCTCGGTCTGGTTCTCGCCGACCTCGGCCAGTTGCCGGAAGCAGAGGACTGCCAGCGGCGCGCACTCGGCGTCCGTGGCGATTTCGCCGAGGCGCACTACAACCTCGGCAATGTCCTCCTCGCGCAGCGGCGATACGAGGATGCCACGAACAGTTACCGGCGCGCAACGGCGTTGCGACCCGACTTCGCGCTCGCGCACTGCAATCTGGGCAATGCGCTGATGGAACTCGACCAGCTACAGGCGGCCGAGGGCGCGTACCAGCGTGCGCTCGCGCTGCAGGCCGATCTTGCCGACGCACACAACAACCTCGGTCGCAACCTCAAGGCGCAGCGGCGCCTGCCGGAGGCGGAAACCAGCTACCGGCGCGCGCTGGCCCTGCGGACGGACTATGCCGAAGCGTACAGCAACCTCGGCGATGTGCTGACGGCGCAGGGCCGCTTGAGTGAGGGCGAGACCGCGTTGCGGCTGGCTCTGCGCCTCAAGCCCGACCTGCCCGCCGCCTGCTACAACCTGGGCAACAACCTCGACGAGCAGAAGCGCACAGCGGAAGCGGAAGACGCCTGGCACTCGGCGATCGACTGCCAGCCGGACTTCGCCGAAGCGATGGTCGTCCTCGCGGCATCGCTGCGCGCCCGCGATCAGCTCGACCAGGCCGAAGCGCGCCTGCGGCAGGCGATCAGCTGCCGTCCGGACTTCACCATAGCGCATTACAATCTCGGCAACGTTCTCAATCAGGCTGATCGGTTCGACGAGGCCGAAGCGAGCTATCGCGCGGCGATCGCCCTGGCGCCGGATCTGGCGAACGCCCATCTCAATCTGGGCGTCGTCCTGACCTCGCTCGGACGCT